>Ga0209800_10000045_pt1 | contig 319901 bp, 237 predicted proteins | sample Higcelweek8metaG_FD_187174 | JGI IMG/M metagenome (GOLD analysis project Ga0209800, IMG submission 187174) | Freshwater pond sediment microbial communities from the University of Edinburgh, under environmental carbon perturbations - High... | ecosystem: Environmental > Aquatic > Freshwater >...
AGCGCATGTACCGCTCCGGCGACCTCGCACGCTACCTCCCCGACGGCAACATCGACTACCTCGGACGCCTCGACGACCAGGTCAAGATCCGCGGCTTCCGCATCGAACTGGGCGAGATCGAAGCCGCGCTGATGACCGTCCCCGGCGTGCGCGAGGCGCTGGTCGTCGCCCGCGAGGACGCCCCCGGCGACCGCCGCCTGGTCGCCTACCTGGTACCGCAGGACCCGGACGCCGCACCGGACCCCGCCGCGGTGCGTGCCCAGCTGCAGCTGTCGCTGCCGGACTACATGGTGCCCGCCCACATCGTCGCACTGGCGCGCATGCCGCTCACCCCCAACGGCAAGATCGACCGCCGGGCGCTGCCGGCGCCGGAGGCCACGCGCAGCGAGGCCGGCTACGTCGCTCCCCGCACCGTCACCGAGACCGTCCTGGCCCGCATCTGGGCCGAGACCCTCGGCCTGGACCGCGTCGGCATCCACGACGACTTCTTCGAGCTGGGAGGGCACTCGTTGCTGGCGGTCGAACTCCATGCGCGGATGGAGCGCGCCTTTGGCGTGGCCCTGTCTCTCTCGCAGGTATTCCAATCGCCGACGCTTTGCCAATTCGCCGCAAGAATCGACGATTGCTTGCAGCCTCGCACCTCAGTCGTACCGCTCAACGAAAGCGGTGCAGGAGCGCCGCTATTCCTGCTCCATCCTGCAGGCGGGACCATATTTTGTTACCGCCGACTGGCGCGTCATTTCTCCTGCCACGCGCCGGTCTATGGAGTGCAGTCCCCCGAAATCGCGGAGCTCGAACCGGAGCCGTACGAATTCGACGGATTATGTCGTCGCTACGCAAGCGAAATACAGCGGGCGTACCCAAGCGGCCCCTTGCAGATCGGTGGATGGTCCATGGGGGGGCTTCTTGCGCTCGCCGTTACGAACTTGCTTGAAACCGCAGGCCGTGGTGTCGATCAGGTGGCGCTGTTCGATGTGTACCTGCCGGAGCGCGACACAGGCGCCGGGCTGATCTCATTCAAGGAATTTCTGTCCCATTTCCTGAACTCCCCGATCAGTAACCTTGGCTTGCCTCCAGCCCACGAGCAGGCTTTGGGTGAGTTCCGCGACATCATTGGTGAGAAGGGCGTCGATCCCGCAACGGTCCCGGCCGAAGAACTGTCGCTGCTATTGCCCGCCGGCTCGTCGGTAGTGCATCTGCTCGGTTTCCTTCGACAGCAGTACTCGATACAGTCCGCACACTGGAAAGTAATGCGGCAGTTCGTAGCGACGCAGATCAGGGCTCCTCTGCATGTGTTCTGGGCTGAGGAATCGCAAGACGGCAGCGCTCGTCTCATCGACTGGAGATCGCTGACGAAAAACCATGAAGCCAGTACGGAATCCGTACTGTCGGGCACGCATGAAACGGTCATGCTCAGCGATGACAACACCGCCCGGATCGTCGAAACTCTTCTTCGGAAAGACCGAGAGCCCGGCCGCATGCGCAACGACCACTAGCTTCAACTTGTAATACACCGACCAAGAATCTTATTTGGACACCGGAAAAAAATATGGATCATTCATTCGTTGGCGTCGCCAACCCGCAGCCGCAGCGATGCGGTCTACGCAGGGCCGAGTACACGTCAACTGCCAACCACCTGCGTTCGCCATGATGTCGATCGAGAGCATTGAGGCTGAGATCAGAAAAACCCGGCTCGGAAAAGAGACATTTTTCCCTTTGGCGGAGTTCCCCTGGACCCGTCGGCTTGAGACGGCGTGGCCTGCGATTCGCGGAGAACTCGACCGGGTGCTGGCGGCGGTCGATCTTTTGCCGGGATTCGAAGAGGTGCAAAAGGAACAGGTTGCCATCTCCAGCGACAAACGTTGGAAGATGTTCCCTCTCTTCGTGTACGGCCACTGGCTCAACTCCAATGTGCGTCGCTGCCCGGAAACCGTGCAGGCCCTGGCCAATATTCCGGGACTCCAGGCGGCAATGTTCTCGATTTTGCAGCCGGGCAAGGAGCTTCCGGTGCACCGTGGCCCGTACGCTGGTGTTCTTCGATATCACCTTGGCCTCAAGGTTCCCAAGCCGGAGACTCTCTGCGGTATCCGGGTAGGAGAGGACAGCCGGCACTGGGGTGAAGCGCAGAGTCTGATCTTCGACGATTCGCATGAGCACACCGCGTGGAACCACAGCGAGGAAAGTCGCGTCGTGCTCTTCGTCGATTTCACCAGACCGCTGCCTGCGCCGATCGGCGCTTTGAATGAGGCGTTCATCTCGAGCTTCAAGCACAGCCGCTTCATCCAAGATGCAATCAGCGCGTGGGAGACGTGGGAAGGCGCATTCGGGGGCGACCTCGACCGGTTGCTTCAGAGCGAGGCTGGTGCGGTTTCAGCCTCCTAGTTACTCTCCACTTCCCGACACCAATCAGCCTGAATCCGGAGCCGTATGCGCCCTGCTTTTCATTCCATCGAAGATTTTCCGCAGCTGTTCGCCCTCACGCAGCAATGGCGAATAATTCGTGAAGAGTTTCTCGCCTTGACCGCGCCCTTGCTTGAACTGGATCGTGTCGACAAGGATCACGCAATGGTGCAAGCGGAGATGATGCAGCACATCGAGGACGGCGGAGAGTACGGGTGGCTCATGGGCTGGGACAACAGCGGGGGCCAGAACCGCAACTGGATACAGTACGCGCTGACCGTTTTCGGCTCCCCGATTCCGTTCGCCGTGCAGGCGATGCCGCGAACGATCGAAATCATCTCAGCAATCGAGGGGATCAGAACGAGTGCGCTGCTGACGATGAAGCCCAACACGCTGCTTTCGGCGCACAGACACGAAACGTTGCACGACGATGGCTTGCTGCTGTACCACTTGACGCTCGATGTTCCCGAAGAGAGGAATTTCTCCTATCTCGGGGTCGATGGTGAGATTCGTCAAAACATCCTCGGTTGCGGCCTCGTCTTTGATGGCTCGTTGGACCACTTCGCCTTCAACGCAGGCAGCCGGGAACGGACGATCCTGTACCTCGAATTCGAAGCGGAGACGCTGCGCGCAGGAAAATAATCGGTCTATGGGCAAGCATCCGGCGGAAGCGCTTGCTCCATAACCCCTGTCCGGCTTTGCGTATCCGATTCGGCAGTCCGATCACCGCGGTTCGGGCCGTGGATTCCATGGATGAGCATCAATGGCGACCGCGGCGGCACTTGTCGTCGCCCCTCCTGGACGAGCCTCAGATTGCGGCGGCAGGCTGGGGGCAGGGAAGCAGTCTCATGACCTCGGCGCAGACGAACTTGGCAACGTCTTGCCTGTGCGTATCTATGAAAAAGTGGTCTCCGTCGAACCAGCGCATGCTGCATGCGCCTGTGGTTTCCCGGGCCCAGGGACCTACGTTCTGCGGATCCGTAGCAGTATCTTGTCGGCCAGCGAGGACATTCATCGGCACCGAAAGCGGCTCGCGCTGCCGATATGCGTACTGCGACGCGAGAGCAAAATCTGCGCGCAAAGAGGGCAGCAGCAACTGCATCAGCTCATGGTTGCGCAATACATCCTCCGGCGTTCCGTTCAGTTCCTGGAGCTCCCGGATGAACTCAGCATCCGGAAGTAGATGCAGAGGTTTGCGTAGTTGCCGGCAAGGTGGCGCAGGAGATCCCGATACCAACAGTTGACTTGGCTGTGGCAAACCGAACTTGGCCAGGCAGTGCGCGGTCTCAAAGGCCAGCAGCGCCCCAAGACTGTGTCCGAAAAAGGCGAATGGGCGATCGTGTTGCCGAGCGATGATGGCTGCGATCGTCTCAACCAGAGCATCCATCGAAGTGATGGGCGGCTCTGCGATCCGGCTTCCGCGTCCCGGAAGCTGCAAAGCGCAGACTTCAACGTAAGGCTCCATCAACGCCTGCCACTGCATGAACGCGCCCGCGCTCCCCCCTGCATAAGGGAAGCAGTAAAGCCGCAGCGCATGTGAAGTAGGGCGGCGCAGGAACCAGGACGAAGCGGCGCTCATCGCGAATCCCAAGACAGCGGAAGAGGCTCGGCCACACGCCGGGATAATCGGCCTTGCGCCTCTACAGCGGAGCGTCGATTTGTCTCGAGATCCTCTTTCGAGTCATTGAGGTGTTTGATTTGGTCTTCTTTTGGATTCATGTTGATCAATATGTAACGATGACGACGACAGCGCCCTGTTGATGAGGGAATCGACGATAGTCTACCTTCGCCTTAGTTCGCGAAGCATCCAAGCGGGTGTCCGCGACTGTTTTTCCCTGTAAGATCAGCCCCCTACACGCACTTTCTCAGGTATCCCCACACGGTGGCACGCGAGCTCTCAGACCGTAGCAGCAAACTCCGTCGCGCCGCCGTGGCCGAGGCTCCCAAGTCGAGCCCGGGCCGGCAGCGGCTGGTGCGCGATATCGCGCTGATCATGATCGCGCCGTTCCTTCTTTATCTGCTGGTCTGCCTGTTCACCTTCTCGCCGCAGGATCCGGGCTGGTCGCATTCGGGCAGCGTGACCGCGCCGCTGCAGAACGCGGGCGGCCGGGTCGGGGCGTGGCTGGCGGACGTCCTGCTGTACCTCACCGGCTATGTGGCCTTCCTGCTGCCGCTGATCCTCGGCGCGGTCGCGTGGATCGCGCTCTTCGGCATGGACAGCGATGGCGATGGCGACGCCGATCTGGGTCCGGCGCTGCGCCTGGTCGGCATCGTCGGTTTTCTGGTCGCCGCGACCGGGCTGCTGCACATGAAGATCGGCTCGGCGCCGGATTTCTCGGCGGGGGCGGGCGGCATTCTCGGCCAGTTGGTCGGACGCTCGCTGCTGCGCGGGTTCGGCATGGTCGGCGGCAACCTGTTCCTGCTCGCGCTGCTGCTGATCTCGATCACCCTCGCCACCGGTCTGTCGTGGCTGGCGGTGATGGACAGGATCGGCGCGCTGGCGATGAAGGTCCCGCCGATGTTCCGCAAGGGCACCCAGCAGGCCGCCGAGTGGCAGCAGGTGCGGGCCATGCGCGAAGAGCGCGAGGAAGTGCGCAAGGTCGACAGCGAGAAGCGCGCCAAACGCGAGCCGGTGAAGATCGAGCCGCCGCCGGCGCCCGTCGTCGAAAAGAGCGAGCGCGCCAAGCGCGAGCAGCAGATTCCGCTGTTCCATGTGTCCGACGGCTCGGGCATTCCGCCGCTGTCGCTATTGGATGACCCCAAGCCGCAGCCGAAGGGCTACGACGAGGGCACGCTGGAAACCATTTCCCGGCAGATCGAATTCAAGCTCAAGGATTTCCGGATCGAGGCCCAGGTGGTCGGCGCCTATCCCGGGCCGGTGATCACCCGGTTCGAGATCGAACCCGCGCCGGGCGTGAAGGTCAGCCAGATCAGTTCGCTGGACAAGGACATCGCCCGCGGCCTCAGCGTGAAGTCGGTGCGCGTGGTCGACGTGATTCCCGGCAAATCGGTGATCGGCCTGGAAACCCCGAACACCCACCGCGAGATGATCTATCTCAGCGAGCTGCTGCGTTCGAAGGAATACGACAAATCGGCCAGCCCGCTGACGCTGGCGCTGGGCAAGGACATCGCCGGGCGGCCGACGGTCGCCGATCTGGCGCGCATGCCGCACCTCCTGGTGGCCGGCACCACCGGCTCGGGCAAATCGGTGGCGGTCAACGCGATGGTGCTGTCGCTGCTGTACAAGGCCAGCGCGAAAGAGCTGCGGATGCTGATGATCGACCCGAAGATGCTGGAACTCAGCGTCTATCAGGGCATCCCGCATCTGCTGGCGCCGGTCGTCACCGACATGAAGGAAGCCGCCAACGGCCTGCGCTGGTGCGTGGCCGAGATGGAGCGCCGCTACAAACTCATGAGCGCGGTGGGCGTGCGTAACCTCGCCGGCTTCAACAAGAAGGTGAAGGACGCCCAGGACGCCGGCCAGCCGCTGCTGGACCCGCTGTTCCGGCCGAATCCCGACCTGGACGAAGCCCCGCGGCCGCTGGAGCCGATGCCGTTCATCGTCATCTTCATCGACGAATTCGCCGACATGATGATGATCGTCGGCAAGAAGGTGGAAGAACTCATCGCCCGTCTGGCGCAGAAGGCCCGCGCCGCCGGCATCCACCTGATCCTCGCCACCCAGCGGCCGTCGGTGGATGTCATCACCGGTCTGATCAAGGCCAACATCCCGACCCGCATCGCGTTCCAGGTCAGCTCGAAGATAGACTCGCGCACCATCCTCGACCAGTCCGGTGCGGAAACGCTGCTCGGTCACGGCGACATGCTGTATCTGCCGCCGGGCACCGCGCTCCCGGAACGCGTCCACGGCGCCTTCGTCAGCGACGAGGAAGTGCATCGCGTGGTCGAAAACCTGAAGCAGACCGGCGGCGCGCCGGACTATGTCGAAGGCGTGCTGGAAGAAGTGCAGACGATGGGCGACGGCGTGGTCGTCGGCCCGACCGGGCTGCCAGAAACCGGCGGCGGTGGCGGCGACGAAAGCGACCCGCTGTACGACGAAGCGGTGAAGATCGTCACCGAAAGCCGCCGCGCCTCGATTTCGGGGGTGCAGCGCCGACTCAAGATCGGCTACAACCGCGCCGCGCGGCTGGTCGAAGCGATGGAAGCGGCGGGCGTGGTGTCCCCGCCCGAGCACAACGGCGACCGTACGGTGATCGCGCCGCCGCCGCCGTCGCGCTGACGGGCGTAGCACGAGGCTGAGCCCGTCAGCGCAGCTTGGATTTCCGCCGTCAGTTGCATGGCGTCTGCGAATAGAACCGGTAGTAGCTCTTTTGCCCCCAGCTCAGATGCTGTCCAGAGCATGTCCATCTTTCCCCGCCGATGCGCTGGGTCATCGCATCGTCGGCGTTGTACTGGATGTCGTAGTCGTGGTCGGGCAAGTTCACCGGCGGAATCGCTACGGCGCTGCCAAGGGCAAGCAGACCGGCGAGAGCGAGCGCACCTTGGAAACAACTGTAGATATTCATGCCGGACGTCCTGTCGTGGCACAACCAGATCGATTGCGGGTCCAGAATGCGCGTGACTTCATTGCCTGAACGTGACGGCATCGCCAATTAGCATCCAATTCCTGTTCAGCTTCCGCTGTTCAGACTCCCGGCATCCCAGACCGAGCGCCCACCGTGACCTTGATTTCCCGCATTTTCGCTATCGCCACGCTGCTCGCCGCCGGCACCGCACACGCCGGTGGGCGCGAATCGCTCGACACCTTTACCAAAAACCTGAAAGGCCTCGACGGCCAGTTCAGCCAGCAGGTCTTCGACAGCAAGGGCAAGCGCAAGGAAGCCTCGTCGGGCCGGGTCGCGCTGTCGGCCCCGCGCCTGTTCCGATGGGAATACCTCAAACCCTATCCGCAATTGATCGTCGCCGACGGCAACAAGGTCTGGGTCCACGACCCCGACCTGAAGCAGGTCACGGTCCGCCCGCAGGGCGCGGAAGAACAGAACAGCCCGCTGACGGCGCTGATCGATCCGCAGAAACTCAGCCGCGATTTCAATCTCAAGGACACCGGCAAGCAGGGCGGTCTGGAATGGCTGGAACTCACGCCGAAGCAGGAGGAGGGCGCCGGTTTCCAGAACGCACGCCTCGGTTTCGACGCCACCGGTCTGGCGCGGATGCTGATCGTCGACGCCCTGGGTCAGCGTACCGATATCACCTTCACCGGCTGGAAGCGCAATCCCGCCTTCGCCGCCAAGACCTTCCGCTTCACGCCGCCCAAGGGCATCGATGTCGTCGGTGAACAGTAACTGCAGCGGCTCCGCCTTGGGCGACTGCGATGGTCCGCGGTTCGGCGTTTTCCGCGTTGATCGCGGCATGATCACAACCGCACGAGCCACGTCTCGGCGCCGCATCCGGCATTGCCTTGTCTGGAGCCTGGCGGCGACGCTCTGCATCGGCGCGGCGACAGCCGGGGCGGCGCCGTCGAAATCTACTGCCACCGGCACCGCCCAGGCGCGCGCGGCGGTCGCGATGGAGCGCGAGACCCTTGACGGCGTGGTCGCCGCATCGCTGGTCGGCGCACTCTCCGAACAACTCGGCGGGCGCGCGGTGAAGATCCGGCTCAAACAGATCGATGTGCAGACCATGAGCCTGCGCGACCGCTTGGTCAGCGGCCAGGGCGAGATGCAGATCGAGGCCTCGCAGGATTGGATCGGTTTCCGCTTCAGTACGCTTTATGACGCGATCTTCGAGACCGCGGGTTATCCCGAACTGAGCATCGGCACTGTGGGCCCGGGTGGCCGCACGCTGCCGAACGATTCGAAACTGGTGCGCGAGCTCGACGATCGCGTGGTCGGCATGCTCGGTCAGGAATTCGGCTATCAGCAGGTGCGGTTGCAGCTCGACAGGATCGATACGGTCGAAGCCGGCGCCCGCTATCTGCGCATCGATGCCCAGGGCATCGCCGATTTCGGCCTCGACGGTACCGCGCCGACGCGGGTCGAAGCGCTGTACGACCGCGAACAGAATGCCTGGCTTCGGGTCACCTACACGCTCGATGCCGCGCCGCCTGCGCCTTCGTCGACGCCGGTCGGCAGCCGCTGAGCCGGCCCGCAGCGCCCGCGCCTGCTAAGGTGACGGGCCAGCCCTCACGATCTCCGCACCCGTGGCCCGGCAAGGTACTCCCCCGACATCCGGCGTGAATTCCAGCCTGCTCGACGAGCGCGATCTGCTCGCGGTCGATCGCGACGCGCTGCGCCCGCTCGCCGAACGCATCCGCCCGCGCACCCTCGACGAGATGGTCGGCCAGCGCCGACTGCTGGCGCCGAACACCGCGCTGCGCCAGTCGATCGAATCCGGGCGTGTGCATTCGATGATCCTCTGGGGCCCGCCCGGCTGCGGCAAGACCACGCTGGCGCTGCTGCTGGCCAAATACGCCGATGCCGATTTCCGCGCCATCTCCGCCGTGCTGTCGGGGTTGCCCGAAGTCCGTCAGGTACTGGCCGAAGCCGGCCACCGCTTCGCCGAAGGCCGGCGCACGGTGCTGTTCGTCGACGAGGTGCATCGTTTCAACAAGGGCCAGCAGGATGCGTTCCTGCCGCATATCGAGCGCGGCACCATCCTGTTCGTGGGCGCCACCACCGAGAACCCGTCCTTCGAGCTGAACTCGGCGCTGCTGTCGCGCTGCCGGGTGCACGTGATGGAAGCTGTGTCGGCGGACGACATCGCCGTTGCCCTGCAGCGGGCGCTGGACGACGCCGAACACGGGCTGGGCGGCCGCGGTCTGCGGATCGCCCCGGAGCAGTTGCAACTGATCGCCACCGCCGCCGATGGCGACGTGCGCCGCGGGCTCACCCTGCTGGAGATCGCGGCCGAGCTGGCCGGCGACAGCGGCGCGGACGGGGAAGAAAGCGAGCCGGGCACGAGGGAGCCGGGCATAATCACCGACGCCATCCTCGAACAGGTGCTGGCCGATCGCACCCGACGCTTCGACAAGGGTGGCGAGCAGTTCTACGACCAGATCTCGGCGCTGCACAAATCCGTGCGCAGCTCGAACCCCGATGCGGCGCTGTACTGGCTCACGCGGATGCTGGACGGCGGTTGCGACCCGAGCTATCTGGCGCGGCGGCTGACCCGCATGGCGGTGGAGGACATCGGCTTGGCCGATCCGCGCGCGCTGTCGATGGCGATCGACGCCTGGGAGACCTACGACCGCCTCGGCAGCCCCGAGGGCGAGCTGGCGTTCGCGCAACTGGTGATCTATCTGGCCAGCACCGCCAAGTCCAACGCTGCATACGTGGCCTTCAAAGCTGCAAAACGCGATGTCGCCGAATACGGCACCCAGGAGGTGCCGCTGCACCTGCGCAACGCGCCGACCAAGCTGATGAAATCGATCGGCTACGGCAAGCATTACCGCTACGACCACGATGCCGAGGGCGGCGTGGCGCTGGAGCAGACCGGTTTCCCGGATGCGATGGGCGAGCGGATCTACTATCAGCCGGTGGAACGGGGCATGGAACTCAAGCTCAAGGAGAAGCTCGACCGCCTGCGTGCGGACCGCGAGCGGGCGCGTCGCGCCAAGCCGGGTCGGGATGCGCCCTCCGAGTGATATCCAACATCAAGAATATCGTTCAAGTCGATGAATAAAAAAGATAATTCTGAATGCAATCGACGGGTTTTCCGTTGATGGCCGCGCTGTGGTGGCAGCAACTGCTACTGGTCGCGGCAGGCGGCGCCCTCGGCGCGGTCGGCCGGTTCTGGCTGGGCGGCGTACTGCTGCGACAGATCGGCAGCGGCTTTCCGTGGGGCACGCTGGCGGTGAATCTCCTCGGTTCGTTCGCCGCCGGCTTCATCGCGATCTGGCTGGAGGGCCGTGGCCCGTCAGCGCTGTACTGGCGCGCGTTCCTGATCGTCGGCGTGCTCGGCGCGCTGACCACCTATTCGGCGCTGATGCTGGAGTGCCTGCTGTACGCCAAGTCCCAGCGCAGCGGGCTGATGTTCGGCTATCTCGCGATCACCCTGGTGGCCGGGCTGGCGCTGGTCTGGCTGGGCGCGCGGGTCGCGTCGGGCTTCAGGATGGCTTGACCCGGCTGCCCCGCCAACGACGGCTGTGCTTGTGTAGGAGAGGCTTTAGCCCCGAGCAGTTTTTTGATCGGGTTTGCGGCCCAAAAGATCGGGCCTGAAGGCCCTCCTACGAAGAATTCCCTGACCCTTCTCGGCGGAATCCGCCGACGCGATCCTGCGGAAACGACCGACGGACTGCCGCCGGCACGCTGATTACCTTGATGTCCTCGCCAAACAAGGCATTCGCCGAGGACATGTTCCATGTCAATTCGTTCATGCATCCGATTGATTTTTATTGCTTTCACCGGAATCGCCCTGCTGCCAGCCGCGCAGGCGACGGCGCAGGAGATCCACACCTGCATCGATGCCAAGGGCATCAGGAGCTACCAGAATCTGCCGTGCGCTACCGGCCAGCGCACGGCGTCGGTCCGCAGCTACGAAGCCAAGCCCGAAGATCCGGCGGTGGCGGCACGCAGCGCCGCGATCCAGCAGGAGATGGACCGCCGCAACCGTCCCAGCGGCAAGGCGACCGTCGTCCGCACCGCTACCCGGCGTGCTGCCGGCCCGACCCCGTGCCAGGCCGCGAAGGCCAAGCGCGAGGCGACCCTGAAGCGGGTCGGCCTGAAGCGGAATTTCGACCTGATGAGCCGCCTCGACTCCGAGGTCTGGGACGTCTGCAAGGGATTTTGAATGCGGGCCGGAGCAAACGATGCGGACTACGCCGATGCCCGCTCCGCCTGGATCCGCGCGATCTCCGCCTCCAGCAGCTCCGGGTGCAGCGCGAACTGGTCGCTGTGCAGCAGGGCGCGGCCGGCGTCGGTGACCTGGACGCGTTCGACCTGCAGCAGCGGGCCGTCGCGGAACAGTTCGATATAGCTGTCGAGCACGCCGGTGAGCGTGCCCTGGGCGGTATCGGGCGCGGCGAGGATCAACTGAAGGCCGAGCGAGCGCAGGTACTGGGTGGTGGCGCGAGCGTTCTGGGCGTCGATCTTGTCGCCGAACTCGTCGAGCATGATCAGGCCGAGACCGCCCTGCTGGCCGTCGCGCTTGCCGTAGGCGGCGGCCAGCGCGGCGCCGGCGATCACGTACATCGGCGCGCGGTGCTCGCCGCCCGAGCCGGAGCGCATGCGTTCGCTGAGCGTGCCGATGACGCGGCCATCCTGCTGGATGTTCACTTCGAAACTGAAGAAGCGACGGTAGTCGTCCAGGGGCGACGGTGCGTTGCCGCGGCCGCCGATCCTGTCCTCGATGATCTCGCGGAACGCCTCGGGCACTTCGCCGGCGCTGCCGAACAGGGTGTCGGCTTCACCTACATCAGCCACTTTGTGAATAAAGCGGTGCAGGTCATTGAATTCCGGCGCTATTTCGTAGCGGAACTGGTAGCGCTCGTTGTTCGAGAACGCCGGGCTGCCCATCAGCGTCCGGTTGAGGATCTGGATCTGGTGCTTCAGCCGGGTGAAGTTGTCGTACAGCGCCGAGGCGACGTTGCTGCGGAAGGTTTCGACGGCGGTGGCATAGGCCTCGTCGGCCATGGCCTGGTGCTGGACCAGTTCGGTGTCCTTGAGATGCGCGATCTCGCCGCGCAGCAGCGCGTCGGCCTTGCGCCAGTCCTGCGGCTCCACGTCGAGCGCGATGCCGTGATCCTTGGCGTACTGCGCCAGCCCGGACCAGGCCTCAGGTAGCACCGCGTTGAGCGATTTTTCGGCGTCGTCGGCGCGATGCAGGCAGCGGGCGATGCGCTCGGGCAGCTCGGGGTACTTTTCGTCGAGTTCGTCGCGATGCTGTTCGACCAGATTCGGATCGACATCGGCGTGCCGGAATGCGTCGACGGCGGCGCGGGCGATGCGCTCGCTCTCGGCATTGAGGCGCTCGAGCTGGGTCTGCGCGTCGGTCGCCTTGCCCAAGGCGACGGCTTCCTCACCGACCAGCCGTTCGACCAGCGTTTCCAGCGCGTCGCGGCGCTCCGACAGCGCTTGGGCCTGCTCACTGAGATGGATCAGATCCGGATCGGCGAGCGAGGCATGGCTGTCGCGCAGCGTCCGGTAGCGCGCCGCGGCTTCGCGGTGCTTGAGCAGCAGGCCGTGGATCGCCTGCGCCGCTTGCTCCGGGCTGCCGATCCGGGCCCAGTCGGCGACACGGGCGTCGAGTGCCTGCCATGCGGTTTCGAGCCGGCGGATATCGTGTTCGGCGCGTTCCAGGTCTTCGCGCAGCAGCTTCAGCCGCTCGCGGTTGTCGGACGCGCCGATCTTCAGTTCGGTGGCCGCCGGCAGGCGCAGGCGTTCGACGCCGCCGCCTTTCACCACTAGACCGTCGCGGCTCAGGCCCTGTTTCGCGCGTACGACCTCGGCTTCGGTCTCGATGCAGCGCAGTTCGCCGAGCTGGCGGCGCAGATAGGCGAGCGCATCGCCGTCGCCGCGGAGCAGGGCGGACACCTGTCCGTCCGCGATGCGCCCATCGCCGCGCGACTGCCGCGCCTGACTGGTCAGCGCGATCTTCACGCCGTAGACCGAGCGACCGCCCTGCAGCGCGCGATACAGCTTCACCGCGCGCTCCTCGTGTTCGACCGGGATCAACAGCGCTTCGACGTGGCTGCGGAGGTAGGCTTCGATCGCGCCCTGCCAGGCCGGGTCGGTCACCTGCACCAGATCGCAGATCGGGCGGCAGGGGATGCCCGCCTCCTCGAAATAGCTCATCAGCCGGATCACGTCGCTGCGCAGTTCGGCCTGGCCGGCATGCAGGCGGGTCTGGTTCTGGCGCGCGCTCTTCGCGCGCTGGCGCGCGGCGTCGAGTTCGCTGCGCAGTTCGTGGGTGCGGGCCGAGACCAGCGTCATCGTCGGCACGGCCTGCGCCATCGCTGCTTGCAGTTGGGTATGCAAGGCCTCCGGCGGCAGGTCGATGTCGGCATCGGCGGGCAGCATCGACACCTGTTGGAACAGCGCGCCCCACGGCGCCATCGCCAGCGTCAGGGCATCGATGTCCAGCCCCGGCAGATCGAGCTTCGACACCGCGCCGAGCTGGTCGCGGACGAAGCCGGCGCTGCGCATCAGCTCGCGCTTCAGTTGCGCCAGTTCGTCGCGATCGCGACCGGCGATCTGGTCGAACGAGGCCTGCTCGCTGTAGCCACGGGTGCCCTGCAGCCGCCGCTGCGCGTCTTCCGCCTGCTGGCGCGCGGTCGAGCGGTCGCTGCGCGCCTGCTCCAGCGCTCGCGACGTCCGCTGTTTCGCGTCGAGCGTGGAGGCCAGCGTGTCCTCGGCCGCATCGACCTGTTCGCCGTGGGCGTCGCGGCGGTATTCGGCGCCGAGCGCGCGATAGGAAGCCGCCCGCGTGGCCTGGCTGGCCACCTTGCGGTACTGCGCCTCGACGGTTTCTGCCGCGTCGATGCGGTTCGCGACCTGTTCGATTTTTTCCTTGATCAGCCGGAAGCCTTCCAGCAGGGCGCGGAACTTGCCGATGTCGGTCGGCCGCTCTTCGGCGACAAGCGTACGCACGAACAGGTCGACATCGTTGACCCGCTGCAAGTTCAGCGCGTTCTGGAACGCCTTGCGGTACGCGGCCGGGTCGATCTGGACATTGCCGGCGGGCCGCAGCTGCAGCAGCAGGTCGCGCAGGAAGCGATCGCTGGTCTGGTGCAGCTCGGCCTTGGTGCCGGCGGCCTTGCAGCGCGCGACGATGGCGGTGCGGAACTGCGCCCACGCCAGCGGCAGCTGTTCACCTTTCACCGTTTCCAGATGATCGTCCAGGGTCAGCGCGACGCCGGGCAGCAGATACAAACCGTGGACGCGGTGATCGGGTTCGTCGGCGGCCGCGCCCAGCGCGATCCCGGCGGTCAGCGTCTCGCCGCTGATGGTGTCCTCGAACACCAGACTGATGTACGTCGTCGCGGTCTCGCGCACGCGGCCGTCGTCGCCGGCGCGGTACACGCCCAGACAGTAGTCGCGGATGCTGCGGGCGCGATGGCTGCCGCCGGCCTGGGCGTTGAAGCGGATCTGGTTGCGGTCCGCGCCCAGCATCACGATCTGCAGGGCATCCAACAATGCACTTTTACCGGCGCCGTTGGGCGCGATGATCGCGGTGGTCGCGTCCAGTTCCAGGGTTTCGGCCTGGAACAGGAAGAACTGCACCAGATGGGCGCGCTTAAGCTGATGCATCGTCGGTATCCGTGGTGTCGGTGCTCATGACGGCGGCGCTCATGACGGCGGCGCCTGCTACGGCGGCGGTCGGACTGTCGATATCGACTTCGCGGTCCTCGTCCTCTTCGTCGTCGTCACGGTTGTGCTGATCAAGGCGCTGCAGCCACTGCGCGCCGACGATCTCGACGATGGCCGGCCGCACCAGGATGCGGAACGGCTGCGGGTCGTCGGCTTCGCAATCGACGACCTTGCACACCGACCAGCGCCGCAGCATCCGCAGCGCATCGCGCAGCGGGCCCAGTTCGGGCATCGGCCGGCCGGTCAGCGCCTGATAGGCCTCCTGCAGCTCCGGCAGTTCCACGATCACCTCGCCGTGATCCTCGATCTGGCCCTGGCGCATCGCTGCGTCGTAGCGGTGGCGCAGCACGAGTATCAATAAGGTCTGCTCCAGCGACACCGCGGTGCCTTCGCCGTGCGAGGGCAGGGCGACGACGTAGCGGTAGTGCGCGTTGCGTTCGAGGCGGATGCCCAGCGGCTCCAGCGCCGCGCCGAAGTCGGCGAAGTAAGTCTCGACCAGATGATAGGCGTTGCGCGAGTTGCGGTCGCTGCTGTACAGCACCTGCTCGGTCACCAGACGGTACGCGGCGCGTTCGAAGTCCTGGGCGATGTAGGTGCCGCCGGACAACTGGCTCAGTTGGGTCCAGGAGCGTTTCATCGGAGCCCCTTCATGCGGTGATGTCTTTCATGCGTGTGGCTTTCATCGAAGCGTGGGTTCCGGTGCGGCGCAGGACGAAGTGCGGCGAGTGCAGATAGGGATTGGCTTGATCAACGGAGACGTCAGCGGCTTCGCCGGCCGCCAGTTCGACCCGGAACCCGCGCAGCAGCCGGTGCAGCGGGTCTTCGCGGCGCAGCCCGCCCTTGCGCTGACTGCGCAGAGCGAGGGTGACCAGGGTCTGGTAGGCGCGGAAGTCCTCGATGGTCGCGATCTGCAGCGCCTGGGAATCGAGCACGCCCGCATCGTCCCAATGCCGGTCGAGGTAACGCGACAGGTCTTCCGGCAGCACCAGCCGCACCCGCTTCATCTGCCGCAGCAGGTTCAGCCGCGCCAGTTGTTCGGGCGTGGGTTCGGGGCTGGTGTTGGCGGTGCGTGCGATCGGCTGCGGCCGGCGCTGCGGCGCACGCAGACGCTGTTCGTCCATTAATCCGCCGGGTGCGACCGGCAGCCGCAGCGCGTCTTCCGGCGCCGCTAGCACGCCGCGACAGGCGCGGCGGAGCAGGGTGTCGAGCTGGTCCGGCGCACGCAGGCGGTAGTCGAGGAAGGCGAGGGCGCGGCGGTTGGCTTGGCGGATATCGTCGTCCAATCGGCCGAGGTATTCGTCGATCCGATCGATTTCGTAGAGCCTGCGTAGACTGCGCTGCAGCCGGTGCTCGGCCAGCGCTGCATCGCCGCCGGGCGCGCGTTCGGCGTACCAGGCCAGCAGCTCCGCGCGCAGCGGGCCGAATTCGATCTCCCGCACCATCGCCAGGATCGAGGTGCGCCGCGCCAGCGGGTGATCGGCGTTGTGCAGTTCAGCGTAATCGCCGACGAACAACTCGCCGACGTACCGCTCGAACAGCTTGCGGGCGAACTGCGCTGTGCTTTCGGCCTTGCTCAGTTCGGGCATGAGGTCGCGGACCTGCACGCTGATCGACGCGACGTTCGACAACAGCTGCCGCGACTGGTCGGCGGCTTCGTCCAGGGTGTCGCCCATGGCCTTGCCGGCGATGATCTGGCTGAGCTGCAGTTCGATCGAACGAACCTTGGCGCCGAAGAACGTCGGGCCGCGCTCGGCGAAATCGATCAGCAGGGTCAGCATCCGCGAGACCGGATGGGTCATCGACACCATGTCGCGAGCGCCGATGCGCTCCTGGCGCAGCCAGCCGGCCTGGCGGAAACGTTCGTAGACCGTGCCGGCGCGGATCGCCAGCGGCGTGTCCGGGGCGTCGCCGTCGTCGTCTTCCCACGGGTCGTCGGTCAGCAGATAGCGTTCGATGGCAGAGGTAATTTCGCGGCGCTGGAAGCCGATGCTGGGCGGCATGGGCGCGTCCGGACCGAAGAATTCGCCGAACAGCCGGCACAGCAGCCGCCAGTAATGCATGCGGTTGGGCGACGCCAGCGGTCCGAACAGTCCCTGGGGAAGCACGGAGAACAGGGCGGTCTCCGCTGGTGAAGCACTCAAATCGCGATACTCCGGGACGATGGGGCGACGCCCTGACTGGCCGGGCATTATCGCCAATTATCCGGGACTCCCGCAGCGGCCCGGGTGGGTGAAACACGGATTGGATGGGCCGCGAGGTAGCATGGTCCGCAATGGACCCCATCGAACAGCACCCAGACGACATCGCAGCGCTGCAACGCGCTTTCGCCCTCCTCGAATCCCCGTCGATCGTCGCCAAACTGACGAACATCGTCGGCAAACCGCTGGAGTCGGCGCTGGACAGGCTACCCGACAGCGCCGGCCGGCGGGTCCATTCGGCGGTGCAGGGCGCCCTGTCGAAATCGGTGCGGGTGGCTCTGGGCAGTTTGCGCGACACCCCCAACGCCTCGGCGTCGACGCGCTCGCACACCCTGATGTCGGCGGCCAGCGGCGCAGCGGGCGGCTTCTTCGGTTTCACCGGGCTGCTTGTCGAGCTGCCGGTCACCACCACCATCATGCTGCGCTCGATCGCCGATATCGCCCGCAGCGAAGGGTTCTCGCTGCAGGATCCGACCGTGGCCCAGGACTGCGTGGCGGTATTCGCGCTGGGTGGCCCGGGCCGCGGCGACGATGCGTCGGAAACCGGCTACTACGCCACCCGCGCGATGTTGAACGAAGTGCTGAAGCAGACCGCGGCCGCTCTGACGAAGGGCGCGGTGGCCAGCGCCGGCCAGCAGGGCATCTCGACGGTGTCGGCGGGCAAGGCCGGGGTCTGGCTGGCCAAGATGATCGAAGCCGTGGCCTCACGCTTCGGCGTGGTCATCACCCACAAGTTCGCCGCGCAGCTGGTGCCGGTGATCGGTGCGGCCAGCGGCGCCGCGGTCAATGCGCTGTTCATCCAGCACTACCAGGACATGGCGCGCGGGCATTTCATCATCCGCAGACTCGAACAGGTTTACGGCGCCGAAGCGGTCCACGCGGCCTATGCCGGCCTGTCGCGCCCCGTGGAAGTCATGGCGACGCGCCGCCTCGACGCGCCGAAGTGAAATCGGCGTTCACAGCCTGAGCGTGCTCTCGAACATCCGCAGCGAGTCATCCAGCGGATCCACGAACGACAGCGACCGCGCCAACAGCTTCAACGGACGCGCCGGATCGTCGGGCGCCGGGGCGGCGAGCACCGGATAGAGCGGGTCGTTGAGGATCGGCGCGCCCAGCGCGGCCATGTGGACCCGCAGCTGGTGTTTGCGTCCGGTGACCGGTTCCAGCGCGTAACGCCAGGTTTCGGGACCGCGTTCGATCGTATCGATCCGCGTGAACGCGTTCGGCTCGCCTTCGGTTTCCCGGGTGAGGAAAAACGGCTCGCCGCGCACCAGGCGCGAACGGCGCTCCAGCGGCCACACGGTTTCCGCCAGCGGCGGCGCGATCGCCTCGTAGCGTTTGTCGATCGCATGGGTGCGGAAGAGCGACTGATAGCGCGCACGCGTCGCCGGATTCGCGGAAAACAGCATGACTCCGGCAGTGAGCCGGTCCAGCCGGTGTAGCGGCGCGATGCCGATGTCGCCGAATCGCCGCACCAGCCGCGCCAGCAGAGTTTCGGTCACGTAACCGCCGCCCGCGATCACCGGCAGGAAGTGCGGCTTGTCGACCACGATCAGGTGCTCGTCGACGTGAAGGATGGTTTCCTCGACCGCGAGGCGCGTCTCGGCCGGCACCTCGCGGTAGTAATGGATTTCGGCGCCGACCCGGAATGCCGCATCTTCGTGCAGAGGCAGGCCGTCCGCATCCAGTACCCGGCCACGCCCGAAGCGGCTGCGCCATGTCTCGCGATCGACGGCAGGAAAGCGCGCGCACAGCGCCTCCAGCACGGTCGCCCAGGGGCCGGGCGGCAACTGCAGGCGGCTGGCGGATACGCCGTCGATGGCGGGCGGATTGGGCATCGATACAGTCTGGCTGGCTGGTTGAGCGGTCTCGTGAGCATTGTGACTCGATCTGGGCGGATCACCCGTGCTCATCCCGGGATCATCGATCGGGCACGCGCGCTGCGTCGTATCGCTGTCGCACCCCCGGCAACACGTCGGCGCCACGTCGTGTACGATTATTTTTTTCAGTTTCGAAAGCCATGTCTTCTCCCGTCATCATCTGCCGGCCGAATGCCGCGCATCCGCTGCGGCTGTTCTGTTTTTCCTACGCTGGCGGGCATGCGGGCGTATTCGCATCCTGGCAAGCGGCATTGGAGCCGTATGTGGAGATTTGCGGCGTGCAGCTCCCGGGGCGCGGTTCGCGCATACGCGAGCCCTTCGCCACCGCGTTCGCGCCGCTGGTCGAACAGATCGCACGCGGCATCGCCGACTCGGCCGATGGCCGTCCATTCGCTTTTTTCGGTCACAGTCTGGGCGCGTTGCTGGCGTTCGAGACGGCCCGCCTGGGCGCGCGGATGGGCAGCCCCGCGCCGATCCACCTGTTCCTGTCGGGAAGCGAGCCGGCGGCCAGTCGTCCTCCCGTCAAGGCCCTGCATCTGATGCCCGATCGGGAACTGATGCGGGAACTGCAGGATTTCAACGGAACGCCGGCGGAAGTTTTGCGCAACGACGAAATGATGATGTTCCTGTTGCCGATGCTGCGCGCGGATTTCGCGCTCGTACACGACTACCGGTACCGACCCGCACCACGCTTGACGATGCCGATCAGCGTATTGGCGGGCCGCAACGACAACCGCGGCAACAGTATGGATGTCGGCAAGTGGGGCGAGGAAACCACGGCCGAGTGTCGGCTCCACTGGTTCGATGGCGACCACTTCTTCATCAACAGCCACCAGCACGAGGTCATCGACCGCGTCCGGGCGGAAATGCTGGATGCGGGCCGAAGGATGCGCGATGCGCATCGCGCGTCCGAGGACGCGTATGAGTGCGATGTCGCGGCCAAGCCGTGACACGCCGATCGAGCCGTATCGGATCGCAGTGGATCGAGTAGAACCCTAGCTCGCCGCACTTCGGTGCATGGCAGCCGATGCATGGCAGCCGATGCCGCACCGGCCATGCAGCGGCCGGTAGCGATGATGTCCGCTTGACTGAGCGAGGTGTCGGCCGTCGATCAGCCCGAGCGCCCGGGCTGCGTACGATCCATCGCTCGACGACGCGCTTGCGCGCGGTCGGCCGCACTTCGGGCGATCGTCGACCCCTCCTGCCGGGACGGATCCGCAGTCATCGCGGCGGCGAGGTCGCGCACGGTGGGGTAGTGGAATACATCGGCAGCCCGCAGCGGGCGCGGCAACGGCAGGCGATTGGCGCGTGCGACGAACTCACTGAGCGCGACGGAGTTGGCGCCCAGCTCGAAGAAATTGCGCTTGACGCTGATCAGTTCCACGGGCACCCCGAGCAATTCGGCCAGGATCTCGGCCATGCGCGCCTGCAGCGGCGTCTCCGCGGGAGCATGGTCGGCGGCGCGGGCGAGGCTGAGGTCGATGGAACGCAGCGCGGCGCGATCGATCTTGCCCAGTGCGGTGACCGGCAACGCATCCAGACGGATGAACACGGAGGGGATCATGTAGTCGGGCAGGCGCGCGGCGAGATGCTGACCCAGTTGCCCGGTGTATTCGGCGTCCGGACAGACGACGTAGGCCACGATCAAACTGTGTTCGCCCTGACGGTGCGGCAACGCGACCGCATCGGTGATCGACGGGAGTGCGCGCAGCGCGTGTTCTATCTCGCCGAGCTCGATGCGGTGGCCGTACAGATTGACCTGATCGTCGTTGCGGCCAAGCATGACCAGATCGCCGTCTTCGCGACGGTATGCGATATCGCCGGTGCGGTACAAACGGGCGCCGCCTGTCGTGGAGAAAGGATCGAAGATGAATTTATCGGCGGTGAGTTCCGGCTCGAACAGATAGCCGCGCGCAAGCTGAAGGCCACCGACATGGATCTCTCCGGGCATGCCGTCGGCCACCGGTTCCATGGAAGCGTCGAGCAGGTACAAGGCCGTGTTGGCGAGGGCGCGTCCGATCGGCGTCGTCGGAGCATCGGTGGCGTATCCCGGCGGCACGTCGAAATACGCCACGTCGGAACTGACTTCGGTCGAGCCGTAGAAATACGTCAGCTTCAGGGTGGGGCGGGCGACCTGCGCCGCAGCGATCAAGTCCGGACGCAACGCATCGGCGCCGATGAACCAGTGCCGCAGCGAGGGCAGTCCGGCGAAACGCGCGGTGTCGTGATCGAGGATCATGCGCAACAGCGATGGTGAGGACGCCGTGTAGCCGATGCGATGTCGTTCCAGTGCATCGAGCACCGCGTCCGCGCGGTTCAGCCCGCTTTGCGGCAGGATCACCACGGTCGCACCGGCGCAGAGCGGAAACAGGATTTCGCGTTCCGCGCGCACGAAACCCATCGGCGTGCTGTGCAGGATCCGTTCGCCCGGCGCGAGTCCGAAGTGCTCGATCATCCACCGCGTGCGATTGACGATGCCGGCATGCAGGCCGACGACGCCCTTGGGACGGCCGGTGGAACCGGACGTATGGATGACGTAAGCGGCATTGTCCGGCGTGAGCGCCAGATCGAGGTTCCCGTCCGCATATCCGTTCCAGGCCGTCGCGTCGCGCAGATCGAGCACGGTGTCGGCGAGATCGAAGCCATCATCGACGTTCGTCAACAACAGCGCGATTTTCGAGCTTTCGATGATCAGACGGCGGCGTTCGGGCGGGAGAGAGGGCTCGAGCATCACGCTGCATGCGCCGGCCTTGAGGGCGGCGAGGAATGCGACGACCATGTCGGTGGTGCGGCGGAGATACAGCCCCACCCGATCTTCCGGTTGCACGCCGCCTGCGCGCATCCAGCGTGCGATCCGGTTGGCGCGGGCGTTGAGTTCGGCGTAACTCAGATTGTCCTCTTCGCCGATCACGGCGATGGCGTCGCCGCGCAGCGCGGTCTGATGCTCGATCAACTGGTGCGCGCACGCATCGGCGCCGTAACGTGCCGGAGCGGGCGCGGACCGGTCGAGCAGGCGCTGTCGCTCGCTGCGATCGAGCAGCGCGAGTCCGCGAACCGGCGTGGCGTCGTCGGCGATGATGCTGCGCCACAGCTCGGCGTACATGGCCGCGATCCGTTCGATGCGCGGCCGCGCGAAGATATCGCGGTTGTAGTTGAAACGGGCGTGCAGACGACCTTCGTGTTCGAGCAGGGCCAGACTGAGATCGGCTTGCGCGCTCCGGGTCGTCAGGGCATGCGAGCGGAATTCCAGGCCGGCCAGCTCGGCGCGGGCGCCATCGAGATTGAGCAGGAACGGTGCGGCATCCGCAAGCTCCGTGGCCTGCTGCAACGCGAAGCGCACGTTCGGCTGCACTGTCGCGGGCCAGCCGCTGGGTGCGGCGCCGTCGCGTCTGGTCAGCGTCGAAGGCACCCGCTTGCGCCGTAGCATCTCCAGCACTCCGGAGCGGCTATGCGCGACGAACTCGCGGAACGGCTGATCAGGAGCGACATCGCAGGATAGCGACTTCAAGTCGACGAAGCAGCCGACCACGTCGGAAAAGTCGGGAGCCGGGCGTAGCGAGACCGGGATGCCGATGGCGAACTCGGTCTGCCCGGTCAAGCGGTGCATCAGCACTTGCCATGCCGCCAGCAACGCGGTGAACAGCGTGGTGTTCCATTCGCCGGCCTTGGCGCGAATCGCCGTGGACAGCGCTTCGTCCAGACTCAGGGAAACCTCGTCGCCGAGGAAAGCGAAGCGCTTGGGACGCGCGCGGTCGGCGGGCAGGTTGAGAATGCCCGAATGCGCGCCTGCCGCGGCGCGCGCCTCCGCCACGGCCGCTGCGCCATCCCGGCTTTCGAGCCAGCGCTGTTGCGCGCAGAGGAAATCGCCGTAGCCGCGCGCAAGCGGCGCTGGCGACGGACGACCGAGTGCGATGTCGCGATACGCCTGCGCCAGATCGCGCACCAGCACCTGCATCGACCATGCGTCGACCGCGATGTGATGCACGACCAGATGCAGCAGGCTCTGCTGTGGCCCGGTCTGCAGCAGATAAGCGTGCATGACGCTGCGATCGAGCGCGATCTCTTCCGCCGCTTGTTCGCGCAGGGCAGCGTCGAGCCGGGCTTCGTCCCAGGCCGCTTCGATGACCGTCAGCGCAGGTGCGGTGTCGGCCCGCAGCGAGGCGGTCGGGACGCCATCGCGCTCGTGATACGCGGTGTTCAGTTGCGGATGACGTTGCAGCAGACGCGACAGGGCTTCCGCCAGCGTCTGCGGATCGAGCCGTTCTTCGACGCGCAGCGGCAAAGCGATGTTGAAGGCGCGTCCCGTCGGCTGCAGTGTCTGGAGCTGCCAGATGGCATGTTGCTGCGGGCCGAGGGTGGCGACCGTTTCCAGAGGGGCATCTGCGGAAGCATCGGGTGCCGTCGCATTGCGGCGGGTGTCGCCCACCTCCGCCAGAAAATCCGTGACGGTCATGCCGTCCAGCAAACGGCTCATGTCCAAGCGCACGCCATGCTGCGTATCGAGGAAATGTTCGATTTCGGCCGCCTTCAACGAGTCCAGCCCGTGGCTGCCCAGCGTGCATTGCGGCGAAAACTCATGCGCCGGTATGCGCAGGACCGTGGCCAGCAGCCGCAACGCCGGCGAATCCGGAAGCGCCGTTTCTCCTGTCTGCGTCGCATGGAGGGCGTCGGCGGCACCATCCCGCATTGCGGCATCGGCGTCGAAGCGCGCCACCACCGCAAGCTGCCCCTGCTGCAGGAGATCGCGGCAGGCGCTGCGCCGGACCTTGCCGCTCGAGGTCTTCGGCACCTGCGCCGGCCGCACCAGGACCAGCGTGTGCAGTCGGAAGCCGAAGCGTTCGGACAGGAGTCGATTGATGTCGCGCCACAACGCCCTGAAGTCCGTGCGATTGAGCGCAGTGCGTTCGACCTCCTGAACCAGCGCCAGCGTCTCCTCGCCGTCGTGCTCGACGCCGAAGCATGCGCCGCATCCGCTGCGCAGTACGGGAAACTCGTCCTGTACGGTGGATTCGACGTCCTGCGGGTAGATGTTGCGGCCGCGGACGATGACCAGATCCTTGAGCCGACCGGTGACGTACAACTGGCCTTCGTGGGTGAAACCGAGGTCGCCCGTGCGCAGATACTCTCGGTCGTCGCCTGCCGGGCGCGCCTGGAACATTTCGCGGCTCAGCGCCTCGCGCTGCCAATAGCCATTGGCCACGCTGGGGCTGTGCAGCCAGATTTCGCCGATCGTGCCCGGTTCGCAGGGCACGCCGCTGGCGGGATCGACGATGCCGAGCGCACCCTCGTCCGGCAGTTCGCCGCTGCTGACCAGTTCCACCGCGCCGCTATCGATGCCATCGCTATCGGTGCCATCGCCATGGGCGCCGTCGCGCGACAGCGGGCGTGCGACGCCGCGAGCAAGCGTTTCGCGCTCGATCCATCGGGTGACCGCGCCGGACTGGCGCACCGCACCGACCGCGAACAGCGTGCCTTCGGCCAGGCCATAGCAGGGGAAGAAGGCTTCGCGCCGGAAGCCGCAGCCCTGGAACGCCTGATGGAATCGATCGAGCGTCCGTGCGGAGATCGGCTCGGCGCCGTTGAAGGCGACTTCCCAACTGCGCAGGTCCAGACCCGCCTTGTCCTCGTCGCGGATGCGCTCGGCGCACAGGCGATAGGCGAAGTTCGGGCCGCCGCTGGTCGTGGCGCGATAGCGCGAAATCGCCTGCAGCCAACGCAACGGATTCTGCAGGAAAGCGTTCGGCGCCATCAGGATCGCAGTCGCGCCGAGGTAAAGCGGCTGCAGGATGTTTCCGATCAAGCCCATGTCGTGATACTGCGGCAGCCAACCGACGACGACGGCATTGTCGTCGTGGCCGAACTTGCGCTGCATCAACCTCTGGTTATGCATCAGATTCGCTTGCGAGACCATCACGCCTTTCGGGTCGCCGGTGGAACCCGACGTGTACTGCAGGAATGCGAGCGATTCGGGCCCGCCCGGCGCAAGCGCGACCGCCGGAGCCGCTGCGTCTTCCCCGCGCAGCGAGTTGCTGACCAGTGGCGTCAGATCGAGTTCCGGGGCGCTCTGCAGCCAGCGGTGGACCGCATCGCGATTGCCGTCGTCGGTGAGAACGAAACGCGCGCCGGCGTCCTTCGCGATCCTGCCGAGCCGTTGCCAGTTTTCCTGCCGGCTGCCGGGCAGATGCAAAGGAACCGCGATCACGCCCGCATACAGGCAGCCGAAGAAAGCGCGTATGAACTCCAGTCCGGGCGGATAAAGCAGCAAGGCGACGGTGGGCGCCTGGCCGGCGCGTGCCCGGAGGTGAGCGCCGATGATCCGGGCATCGCGGTCCAACTGGGCGAACGTGAGCGTCTGCTCTTCATCGCCTGCGCCCAGGAAACGGTACAGCGTCTTGTCGGGACGTTCGGCGGCGCGGATGCGCAGCGCATCGACCAGGGTGGCGGGAGTCGCTGCGGGATCGGAGTGCGGGGTCATGGCGGGTTGTCGGTAAGCCGCTGAGCGGTGTCAGAGGCGAGGTCGAGGATGCAGGGCAGGGCGGTTGGGGCTTCCCGGCGCTCGCTGGGATAGCCTAACGCGCAGTTGACGTAGCGGATGCCTTCGCGCGCGACATCGACGTTGCGATGACTGTGGCCGAAGACGTGGATCGCGGGCTGCAAGCGGCGGATCTGCGCATCCAGTCCGGCGCTACCCATCACCGGCAGCAACATGCGCGTGGTCGCGCTGTCCGAGGGCAGCAGATCCGCGCGCGGAACGAAATGCGAGAAACTGACCACGATGCGATTGCGCACCTGCAGCGCAGCATCGTTCATGCCGAGGAAGTGTGCGTTGATACCGTCTCCGTGAAGCCCGGCCGGCCAGCGGCAGGCACGGTAATCCATCCAGCGTTCGCGCAGCTCCGCGCTGGGCGCGCCGAAAGAATCGTCGTACCAGGAGAACAGCGGTATCACCGACAGTTCACCGCAGTGGTAAGGCGTCATCGACACGTTCCGTTCGGCGCACAATGCGCGCAGACGCTCCAGCTTGCCGGTGGAGAGCAGGCTGGCAGGCTCGCGCAGCACCCAGAGGTCGTGGTTGCCCGGCACATACAGCACCTTGCGAAAACGCGACGCCAATACGCCGAGGCCCCACTCGACCAACGCCAGGGTGTCGGACAGATCGCCGGCAAGGATCAGGATGTCGTCGCGGTATTCGGTTTCGGACAGGCGCTCGACCCATGCGCGATTGATCGCCTGTTCGATATGCAGATCGGATAGAGCGAAAATCCTCAATGCTCATGCCCGCCGGTACGACCCGTTCCAGGCGACGGGATCAGAACTTGAACTCGAACGTGGCGCGGAACAGCAAAGAAGTGTCGCGGCGCCGAATGATCTCGTTCGAGCCGAAATCGTCGAAGTACTCGTTGCCCGAGACGATGTCGCGAAGCAGCAGATTGCCGATACTGAGACGGAGCTTGCTGCGCGCACCCGCGCTCCAGAGGCCGTATATATCGAACTCGCGCCGCGGTGCGCTGAATCTGGCCTGGGACAGCGTCGTGCGGATATAGCCGCCGTCCTGATAGGTGAAGCTGCCGCCGACGGTCCAGGCGGGATTGACCTTGTAGTCCACGGCCAGGGTGGAGCTGAGTTTGGCCTGGTCGGGCAGACGGTTGTCCGGGCCGGGAATATCGTCCACTCGCGACCAGTTGCGCGTGAGATTGAAACGCACGTCGATGTCCGGTGCCCGCGCGATCAGGGAGTTGAGCGGGAATTTGCTGTCCATCTCGATGCCCCAGGCCAGCGCTTTGCCGCCGTTGTTGGGCGAGGAAGACCAGCGACCGCCGACGAAACGGATCTCGTCGCGGATGACATCTTCGATGCGCCGAACGTACGTGCCCAGGCTCAACATCGCGTCGTCGGCCCAATAGTGCTCGTAGGACAGATCCAGACCGGTCGCCAGTTCGGGCTTGAGACCCGGATTGCCGCGCTGATCGGGTTCGAGCGGATTGTTGTTGGTCGTGGTGTAGGGCCGCGGGATCAGTTGCGCGATGCGCGGGGAATTGTAGGTGCGGCTGAGCGCAAGCCGGACCTGGTCCTTCTTGTCGCTCGACAGCTTCCACAGCGATTGGAACGAGGGCGACAGCACCTGGTCGCTGTTGCGGATGCGCGCGAACGAGTTGCCTTCGCTGATGGTCTCGAAGAGTTCCCAACGCGCACCGAGATACAGCGACCATCGCTCGCTCACGGTCCAGTCGTCCTGCGCATAGAAAGCGATGCGGTTGATGCTGGCGTCGAAATCAAGATCGCTGACGCTGCCCGGGATGCCGGGCAGGTCGGCCAAGCGCTGCACACGACGTTCGTCGCGCCGCTGCGCGCTGCCGTCCCAGCCCAATTGCAGCGAGTGGTTCTCGAACAGGCCCGCCGAATATTTGCCTGTCGTGTTCAGGCCATGCTCGCGGATCTGCGCGTTCGTATCGTCGTCGAGATTCTGGATTCCGTCGGCAGCATAGCCGAGCTCCTGGAACCGGTAATCCTGACGGTTGCTGTTGAGGCTCAGTTTGATCGCCAGCTGGTCGAGGTTGTCGTTGTCGAACGTATGCGTCCAATTCAGATCGCCGCGCAATCGAAGATCGTCGGTGTCGATGGTTTGGCGATAGCGCATATGGCGCACCGGCAAGCCCAGTTCCATCTCGTAGTCGATGTCGCCGTGCTTGTTGAATTCCGATGCGTCGACGAATCCCTGCAGCGAGAGCGTGTCGCCGTTCTCGAGGCGCATGCTCAGGCTCGGCGATATCGACAGGGCGTCGGTACGGCCGGTAACGTGGATGTCGCCGTTGCGTATGCTCTGGGTGTCTCCGGCGGCGTCGCGCGCGATCAGCCGCTCGGTCTCGGTGACCAGGAAATCGCGGCGGCTCACGGCGCCGTTCAAGGCATACGAAAGGTCGTCGCGTTGATCGGAAAACTGCCAGTTGAATGCGGGCGAGAGCTTGCCCCGGAGACTGGACAGGGTCAGCTTGATGTCCCGGGTGCGTTTGCGCGAGCCCTTCTTCATGACGATGTTGATCGTACCGGCGATCGCTTCCGCGCTTCGGTCCGCGGTGGCTGAGCGCTGGATCTCGATGCGCTCCACCATTTCCGGCGAGATCGAGTCGACGGTGAAGCCTTCGGGCGCCTTCTCGCCGTTCAACAGGATCTGGGTATAGCCATTTCCCATGCCGCGCAAGGTGATCGCGCCCGATCTGCCGGCGGGGCCGATGCCCACGGTGACGCCGGGCAAACGTTTGATGCTTTCGGACAGTTCGGTATCGCCGAATTTCCGGAGATCTTCCTGCGTCACGATAATGCGGGACACCGTGTCTTCGCGACGCGCGTCGTAAACGCCTGTGCCCTGCACGACCACGGCGTCGAGCGTGTTGCCCTCATCCTTCTCGCCCGGTGCGGGCGTGTTCTCGGCATCGGCGGTCGTCGTCGATGGCGTCACGCCTGCGTTCTGGTCCGCTTGGGCGAATGCGTCCTGGAAGGGGGTCAACAGCAACGTGGCGCAGAGAGGAGCGCCAAGGACGAGGGATTTCGACATGATGATTAAGAAGGCCGGTAGTTGCTCGGGGGCAGCAGCGCATGTCCTAGTGCTGCAGCGGTTCACCGTATGCCCGAGACCGACACGTTTGACCGTCACAACATCCCTGTCGCACGCTACGGGGCTTTGAGCCGCCAGTATAAGACGCGTCATCGAAAGGCATCAACCCTCGCTCACGACGACGCGCGGCCGATGATTCATGCCGGCGGGCAGCGTCGATCCATATTCTGATTAAGAGTTGCAGGCGAAGCTCGACATCGACGGGACACGGACCCCGCCCCAGTTCCGCGACCATGGTGGACGGGACGAAAGTCGCTGGCATCGCATGGTGAGAGTGCTTTCAATATCCGACGAGGCTTCGCCCTGCGGGAGCGTATGGAGTTCTCTCCCGGTCGAGGCCACTCGCGCCATATCAGTTGGATGTGACAATCTGGTTGCGCCGAGAGCCAGAAACGCATCGAGCGCCGGCACACTGAAAGCGCACGCAGAGCCACCCCCTCGGTCCTACAGAAATGCAGGCTTCGCGCATACTTGGCCGTGCTAAACTTTGACGCCTATCGCCATTCATGACGACAATGCAGTCGCAATCGCCGTCCCCCCCGGTCTTCATCCTCTGCTGCGCACGTTCCGGTTCGACCTTGTTGCGCTATGTGCTGGATGCGCATCCTGACCTTGCGTGTCCGCCGGAAATGCATCTGGGCCGGCTCTGCGAGGACCTGCGCTGGTCCATTTCGTTGGCTCTGGGTTACGAGGTGTCCGCGCCGGGTCCCATACGGATGGAAATCGAACAGGTCACGCCTCCGCAGGTATTGGAGAAGTGCCGGTCGGCGATCGAAGCGATCATGGCCGATTATCTGCAGCGCGTCGGCAAGCAGCGCTGGTGCGACAAATCGGTAGTGAACATCGATCATCTTCCGCTTCTGCATGCCGCGTTTCCCGATGCGAAGTTCGTCTGTCTCTACAGAAACTGCATGGATGTCGTGCATTCGGGGCTCGAAGTTTCGCGGCTCGGATTTTCCGCATACGGCTTCTCGAGCCACGTCGCCAAGCGGTTGGACAATACGGTCGGCGCACTGGTCGATTACTGGTGCGACAACGGCGAGAAAATCCACGCTTTCGAGCAGGCGAATCCGGCCAGCGCTTATCGGCTGCGTTACGAGGACCTGGTTCTCGATCCGGTTGCGACACTGCCGCCGCTCCTCGAATTCCTGGGGTTGCGGGAGGATCCGGGCCTGGCTGATCGCGTCTTCAAGGTGCCCCATCAGCATGGTCCGGGCGATACCAACATCGCCTATGCGCGCAAGATCGATTCGGGATCGATCGGCAAAGGCAGCACCATTTCCGCCAGACAACTGTCCGCCAGGGACATGGATCGCGCCAATGCGCTGCTGGGCGATCTGGGCTATGCGCTGATCGACAAGAACTGGGATTCCCAGCCTTCGCCCTACCTGCGGCCAGGGGCGTCTTCGCCGACCGACGCCGCTCCCGACGCGACGATCATGCCGCCGGCCATCGCATTGCAGATGCTCGGCGACATGGTGAATCGTTGCGACACGCATGCCCGGATCAGATTCGTCTTCGACGAACTCGGCGACGAGCCCTGGAGCATGACGGTGAGTCCCGATGCGGTGTCCGTCCAGAACGACGATGCCGCGCCCGTCGAGGCCGAGGTTCGCATGGCGCTTCCGACGCTGCGCGCCATCGTCGAAGGCGAGGCCAATCCGGTGAAACTGCTGCGCTCCGGGGAACTGCGCATTTCCGGCGATCTCGACCTGGTGCGCAGGATCTTCCAGGCGTGAGGCGCGCAACCGTAGCGGTTGCGCTGTCACCCCGTTGAATAGCGACACTTCGCGCATCAGGAGTACGCGGCATTGCAAATGGTCACACACATCGAACCGCCCGACGCCGATGAGCGCCGTACTGTTGCCGATACGCTCGCACGCGAAGTGATGGCGCGTTGGCCCGGCAAGGATCTCGACCGGGTGATGGAAGGGCTGGACGTCTGGTGCTATCGAAAGCCCGCGCGCGTGCACAAAGGCCAGCGGGCGGTCGGATTCCATGTGCCCGGTCTGCCTGATGAGCCCTGGATCGATCCGGCGGCCTTCGGATGCGGCGACATCCTGACCGACGCGTACGAGGGCATCCGCGATGAGGTGGCTCGTTTCGTGGACGGCCGCATGGCCGCGCCGCCGCATGGGCTTGCCGACAACGCGCAGTCCGACGCGGCCGCGATCGGCGGCCAATCGGATGGATGGCGGGAGTGGCGTTTCGTCGCGCGAAACGGCCGTTTCCTGGATGACCGCTGCAAGGATTTCCCGGTGACGGCAGGGGCGCTCAGGCAAGTGGCCCAGCGCATTCCTCTTCTGGTCAACGCGCTCCTGCTGACGTTGCGCCCGGGCACGTTGATTCCTCCGCATACCGATCCGATCAACGCATACACAGACCTGTGGCTTGGTCTTTTCGTGCCGGAAGGCACCGCATTATGTGTCCGCGGCGAAACCCGCGCGCCCGTGGAGGGCGGCTTGCTCGGCTTCGATCATACCTACGAACACAGCGCCTGGAATCGCGGCGAAAAGGACCGTATCGTGCTCAGCCTCCTCATCCATAATCCGAATCTTCGACAGCACGAGCGGGAGATCGCCGAGTTCCTGATCCGCCATCTGGCCAGATTCAGCGCCACGACCGTGTTCGAACAGAATGTCTGCGAATAACTCCTTTCCGGGCTATTGGCCGTGCTGACGGTGCAGCCGCATGACGCCGCGAGGCGTTGGCGCGCCGATGATGATGCCGACGATAATCGCGACCTGCGCGGCACGAATCCCGACAGATCCAACTGCAATTCCATCGACGGTTTTCCACCGTGCGATCCCCGTTGACACTCCCGCGGGCAGTCTGGTCTACTTGCCCACTTTTGACGCAGTGACGGAAGCGAGTACGGATGCGTTGTTCTCCCTTCCTCGGCAGATTTCTGCTCTTCGTGCTGGTGCCTGTCGTGGTGCTGTTTCTGGCGATGGGGATCGCGTTCAAACGCAGCGTTCCTGACGTCTCGGGCGAAATCGAACTCTCCGGACTCAAGCGCTCGGCACGTATCGTCAGGGACAAATGGGGCGTTCCCGACATCCAAGCGCAAAACGATCACGACGCGTTCTTCGCGCTCGGTTACGTGCATGCGCAGGATCGTATGTGGCAAATGGATTACAAGCGCAGGTTGGGGCAGGGGCGGCTCAGCGAAGTGCTCGGCGCACGCTTCCTTTCCAGCGACAAACTGATGCGTACCCTCGGGTTGCAACACGCTGCGCAGCATGCGTTGACGCGACTTTCCGCAGACGAGCGCGTCAGCCTTCGCGCCTACGCCGATGGCGTCAATGCCTGGATCGACGGGAATCACAGCTTGCCGGTCGAATACCGCTATTTCGGCGTGCGCCCCGAGCGTTGGCACGAGAGCGATTCGTTACTGATGGTGAAGCTGCTGGCGTTGAGTCTCGGGGGAAACTATCGTCAGGAGCTAGCCAATCAGGTGCTGGTCAAACATCTGGGCGCCGCACGCGCATCGGAACTGACCGGCCTGGATTTCGCAGCGCAGGCGACGGGCGCGGCGCCCGAATCCGTCTCCCCCGAGTCGGTCTCGTCCGAATCTGCGGCGTCCACGATCGCGACGTCCGATGCGGTCGCTGATTCCGCCGCGACGCTCTGGCGCATGACCGAGTCGGTCGAACGCATGGCCGGTCTGGGCAGAGAGGGCGTGGGCAGCAATGCCTGGGCCGTGGCGGGTCGGCATGTCGATAACGGCAAGCCGTTGCTGGCCGGCGACCCGCACCTGCGCGCCCAGTTGCCTTCGACGTTCTACCTCGCGCGTCTGCGCGGCGAACGCTTGAACGTCGCCGGCGCCACCTTGCCCGGCGTACCGGTGGTGGTGTTCGGCCACAACGCCTCCATCGCCTGGGCGGGGACCAATCTCGCCGCCGATGCGCAGGATCTGTATGTCGAACGCTTGTCGATCGACCAGGAGCAGTACGAGGCCAATGGGCAGTGGCGTCCGATCGCCGTTCGCGAGGAGTGGATCAAGGTCGCTCCGGAGTTTCCCACCGCTTTGCGCGCGCCCTACCGGCCGATCCGCTGGCAGGCGCGTTCCACCCGCAACGGTCCATTGATCAGCGACGCGATCGCGACCGAAGGTCAGGCGCTGGCGCTGCGCTGGAGCGCGCTGGATGCGTCGGACCGCAGCTACGCGGGCTTTCTTGCGATCAATTACGCCGATGGATTGGACGCGTTCCGCGCTGCATTGCGCGATTATGTCGCGCCAGCCTTGAACTTCGTCTATGCCGATCGAAACGGCAATATCGCGATGCTCGCGGCCGGGCGCATCCCGCTGCGCAATGCCGGGCGCGGCCTGCTGCCGACGCCGGGCTGGGATTCGACGTATCGCTGGCGCCGTTATCTCGATGCCGCCGAACTCCCCGCGCAGGTCAATCCCGCAAACGGCCGTGTGGTCAGCGCCAATCAACGCATCCATGGCGACGACTATCCCTGGCTGATCTCGAACAGTTGGCAACCTGCGTATCGCGCCGATCGGATCGACGCGTTGCTGGCGTCGCGCACGCGCGACGGGGGGAAGCTTTCGGTCGCCGACTTCGCCGCCATGCAGAGCGATGTGCTGGAGCCGCAGGCCGGTGAACTGTTGCCGCTGTTGGTCGCCGCCAAGCCGCGAACCGATACGCAGCGCGGGATGATCGAACGCCTGTCGAAATGGGACCGGCGCATGTCCGAGGACAGCGTCGGCGCTGCGCTGTACCACGCGTGGTCGCGTCACTTCCTGTTGCGCCTGACCGAGGATCCGTTGCGTGTGGACCTGGTCCACGCAGAGCGCCTGGGCATGCTCAAGGATCAGGCCGAGATATTCCGACCCGAGCTGTTGCGACGGATCGCCCGTGGAGAGCTGCGCCATTGGTGCGGCGGCAGCGCGCAGAGCTGCGAGCGGATGGCGCTGCGGGCGCTCGACGACGCCGAGGCGGAGCTGCGTCGTCTGGCGGGCGGAGATATGGACGATTGGCGATGGGGTCGCGTGCAGCACATGCATCTGCCGCATGCCCCTTTCACGCATATGGCGCTGTTGGGGCGGCTGTTCGACCGGCGCGAATCCGCAGACGGCGGGCGTTATACGATCGATGTGGTGGCCGGCAAATTCGACGGCGAGCACGGTTACGTCGGCGAACTCGGCCCCTCCTATCGACAGATCGTACCGCTCGGCGATCCGTCGAAAAGCCTGTTCATGATCGACAGCGGCCAATCGGGAAACATTGCCGATGCGCATTACGCCGACCTGATGCGGCCGCATCGCCTGGGGCAGGGCATCCGCATCGATGGTACCGTCGGCGAGCCCCTGGTCCTGCGGCCCCGGGCGACGGCCGGAAAGGGCGCGAAGCCGTGAATCCGATCGATCCCGCCGAACTGCGTCGCGGCCAGTTCCATTTCCTCGCTGCGCGCGCGCCCAATCGCGTGCTGGTCTCGGTGCTTGCCGGGATTCTCGGCGGCATCGCCTACGCGATGCTGGTGCCGCTGATTCTGCTCTCGCTCGCTTCGGTCGATCCGACGCTGTCGGAATTCGTCGACGACGCCACGCCGGCGATCTTCGGCTGGGAAATCCAGCACTGGCGCTTCGCTGCCGCATTCGCGGCGCTCTGCGTGTTCGCGTTGTTGACGCGCGCGTTCTCGCAGATCGTGTTCGGCAACGTGGTCAACGGCGCGTCGCGGCAACTGCGGCTGTATCTCGCCGAGCGCATCCGCCGCCTGCCGATTCCGGACCTCGAAGCGATCGGGCCGACGCGGTTGCAGATCGCGTTCACGACCGATATCCCGCGCCTCGTCGAGGCCGCTCCCAATCTGCCGACGGTGCTGATCAACATCAGTACGATCGTGTGCGCGCTCGGGTTCATCGCCTTCCTTCACATGAAGGTGTTTCTTCTGGTGATGGCGGTGATCGTATTCGGCGTGCTCAGCTATCGCTTGCCGCTGATATTCGGCCAGCGCCACTTCATCCGTGCGCGCAACACTTACGACGGTATCCAGGAAAGCATCCGCGCGCAGTTGTACGGCGCCAAGGAGTTCAGGCTGAACGCGGAGAAGTACCGCGACTTCATGGACACCGGCATGCGCAAGGACGAGGACGCCGTGATGCGCCTGACCCGGCGCGGCAACATCATCTTCTACCTGGCGCTGCAGTACGGCAATCTGATCGGGTTTCTCGCCATCGGCATGGTCACGTACGTGGCGGCCTCCCGTTACGGTCTCTCGTCCGGTCTGCTGCTCAGCCTGGTGATGGCGATGCTCTACGTCATCGGGCCGATCAACGTGATCGTGAATGCCGTGCCGGCGCTGGCCCAGGGCACCGTGGCGTTGAACAAGCTCAACGAACTGCTCGACCGCATGCCGATCGAAACGCTGGACGAAAGCGGGCCGCCGCTGGCCTGCCGGACGCTGCGGCTCGAGGACGTGCGTTATTCGTATCCGGACCGCGACGGCTTCGAGATCGGACCGATCTCGCTGAGCCTGCGCCGTGGTCAGGTGACGTTCCTGGTCGGCGGCAACGGCTCTGGAAAATCGACGTTGGCCAAACTGATCTCGGGGCATTATCGGCCCGTTTCGGGGCATGTGCTGTTCGACGAGACGGTCGTCGACGACAGCAATCTTTTCCGTGCGCGGCAGAGCGTCTCGGCGATCTATCTGGATTTCTTTCTCCTCACGCACCTGTTCGGCTGCGCCGAGCCGGATGCCGACAGGGCAGGACACTACCTGCAGAAACTCGGCCTGTCGCACAAGGTGTCGTTGGAGGGGCGTCGTTTTTCCACCACCGGCCTCTCCGATGGCCAACGCAAGCGCCTCGCGCTGCTGGTCGCCTTCATGGAGCAGCGGAACATCTACGTCTTCGACGAATGGGCCGCCGACCAGGACCCGGAATTCAAGCACATCTTCTACACCGAACTGCTGCCCGAACTGCGTCGGCAGGACCGGATCGTCGTGGTGATCAGTCACGACGACAGGTACTTCGATCAGGCCGATCAACTGGTCTACATGGAAAACGGACATGTAACCGAAATCAAGTAATGGACGCATAAGGTCAAACGGCGAAAAAAATCTCCCGATGGCCATGCGGCGGCGACTCGCCGCCGCCGGGGCCCGGAAAATAATGAAGGTTGCAATGAGCACGACGACGATCACACAAGACACCGCGGCGGTTTCCGGCCGTATCGCCATTATCGGACTGGCGTGCAGGGTACGCGGCGTGGAAACGCCCGAGCAGCTCTGGCAGGCGATAGTGGAAGGGCGCGAAACCCGCACCCATGTCGACGACGATACGCTGCGCGCGCGCGGAGTTCCGCAGCGCGAGCTGGACGATCCGGGCTATGTGCATTTCACCCGCTCGATGCTGGGCATCGAGGATTTCGACGCGGGCTTCTTCGAGATCACGCCTCGCGACGCCCGCTACATGGATCCGCAGCAGCGGGTTTTCATCGAGTGCTGTTACGAGGCGATGGAATCGGCCGGCTACGCGCCGGACGGAACGGCGATGAGCGTCGGCGTGTTCGCGGGTTCCGCCACCAGCACCTACATGCTGAGCAATCTATTGCCCAGCGCCAATGCGGAGCTGCCGCTGAACGTGCTGTACGAACACGCGCGAGGCAACGACAAGGACTACCTGACCACGATGGTCTCGTACAAGTTCAATCTGTTCGGGCCGAGCATGAGCATCAACGTCGCCTGTTCGACCGGATTGGCGTCGACTGCGCTGGCCTGCAAGAGTCTGCTCGATCACGAGTGCGATATGGCGCTGGCCGGCGGCGTCCGGATCGAGTTGCCTTCCGGGATCGGCTACAGGTATCACAAGGGCAACGTGCTGTCGCCCGAAGGCCGCTGTTCGGTGTTCGACGCAAGCGCCGAGGGAACGGTCTGGTCCGACGGCGCCGGCGTGGTGTTGCTCAAGCGTCTCGAAGACGCGCTGGCCGACGGCGATTTCATCCACGCGACCATCGACGGTTTCGCCATCAACAACGACGGCTCCAACAAGGCCGGCTATACCTCTCCGGGATCGCAGGGCCAGCAGAGCGTTCTGGCCGAAGCGCTCGCCTTCGCCGGGGTCGAGCCGCAGCAGGTCGGTTATCTGGAAGCGCACGGTACCGGCACGGTGGTCGGCGATCCGATCGAATTCGATGCGCTGAGCCGGGTCTACCTGCCAGCGGCCGATGGTCGGCCGTATTGCGCGATCGGTTCGCTGAAGGCCAATTTCGGCCACATGGTCAATGCGGCCGGAATGCTGGGGCTGATCAAGACGGTGATGGTGCTGCGGCACAGGACATTCCCGCCGCAGATCAATTTCGAGCGGGTCAACCCCGACATCGCGCTGGAGGGCAGCGCATTCCATATCCCGGTGACGCCGCAGCCGTGGTCGCACGGCGGACACGAGCGTTACGCCGCGGTCAGCGCGTTCGGCATCGGCGGTACCAACACGCATCTGATCCTGCGCGAAGGGCCGGCGCCGACGATGACGGCCGCTGGAGACGAGCCGCAACTTCTGGTGCTTTCGGCGCGCAGCGCCGAGGGGCTGAGCGCGCAGGCAGGGAAACTGCGCGAGCATTTGCTGGCGCATCCGGAAACCTCGCTCGCGGACGTCGCGCACACGCTGCAGATCGGGCGGCGAGCGCAACCGTACCGCGCCAGTGTCGTGTGTCGCGACACGGCTGGCGCATGCGCTGCGCTGGCGCGCGGGGTCGATGCCCGCGAGGCGCAGGACACGCCGCCGGCCGTCGTCTTCATGCTGCCCGGCCAGGGCAGCCAATATCCCGGCATGGGGCGTCGCTTGTACGCGGCGTCGCCGCTGTATCGCAGCGAGGTGGATCGCTGCCTGGAACTGCTGGCAGGCAGTCCGGTGGAGCCGGCGATCCGTCTGGCCCTCTTCGGCGAAGGCGAAGAGGCCGAAGCCGTGCTGCGTTCGACCGCGGTCACGCAGCCGGCGATGTTCGTGGTCGAGTACGCTCTGTGCCGACTGTGGATGGGCTGGGGACTGCGACCGGATGCATTGATCGGCCACAGCCTCGGCGAATACGTCGCGGCGTGTCTGGCCGACGTGATGTCGCTGCAGGACGCATTGACGCTGATCGTGGTGCGCGCACAGGCCATGCAGGCCTCACCGCCCGGTGCGATGCTGGCGGTGGCGCTGGACGCGGACGGATTGGCGCCGTATCTCGATGCGGGTTGCGAACTGGCCGCCGCCAACAGCCCCGAGCATGCGGTGTTGGCGGGGCCGGAAGACGCCATCGCGGCGGTGGCCGCGCGGCTGCAGCGCGACGGCGTGACCTCCAAACGGCTGGATGTGAGCCACGCGTTCCATAGCGCGGCCGTCGAAGCGGCGATTCCGGCATTGAGGGCGGCGCTGTCGAAGGTACGCCTGTCGCCGCCCACGCTCGCCTACGTCTCCAACGTGAGCGGGACGTGGATCAGCGCCGAGCAGGCCACCAGCGTCGATTACTGGATCGCGCATCTGCGCGGCACGGTGCGCTTCTCCGAAGGGCTTGCGGCGATCATGACGCGGCATCCGGGCAGTCTGTTGATCGAGGTCGGCCCCGGCGGCGCCCTCGGCCAGCTTGCGCGCAAGCAGAAAAGTGCGCCTGTGCGGATCGTCGACTCCTTGCGCAGTTCGGCCGCCGACGAATACGCGCATCTGCTGTCCTCGCTGGGTGCGTGCTGGAGCAGCGGTGCCGCCGTCGACTGGCCGACAGGCGAGGGCGCGACGCCGCGACGCCGCATTCCTTTGCCCACCTATGCCTTCCAGCGTTCGCGCCATTGGGTCGACCCTGCGCCCGCACCGAAGAACGAGGAATCCTCGCGCCTGTCGCTGCAGGAATGGTTCCAGTTGCGCTCATGGAAATCGTTGCCGGCGCCGGTCGCGCCGGAGGCGTCGGCGCAGCGTTGCCTGCTGTTCTGCGACGCGCACAGCGCGGCGATCGGCGATGCGCTCGTCGCGCGCGGCCAGCAGGTCGTGCGGGTGCGGCCGGCGACCGTCTATGCCGCCGGTACCGACTGTTTCGAGATCGACCCGGACGCCGGCGACGACTATCGCCAAATGGCCGATGCGCTGCGCCAGTCGCAGTGGAAGCCGGATCAGGTGATCCTTGCGTGGGGCCTGACTGCGGATGCGGGGCCGACGCTCGCGCCGGAGCGCGTCGCCACGGCGTTGCGCGCGCTGATGCATTTCGCGCAGGCATTCCGCGACGACGACTTCGCCGCGGCGGCGCGCATGCGTATCGTGACCGGAGGCGCGTTCGACATCCTCGGCGACGAATGCGTCGATCCCACGGCGTCGGCCCTCGTGGCCGCGGGCCGGACCATGATCAGCGAACTCGATGCGCTGGATTCGCGCATCGTCGACATCGACCCGGACGAGGCCGGGTGTTGGCAGGCGCTGTTGCGCGAACTCGATCTGCCCGGCGAGCAGCGCCTGATCGGACTGCGGCGCGGACGGCGTTGGGTCGAGCAGATCGAGCCGACGCCGCTGCCCCCGGCGGACGTGCAGGTGATCCGTCCCGGCGGCGCGTACCTGATGAGTGGCGGTCTCGGCGGTCTGGGCAGGGCGGTGGCGCAGTGGCTGGCCGGCACGCCCGGAGTGGCACTGACCCTGCTCGGCCGCAGTCGCTTGCCCGAGCCGGGCGCCTGGGCATCCATGTGCGAAGCGCCGGAGACGCCGGAGCGTCTGCGCGAACAACTGCTCAGCCTGCTTGCGCTGCAGGCGCAAGGTGCGCGCGTGCGCTACGTCGCTGTCGACATGGCCGATCCGGTTCAGGTGGATCGTGCCGTCGCCGACGCCGTGGCCGCGTTCGGCGCGCTCGACGGCGTGTTCCACCTTGCGGGCGTCCCCAGTACGTCGGTGCTGCGCGCCAAGACCGAAGCCGAGATCGCGGCCGTCCTGGGCGCGAAGGTCGGAGGCGCGATCAATCTCGAACGCGCATTGCGGCCGCACCGCACCGGGTTCGTCGTGTTGTTTTCATCGATCGCGGGCGCGTTGGGGGGCATTGGCCAATTCGAGTACGCCGCCGCCAACGCCTATCTCGACGGCATGGCCCAGCGCATGAACGGTTCGGGCGGCACGCGCTGGCTGGCGATCGGTTGGGATTCCTGGCGCGAAGCCGGCATGGCGACCGACGCCGTGGTGCCCGCGAACCTGCTGCGCTTCAAACAGCAGGAACTCGCCCAGGCGATCGGCAACGACGACGGCCTGCAGGCGCTGCAGCGCGTACTCGCCGAACCCGCGCTGGTGCACTGCCTGATCTCGCCGCGCAAGATCGCCACGCGCAACACCATGCGTCTGCGGCAGGTGTCCGACAAGAGCATCGCGCAGCTGCCGTCCTCGATCGATACGTCCGACTGGAGCGACACCGAGCGCAGGCTGGTGCTTTCGTGGGTCAATCTGTTCGGCTACGAACAGATCGGCCGCAACGACAATTTCTTCGATCTGGGCGGCGATTCGTTGCTGGCCACCAAGGCGGTGGCCGCGATCAACGAGGAGTGGGCGATCGACATCGGCGTCCGCGATTTCCTCGAATCGCGCGACGTCGAGGATCTGGCCCGCCTGGTCGACGCGCTGGCGGTCGGCGAGGCGCCTGTCGGCGAAGTCGAAGAGCAGGTCTGGTAAACGGCCATGAACGATATCCGCGAACTGCTGACGGAGCTGCAACAACGCGGCATCCGGCTCACTCTGGACGGCGACAGCCTGCGGTCGCGCTCCGCGCCGGGCGCGATCGACGCCGATATCGCCGCGCGACTGCGTGCCTGCAAGCAAGGAATCATCGATTATCTGCGTGCCCACGGTTCGGACGGCGGTAGCCAGGAGCGCGGCCCGGTGCCGGTCCCCCGGGACCAGCCGTTGTCGCTGTCCTCCACGCAGCGCGGCCTGTGGTTCATCGACCAGCTCGGCGGCAGCGCGCAGTACATTCTGGCCTGCGCGCCGATCCTGCTGCGCGAAGCGGTCGATCGCGTCGCGCTGCAGGGCGCGCTGGATACGATCGTGGCGCGGCACGAGTCGTTGCGAACGGTGTTCGTCAATGTCGACGGCGAACCCCGGCAGCGCATTCTCGAGCCGCGTGCCCTGGCGATCGTCGAGCACGACCTGAGCGCCGTCGCGGAACAGGATCAGCCGGCGGCCATCGACCGTCTCGATCGCGAGCACGCGCTGCGGCCCTTCGATCTCGAGCGCGACCTGATGCTGCGCGTCGCCCTGTTGCGGTTGGCGGAACAACGCTGGGTGGTGCTGGTGGCGATGCACCACATCGCTTCGGACGGCTGGTCGATCGGCGTTTTCCAGCGTGAATTCGCCCGGCTCTACCATGCCGCCAGTCGAGGCCGGCACGACGCGCTGCCGCCGCTGCCGCTGCAATATGCCGATTACGCCAGTTGGCAGGCCGCGCGCCTGAGCGAACCGGGCGCGCGCGAGCGGCTGCAGCACTGCTGCCGGCGCCTGCAGGGCGCCGCCCCGGTGCACTCGCTCCCCCTGGATCATCCCCGGCCGCAAAAGAGAAGCAGCGTCGAGGCCGGCTTGCTCGTCCAGTGCCTGGACCCGGCGCTGGCCGACCGCCTCAAGCAGCGCGCGCGCGCCGCGGATGCGACGTTGTTCATGGTGCTGCATGCGGCGCTGTGCCTGGTCTTCGCGCGCTGGGGGCGGACCGACGACGTGGTGATCGGAATGCCGGTGTCCGGACGCGCGCAGCAGGCGCTGGCGCCGCTGATCGGCTTCTTCGCCAATACGCTGGCGCTTCGGGTCGAGGTGGATCCCGCGCTCGAACTGGACGCTTTCCTGCGCCATGTGCGCGAACGCTGCCTGGAGGCTTACGAGCACCAGGACGTGCCGTTCGACAGCATCGTCGAGGCCCTCAATCCCGAGCGCAACATGGGCTACACCTCGGTGGTCCAGCTGATGTTCTCGCTTCTGCAGATCGACGACAGCATGCTGTCGGAGAGCCTCAACATCGAATTGCTGCCGGCACGCCAGGCCAGACTGATGTTCGATCTGGACGTGATGGCGGTCGAGGATGCGCAGGGGCTGTCGCTGCGATGGACGTACGACCGCGCGTTGTTCGCGGAGGCGACCGTGCGCGGCATCATGGAGACCATGACGCTGGCGCTGGCGCAATTGGCCGATGGGGGCGCGGGCACGACCAGGATCGCCGATCTGGACATGCTGGGCGATGCCGGTCGCGCGCGCCTGCGCGCCTGGAACGCTACCGCACACGACTACCCGCGCGAGACCTGCCTGCATGCGTTGATCGAGGCGCAGGCGGCGCGCGACCCGCAACGCATCGCCCTGGTCTGCGCGGACAGGGCGCTGCGGTATGCCGAGGTCAACGGCAAAGCCAACGCCCTGGCGCGCGAACTGATCGCGCTCGGGGTCGGGCCGGGGGATATCGTCCCGGTGATCATGCGCCCGGGCATCGAGGTTCCGCTGAGCTTCCTGGCGGTGATGAAAACGGGCGCCGCGTTCGCGCCCCTCGATATCGACTGGCCGATGCAACGGCTGGACATGGCGCTGGAGAACCTCGGCGATGCGCCGATACTGATCACCGCACCGCTGCGGACCGGGCGTCGGACGCATGTCGTCGATCCCGATCGGCTCGGGCTCGAAGCGAACCTCGATCTGCCGCAGTCGGCCGATTCGCCGATCTACGCGGTGCACACCTCCGGGTCGACCGGCACCCCGAAAGCCGCGTTGAACAGCCATCGCGGCATCGTCAACCGGCTCTGCTTCATGAGCCGCTACTTCGGCGACGCAGAGGACGAGGTCGTCCTGCAGACGACCGATCATTGTTTCGATTCGGCGATCTGGCAGTTCTTCTGGCCGATGACCAAAGGCGGCGTCAGCGTGCTGCCGCAGCTGGGCGATGGCTTCGATCTGGGCCGGATCGCGGCGACGCTGGGCGAGCATCGCGTCACCTTGACCGATTTCTCGCCCGCGCTGCTGAGCGTGTTCCTGGAGCATGTCGCGGAAACAGGCAGCGTCTATCCGCACTTGCGCGAGCTGATCGTGGGCGGCGAGGAAATGACCCCGACGCTGGCGGCCAGGTGCGCCCGGACGCTGCCCGGCGTGCGCATCCACAATTTCTACGGCCCGTCCGAAGCGTCCATCGGTGCGATCTGCCATGCCCTGGTCGGCACGCCCGACGGTGCTGTGCCGATCGGCAAGCCGATCGACAACGTCGTGGTCGCTCTGGTCGATCAGGCGCTGCGCCCCGTTCCGATCGGCACGCCGGGCGAGATTCTGCTCGGCGGCGACTGCGTCGGCATCGGCTATGTCGGCGATCCGGAGACGACTGCGCGCAACTTCGTCGCGCCCGATCCGCCGCTGCCGGGAAGCGCGCGTTTCTACCGCACCGGCGATCTGGGGCGCTACCGCGAGGACGGCCGGATCGAATTTCTCGGGCGTATGGATTCGCAGGTCAAGATCCGCGGCTTCCGCGTCGATCTGGGCGAAGTCGTGATTGCGCTGGAAGCGCAGCCCCACGTGCGTCAGGCTTGCGTCCGCGTCGACGGCGAAGGCGTCGGCAAACGCCTGCTGGCCTGGCTGGTGCTCGATCGTGGCGCGGATACCAGCGACGCGCGGATCGTCGAGGCGATCAGAACCGGACTGGCCGAACGGCTTCCGGGCCACATGCTGCCATCCAGCCTGCTGGTGGTCGAGCGCATGCCGATGACGCCGGGCGGCAAGATCGACGCGCGCGCGCTGCCGACGCATGCCGAGCGGTCCGAGGACGTCGGCTACGTCGCGCCGTGTACGCCCGAGGAAATCGCGCTCGCGCGCATCTGGAGCGCGCTGTTCGATGTCGCCGCGGACGATCCGGTCGGCGTCGACGACGACTTCTTCGAGCGCGGCGGACATTCGTTGCTCGCGACCCAGCTCGCCGCCCGGGTGCGCAGCGGTTTGCGGGTGGAACTGCCTTTGCAGGTGCTGTTCGCCCATTCGCGCCTGCGCGATCTGGCGCAGTGGTGCGCGACGCAGCCCCGGCTGGATGCGGATGCCGCAACGGCGAAGGGATTGGTCGGATCGAGCGTAAGGACGGAGCAATCATGAGCAATGCGTTGACGCAACCAGGCGACGAACTGGATTCCCTGCTGACCGAACTGCGTCGGCTCGACATCAAGATCCAACTGGAGGGCGACACGCTGCGCGTGCGCGGCGCGAAGGCCAATCTGGGCCCGGAACTCGCCGCCCGCATCCAGGCACGCAAGAGCGAACTGCTTACCTTCCTGCGCCGGGTGCAAGGCTCCGCACCGCCCGGAGGCGTGATTCCGCGTCGCCCGCCCGGCGTGGCGCCGCACCTGTCCTTCATCCAGCGCAACCTGTGGTTGATCGATCAGCTCGAAGGCAGCATCCACTACAACATGGCGATCGCGCTCGAAGCGCGGGGCGTATTGCACGCGCCGGCGCTGGAGCGCGCGCTGGGCACCATCGTCGAGCGCCACGAGACCCTGCGGACCGTGTTCCGCGTCGACGACGAGGGCAATCCGCGCCAGATCGTGCTGGACGCCTTCGATTTCCACCTGCGGCGCACCGATCTGTCCGCGCTCGAAGGCGATGCGCAGGAGCGGCGGGTGCGAGATTGCGTGGTCGCCGAAGCCCGCAATCCGTTCGATCTGAGCCGCGATCTGATGATGCGCGCGGCGCTGCTGGAACTCGCGCCGACGCGCCACATCCTGCTGCTCACCAAGCACCACATCGCCTCGGACGGATGGTCGATGGACGTGCTGCTCGAAGAAATGTCGCAGTTGTACGCGGCTTATTCGCAGGGGCACGACAATCCGCTGCCGCCGTTGCCGGTCCAGTACGCCGACTATTCGGTGTGGCTGTCGCAGTGGCTGCAGGGCGAGGTGCTCGAAAAGAAGCTGGACTATTGGCAGCGCCAGCTCGATGGTCTGCCGGCGCTGCACAGCCTGCCGCTGGATCGGCCGCGGCCGCCGTATCGCAGCATCGTCGGCGGGCGCCATTCGCAGCGTTATCCGTTCGCGCGGTACCAGGCGCTGCTCGCGCTGTGCAAGCGCTACGACGTCACCCTGTTCGTATTGCTGGAAGCTGCCTACGCGCTGTTCCTCTCGCGCTGGAGCGGCGAGCGCGACATCGTCGTCGCCACGCCGATCTCCAGCCGCAGCCGTCCGGAACTCACGCCGTTGATCGGGTATTTCACCAATACCCTGGTGTTGCGCAGCGATTGCGACGGGGATCTGACGTTCGCCGAGTTTCTGCAGGCCTCCCGCAGGATGATGCTGGACGCGCAGGAACATCATCACGTGCCTTTCGAGGTGCTGGTCGACAAGCTCAATCCGCCGCGCAGCCTGGCCTACAACGCGTTGGCGCAGGTGTCCTTCACGCTGCAGAACAACCGCGCCGCGTCTGTCGGCGCGATCGAGTTGCCCGGGGTCCGCTTCACCTCGTACGGCGAGAACGAGCATGCGCTGCTGAAGTTCGATCTGGATCTGACCCTCAGGGAAGACAAGGACGGGCTGCTGGCCAAATGGGAGTTCAGCACCGACATCTTCGATCGCGCCACGATCGAACGGATGAACCGGCACTTCGAGTGTCTGCTCGACAGCATCGTCGCGGACCCGGAACAAGCGCTTTCGCGCCTGACGCTGATGCCGGACGAGGAGCTGGCGCGGATCGCCGGATGGAACGCGACCGCAAGCCCATTCCCGGATGCGGACACGTTGACGAGTCTGTTCGAGGCCCAGGCCGGGCGCAGCCCGGATGCGCTGGCGCTGATGTTCGACGGCGGCGAACTGAGCTACGCCGAACTCGACGCGCGCGCCGACCGGCTCGCCGACCGGCTGATCCGCGATCACGGCGTGGCCGCGGGCGCCATGGTCGGGCACTGCTTCGAGCGTTCGCCGGAAATGATGGTGGCGCTGCTGGCGATCCTGAAGGCGGGCGGCGCGTACGTGGCGCTCGATCCGGGACTGCCTGCGGAGCGGTTGGCGTTCATGCTCGAAGACAGCGCGGCGCGGGTGGTGCTGACCCAGCCGTCGCTCTGCGAACGCTTCGCATCCATGCCCGCGACCGGCGTGTTCGCGCTGCCTGCCGGCGGCGACATCGGCGACATCGGCGGCGACGAGCACACGATCCGCAATCCGGAGCGCCGCGCCACCGCCGCCGATCTTGCGTATGTGATCTATACCTCCGGCTCGACCGGGCGCCCGAAAGGAACGCTGAACCTGCATCGCGGCGTCTGCAATCGCCTGCACGCCATGCAGGCGCAGTTCGGACTGCAGGCGGGCGACCGCGTGCTGCAGAAGACGCCGTTGAGCTTCGACGTGTCCGTGTGGGAACTGTTCTGGCCATTGGCGACCGGCGCCACCCTGGTGCTGGCCACACCGGAGGGACACAAGGATCCGGCGTACCTCGCCCGCACGATCCTCGCGCAGGACATCACGGTGGTGCATTTCGTGCCGTCGATGCTGCAAGCGTTCGTGGCGGAAACCCAGGGGTCGGCGTTCCCCCGGCTGCGCTACCTCATCACCAGCGGCGAGGCGCTGAGCTACGAGCTGCAGGCGCAGTGCATCGAGCGTTTCCCGCAGACCCGCAAGATCAACCAGTACGGCCCGACCGAAGCTGCGATCGACGTGACCTGGTGGTGCTTCGACGCTCCGCGCGCCGACCGGATCGTGCCGATCGGCCGGCCAGCGGCCAATGTCGGCATCCACATCCTGGACCGGCTCGGTCAACCGGTGCCCGTCGGTGTCGCCGGCGAGCTGTTCATCGGCGGGATCCAGGTGGGTGCCGGCTATCTCAACAATCCGTCGTTGACCGCCGAGCGCTTCATCACGCGCGTCGTCGCCGGGCGCGACGAGCGCCTGTACCAGACCGGCGATGCCGCGCGCTGGCTCGCCGACGGCGAGATCGAATACCTGGGACGTCTCGATCATCAGGTCAAACTGCGCGGCTTCCGCATCGAGCTGGGCGAGATCGAGGCCTGTCTCGACGCGCAGCCGGGCGTGGCGCAGTCGGTAGCGACGCTGTGGCGCGGCGATGGCCCGGGCCATGAGCGTCTGGTGTGCTACTTCGTACCCGCGGCAGGCGCCGATGCGCCCGATGCGGATGCGCTGCGCACGGCCCTGCGCGCGCGTCTGCCCGAGTACATGGTGCCGGGCCAGTTCGTCGCGCTGGCGGCGATGCCGCTCACGCGCAGCGGGAAAATCGACCGGCGCGCATTGCCCGCGCCGACGCCCGCCGCCGATCAGGCCGGCCAGGCGCCGACGACCCCGGTCGAGGAAATGCTCTCCGGTATCTGGACCGACCTGCTTCGGCGCGAACCGCCCGGCACGGGCGCCAATTTCTTCGAGCTCGGCGGACACTCGTTGTTGGCCACGCAGTTGGCCTCGGCCGTGCGTCGCGCTTTCGACGTCGAGATGCCGCTGCGGATCGTCTTCGAACACCCGGTCCTGCGCGAACAGGCCGAATGGCTGGCGCAGCAGCAGCGCGGTTACGTGCTGCCGCCGATCCTGCCCAGGCCGGCGGAACAGTACGAACTGTCGTTCGCCCAGCAACGGTTGTGGCTGTTGTCGCGCCTGGAAGGGGCGGAGACGGCCTACAACATCCCGCGCGCGCTGCTGTTGCAAGGCGCGCTGGATACCGACGCGCTGGCACGCGCGTTCGCGCGCGTGGTCGAACGCCACAGCAGCCTTCGCCTGTGTTTCCCGCGCCGCGGCGAACGACCGGGCGTGGTCCTGCGCGATGCCTACGACCCGCTGCGATTCGAGGATCTCTCCGCACTGGAGTCCGGCGCGCGCGATGCGGAAGCCCGGCGTCGGATCGAAGCCCATGCCCGGCAACTGTTCGATCTGGATGCCGGACCGCTGTTGCGCGTGGACCTGCTGCGCCTGGAGCCGCAGCGCCACCTGCTGCTGGTGAACATGCATCACATCGTCAGCGACGGCTGGTCGCTCGGCGTGATGATGCGCGAGGTCGGCCAGCTTTACGCGGCGTTCCACGCCGGCGCCGGGGATCCTCTGCCGGCGCTGGTCGCGCAGTACCCCGACTATGCGCTGTGGCAGCGCGAATGGTTGACGGGCGCGTTGCTGGACTCGCAGCGCGACTATTGGAGAACGCAGCTGGCCGGTGCGCCGGCGTTGCTGGCGCTGCCGACCGATCGGCCGCGTCCTGCGCAGTTCAGCTACCGCGGCGCGCACTACCGCGCGCCGCTCGACGCGCCGCTGCGCGATGCGGTGTCGCGCCTCAGCCGCAAGCACGGCTGCACGGCGTTCATGACCGTGCTGGCGGCGTTCAAGGTGCTGCTGGCCCGCTACAGCGGCGAGGACGACCTCAGCGTCGGTACGCCGATCGCCAACCGCGCGCATTACCAGACCGAACCGATGATCGGCTGCTTCGTCAATACGCTGGTGTTGCGCAGCAGGGTTGATCGTCAACGCGGATTCGCCGACCTGCTGGCGCAGGTCAGGACCGTCGCGCTGGAGGCGTACAACCACCAGGATGTCCCGTTCGAGCGGCTCGTGGAGGAGTTCAACCCGGTCCGCAGCCTCAGCCACACCCCGCTGTTCCAGGTGATGTTCCGCTACGAGAACCATGCCCTCGAACAGGTTTCGCTGCCGGAAGTGGACGTGACCGACATGATCGGCAATGGCCACAGCGCCAAGTGCGATCTGTTGCTCAACGTGATCGAGAGCGCCGATGGCCTGCAATGCGAATGGGAATACGCGACCGATCTGTTCGACGAGGCGACCATCGCGCGCATGCATCGCCATTTCGACGTGTTGCTCGCATCGATCGCCGACGACGACGCGGAAGGCGAGGCGACGCCGATCGCGCGCCTGCCGATGCTCGAAGCGCACGAGCGCGACGAACTGCTTGCGCGCCCCGGCTTCGACGCCGCGAGCGGCCGCGCCTGTCTGCTGCACCGGTTGTTCGAGGCGCAGGCGCGGGAAAGGCCGGAGGCGCGGGCGCTGAGCTTCGACGATCGGCACTGGACCTACGCCGAACTCAACCGGCGCGCCAACCAGGTCGCCCATCGCCTGATCGCCGCCGGCGTCAAGCCGGACGATCGCGTGGCGTTGTGCGCGGAACGCGGGCTGGAACTGCTGGCGGGATTGCTCGGCGTCCTCAAGTCCGGCGCCGGTTACGTGGCGCTCGACCCGGCGCAACCGCGCGAACGTCTGCAGTGGATCCTGGAGGACAGCGCTCCGGTCGCGGTGGTCGCACACGGCGCGCTGCGCGAAGCGCTGCCTGCGACGCTGCCGGGCGTCTGGCTGGACGAGGAGGAAGCGCTCGCCGCCATGCCCGCGCACGACCCCGACGTTCCGGGGTTGGCGCCGCATCATCTCGCCTACGTGATCTACACCTCGGGATCGACCGGTCAGCCCAAGGGCGTGCAGGTCGAACATCGGCAGGCGAGCCGGCTGCTGGATGCGACCCGGGCATGGTTCGACTTCGGTGCAGACGATGTCTGGACGCTGTTCCATTCGTTCGCCTTCGATTTCTCGGTGTGGGAAATCTGGGGCGCGCTCGCCCACGGCGGACGACTGGTCGTGATCGGCAACCAATGCGCGCGCGCGCCGGGCGACTTCTACGACCTGCTGTGCCGGGAAGGCGTGACCGTCCTCAACCAGACGCCGGGTGCGTTCCGCCAGCTCATCGCCGCCCAGGCGGACAGCGCGAGCGCGCATGCGCTGCGCCTGGTGGTGTTCGGCGGCGAAGCGCTGGAACCGCATACGCTCAAGCCGTGGATCGCGCGCAACGATCCCGGCACGACGCGCCTGGTCAACATGTACGGCATCACCGAGACGACCGTGCACGTCACTTACCGTCCGCTGCGGCGCGAGGACATCCTCGCGGGCAAGGGCAGCATGATCGGGCGTCCGATTCCCGACATGTACGTTCGCATCCTCGATGCGGAAAGGCAGCCGGTGCCGGTCGGCGTGGCCGGAGAGATGTACGTCGGCGGCGGCGGTGTCGCGCGCGGCTACCTGCGACGCGAGCGGTTGAACGCGGAACGATTCGTGGCCGACCCCTACGGCGCTGCGGGCGAGCGGCTCTACCGGAGCGGCGATCTCGCGCGCTGGACCGCCGATGGCGATATCGAATATCTGGGACGCAACGATTTCCAGGTCAAGATCCGCGGTTTCCGCATCGAATTGGGCGAGATCGAAGCGCGTCTGGCCGCCTGCGCCGGCGTGCGCGAGTCGATCGTGCTGGCGCGCGAGGATCAGCCGGGCGATCAGCGCCTGGTGGCCTATTGGATCGCCGGTGACAGCGCCGCGCCGCCGTCGGTGGCGTCGCTGCGCGAGGCGCTCGCCGCATCGCTGCCCGAGCACATGGTGCCTGCCGCCTTCGTACTGTTGGACGCGTTTCCGCTCACCGGCAACGGCAAGCTCGATCGCCGGGCATTGCCGGCGCCGGGGCAGGGCGATGTCGTCAGCGGCCGCTACCTGCCGCCGGAAAACGCGACGGAGCACGCGGTCGCGCGCGTATGGCGCGAATTGCTGGGCCTGGAGCGCGTCGGCCGCCTGGACAACTTCTTCGAGTTGGGCGGGCATTCGCTGCTGGTGGTCGGCATGATCGAACGCCTGGAGCGGCTCGGCCTGCAGGCGGACGTGCGCCAGGTGTTCACCGCTCCCCATCTGGCGGACCTTGCTGCGCGGCTCGTCGTCCCGGGTCGGAGTGGCGACGGCGCGCAGTCGCGCACGGACGTCCTGTCGGATCCGACGCAACGGCAGACGCTGGCCGCCGCCGTGCCGGGCGGGATCGACGCCATCCAGGATGCTTATCCGCTTTCGCCGCTGCAGCAGGGCATCCTGTTCCACCATCTGTTGGGCGAACAGGAGGAAGGCGACGATTATGTGATGCGCGACATGATCGGCTTCGACTCGCGCGCGCGACTGGACGAATTCCTGACAGCGTTGCAGGCGGTGGTCGACCGCCACGACATCCTGCGCAGCTCGATGCATTGGGACGGCTTGCCGCGGCCGCTGCAGGCGGTACACCGCGTTGCGCCGTTGCGCGTCGTCGAATGGAGCGACGACGGCGACCGGTCCGCGATGCAGCGGCTGTCGGCCGCGACCGACCCGACGCGCGCGCGACTGGATCTGCGCGTGGCGCCGATCTTCACGGTCCATGTCGCGCACGATCCGCAGCAGCAGTGCTGGGTGCTGGCGCTGCTCAATCACCACATCATCGAGGACGCCTATTCCAGGCAGATCAAGCTGCACGAAGTGCGCGAAGTGCTGGCCGGACGCGGCGATGCGCTGCCGCCGCCGCGTCCGTATCGCGACTTCATCGCGCGTCTGGACGCGAACGATCCGGCGCGTCATGAGGCGTATTTCCGGCAACGCTTCGGCGATGTCGACGAGGCCACGCTGCCGTTCGCCGCGCCGCTCGATGCACCGGCGACCGGCGGCCTGCGCACAAGCCGCCAGCGCCTGGACGATGCGCTGGCCGAGCGCGTGCGCGGTGTCGCGCGCCGCCACGGCGCCACGCCGGCGGTGTTGTTCCACCTGGCCTGGGCGCTGGTGCTTGCGCGATGCGCGGACCGCGACGACTTGGTTTTCGGCACGGTCCTGTCGGGCCGCCTCAGCGAAGCCGGGCTGGCCGATGGCGTGGTGGGCATGTTCATCAACACCTTGCCGCTGCGCGTGCGCTTGGCCGGTTGCGATGTCGCCGCCGCCCTCGCCGAGGTCCGCGCCGGGCTGGCGGATCTGATCGAGCACGAACAGGCGCCGCTCGCCCTGGCGCAGCGGTGCAGCGCCGTGCCGCAACCGCAGCCGCTGTTCAACGCGCTGATCAACTACCGGCATTCGCGGCCGACGCTGGACGGCAGCGCGTCCGGGCTGCCCGGCATCCGTCTGCTCGATGGCGAGGAGCGGTCGAGTTATCCGTTGTCGCTGGTGATCGAGGATTCGGGTGCGGCGTTCGATCTGATCGCGCAAAGCGCTCTGGCGCTCGACGCGGAGCGACTGATGTCGTACGTGTGCACCGCGGTGCGTTCGCTGGTGGATGCGCTGGGCGATGCGCCCCAGCGCGCCGTCGGCGAGATCGCGGTACTGCCCGCGGCCGAACGGCAGGCGCTGCTGTCGCGCTTCAGCGTCGCCGACTATCCACGCGACGCCACGCTGCACGGGCGCTTCGAGGCAGTCGCACGGCAGCGCCCCGACGCGGCCGCCGTGGCCGATGCCCTGCGGACGCTGAGCTACGCCGAGCTTGATCGCCGCGCCGATCGCATCGCCCGGCGTCTGACCGGTCTGGGCGTGCGCCGCGGGGATCGCGTCGCGTTGCTGGCCGAGCGCGGCGTGCCGGCACTGGTCGGCCTGCTCGGCGTCCTCAAGGCGGGCGCCGCCTACGTGCCGTTCGATCCGGCGCATCCGCGCGAGCGATTGCAGTGGCAGTTCGACGATTGCCGCCCGGCCGCGCTGCTTTGCGACGATGCGACCGATCGGCGGATCGAAACCGGTGCCGTCGCGGTGCTGAGCCTGGAGACGGAAGGCGACGCGATGCCGGACGCGACCGAGGATGGTCCGCCGGCCGCGGAAGGCGGTTCGGGCGATGCCGCCTATCTGATCTACACCTCGGGGTCCACCGGGCGCCCCAAGGGCGTGGTGGTGGAGCACCGCAGCGTGCTCAATCTGTGGAGCGCGCTGGACCGCGAGATCTACGGCATCTGCGATGAGAACGCGCCGGTCGGTCTCAATGCGGGCCTGTCGTTCGACGCGTCGCTGCAGGCGCTGAGCCAATGGCTGTCGGGCCGTTGCGTGGTCGTGGTGCCCGCGGAGGCGCGCGCCGACGGCGCGATGATGGTCGAATTCGTGCGCACGCACCGGTTGCAGGCGCTGGACTGCACGCCGATGCATATGGAGCTGATGGCTGCGCACGGTCTGTTCGCCTCCGATACGCCGTTGCGCGCGCTGCTGATCGGCGGCGAAGCGCTGACCCCGCCCGCTTGGGAACTGGCCGCCGCGTCCAGGGTGCACTGCTTCAACGTGTACGGCCCGACCGAATGCACGGTGGATGCGACCTGCGCGCGGATCCTGCCCGGCCGCGCCCCGCACATCGGGCGACCGCTTCCGAACGTGCGTGCCTATGTGCTCGACGCGGAACGGCGATTGCTGCCTGCCGGCGCCGTCGGCGAGCTGTATATCGGCGGCGACGGCCTCGCGCGCGGGTACTGGCAGCGCGAGGCGCTCGACGCCGAACGTTTCCTGCCGGACCCGTTCGCGGCCGGGGAGGGTGCGCGCATGTACCGCAGCGGCGACCTGTGCCGCTGGACCGGGGACGGATGTCTGGAATACCTCGGGCGCAACGATGAGCAGGTCAAGCTGCGCGGCCATCGCATCGAGCCGGGCGAGATCGAGGCGGCGCTGGTCGCGCATGCCGACGTCCGCGAGGCGCGCGTGATCCTGCGCCGGGCCGACGACGGCGATCAACGATTGATCGCTTATTACATCGCCGAACCGGGCGCCAGGCCGTCGAGCCGCGAACTGCGCGCATGGTCGGCCGCGCGTCTTCCGCAGCCGATGCTGCCTGCGGCCTTCGTCGCCCTGACCGGGTGGCCCCTCACCGCCAACGGCAAGCTCGATCGCGCGGCCCTGCCGGCGTCCGGCGCCGACGCGCGCGCATCGATGGCGTTCCAGGCGCCGGCCGGCGCCACCGAGACCGCGGTGGCCGACTATTGGCAAGCCTTGCTGGGCGTGGAGCGGGTGGGGCGCGACGACGATTTCTTCGCGCTCGGCGGCCATTCCCTGCTGGCGACGCAGTTGCTGGTGCGCCTGCGCGAGGCGTTCGCCCCGGACATCCCGCTGTCGTTGCTGTTCCGCCACACGACGGTCGCCGCACAGGCGGCCGCGATCGTGGCGTTGCTCCTGGCGGGTCATGGCGCCGATTCCTCGGGTGTCGATGACGATGCGCACTATGCGCACCTGTCCGACGAGGAACTGGAGAGTCTGTTGCAGGAAGAAGCGCAGTGAGCGACGACATCCAGGACATACACGCTAACGGCACGCAAACGAACGGCAGGCGCGAAGCCCTGCTGCGAGAGCTGAAACTGCGTGCGCTTCGCAACAATGCGGGCCCGCACGCCGCGCCGCAGGCTTCGATTCCGCGCGCGCCTCGCGCCGCGGACGATGCGCCGCTGCCGTTGTCGGGCAGCCAGCAGCGCCTGTGGTTCATCGATCGTCTCGATCCCGAGGCGGGCGCGGCGTACCACATTCCCTGCGCGCTGCATCTGAGCGGCCGCCTCGACCGCACTGCGCTCAAGGCGGCGCTGGATCGCGTGGTGGCGCGGCACGAAGTGCTGCGCACCTGCTTCCCGGAAGTGAATGGCCAGCCCTGCCAGCGCATCGGCCCGGCCGAGAGCGGGCTGGCGCTTCTCGAGCAGGATCTGCGCGAACTGCCCGAACCGCGGCGCGAACGCGAACTGGCGCGAATCGTCGCGGAGGAGGGGGCGGCGGGCTTCGATCTGGCCGCCGGTCCGCCGATCCGCGGGCGCTTGCTGCGTCTTGCCGAGGACGAACATGTCCTGCTGCTGACGCAGCACCACATCGTTTCCGACGGCTGGTCGGTGGGCGTGCTGATCGGCGAGATATCCGCTTTGTACGATGCCTTCAGCCGAGGGCTGGAAGATCCGCTCGCGCCGTTGCCGATCCAGTACGCCGACTATTCGGTATGGCAACGCGCCCGCGCCCGGGACGCTGCGGCTCTGGCGTTCTGGAAGCAACGCCTGGCGGGTGCGCCCGAACTGCTGGAACTGCCCCTGGACCGGCCGCGTGCGGCGCTGCGCGTCCATGCCGGCGGCGAAATCGGCATCGACCTGTCGCCGACGTTGTCGGCGGCGCTGCGCGCCCTGGCGCAGGCGCAGGGCGCAACGCTGTTCATGGCGCTGTTGGCGGGCTGGTCGCTGCTGCTGTCGCGTCTGAGCGGTCAGGACGACATCGTGGTGGGGACGCCGATCGCCAATCGCACGCGGCGCGAACTCGAACCGATGCTGGGCTTTTTCGCCAACACGCTCGCGCTGCGCATCCGCCTGCGGGACGACCTCAGCGTCGCCGGCCTGATCGCCGCGATCAGAAGCGAAACGCTGGCGGCCTATGAGCACCAGGAGCTGCCGTTCGAGGATGTGGTGGAAGCGGTCAACCCGCATCGAAGCACCGCGCACAGCCCGTTGTTCCAGACCACGCTCTCGCTCAACAACACCCCTCGCGAAGCCGCGCGGGCGCTGCCGGGGCTGGCGGTGCGCGCGCTGCAGACGCCGGCCTCGCGTACGCCGTTCGACCTGAGCCTGTCGCTGGGCGAGCGGGACGACGGCGGAATCGCGGCGAGTCTGCGCTACGCCAGCGCCTTGTTCGACGAAGCCACGATGCGGCGCTGGCTGGGGTATTACCTCACGCTGCTGGAGGCGATGACGGTCGCGCCGGAACGCCCGATCGCGCAACTGGCGTTGATCGGCGCCGACGAGGGTCGAGACCTGTTGCGGCGCTGCAATCCCGCCCCGCCGCCGCAGCGTGTCGAGGATCTGCTGCATGCCGTTTTCGAGCGGACCGCGGCGGCGAAGCCGGAGGCGATCGCATTGATCGACGGCCCACGCGAATTCCGCTTCGACACGCTGGATGCGCTCGCCAACGGCGTGGCGCAGCAGCTGGTCGACCTCGGCGTGCGCTGCGGCGATCGCGTCGCGCTGTGCATGGAACGCGGCGCCGAGCAGATGATCGGCGTGTTGGCCGTACTCAAGGCCGGCGCGGCTTACGTACCGCTGGATCCCGCACAGCCGTCCGCGCGATTGCATGCGCTGCTGCGCGATTGCCGCCCTGCGGCGGTGATCGCCGATGCCGCGACGATGCCGCGTCTGGCCGAGTCGCACCTGGCCGAGACCGGGGTGACGGCCCTGATGCTGGACCGGTCCGAAACGCAAGCGCCGCGCGCACGTCCGCCCGAGGTGCCCGGGGCGCGTTCCGACAACTCGGCTTACGTGATCTATACGTCCGGATCGACCGGGCACCCGAAAGGCGTGGTGATCGAGCACGGTGCGATCCTGAGCCTGCTCGGACCGCTGCGCGACATGACCGGTGCCGCGTTGCCGCCGCAGGCGCGCGTCGCGCTCAATGCCTCGCTGGTGTTCGATGCGTCGCTGTTCGCGATCCTGCAATGGCTGTCCGGCCACACCCTGGTGATCGTGCCGGAGGCGATCCGCGCCGATGCAGAGGCGTTCGGCGCATTCCTGCGCGAACAGCGAGTCGATCAGGTCGATTGCACGCCCGCGCAGATGCAGGCGCTGCTCGATGCCGATGCGGCACTGCGTCCGCGCGTGCTGCTGGTCGGAGGCGAGGCGATTTCGCCGGCCCTGTGGCGGCGCCTGGCCGGGTTGCAGGGGACCCTGGCCTACAACTGCTATGGCCCCACCGAATGCTCGGTGTTCGCGACCGCGGCACCGATCGCGGGCGATGCGGTCGGTATCGGGTCGCCACTGGCCAACAGCCGCATCTACATCCTCGACCCGCAGGGACGGCCGCAGCCGCCGGGCGTGACCGGGGAAATCCATATCGGCGGCGCCGGGGTGGGGCGGGGCTATCTGGATCGTCCGGAATTGACCGGGGAACGTTTTGTCGCCGATCCGTTCGCAGAGAGTGCGCACGCCCGGATGTATCGCACCGGCGATCTGGGCTATTGGCGCGCCGACGGCACCATCGCCTATGTCGGCCGCAACGATTTCCAGGTGAAGCTGCGCGGCTTCCGCATCGAACTGGGCGAGATCGAGGCCAGCCTCGCCGAGCTGCCCGGCGTGCGCGAAGCGGTCGTGCTCGCGCGCGACGATCAGGGACACGGCGACCGGCGGCTGGTGGCGTACCTGCTGGCCGGCGCCGATGTCGCCGAGCCGATGGAATTGCGGCGTCGCCTGTCGGCGGTGCTGCCCGACTACATGGTGCCCGCCGCGTTCGTGACGTTGCCGGTCTGGCCGTTGACGATCAACGGCAAGATCGACCGTGGCGCGCTGCCGCCCCCCGGCGACGCTTCGCTGGCCTCGGCCGGCTTCCTGCCGCCGGCCACCGGAAGCGAGCGGCGCCTGGCGCGGATCTTCGGCGAACTGCTGTCCATCGAGCAGGTGGGTCGCGAAGACAATTTCTTCGACCTCGGCGGCCATTCGCTGCTTGCGACGCGGCTGGTAGCGCGCATCGCCGAGGAGTTCGCGGTCGGAATCGGCTTGATGCAGGTGTTCCAGGCGGTCACGCTCGCCGAACTGGCCGCGGCCATCGATGCGGCCAAAGCCGCCACGGGCCCGGCCATGCCGGCGCAGATCGGGACGATGGCGCAAGGGGAATCGGAATGAGCGGAACGACGGAACATCTGGTCGAGGAACTGCGGCGCCGGCAGGTGCATCTCGCGCTTGCCGACGATCGGCTGCAAGTGGACTGGCCGATCGACGAGGTGGAGTCGGAACTGGTCGAACGCGTGCGCGCATGCGAGGCCGAGCTGATCGCGCACCTGCGCGGGCGCGAAGCCGCGCCCGCGGCGGTCGCATGCGAAGTCGCGCCCCTGTCCTTCGCCCAGCAACGGATCTGGTTCATCGACCGGCTGGAGGGCGGCAGCGCGCAATATCACCTGCCGATCGCGATCCGGCTCAGCGGCGCGCTCGACCGCGATGCGCTGCAGCGCGCGTTCGATGCCATGCTGGTCCGGCACGAGGCCTTGCGGACGGTGTTCGAGCTGGATGCGGACCATCCGGTGCAACGGGTGCGGGAGGCGACGCCGTTGCGCATCGTCGAAGACGATCTCGGCGCGCTCGATGCGGCCGCACGCCAGTCCCGCCTGCACGCGCTGCAGTTGGAGGAAGCGACCGCGCCGTTCGATCTCGGCCGCGATCCGATGCTGCGCGCGCGATTGCTGCGGCTCGGCGAACCGGCGGGCGCGGGCGTGGGCGCGGGCGCGGGCGCACATGCTCTGGACCAGCATGCCCCGGACGAACATGTCCTGCTGGTGACCATGCATCACATCGCGTCCGACGGCTGGTCGATCGGCATCTTCGTGCGCGAGTTCTGCGCGCTCTACGCCGCGTTCGCCGCCGGCCGCGCTTCGCCGCTGCCGGCCTTGCCGACGCGTTACGCCGCGTTCGCCGTCTGGCAGCGCGAACGCCTCAGCGGAGACTTGGCCGAACGGCAATGCGATTACTGGCGCGCGCAGCTCGACGGCGCCCCGGTCGTGCACGACCTGCCGCTGGACCGCAAGCGGCCGGCGCTGCAATCCTTCGAAGGCGCGCTGCTGGTGCGCGAGCTCGATGCCGGATTGCGCGAACGCCTGAAGGCGCTCGCGCGCGAGCGACGATGCACGTTGTTCATGGTGTTGCAGGCGGCGTTCGCGCTGCTGGTCCATCGCCTCAGCGGCCGCGACGACGTGGCGATGGGCGTGCCCGTGGCGGGCAGGACCCACGAGGAACTGGAGCCGTTGATCGGCTTCTTCGTCAACACCCTGGTATTGCGCAGCCGCTTGAAGCCGGGCGCGACATTCGTCGAATTCCTGGATGACACCCGGGACAGCGCGCTGGCCGCCTACGACCATCAGGAAGTGCCGTTCGAGATGCTGGTCGAACGCATCAAGCCGGAACGCTCGCGCAGCCACGGGCCGCTGTTCCAGTTGATGTTCTCCATGCATGAGCGGCACACCGGCGCGATCGCGCTGCCGGGTCTGCACGTGGAGTTGCTGCGCGGCCTCGCGCAGCGGGTGAAGTGCGATCTGGAGCTTGAAGTCGTCGAGACGACAGGCGGTCTTGCGTTGAACTGGACGTATGCGACCGCGCTGTTCGATGCGGCCACGATCGAACGCATGCACGCGCGCTTGGCGTGCCTGCTGCAGGGCATCGCCGCCGATCCGCGCATGCCGGTCGCACGGTTGCCGCTGCTGCCGCCGGACGAGGCGGCGCTGATCGCTGCGTGGAATGCGACCGCGACCGATTTTCCGGCCGACGACACCCTGGTCGGCATGTTCGAGGCCAGCGCGATCGCCGCACCGGAACAGGTCGCACTGGTGATGGGCGAGCGGCAATGGCGTTATGGCGAATTGAACGCGCGCGCCTCGCGGTTGGCATGGCGCCTGGTGCGCGACTTCGACGTGCAGCCGGGGGCGCTGGTGGGCCATTGTCTGGAGCGTTCGCCCGAAATGGTCGTCGCACTGTTGGCGATCATGAAGACCGGTGCGGCCTACGTCGCGCTCGATCCCGGCGTGCCGCACGAACGCCTGGCGCACATGCTCGCCGACAGCGCCGCTCCCGTGGTGCTGACCCAGGCGCGATTGGCCTCCCATCTGGCCGGCATCGATGGCGTCCGGATAATCGTGCTTGACGAGGACGAGGACGCCGACGATGCGCGCATCGCCGACGGCGAAGACGTATTCCGCACGCGAGCGCAGGCGCAGGCACCGGCCTATGTCATCTACACGTCCGGTTCGACCGGGCTGCCCAAGGGCACGCTCAACCACCATCGGGGGCCGTGCAACCGGATCCGCGCATTGCAGCGGCAATTCCCGCTGACCGCAGATGACCGGGTGTTGCAGAAGACACCGCTCGGCTTCGACGTTTCGGTGTGGGAACTGTTCTGGCCGTTGAGCATCGGCGCTACGGTGGTGTTGGCCGAACCGCAAGGCCACAAGGATCCGCTGTACCTGGCGAGAACCGTGGCCCGGCAACGGGTGACGGTGCTGCATTTCGTACCGTCCATGCTGCAGATGTTCCTGCGCAGCGCGGATCTGCGGGGGCTGGACGGGTTGCGCTACCTGATGACCAGCGGCGAGGCGCTGAGCCTGGAGTTGCAGCAGCGCTGCATCGAGGCCTTCCCCGGCGTTCGTCTGATCAACCACTACGGCCCCACCGAGACCGGTATCGAGGTGACCTGGTGGTCCTTCGATCGGGTCCGTGCCGACCGCATCGTGCCGATCGGACGGCCGATCGCCAACAACCGCATCCATGTGCTCGATGCGTACGGTCAGACCGCGCCGATCGGCGTAGCGGGCGAACTGCACATCGGCGGCATACAGGTCGGCGCCGGTTATCTCAACAATCCGGCGTTGACGGCCGAGCGTTTCCTCACCCTCGCGCCCGAAGGCGAACCGGAACGCGTCTACCGGACCGGCGACATGGCGCGCTGGTTGCCCGATGGCGAAGTCGAGTATCTCGGCCGTCTCGATGGCCAGGTGAAGCTGCGCGGCATGCGCGTGGAACTCGGCGAAATCGAGCGCAAGGCCCGCGAGCATCCGCGGATCGAAGAAGCGGTGGTGGTGGTCGACGGCGCGCTGGCCGATCAGCGCCTGCTCTGCTATCTGGTCGCCAAACCCGAAGCGCAGCTCGATGGGGCAGGGCTGGTCGCCGAATTGCGCCAGTTCATGGCGCGCTCGCTGCCCGGTTACATGACGCAGTGCCGCTACGTGATGCTGGAGCGGCTGCCGCTTTCGCCGAACGGCAAAGTCGACCGCCTTGCGCTGCCGCGTCCGGACGCCATCGACGATCGGCCCGCGCCCGCTGCGCACATCGCCCCGGCCGGGCGCACCGAGCAGACGCTGGTCGGCATCTGGAGCGAACGCCTGGGACTGGCGCGCGCGCATATCGGCGCGACCGACAGCTTCTTCGAGATCGGCGGGAACTCGCTGCTGAGCATCGCGGTGCAGGCCGACATCAAGCGCGAGCTCGGGATCGAGGTCGCCGTGGCCGATCTGTTCCAGTACCCGACGATCCAGCATCTGGCGCGATTCATCGACGGATCGGCCGAACGCGCGGCAGACCGCAGCCCGGTGCTGCAGCAGGCCAAGGACCGCCTCCTGCGCGCCCGCACGCGTCGACAGCGGGACGCATGAACCGTCCCGCCCTTTACCCCTCAACCTCCAACTTCCGTAAGCGAGCAGATCGCACATGAACGACACCGCCACCTCCCCCCTCAACGGCTTGGAGATCGCCGTCATCGGTATGGCCGGACGATTCCCGTCGGCGCCGGATTCCGATGCGTTCTGGCGGTTGCTCGAACAGGGCCGCGACGGCCTGAGCGACTTCAGCGACGAGGATCTCCAGGCAAACGGGGTCCCCGACGAAGTCCGCGGGCTGCCCAACTATGTGCGCAAGCGCGGCGTGATCGCGCGCAAGCGCGAGTTCGACGCCGAACTGTTCGGCTACACCGTCCAGGACGCGGCGACGATGGACCCGCAGTTCGGCGTCTTCCACGAGGTCGCATGGCAAGCGCTGGAGCGCGCCGGCTACAGCTCCACGAAGTACGCCGGACTGATCGGCCTGTATGCCGGCGCCAGCGGCAATCTCGGCTGGATGCACCGGGTCATGCAGGCGTCGGGAACGCTGGCCGACTACTACAGCGTCACCAGCCTCACCGAATCGGGCTATCTGGCCACGCGCGTGGCGCACCGGCTCGACCTCACCGGTCCCGCCATCAGCACCAACACCACGTGCTCCACGTCGCTGGTCAACATCCATCTCGCCTGCCAGGCGCTGATCGCCGGCGAGTGCGACATCGCGCTGGCCGGCGCCGTGAGCGTGTCGATCGACAACAAAGGCTATCTGCATCAGGAGAACATGGTGCTCTCGCCCGACGGGCAGTGCCGCCCGTTCGATGCCGGCGCCAACGGCACCGCCTCGGGAGAGGGCTGCGGCGTGCTGGTGCTCAAGCGCCTGGACGATGCGCTGGCCGACAACGATACGATCCTGGCGATCGTCAAGGGATCGGCGATCAACAACGACGGTCAGCGCAAGGTCGGCTTCACCGCACCCAGCTCGGAAGGGCAGGCGAGGGTGATCCGCAGCGCGCTGGAGCGTGCCGAGGTCGACGCGGACACCATCGGTTATGTCGAAACGCACGGCACCGCGACCAGAATCGGCGACCCCATCGAAGTGGCGGCGCTGAAACAGGCGTTCGGGCCGGTGGCCGCCGCCAGCTGCGCGATCGGATCGGTCAAGTCCAACATCGGCCATCTCGGCGAGGCCGCGGGCGTGGCGGGCGCGATCAAGACGATCCTGGCGTTGCAGCATCGCCAGTTGCCGCCGAGCCTGAATTTCCAGTCGCCCAATCCGTTGATCGGCCTGGACGGCAGCCCGTTCTTCGTCAATACCGAACTGCGCGAATGGCGCTCGCGCAGCGGCGCGCCGCTGCGCGCCGGGGTGAGCTCTTTCGGCATCGGCGGCACCAATGCGCACCTGATTCTGGAACACGCCGGCCCGGTGCAGCCGTCCGAACCCGGGCGAAACTGGCACCCGCTGTTCCTTTCGGCGAATACGCCCAGCGCTCTGGACGCGCAGGAACGCGCGTTGCTGGCGCATGCGGCCGCGCATCCGGAACAATCGATCGCCGACATCGGCTACACCCTGCATGTCGGCCGCAAGGACATGCCGCACCGTCGCGCATTCGTGGTGGCGGATCGCGCCGAACTGATGGCCCGTGCCAGCGCCGCCAAGCGCGAACAGGCCGACGGCGTGGTCGACAAGGCCGAGCCGCGGGTGTGTTTCATGTTTCCCGGCCAGGGCACCCAATACCGGAATATGGGCCTGGAACTCTACGAACGCGAGCCGGCGTTCCGCGAACGCATGGACGCCTGCTTCGCGATCGCGCAGCGCAGCGCCGGCATCGACCTGCGCACCGAGCTGTACGGCACGGAGGGCGAACTGGTAAACACCGAACTGGCGCAGCCGCTGTTGTTCGTCTTCGAATATTCGCTGGCTTGCCTGCTGCGCGAGTGGGGCATCGACGCCCACGCCTACGTGGGCCACAGCGTCGGCGAATACGTCGCCGCCTGCCTGGCGGGCGTGTTCACTCTGGAAGACGCGATCGAAGTGGTGATCGCGCGCGGCCGTCTGGTACAGGCGCTGCCGGCAGGCGCGATGCTGGCGATACCGATCGACGAGGCCCGCGCCAGCCAATTGATCGGCGAAGAACTCGATCTTGCGGCGGTCAACGCTCCGGAGCGGGTGACCGTGGCCGGCGATCATGACGCCATCGGGCGCCTGCAGCAGCAACTCGCAGGGCAGGGCGTGGAAAGCGTGCGCCTGCAGACCTCCCATGCATTCCATTCGCGTCAGCTGGAACCGGCGCTGGCCGGCTTCGCCGAGGTTCTGCGCCGCGTGCGCCTGTCGGTACCCACCGCGCCGTTCCTGTCCAACGTCACCGGCGACTGGATCCGCGCCGAGGAAGCCACGTCGGTCGATTACTGGCTGCGCCATCTGCGGCAGACGGTGCGCTTCTCCGATTGCATCGCCACGTTGTGCCGGGACGAGGCCCAGGTGCTGATCGAAGTCGGTCCCGGCCGCACCCTCGGCCGTTTCGCCCAGCAGAATCGCGACGGCGCACACCGCAAGCACTGCATCGCCCTGGTGCCGCAGGCGCAGGCCCGCGTCGCGGGTGCGGACGATGCGCGCCTGTTCGAGGGGTTGTGCCAGATGTTCGTCGCCGGCGTCGCGCCGGACTGGGATGCGTACTACCGGGGACAACGCCGTCGCCGCATCCCGTTGCCGACCTATCCCTTCGAAGGGCGCTGCCACTATCCGCCGGAGTTGCTGCACGCCCAGCCCGCGGGCGGGGTGGATGCGCGTTCGCCGGCGAGCGCCGCCGCGCTGCCGTCGCCGCCGGTTCCGCTGCCGGAAGAGATGAAGACGGTGCAGGCGAAACTCGCCGCGATCTGGGGGAAATACCTCGGGCGGGACGACATCGGCCTGCATCAGGACGTGTTCGACCTGGGCGTGGACTCGCTGCTGTCGATCCGCGTGATCTCCGAAATCCGCGAAACCTTCGCCACCGACATCGCGCTGGACACGATCTTCGTGCTGCGCACCGTGGCCGAGCAGGCGGCCGAGATCGAGCGCAAGCTCGGCGTCGCTGATACGCCGGCCATCCCGCCGATCGCCCACCATGCCCATCGCGGGCCGGCGCCGCTGTCCACCTCGCAAAAGCGCCTGTGGATCATCTCCCAGCTCGAACACGACCGCACCGCCTACAACAACGGCTTCTGCATGTTCCTGGAAGGGGCCGATGCGGCGGTGCTGGAACGGGCCTTCCGTACCGTGATCCAGCGTCATTCGATCCTGCGCACGCACTATCTGGAGGTCGACGGCGTACCGATGCAGGAGGTCTACGAAGACTTCGATTTCCGCATGCAGTTCGCGGACCTGAGCCACCTCGAACCCGAGGCGCGTTTCGCCGAAGGCGAACGCATGTGGCAGGACGCCTTGTCCGATCCGATCGATCTGCGCCACGACCTGATGCTGCGCGCCAAACTCGTGCGCTACGACGCGCGCACCGAACTGCTGATGGTCACCCAGCACCACATCTGTTCGGACAACTGGTCCAACAACCTGCTGATGCAGGAAGTCAGCACGCTGTACGACGCCTATCTGGCAGGCAAGGAGGATCCGCTGCCGCCCCTGCCGGTGCAGTACATCGACTACGCCCTCTGGCAGGCGGCATGGCTGCGCACCGGCGTGCTGGAACGGCAGTTGCCGTATTGGCGCAAGTCCCTGGCCAACATCCCGCACGTCCACAACCTGCCGCTGGATCGCCCGCGGCCGAAGTACCAGAGTTACCGCGGGCAGCAGTACGGTCGCCGCGTCGAAGTGGAGGTGCTGGAAGGCCTCAATCGCGTAGCCAGGAACAACGGCGCGACCTTGTTCATGACCATGCAGGCGGCGTTCTCGCTGTTCCTGGCGCGTTACAGCGGCGAGTCGGACATCGTGCTCGGTTTCTCGGTCGCCAATCGACTGCAGAAGGAACTCGAAAGCGTGATCGGGTTCTTCGTCAATTCGCTGGTGCTGCGCTCCGACCTGTCGGGTAATCCCAGCTTCAACGAATTCCTCGAACAGACCAAGAAGAACCTGCTCGGCGCGTTCGCCAATTCGCATGTTCCCTTCGAGATGCTGGTCGACGAACTCAAGCCGGCGCGCAGCATGAGTTACGAGCCGATCGCCCAGATCCAGCTGATCTATCTCGACCAGAGTCAGGACCAGGGCGGTCGGGTCGCCTCGCGCGGGGAGCAGAGCGAGGTGGTGCACGCGAACATGCAGGTGCCTTTCAGCAAGTACGACCTGACCCTGTACTTCAGCGTCGACGACGAGGGTCTTTCCCTGACCTGGGAATACGCCACCGACATTTTCGAAGCCGCCACCATCCTGCGCATGACCGAAAGTCTCGAGGCCCTGCTGCGCAGCATCGTCGCGGCGCCCGAGCACGCGGTGCATCGCCTGCCGATGAGCGCGGAGCCGGCGGCAGACACTTTCGCTTCGGCGGCCTCGGCGACAGACGACGATGCGAACGGCGATTTCGAGTTCAGCCTCTTCTACTTCGCCAGCGACGACGGCGGCCGCGCCGACGACAAGTACAGCCTGCTCATGGAGGGCGCGCGTTTCGCCGACCGCTACGGCTTCGAAGCGGTGTGGACGCCGGAACGGCATTTCGGCGCCTTCGGCGGCGCCTATCCGAACCCGGGCATCATCGCGGCCGCACTCGCCGCGGCCACCAGTCGCATCAAATTGCGCGCAGGCAGTTGCGTACTGCCGTTGCACAATCCGGTCCGCGTGGCCGAGGACTGGTCGGTGGTCGACAACCTGTCCGGCGGCCGCGTCGGCATCGGTTTCGCCGCCGGCTTCTCTCCGAACGAATTCGCGCTGGCGCCGGAGAAGTTCGAGAACCGTCGCGACATACTGACGCGCGACGTGCGCACCGTGAAGGCGCTCTGGCGCGGCGATACGGTCGAGATGGCCAACGGCAAGGGCGAAACGGTGCCGATCGCGATACGGCCGCGACCGATCCAACCCGAACTGCCGGTATGGGTGACGACCGTCGGAAACGAAGAGGCGTTCCGTCATGCCGGACGCATAGGCGACAACATCCTCACTCACCTGATGGGGCATTCGCTTCAGGAGCTGGCGGCGAAGATCGTGATCTACCGCGAGGAACGCGCCCTTGCCGGTCATCCGGGCAGCGGCGTGGTGACGCTGCTCGTGCATACCTTCATCGCCGAAGATGAGCAGACGATCTTCGACAAGGTCAGGGAACCGTTCAAACAATACCTGATCGATTCGGTAGGCACGCCGCAGACCATCGCCAAGAACCTGGGCCTGGGCGACCTCGGCACGACGGTGGGCGAAGGCGGGGACATCGATGCGATCACCGAGTTCGCGTTCCGCAGGTATTACCAGACCAGCGCCCTGTTCGGCACGGCCGAGCGTTGCCTGCCGCTGGTGCGCACGATCCGCGAGGCGGGCGTCAACGAGGTCGCATGCCTGATCGACTTCGGCGTCGAACCGGCGCTCGTGCTCGACAGCCTGCCGCGACTGGGGCGTTTGCGCGACCTGGCGATTCCGGGTTCCGCCGCGAAGATTCGCGCGCTGCCCGCAGCCATGCATGCGGATGCGGGCAACATGCCGTTGCAGGCCGCTGCGACGCAGCCTGCGACCGACGACACCGGCATCGACCCGCCATCGGACCTGCAGGAGAACGCGCTTCCCTGCATCCACCATCTGTTCGAGCAGGCGTGCGCCAGAACTCCGGACGCCATCGCGGTCGTGTGCGAGGACGTCAGCCTCAGCTATCGGGAACTCAACGCGCGGGCCAATCGCATCGCCCGTTGCCTGATCGAGAGACACGGCATCCGGCCCGAGATGCGCGTCGGTCTTTGCATCGGCCGTTCGGTGGAGATGATCGTCGGCATGATGGCGATCCTCAAGGCCGGCGCAGCCTACCTGCCGATCGAACCGGACACCCCGCCGGAACGCGTCGCGTATCTGCTCGAAGACGGCGGAGCCGAGGTCGTCCTCACGCGCAGCGTGGACGTCGAGGCGCTGACGCAGGCGTCGGCGGAGCGGCTGCTCATCGATCGCACGGACGCATTCGCCGCGTTTGCGGAGGAAAACCCCGAGGCCGAGGTCGCGCCGCACAACGCGGCCTATGTCATCTACACCTCGGGATCGACCGGGAAGCCGAAGGGCGTCGTCATCGAACATCGCTCGCCCGCGAACTTCTGGCAGGCGATGACCACCAGCTCGCACAGCGACTTGCCCGACAACGCGAACATCGCCCTCAACGCATCGTTCGCCTTCGACATGTCGCTGGAGGGGATCCTGCAACTGCTGTCCGGGCATCGCCTGCACATCATCCCGCACGACGTGCGTCTCAACAGCCGCAGGATGCTCGAGTTCCTGCGGCAGCACCGGATCCATGTATTCGACAGCACGCCTTCGCAATTCGGCACGCTGCTCGCGGCGGGGCTGCTCGACATCCGCGACTATCGCCCGACCTGCGTGCTGCTCGGCGGCGAAGCGATCAATCCGGCGCTATGGAACAGCATGCGCGAATGCCCGGACATCCGCTTCTACAACATGTACGGCCCGACCGAGTGCACGGTATCGCCGGCGATCGGTCTGATCGAACCCGACGACGACACGCCGCACATCGGTGCGCCCATCCAGAACCTGCGGTTCCATCTGCTCGATCAGCACCGCCAGCCGGTTCCGCATGGTGCGGTCGGCGAGATCTACATCGGCGGGGTCGGTGTGGCCCGCGGCTACCTCAACCAGCCGGAGCAGACCTCCAGGCGCTTCATTCCCGACCCGCACGGGACGACGCCGAACGCGCGCCTGTATCAGACCGGCGATCTCGGACGCTGGCTGACCAACGGCAAACTCGCCTACCTCGGCCGCAACGACAGTCAGATCAAGTTGCGCGGTTTCCGCATCGAATTGGGGGAGATCGAAAGCCGCCTGCTCGAATGCGTCGGCGTTTCGGAAGCGGCCGTGCTCGCCCATGGCGAGGACGGCGGCAAGTTCCTGGTCGCTTACGTGGTGCCCGAGGACGCTTCCCTCGCCGACACCGCTCCGTTGCAGAATGCGCTCAAGCGCCAGTTGACCACGCTGCTGCCGGCCTACATGGTCCCGCAGTCCTACGTGTTCCTGACGCATATTCCGTTGAACGGCAACGGCAAGCTCGATCGCGAGGCGCTCGTGCAACAGGCCGTCGCGCGTCCTTCGGTCGCGTACCAGGCGCCGCGCAACGAAACCGAACGCGCCCTGTCGCAGATATGGAGCGGCGAGCTCGGCGGCGGGGAGATCGGCATTCATGCGGATTTCTTCGACCTCGGCGGCCAGTCCCTGGTGGCGATCCGCGTCATCAACGAGATCACCCGACGGATGGAGATCGAGCTGGAGACTCGCGTCATCTTCGAGTACACCACGATCGAGTCGTTGGCCGCTTACATCGACAATCTGCTGTGGCTGCGTTCGGGGAGCGTCGAAAGCGACGGCTCCGATACGGAAGAAGAGTTGGAGATGCGGATCTGAAGCATGCGGATCTTGAGCCTGCAGATCTGAAGCATGCAGATCTGAAGCATGCGATCTACTGCAGAACGGAAGCGCGCGCCCAGACAGGGCGCGCGCAGCAGGCTCAGGCCGGAGCGATATCCAGCAGCGCGAACAGAGCCTTGTCGAGCGCAGGCGAGCGCGCCAATGCGCGCCCGTCCAGACGATTGACCGGTGCGAGCAAGCGGATGCTGGACGCCAGCCAGACGCCGTCGGCGGCGTACAGATCTTCGGGCGTCAGCATCGTTTGTTCGGTGCGCCAACCGCGGTGCCGGGCGGCTTCGAACAACGCCGCCTGGGTCGTGCCGGGGAGAATGCCGCAATCGGGAGGCGGCGTGAGCAGAACGACGTCCTCGTCGGAGCCTCTGGCGATGATCACACTCGAAGTCGGACCTTCCAGAATGCGACCGTCGGCGCTGACGAACACGACATCGTCCGCGCCCCGACTGCGCGCATGGCGCAGCGCGGCCATGTTGATCGCGTATGACAGCGTCTTCGCGCCCAGAAGCAACCACGGCGCGCGCGCGCCGAGCATGGAGTCGTAGCCGCGTTCGAGCAACAGCGCATCAATCCCTTGATGGCGCGCGATATCGTAGTGTCCGCTGCAATCCGACGCGTACACCCAGGCGCTGCACGCATCGCCGCCTTCCGGACCGCGGCTGAGCACCAGTTTCACCAGCGTCTCGGCGCAGGCGCGATGCGCGCGCAGCGCGGTAGCGATCGCCTCCAGCCAGACCTGCGCGGCAGGTGCGACGAGTTCCGCGGCTGCGGCCGATGCGGCGAACCGTCGCAGATGCGCCTCGGGCTTGCGCAACACGCCATCGCTGGCCAGCATCGCTTCGAACACGCCGTCGCCGCGCGTCGCGGCGAGGTCGTTCACGCGCAATTGCGGCGCATCGGCATCGGCCAAGGCGTGCGTGCCGTTGCGGCAGTCGATCATCACGAGCACCGGGCTGCATCCGGTCGCAATGCGTTCGCCGACGGTGGAATCTGCGGAGGGAGGGAGGGCGTCGAAAGGCATGAAATGTCGGCTTTTCTGAAGAGAACGGTTGATGGCGCGAGCGGATATTGTCGCATGCGTGATCGCGCCGCGATGCCGGTGGCCGTTCCCCCAACGCCTGGATGTCGATGGCGCGCATCGCGCGCCGCATCGGCTACCCGGTCGCGGAAGTCCGTGGTCTCGAACGCAAGCTCGCTCCTGTGCCGCTATTCCCGCGTGGCGCGCGTCGCGCCCGACTCATTGCGCGTCCGTACCCAGCAGATACTTCAAGCCACGGGTGAACCCGCCGGGCGCCACGCTGAGGTGATCTTCGGCATCCAGGACATCCAGCTCGATGCGCAACGAAGGATAGTTGCGCGAGCGTAATGCACGCGTCATGCGACGCGCGTCGGTGACCATGTTGTGGCGCCCGGCATAGCGGGGGTCCCCTGGCCGCATGTCCTCATACTGCCCCACATACATGTAGACCCGTGCAGGCAGATCCTTTCGCGTGGCGGCGAACGCCGACTCCATGTCGTCCATGTGGTGATCGTCGTACCAGTAGGAGGGACTTCCCAGGATGTAGCCGGCGAACAATTCGGGCTCGCTCAGCAGAATCTGCGTGCCCAGCAAAGCGCCATAGGAGTGCCCGAGATAGTAGCGCTCGGTCTCGGCGGTTCGATAGCGATCCGCCACGAAGGGCAGAACGCGATCGCGCAGGTACGCGATGTACGCGTCTCCCATGCCATGGACAGCGCCAGCGGGTGCCGTACGCGCGCCGGCTGGCGTCGGCGTGTAATCCCGGCGCCGGCTGGGCATCCCGTCTTCACCGATCGCATAGGAAAGACCGACCAGGATGAACTCGTCTATGTCCGGACCATTGCCGTTGAGGCGACGCCCGATCTGCCGGATCAACGGGAACGCGTAATCGGCATCCGTGACATAGAGCACGGGATAGCGACGCCCCGGGTGATCCGCATACGAAGGTGGGACAGCGACGAACACCTGATAGGTTCGACCGGAGACAGGATCGGGCACATCCCAGACCTCGCTTCCGATGATTTCATAGGGCTGCCCGTGACCCCGCTGTCCCCCTGGAACCGAGGCGGCCGCCTTCGGCGCGGGCGTTGTTGCGGGTTGTTTGTGGGGAGCTACCGCCACCGAGGTTTCCGGAGACATTTCCGGCGGAATGGTTCCCGGCGGCATTTCTCGACATCCCGCGACGAAAGCGACAAGACCCGCACACAGCAACAGTTTCAGACTTACTTCTCTAAGCGTCGTCAAGTGACAGAAATCCACAGATCCATTAGGGCCGCATTACAGCATCGATGTCCTGCGTCTATCAATACAAGGCGCTTCATGGATGCATACGATTACCTTCCCGTTGTGCACTCCAGCAATTCTTTTCTGGAACGGCGGGTTGCGCTCGCACCCATCACGGTGCGACATCCGTTCTGCTGACGGCTGAAATGTCGGGTCGTTCATCGGGGCAGGGTAGTGATCGTTCCTTCGCAGAACCATTGTCGGTTCGGTAGATCAGGAAGGTAGGCATAGCCCTGCATAAACTTCCCGATACGTGCCGACATGCATCAATACTGCTGACCTTGTGTTGACATTGATGTATCGTCAGAAATGCTGGCAATCGGCCAGCAATGAGCAAAGGAAATGCGATGAATAGGCCCATGATTTTCGGTATCGCTATCGTGCTGTGTGCCATGTCGATGAGCGTTAGCGCTGGCTATACACCCCCCGGCGCGCCCCCATGCACCTCAGCCAACATTGGTGAGGGCTACACTAAATATCTGAGCGGGGGATACTCAAAGGAATGGCAGTGCCAATCGTTAGGATGGGAGTTGATTTATCTATGCACTCCGGACGGTTGCTACGTTCCCTAAAGGCTGCATGAATTACTGAATAGTCTGCATCAAAAAAGGCCGCGCATATCCGCGCGGCCTTTTTTGATGTCTCGTGCGGCCTGTAATTCTCACCGCGGATGGCGTTATCTACAAATGCGTTGATCGATTCCGAAATGTCACGTTTCAGAATAAGCCTTGCCCGGCGACCCATACCACGCGATCAACGCGCGTCTACACCGATCCGGGTTACAACCCTGATCTAGCTCGGAAAGTGGCGGACGATGAAAGCGCGGTCCAGCGGCGCAAGGCCGAAAACGCGGCTGTCGGCTCCTATTCGTTTGGCATGCCCGGACAGGAGCGCCCTGAAATAGGACCTTGCAGCGGGCAGGGCTCAAGCGCGAACGTTCGATCTCCTGCGGCGGCTTGATGACTAGGCTTACGAAGCCTGCAAGCACACGCCAAACGTGCGCCAGCTTTTACGCAGTCCTGCGGACAAGAAACATGTCATTTCATTTCGCATAATGCATATTATGTTAAACCCCAACAGGGCTATGGGAGCCGTCCGCAGCGGTCTTACCCCGCCAGCCTCAATGTCACCGGCACTGCCAACAAGCCGGACGTCGCCGGCCGATCGACCTGGATCGCGGCGATGCGCTCGACGTCGAACTGCGCCTTCGCGCTGTTCGCAGGGTTCGGTCCCGGTACGGTGATCAGGGTCAGGGTCACCATGGCGCCTGATTCGATCGATCGATCGAGCTCGAGCCCCTCGTCGAACCGGTAGACGTCGGCATGACCGTCAAGATGGATGTGCGGTTGATTGGGGTAATAACCGAATACGAGCGTGCCTTGTACTTTTCGCATGATGTCGCTCCTGACGCATATATCTCGACCCTGTGCGCCTTTTGTAACACCCGCGATGTAGGAATCCGTGAAAATTGAAGAGTACGTCGAGCGATATGCACGATGTGCTTTATCGTAAAGCCTGCTTCGCACGAAACCTCGTGCCATGGCTGTAGGCAAAAAAGCGGGTGGCTATACTCGTTCGATGCATCCATCCGCACACCGATCCGATCTGATCGTGCTCCGGCGCGAAGGCCTGTACTGTCCGGCCGGTGATTTCCACATCGATCCGTGGACGCCCGTGAAACGCGCGGTGATCACGCATGGACACGGCGACCACGCGCGCGGCGGCATGGGCGAGTATCACGGCACCCGGGCTGGCTTGCCGATCCTGCAGTGGCGGCTCGGCGAACAGGATTTCCACGCGTACGAATACGGCGAGCGGTTCACGCTCGGCGGCGCGACCGTATCGATGCATCCGGCCGGACATGTGCTGGGTTCGGCGCAGGTGCGCGTCGAAGTCGACGGCGAGGTCTGGGTGGCGTCGGGCGACTACAAACGCCAGCCGGATCCGACCTGCGCTCCATTCGAAGTCGTGCCTTGCAACACCTTCATCACCGAAGCGACCTTCGGCCTGCCGATCTACCGCTGGCCGGCGACGGCCGATGTCGCCCGGGAGATCATCGAATGGCGCGACCACTGCGCGCGAGAAGGCGATGCGGCGGTGCTGCTGTGCTATGCGTTGGGCAAGGCGCAGCGGGTGCTCGCCGAACTGGGCGCCCTCACCGACCGGCCTGCGTTCTTGCACGGCGCGATCGCCGCCGGCGTCGAGGTCTACCGCAAGCAGGGCATCGCGATGCTGGAGACTCGGCCGGTCGCGGAGTCGGCGCCGGGCTCGGATTTCGCGGGCCAGTTGATTCTTGCGCCGCCGTCCGCCGCGGGCAGCCCGTGGCTGCGGCGGTTCAAGCGCGCGCAGTTGGGTTTCGCGTCCGGCTGGATGCGTCTGCGCGGCAACCGGCGACGGCGCAGTTACGATCGCGGCTTTGTGATTTCCGATCACGCCGACTGGCCCGATCTGCTGCGGACGATCACCGCGACCGGCGCTTCGCGCGTGATCGCGACCCACGGCAATACCGACGCGCTGATCCGCGTCCTGAACGAACAAGGCATCGCCGCAGAAGCATTTTCCACGCAGTTCGGCGACGACGACGCATGAAACGGTTCGCAGCCCTGTATCGCGATCTCGACCGCAGCACCGCGACGCTCGACAAGCGCGCCGCGCTGGTCGGCTATTTCCGCGAGGCGCCGCCGCGCGACGCCGCATGGGCACTGTGGCTGCTGTCGGGCGGCAAGATCAGCGGCGGCAAGGCCGGCAAGATCGCCGACACGCGCGAGCTGCGGCAGTGGATCGCCGAGGAAAGCGGCAATCCCGATTGGCTGGTCGACGACAGCTACGACCAGGTCGGCGACCTCGCCGAGACCCTGGCGCTGCTGCTGGACGATCATGACGACGATGAGGACGCCGAAGCGCTGTCGCTGTCGGACTGGATCGAGACGCGGCTGCTGCCTCTGGCCGGGATGCCGGTCGAGGCGCGGCGTGCGACCATCGTCGACGCATGGCGACGGCTCCGTTTCGATGAACGCCTGCTGTTCAACAAACTGCTGACCGGCGCCCTGCGCGTGGGCGTTTCGCAGCGTCTGGTCCAGCAAGCGCTCGCGGAGATGTCGGGCATCGACATCGCGCGGATCGCACAGCGCATGCTGGGCGCATGGACGCCCACGCCGTCGTTCCTCGCCGATCTGTTGAATCCGGATGCGCTGGAAAGCGATCGCCAGCAGCCCTACCCGTTCTTCCTCGCCTCCCCGCTCGAAGCGGACGTCGAAACGCTGGGCGACGTCGAAGACTGGGCGCTGGAATGGAAGTGGGACGGCATCCGCCTGCAGTCGATCCGGCGCGGCGGCGAGATCGCGCTGTGGTCGCGGGGCGAAGAACGGCTCGATGGCCGCTTCCCGGAAATCGAAACCGCCATCGCCGCCCTCCCCCGCGACTGCGTGATCGACGGCGAACTGCTGGCCTGGCGCGACGGCGATGCGCCGATGCCGTTCACCGCATTGCAGACGCGCATCCAGCGTCGCAAGCCGGGGCCGAAGACGCTCGCCGACACGCCGGCGCGCATGCTGGCCTACGATCTGCTGGAACTGGAGGGCGAAGACTGGCGGCCGCGGCCGCTCGCGGAACGGCGCGCCGCATTGGAAGCACTGCTGAGCGAACGCGACGATCACCGGATCCGCCTTTCGCCGACGCTCGCCGCCGGCGATTGGGCATCCGCCGCCCGCCTGCGTCTGGAAGCGCGTGCGCGCGGCGTCGAAGGACTGATGCTCAAACGGCTCTCGTCGCCGTATCAATCCGGCCGGCGACGCGGCGACTGGTGGAAATGGAAGGTCGATCCGCTGACCATCGACGCGGTGATGATCTATGCGCAGTCCGGCCACGGCCGGCGCAGCACCCTGTACACCGACTACACCTTCGCGGTCTGGGACGGCGATGCGCTGGTGCCGATCGCGAAAGCCTATTCTGGCCTGGACGACAAGGAAATCCTCGCCCTGGATAAATGGATCCGCGCGAATACGCTCGAGCGCTTCGGGCCGGTGCGCTCGGTGCGTGCGCACCACGTCTTCGAACTGGGTTTCGAGGGCGTGAACCGCAGCGGTCGCCACAAATCCGGAATCGCCGTGCGTTTTCCGCGCATCCTGCGCTGGCGTCACGACAAGCCGGCGGCCGAAGCGGATCGACTCGAAACCCTGCAGGCGCTGGGGCAGTGAGCGACGGCGATCTTCCGCCCGCAAACAATGGCACCGCAGCCGACGCACTGAACGCATGGTTCAAGTCGCGCGGTTGGACGCCTGCGCGCTTCCAGCGCGAGGTGTGGCGTCGTTACGCGGCCGGAGAATCGGGACTGGTGCACACGCCCACCGGCAGCGGCAAGACCCTGGCGGCGATCGGCGGCCCATTGATCGAAGCGCTGCGGCTGCAGCAGAAAACGCAGCGGCTCGCTTCGCGTCGAAGCACTGAAGCGAAAAAATCAGCGCCAAAAACAGGGAAAAAGCCGCCGAAGCTGCGGCGCCTGACCGTGCTGTGGATCACGCCGCTGCGTGCGCTTGCGGTGGACAGCCTGCGCGCCCTGCGCGAACCCATCGATGAGCTGGGCCTGGACTGGCAGGTCGCGCTGCGTACCGGCGATGCGGGCGCCCGCGACAAACGTCTGGCGCGAAGCGGGAAGGTCGACGTGCTGGTGACCACGCCCGAATCCCTCGCGTTGCTGCTGTCCTATCCGGAGGCGAGCGAAAACTTCGCGCATCTGCGCGCGGTCATCGTCGACGAATGGCACGAACTGGTCGGCAACAAGCGCGGCGTGCTGCTGCAGTTGGGGCTGGCGCGGCTACGCGCACTGTCGCCGACGCTTCGCCTGTGGGGCCTGTCGGCGACGTTGGGCAATCTTCACGAGACCCGCGACGTGCTGCTGCCGCATGCGCCCGACAGCGCAATCGTCTCGTCGCCTTTGCCGCGCGCGGTCGAAGTCGAGACGCTGCTGCCGGAAGCCGGCGAACGCTTCGTCTGGTCGGGGCATCTCGGCCTGGGGCAACTGGCGAAGGTCATCGAGCGCATCTTCGCGGTGCGTTCGAGCCTGCTGTTCACCAATACGCGGGCGCAGACCGAGCTGTGGCATCAGGCCTTGGCCGCGGTGTGGCCGGAACAGCCGTCGACGCTGGCCCTGCACCACGGTTCGCTCGACGCCGGACTGCGCGCCGATGCGGAACAGGGGCTGCGCGACGGTCGCCTGCGCTGCGTCGTCGCGACCTCCAGCCTCGATCTGGGCGTGGACTATCCCGCGGTCGATCAGGTGTTCCAGATCGGCAGCCCGAAAGGCATCGCGCGGCTGCGGCAGCGCGCGGGACGTTCGCGGCATCGTCCCGGCGAATCCGGCCATGTGATCTGCGTGCCCACCCATGCGCTGGAGCTGGTCGAATACGCCGCGGCGCGCATCGCGCTGGCGCGGGGCGACATCGAGCCGCGCCGGCCGCCGCTGCTGTGCGAGGACGTGCTGGCGCAGCACTGCGTCACGCTCGCGCTGGGTGGCGGATTCTCTGCGGATGCGCTCTATGCCGAAGTGCGCGGCACCCATGCCTATGCGGCGCTCGACGCCGATCGATGGCAGGCGGTGCTCGATTTCATCGTCCGCGGCGGTCAGGCCCTCACTGCCTATCCGGATTTCCAGCGCGTCGTTCTCGACGAAGACGGCATCCATCGCGTGCACGATCGCCGCATCGCCCTGCGCCATCGGCTGTCGATCGGCACGATCACCAGCGATGGATCGGTCTCGGTGAAGCTGCTGCGCGGCGCACGGCTGGGTTCGGTCGAGGAGAGCTTCGTGGGGCGCATGCGCCCCGGAGATCGCTTCCAGTTCGCGGGCCGCATGCTGGAGCTGTTCCGGCTCGAAGATATGACCGCCTTCGTGAAGATCGCCAAGGGCGCGGGGGGCGATGTGCCGCAGTGGCAAGGTGGGCGGATGCCGATGTCCAGCGAACTCGGACACGAAGCCGAACGCCTGTTCGACGCAGCGCAGGGCGATGCGCCGCGCCCGCCCGAGCTGGACGCGATCTCGCGGCTGCTCGCGCTGCAACAGCGCCTGTCCGCCCTGCCCGGCCCGGATCGTCTGCTCGTGGAACGTATCCATGCGCGGGATGGCATGCATGTCTTCGTGTATCCGTTCGCCGGCCGCATCGTGCACGAAGGCCTGGCGGCGCTGTGCTCGCTGCGCTGGGGAAAGCTCCGGAAGAACAGCTTCCGATACACCGCCAACGACTACGGTTTCATGCTGTCGCCAGCCGATCCCGTCGACATCGGAATCGACGATCTGCGCGCGATGCTGTCGCCGGACCATCTGCTGGACGACCTTCGCGAAGGCATGAACCTCGGCGAGCTGTCGCGGCGGCAGTTCCGCGAGATCGCGCGCATCTCCGGCCTGCTGGTGCCGTCGCTGCCCGGCGGCGCCCCGAAATCGCTGCGCGCGGTGCAGGCGTCGAGCGGCCTGATCTTCGATGTGCTGCGCCGCTTCGATCCGGACCACGTGCTGCTGGCGCAGGCCGAACGCGAGGTGCTGCACGCGCAGCTCGATCTGCGCCATATCGAAGCGGCGCTCATCGACTGCGCGCGACGGACCATCGCCCTGCACTCGCCGCCCGGTTTCACGCCGCTGTCGTTCCCGCTGTGGACCGACGGTTTCCGCGGCCGCCTGAGCACCGAGGACTGGCAGGCGCGCGTGCGGCGCGCGGCGCAGCAATTGGAAAAACGCCATGCCCGATAGTATCGAGCTGAGCATCGGCGGCCATCCGATGCTGGCATTCGCGCAACGCACGCTGTTCTGGCCGGCGCGCTCGCGACTCATCCTCTCGGATCTGCATCTGGGCAAGGCCGACACCTTCCGCCGCCACGGCATGGCGCTTCCGACCGGCGGCACGACGCTCGATCTCGAGCGATTGTCGGCCCTGGCCGCTACGACCGATGCGCGCGAAGTCTGGGTGTTGGGGGATTTCCTGCACGGCGCCGTCGAACCGCAATCGTGGCGCGGGCAATGGCAGGCATGGCGGGACGCGCACGCGATGCTGCGGATCCGCGTGTTGACCGGCAATCACGATGCCGAGCTGCGCGCCGCCGCGCTGGCGGTGGAGATGCTGGGGCCTGCCGTGGACGACGCCGGTCTCGCGTTCCGGCATGCCCCGGAAATCGTCGCATCGCATCACGTCGTCTGCGGACATCTGCATCCCGCGATGCGTCTGCCGATGCTTCCCGGACGCTGGCCGGTGTTCTGGCTCAGACCGCAGCAGACGGTGCTGCCCGCGTTCTCCCTGTTCACCGGCGGCATGCCGATCGAGATCGCGGAGGATGAGGACTTCGTGGCCTGCGTCGAGTCGGAAGTCGTGGCGTCGTTCCCATCGCGCGCAACCTGATCCGGGGCGTCGAGGAAGACCGGATGGCGGGCACGTAATTCAAGCGATACCGGGCTTCACCATTGCGCGATGCCCGATATCGACGCATGGCATCGTGCAATCTGCGCAATAGAACAGACCTGTGCGGATGACATCGTCATCGCGATGCCGCCCGGATATTAATGTTCTAGCATTCGCGGATGGATATCGCCATGTCACTACGAATGATCCTCGATGTCGCCCTCGCGATGGCGCTCGGCGGCGCGATCGGCCTCGAGCGCGAACTCAAGGATCGGCCCGCCGGATTCCGCACGCACATGCTGGTGGCGGGCGCTGCGGCGTTGCTGGTGTGCATCGGGCAGCTCGTGATTTCGGACCCCAGGTTCGGTGCGCGCGATGAGATCACGATGGACCCGCTGCGCATGGTCGAATCGGTCGTTGCGGGCGTTGCGTTCATCGGTGCGGGCACGATCTTCGCGCAGCGCGCCGAAGGCGCGGTCGTCGGCATCACCACCGCGGCCTCGCTGTTGATGGTCGCCATCATCGGCGTGTCCGTCGGTTTCCGCTATTACGCCATCGCCACGGGGGCGGCGGTGCTGACATTGCTGGTGCTTGCGGTTCTGCAGTGGGTGGAGCGAAGACTGTCCGGAAAGGGATCGAAAGTTCGGCAGGACGATGGAGCGCGGCGGTGAAGAAATTCCATGGCAAAGCGCGCATCGTCGTCGCCACCGCATTGCTTTCGCTGCTGGCATTCGTGCTTGCGATGAATTTCTCCACGCCGGAGAAGAAGCTGGAACACGCACCGTTGCATCGGCATGGCGTCGGCGATCCGCAGTTCCAGCGGGAAATGGGCGTAATGCTCGGGCCATCGATCGTGGACGGCAATCGCATCGTCGACCTGCAGAACGGCGATGAGATCTTCCCGAGCATGCTCGAAGCCATCGCCTCGGCCCGGCAGAGCATCACCTTCGAAACCTATATCTACTGGTCGGGCACCATCGGCGAGCGCTTTGCCGAAGTCCTTTCCGAGCGCGCAGCCGCCGGCGTGGAGGTGAATGTCCTGATCGATTGGGCGGGCAGCGCCAAGATGGACGACGCGCTGATCGAACGCATGCGGAAAGCGGGCGTGCGCGTCGAGCGCTATCGCCCGCTGCGCTGGTACACGCTGAGCAGGATCAACAACAGGACGCATCGGAAGCTGCTCGTCGTTGACGGGCGCATCGCATTCACCGGCGGCGTGGGTATCGCCGATGGATGGACCGGCAATGCCGGCGGTCCCGGTCACTGGCGCGACATGCATTTCCGCATAGAAGGCCCCGTGGTTCCGCAGTTCCAGGCCGCCTTCAACGACAACTGGATCAAGACGACCGGGACCATGCTGCATGGCGAACGGTACTTTCCCGTTCAAGAGCATGCCGGTGACGTGAAGGCGCATCTGTTCATGAGTTCGCCGGCCGGAGGCAGCGAAAGCATGCATGCGATGTATCTCATGGCGCTGTCGTCCGCGGAGAAGAGCATCGATCTCGCGGCAGCGTATTTCGTGCCCGATGAACTGATCATCCAGGCGTTGCTTGCCGCCCGCAAGCGCGACGTCCGCATCCGAATCCTCCTGCCGGGCGCGCATACCGATTCGGATGCCGTCCGCCACGCATCCAGGGCGTCCTGGGAGGCGTTGCTGAGGGCGGGTGTCGAGATCCACGAATACCGCCCGACGATGATGCACAGCAAGATGCTGATCGTGGATCGCGAAATGGTGTCCGTCGGCTCCACGAATTTCGATATCCGCTCGTTCCGCCTCAACGACGAAGCCAGCCTGAACCTCTACGACCGGGCGTTCGCGGAACGCATGACCCTCGTCTTCGAACAGGATCTCGCCGCCTCCAGCCCGTATGGGCTGAAGAAATGGCAGCGGCGTCCATGGAAGGAGAGATTCATGGAAACCATCGTGCTGCCGATCCGTTCGCAGCTCTAGCGCGCAAGACGCCCGGGGATTGCGTTCAACGCGCATGTCCTGCATCGCGAAACATGACGCATGCGCGAATCGAGGCCGACCCGGCGTTCTCCCGATGAGGCTGAATCGTCGCCATGTCGATCCGCGTCATTGGCACGATCCTTGATGCATTCATGTCAACGGTAAGCAATGCACTTCCTTCAATGCTTGAAGCGCGGCCCGGAAGACGCCGCCAGACCGTTGTTCCGTTGAATCTTCACAAAAATCCCCCAAGGAGATATTCCATGCAAAAAGCCGACACCCTGAAAGAACTCGTGCAGATCGCCCGCGACGGCGCGATGTTCTACGAAGAATCGATCCAGAAGATCGACGACCCGCGACTGAAATCCATCTTCTCGGATATGGCGAAGCACAAGCGTGATCTGATCCAGTCGCTCTCGTCGACGCTGCGCGTGAACGACGAGGACGTTCCGGAAGACGGCACCATCGCCGGAAAATTCAGGCAGGGCTATGCGGATCTGCGCGCCTCGCTCACCAAGGACGATGCCAAGATCTACGTTTCCCAGTTGGAGGAATCCGAAGATCGGCTGCTGCACCATTTCGAGGATGCCCTCGAAAAGATCGACGATCCGTCGGTGAAGAATGTGCTCCAGCTGCACATGCCGCAGGTGCGTGCATGCCACGACCAGATGCGCGAGCTCAAGAAAGCCGTCCAGGGCTGATGCCGCTGCCGCCTGTCGAGCGCGATCGTTCGGCAGGCGGCCCTTGATCGTCGCAGTCGCTGCAAGCGCTCAGCGCGAGAAACGACCCTGCAGGCGATGCGGTTTCACCCACCCCGCTTCAGCATAGTTGTCGACGAAACAGATACACACCTCGGCCATGCCGATGCTGCAGGGAAATATCCAGACGGTGGCGTCCTGCTTGTTACGGGTGATGAACCACAGACCGTCGCCCTGGGCCAGGCCCCAACTGCCGACACGATGCACCAGCAGATCGGCCTGACCCTGCGCGGCGACGATGGCCACGCGCACATGCGCCTCCCCCATGCTCGCCGTCTGATACACCCTCGCCATCGGTTTCCCCTCCCTGACTTGCCCGGCACGTGATGCCCCGGAGCCTGCTGTCCCGGAGCGTGACTTGCCCGGGGCGATGGCTGCTCGCATACTCGGGACATCGTCGCGAACGGATGCGGACCATGCTGCTGGATATCCTGCTCAATCTGCGTAACGGTCGCGAACGCGTCAGCGTCATCCATCGCGTCGACAGCCCACGGCCCGAGCTGGGCAGCGCGCACCCGAACGAAGACGACCGACGGGCGTCGATTGCCGGTGATTGGGGCCGGGTCGAGCACGTGACGCGCGCCGAGCCGCCCGCCACCATCGACGAACCGCTGCCGACCCGTACCCAGACCATCCTGTCCTATCGCGTTCCGCCCGAAGTCCGTCGGGCCATCAACGGCGACGTGACCGATGCATTGCCGGCGTCGCGGAAGCATGGCGACGAACTCGACCTGAAACTCTGATACCGACAACGGGCGCGACCGTGGCCCGTCGATCCGGGTCGACGGGATCAATCGCCGCCTTCATGGCGTGCCCGTAACGCGGCAGCCCATCCTCCGGGCAGTTCGCCCAACCCGTGCTTGGCGAACTTGCGTTGTGCGTATTCGCCGACCTGCTGCCAATTGATCTCGCCTGTGTACCGGCTTCTCGCGATGCCCTTGTCGATGGCACGCTGCCCGGCGGACACGGCGGCATCGTGGCGCGACTGTGCGACCTGGTATTCCAGCGGCGACTCTTCCTGATCGCGCATCTTCTTCACCGTATCCAACTGCGGGTATTTCGAGGTCAGATGGCTCAATAACGCGCTGGTATCGAGCGTGCCGCCTGCGCTCCGCGCGGACCATTTCTGATGCAGCGCTTCAGCCATGAGTCCCGTACCGGCGTTATGGGCGGGATCAAGACTCGCTTCCGAACCGAACGCGGTGGTGGCTTCGTTCACACGCAACAAGGTTGCGGTGAACGCCGCCGGCTGCGAATACGGTTTGTGGTGCCAGGTATTGGGCTCCGGACTCAATGAATCGCTATGCCCTGCCACCAGCGCCTTGTTGGCCCGCGTCAATTCGGAGACGTGGAAGGTCGGGAACAGTTTCTCGTATTTCGTACTCTGCTTGGTCACCTGGCTGGTCGCAAGCAACTGCGTCCATGCGGTGCCTTCCTTCGGCGCGAAGTGAACCGATGGCCCTTCGAAAACACTGTGGCTGGCCGCCCCCGGGCGCACTGCGAACGGTTGTCCCGTTTCGAGGTGCTGCTGCACATCGCGCAGGCTCTTTGCCCGGGGTGGTATCTGCGGGGCGAATCCGCCCGGGTAAAATCCTCTGCCATCGCTCATCGCATGCTCCTGTTTTCAGAATTTGAAGGATCTTTCACCCGCCGCACCGGCTGAGCGCCTCTGCGGCAGCATTTTGTCTTGCGACATCCCGCGCAGGCTCTGCAGATCCGGTTTCGGCGTCTGCGAATGGGTGGTGGTATTGAAAGTGATGGTCGACGTCGGATTGCCGCTTCCTGCTGCTGCAGCTTCATCGCAAAGCCGGTCGAGATTCATGGCGGCGTGCCTCCCTTCGGCCGCGATGGATGCGCAGCGACCGGCTCAGACGCCGGCGATCGCGCATCCAGATCCTTCGCAAGATCGGCGAGCAGCGCCGGCATCCCGTCGTCTTCGCCGGCCCCATCGCTCTGCGGGTAATGCCGGGAACGGCAATGGGCCAGCATGCCGCGCCATTGATCCAGCGCCGCGCCTTCCAGCGTGGATGCGGCCTGCCGAATGTGTCGCGACAACGCCAGCAACGTACGCGGGTCGCCGCCCTGCGCATGCAGCAGGGCCAGGCATTGCGCGGGCGAGACCGCCGACAGCGCTTCCATCGCCTGCAGCAATTGCACGTGATCGTCCGGATGCGGAAGGCCCAACACCTCCGGAAGACATTCCTGCAATCGACCGCCGGCGATATCGTGCAATGCGATATGCAGCACGCGGCCATCGTCGTCGCGCTGCGATTGATGCACGCTGGCGCCCTGCGCACGATGCCAGCGCGCCAGCGCCTCGAAATTCACGCGCAGCGCGGCGTCGGCGGCATCGGCAGGCCCGGGATCCAGCGCGCCCCTGCGGATCTGCGCGAGGTCCTTTGCGCCCAGGTCGGACGCACGCAGCAGCAGTCGGCCGCCGCTGCTCTGGAGCAATACCGCCAGCATGCGCATCGCCCCGCGCGGAAGCGTGAACGCAGCGTCGTCGGTCGACTGTCGATAGGTCGAGAGCAGTCGCGTCAGGCCATCGCGCGGGGTCGTCGCGCGCCAGTCCAAACCGCCGGGACCGTCGCACCAGGCCTCGAACAGCTCGCCGGAACGGGCGGCATACAGACCCTGCGGAAGCGACGAAATGCCTTCGTGCGCCAACACCACGATGGGATTGCGGACGATGTGCGCCGGTATGCCCGCACCCTGGCGATCGGGGAACGCACCGTCGGGAGACGAACGATCGAGGAACGTATGCTCGAGGAACGTATGTTGGAGAAATGTATGTTCGAGCAGCAGACTGCCGTTGGACACCAGCGGTTTCAGCAGCGGATGCGCGGCAAGGCGGGCATGGTGAACGCTGTCGACGCAGCAGGCCATGTAGCGGATCGGTGCGCCGCGCGGCGCGCGACCCGAGAGCGCCTTCAGCACTCGCCATGCCCGTTCGCCTTCGCCGGGCGCAAGATCGATCACCCAGACGACCTCGGCCGGATCGATCGCGTGCGTCGCCAGACCGGTGAGCTGGAACGCAAGCACCGTCTGCGCATCGTCCTCGGCTTCGCGCAGCGCACGCACGCGCCCTGCCATCCACGCCGGACGGCCGGCGCCGTCGAAAGGCCGCGGCGTGGCGGTGCCATGTCCGGGATCGGGCAGCGGATCGGGGCCGATCACCATGCTCCGCTCCACACCGCGCCTGTCCATCCCGGGCGATCGCGTCCGCGGCAGCGCGGGATTCCGCGCATGCCTATGCCGTATCGCGGATGTGCGGTCACTTGCGGTCCTTGAAGGGCGAGAGACCGCCGCTTTTCCTGCGCGCGATCAACATCAGTGCGAACGGAGTCGAGTCCTGACCTTCGGTCCCGGTGGATGCGGTCGTCGATGAATGCTCCGGAATCGCCTGCCGGGCGATAGTCTGGGCCGTGCCGTGCAATGCGCGCAGCATCTGCACGCTCTGCCCGAAGGTCGACAGCAGCCCGGAGCGCGGCCCTTCGTGCACATCGTGTCCCGGGTTGACGGATGCATGCAGGGATCCGGACATCTGCATGGGCGACAGGGACGCGGATGCGGATTCCTTCTGCATCTCTCTGGTCACCTGGCGCAGCGCGCGTATCGCCTGGAACCCGTGGCCAAGGGACGACAACAGTCCGGGGCTTGGCGATTCCTGCAGTTTGGCGAGCGCAGCGACATGCGTCTGCGCCTTGGCCGCTGCAGGGCCGGCATTCTTGAACGCCGCTGCTGCGGCCGGCGACGAAGCCGCGGCCGCCTTGAACGCCGATTTGGCGGACTGCAGGGTCGAAGGTGTTTCCTTGGCCATTTCGCGCGTGACCTTGCGTAGCGAGTGCATCGCGGAGACCCCGTGCCGGAGCGAAGACAGCAGGCCCCGATTCGGCTGCGCCAGCGCCTTGAGATGCGGCGCCGCCGCCTTGACCGCGGGCGCCGCGCGCTTGAATGCAGCCTTGGCGGCGGGCGACGAATTGGCCGCGCTCTTCAGCGCCTGTTTCACGTTCACCGGTGCGTGTCCGTGCGACTGCGCGGCTTTGGGTATCGCGATGCGCATCTTCGCCGCGATCAGAACCGCGACAGGTTTTGCGGCCGGCGACTTCGCGACCGGACCCTGGCGTGTCGTGCTGCTCATGAACGTCTACTCATGATCCTGCTCCTGTGCGGGATTGCGAACGACTGCGGCGATGTTCGACACCAGGTTCGACACCGGCTCATGCGGCCGGTGGATGCCCGGCCGCCGGGTCGCCCAGTCCCAGCAGTTCGAAGATGTTGATCTGCCCGCCGCAGCGCACGAACACCTCGTTGTAGAGCTGCGCGGTATTCAGGCTGCCCCAGGCCACGGCGCGCCGGATCAGATACGGCACCGGGCTGTGCGGCTCGATGGTTTCGAGCGCATGCGCGATATCGGCCAGCGCCGCATACACTTCGCGCCGGTCCAGAGACCCCACCACGGCGTGCTCGACGCGCGCATCGCCACCTTCCGCAGCGTCGGACACCGCATCGTCGTTGTGCGCCGCCGCCGGCGTGGAGACGCCGCGCCTGCGCGCTTCGGCCACCAGCACCACTTCGATGCGTTCCAGCAGATTGCGCATGGGGCTCAAGCCGGGCGCGTCGTCTCCGAATTGCGCATCCAGCGTCGCTTCCAGCGTCTGCAGCGCCGCCAGACCCTCGCAAAGGCAGCGCTGTAGGAACACGATCCGTTCGTTCGACGTGCATGCCAGCGCCGCGCCGACATCGGCCAGCGTTGCGCCCTCGATCTCGGCTTCGCGCTGCTTGCCAAGACTGGCGCGCAATTGCTCGTTGCGCTGCGCCTGTTCCCAGTCGTTCCAGGCGTAGTCGTGGCCGCTTCCGGTCGCGGTGATGGCCACGCGCCGCAGCGGCGGCAGCAGCTTCTGTGCAATCCACACCAGCAGATTGATCCGGTGCTCGGTGTTCTGCGGATGCAGCCTGTCGCGGTACTGCACGAACAGCGCATCGATCAGACCCAGGCACGGCGCCAGCGCCTGGAAACCGCTGCGGGCGATCAGCGCTTCGAACAACCATGCCGCCAGTTGCAGATCCTTGCTGCGCGTCGCCATCGCGGTCGCGGCCAGTTCGCTGGCGGCCACCCAGTTGGCGCGTTTGAGCTCGCGCTCCCAAGCGCCCAGCGGCAGGCTGGCATCTTCCTCCTCGCGCTCGTGGCGGATGCGGCGATAGCTTTCGTCTTCCGCGGCGGGCCGGCCTTCGGGTTCGGCGATGGAGACCGGCGCCAGCAATGCCTCCAGCGTCAGCCCGACCGTCGCCTGGAAGTAGCGATCCGTGTCGTGCGCCTGTTCGGAGGCAGGGTCCTGTGCATTGCGGTTCATACGCTCATCTCCACTGCCGACGTTTCCAATCAAGCCATCCATCCATCGATTCCGCGCCTGCGGAGGCACGCCTCCGCAGGCGCAGCCCTACTCCACCGGTGCGCTGCGCGGGAACTGCGCGGGCAGCGCGATCGTTTTCTGCGTCTGCGTCTTCGCGTCGACGCCCGTGAGCAGCCAGGTCATGAAGACCTTCGCCTCGCTGCGCGCCGGCTTGCCGTCCGCGCCCGCCGTTTGGCTCTGAACCGGTACGCTGAAGCCGAGCAGGATCTGGTCGGGTTCCTTCGCATTGGTGCCGGGCAGCCGGTAGGCATCGATGAAGCGCAGCAGCGCCCACGGCCCGCTGGCGTCGAAGCTCGCATTCGCGTCCTGCACGCTCAGGCCCGGCTGTGCGGGGTCGGCCTGCGGGCGCCACTGCGACCGCGCCGCCCAGCGCAGATGCAGCGCGACGCTGTCGCCGGGATACCACTGCAGGGCCTTGAGACCGTTAGGGAACACCGATTCCGCGCCTTCCACGTCCAATCGCCAGGTGAGCATCTGATCGCTGCCGACCGCTCTGGCGGTTTCCGCCGGGAATACCGGCGTCAAACCCACCACAGTCATATCGCCCGGTGCGCCGACGTTGTTCGCGAAGAATGCGGCTGCAGTGTCCAGTTCCGCGATGAAGCGCTTGGCGCTGCGCCAGCGATCGTTGTTCATCGCGTTCAGCGCGGCGGCGATGTTGTCGCGCTGCCCGGCATAGTCGAGGAAGAACGTCCGCGTGGCGGCGAGCCCGGCATCGCGGGCGCCGGCTTCGCCGAACGGATAGCGGCCGGCCAGATCGCGATTGAAGCGCGTCGCCAGCGCGCCATACAGCGCTTCGGCCTGCGCCTGGCGCTGGTCGGTGCAGCGCAGTTGCACCTGGCGTTCCAGCTTGCGGCGCCGATCCGAGAACAGGTCGTTGCCGAATTCCGGCGAGGTGTAGGCCGCGAGCACGCTGGCGCAGTTCGCGTAGGTCATGCCGGTCAGCTGGGTGAGGAAATAGGCATCCAGATTGGCGACCTGACCCGCGGTTTCCTTGCCCTTGGTGTAGCGATCCAGCTCGTCGCGGGTGCTGCGCCAGAACGCCGCGGTCTGCGGCATGTCGCGCCAGGCGTCGTCGACGCCCGGGGTGTCGCTGAGCAGGGTCAGGAACGGATCGGCGTATCCAGCCAGCACTTCCGCGCGCGCCACCTGGCGAGCCAGATAGTCCTTGGTCACCGGCAGGCCGCCGAAGGTGAACATGGTGTCCGTGCCCACCGCGACCGTCGGCGCATACAGCAGGCTGCTGTCGGCCAAGGCATCCACGCCGCCGAGGTTGTCCGCGGCGAATCCGCGCGCGCACTGGCGCACTTCGGCGCCGCCATCGGAGAAACCATAGGTCACGTAGGCGTTCAGCACGGTCTTCAGCGAATCCATGCCTCGCTCCAGCTCGTCGCCGACCCTGGTCAACTGCGCGTTGGTACGCGTGGCGGCCTCCAGGTCGGCCTGCGACCCGGGCGGAATCCGCTGCGCGCGGCGCAGCGCATCGTCCAGCGCATGCGCCAGCGACGCGCGCGCCAGCGTGTCGTACAGCGGCCGCGCGCCGTCGGGCAGCTTCGGTAGCTTGCGCGACTTGGCGAAGGCTTCGTATTGCTGCAGATAGCCTGCCGCCTCGGCGATTTCGTTGGAACGCCATTCCGCGGCAGCGCCCACGCATGCGAACGGCCGCGTCGAGGTCAGCTGCATGAAGGGCAAGGCTACCAGCGCCGGCAATCCGGACAGTTCGCCCTGCAGTTCCGGCGCCATCACCAGTCCATCCTTGCCGGCAACGAACATCGGGCCGTACGGCGCCAGGGTCATCGTGGCCAGCGTCTGCATTTCGGGCTGATGGCACTGCTTTGCGCCGAACCGCTGCAGCATGCCCTCCATGCTGGGGATGTCGCCGTAATACGCGATCAGCACCTCGACATCGGCCTTGTTGGCGTTGACGATTTCCTGGCAGGGATTGCGTTCTGGCGAAGACCCCAGCCACGACCGCTGCACCCAGGCCAGCCAGAGGCCCATGCGCCGGGTGTTGTCGAGGATCGGCGGCTGGCCTTCGTCCAACCGCGCCAGCAGGTCGTCGCCTACCGCGACTTCGCGTGCCAGCGCCGCGCGCAGGCTTGCGCTGCGCGCGTCCATCGCCGCGGCGAGACGCGCATGCAGGCCATTGGGCATCACCGGCGGCTGGACGTCGGCGATGTCGCGGAACGCGTCGTCCAGCACGCCGCCCTTGCGCCATGCTTCGGGCGGCAGGGCTTCGTCGTAGGCATAGCGCAGCAGGCCGTCCAGCGTCGAGATCAGTTCGCGCTCTTCCAGGGCGCCGCTGCTCGACGACAGCGTCTTGAAGCGCAGCAGGTTCTCTTCGAGGCTGCGCGCATCGACGATGAGCGTGCGGAAATCCTCGCGCTGCTGCGACAGGACGGACGTCGGCGCGGTGCCGACACCGCGCGTCGATGCGAGCAATTCGCCCGCGCGCGCTTCCAGCACGCACGACAGCGTCGGCATCAACACTTGCTCCACCATCGAACGGCCGATCACCTTGGCGCTGCCGCTGGTCAGGCGGCCATCCACCCACGACAGCGGGATGAACAGGTAGCGCGAGCGGGTATCGATCTTGGAGACATGCGCGAGCAGCGGATAGACATCCTCGCGGGCCAGACATTCGCCGCTGCCGGCGGCCGGGATCCGCGGCGCGATCTTCTCCAGCGAATCGATGGCGCCGACGATCAGCTCGACCTGCTTCGACACCCGATAGCCGGCGACGCCCAGCGCCACGAACACGCCGATGCCGGCGGCGATGGCGGCGATCTGCATCCGCCGGATCAGCGTATTGCGCGACCAGATGCCCTGCCGGGTCGGCTTGGCCAGCGCCGGCTCGCGCAGCAGTTTTTCGGAGACCAGCGCGTCGACGAAATCCACGTCGTCGCGCGGCCCTTCCACGCTGGCGCCGTTGGCCTCGACCGAGCCGGTGAAGTACATGCCGCGGAACAGATAACCGCTCTGCCACGCGGTGGTGCGGAACACCGTTTCCAGCCACAGCGCCAGCGGGTCGCGCAGGCTGCGGAAATGGCCGGGAAACAGGAAGAAACCATCGACATCGTCGATCTTCTCGCTGAGCGCAGCGACGTCGACCTGGACCTCGCGCATGCGCGCGCCGATCCGGTCGAACGCGGTCTCCGCCCACGCCGACGGCTGCAGGGTCTGATCCTGGGCGATGGCCGAATAACCGACCATCTCGCCGCGACGCGCGCCGTCCTGGCTCTGCCAGAACGCGGTGAAACCCGGAATATCGTCGCACTGGGTCACCACGACATAGGCCGGCAGCATGAATTCGACGCTGGCCTGCAGCAGGCTGATCTGTCGATTCACGTTCTCGGCGAGCGCGACGCGCTGCGACTGCTTCGCATGCAGCAGGGTGCGCGCCGACACGCACAGCACGATGCCGTCGAGCGCGCGTTCGGGGCGCAGCGCGTTCAGCTGTTCGAGGCCTTTGTCCCACTGCTTTCCCTGATCGCTGCCCGGCTCGGCGGCGGCCAGCTTGCCGTCGCCGTCGATCAGCACGCCGTAGCGGAAATACGACCACTGCATGCCCTCGGCCTGCAACTGATCGGCATGCGGCGGCGGATGATGTCGCCACGTGGCAGATACCGATTCGATCAGGCTGCTCTTGCCGGCGCCCTGTTCGCCCAGCACCAGCAGCCAGGGTTGGTCATAGCGCCATTCGCGGCGGGTGGACAGGTAATCGATCGCATCGAGAAAACGCTTGATGTACGCCCACACGCGCGCGCAGATGCCGCACTTTCCGTCCTTGCCGCCCGCACTGAGGATCGCCGGGCCGCGCAGGCGCCTCACGATCACCGCGAGGATCACCATCGCGACCAGAACGCCGACGACCGCGAGCGATGTCTTCAACAGATCGATATTGCCCAGGTCGAGCTTGTCCAGGCCGAGCTTGTCCAGACTGAACGTGTCCGCGCCGGCCTTGTCGAGGGCGGTCGTGGGCACCGGGTCGCTGGTGGGCTTCGGACTCATTCAGCCTTTCCCCACCGAGCTGCGGAAAGGTTCGATCAGCAGCAGCCACATCGCGCTGGAGATCGCCAGATACGCGATCAACAGCACCACCGCGCCGGTATACCATGGCGACAGCGGCGCGAGACGCTCCGGCGTGCCGCCAGACTGCAACTGCTGCAGCGTCTGCGGGAAAGCGGTGTCCATCGCGCGGCCGCCGTGCTCGCGTTCGACCAGCCGGAACAACCGGTTGCGCAGATCATGCAATTCGCTGTCGTCGCGCGCGCCGCGGTAGCGGCCCTTGAACCCGAGCTGCAGCGCCATGACCATCACCGCCGCAAGATCGACCTGCAGCGGATCCGGCGTATGCGGATCCAGCAACGCGTCCGCCATGTCGAAGAAACGCATGCCCGCATTGCGCGAATGGAACAGCCTGTATTCCATCAGCACATCGACCCACGCATCGCGCCCGGCCCAATCCAGTTCCAGGATGAATACTTCATCGGTCAGCGCGGCCATCACGTACATGGCCTTGCGATGGGCGTCGATTTCCGCCGGCGTACCGCTGCGGGACACCTCCTTTTCCTGCGCGCGCAGCACCCCGACGAGTTTCGCGCTGAGCCGCGCGGCGAGTTCGGCCGAATCGCTCGACGGCAGTTCGTCGCCCACGACGAGCTGCGCGCCGAGACGTCCCTCGGCGATCGCCAGCTTGCTGCTGGCCACCGCCTCGAAGAATTCGGCGAAGCGCGCCAGCAGGAACAGGGGGGCGCCGATGCGCTCAGGCATGTCCGGGCCCCGTCGGTGATGCCGGCGACGAAGGTATTGCCATCGACGCCACGGTCGATGCCGCGGTCGCGGGTGGCTTGGCGGCCGCATGCTTGCGGTGGTGGAGGATGATCGCGGCCGGCGCATGCATCGCGTCGCCCTGCACCACCATCGCGCGGCCCGCGCGGAAGCTGTCGACCGGCCCCTGCGGCATTTCCAGGCGCTGACTGGTCACGGCGCAGATCAGCGCGTTGGCGCGCAGCCCCAACCCCGCCACCTCGCGCGCGCTGAGCACGCGCACCGACGCGCCCGGCAGACGGCGCTGGCGCAGTACCGGCAACAGATCCTCGCTGGCGATCCGCGCTTCGCTCAACCAGGCCTGCAGATCGTTCGCGGTCTGTCCCTCGCGCGTGCGCAGTTCCAGATAGACGGTCTGTGGGCTGTCCTCCGGCAGACGCCGCTCGTAGGTGCCCTCGCCAACCCGGATGAACTCGGGGCTGTCCCAGTCGGTATTGATCAGCGACAGCTTGCGCTTCACGAACGCAAGCGCCGACTGGAACTGCGGGTAACAATCGGCATGACGATAAGGATCCATCGCCAGCGGACGCGGATTGCCGCCGACCGCCGCCATGCGCCCGACGATCTGCGCCATCGCCGACCACGCCTGCGCCGGCGACGACAGCGGGTCGAACAGGAGGGTGTCGACCAGCGGCAGGCACGCCGCGATTTCGCGCGCGACGCGCAGGTGCATGCGCGCCTCCTCGCCCAGCACCGCGACGGATTCCGGCGCATCGTCGACACCCGTTCCGGCCAGCTCGCGCAGTTTTTCCCACATGTCGTTGCGCAGCGCGGCGAATTGCTGCTGCAGCCCCTGCGCGCCGAGGAAAGCGGATGCGCCGATACGGAACATCGGCGGGTGATACGAAGTCAACGCCACCGCGCCATACGCATCGCGGACGACTTCGAGCAGTTGCAGCGCGTGATAGCCTGAAGGCAGATCCTTTTCGGAGAACAGCTCGAAGCGCGCGCGCTGCCGCTCCACGACCACGTCGCCGATGCCGGTGACTTCGTCCAGCGTCTTCCGGCCGGGCAGGTTCTCGTAGCGGCGGATCGTGGTGCTGGGCACGTCCAGTGCGCCCGATCGCGGCGGGATGGCGAGATAGACGCGCACCGGCGCGGGTGCGCCGTCGGCGGCGAACCTGGCCTCCACCGTCACGCTCAGCTCGAAACCCGCGGTCATCGCCCGATACGCCAGCGGCAGGCCGTCCGGCATCACCGCATCGCATTCGATGACCCGGACCACGCCGTCGGCCAGACGCGTGGCATCCAACTGCAGATGGCGCAGGCCCCAGGCATTCGGGGTGAGGCCGAGCAGACGTTGATGCAACATCGCCTGCCACTGGATGTCGTTCTGCTGGAAATGCTGCGGCGACAGCAGCATGCCTTCCGACCACTGCACGGGGTCGGGCAGGAATTCGTTGTCGATCATGCGGCGTCCCTCGCTGTGCTGCCTTCATCGGTGTTGCGTTCATGGTTCTGCATTCACTTCTGCTCCAGTGCGATGGAGGCCGACTGTAGCCGCAGCGTGGCCTTCCTGTACGGCGCCAACGCGATCAGCGGCCAGCCTTCCGGCGCGACGTAATTGGCGAACGCGTAGACCGCGAAGCTCTTCCTGACCTTCTTCGGAAGCTTGACCGCGAAGCCCGCGCTGGGTGTGTCGACTTCCAGCGAAACGACTTCGATCGCCGTCGCCAGCTCTTTCTGCAGCGCATCGCGCTGGCGGAACCAGTCCGGCCCGGTCTTGGGCAAGCGCGCGACGACGCTGTCGTCGTAGACCACCACGATGTCGATCTGGGTCGCATTGCCCTGATTGGCGCCCTGCTCCGCGATCATCGTGAGGCTGCGCAGGTCGGTACGCGGCGGTCCGATGCCGAGCTTGCTCTTGATCGAACCGCAGCCGGCCAGCAGGCCCAGCGCCAGGATCGCGATGAGTGCGCGACGAAGGCCGCTCACGACAGTACTCACGACAGCACCAGCACGCGGAACTGGGTCGGCACCAGACAGATGCCGACCGTGTTGGGAAGCACGCCGTTCTGGCCGTTGATCGAAGTCATCCGCGACACGAAGATCGCCCCGACCAGCAGTTTGAAACTGCCCAGGAAGGAGCGCTTGGGCCCCATGCACATGCCCGACACCACGCCGACGCCGATGTCGGCCGTGCTCAGCACGCTGAGCGTGATCAGGTTCTCCACAAGGCCGCCGCCGTACAGCACGTTGAACACGGTGGGAATGTTGGTGATCGAGAAGTCGATGTTCACTTCGGGCACCGGGACGATGCCGACGATGCACACATCCGGAAATCCGAGGCTCATCACGCCGAGGTTGTTGTTCGCGAACATGGCTCAGCCCATGCTGATGCGTTCGGCATCAACCTTGATGTCGCGCGCGGCGGTGATGAGGGCGTCGTTGCCGTGCAGGCGCAGCAGCGCGCGCACGTCGAGCAGGTATTGACCGATCTTGCCGACGTAATGACTGGCCTGTTCGACGATGGAATCGGCCGCGGTGACGAACAGATTGCGACCGTTCAACGACAGCGTGCCGCCGGCCGCGCTCAGCGATGCTTCGCCGGCGCTGCCCAGATGCAGGCTTTCGGCGGCATGCAGGGCGATATGCGACTGGCGCAGCGCCACGCCGGCCGCGCCGGGGACGCTCAGATGGGCGGTTTCGCCATCGCTGCGCGCCAGGATGTGCAGCACGTGGCACAGGCCGTCGGCGGTCGCGCCTGCGAGCACGCGGTCGCCGATCTGCGGTTCCACCAGACAGCTGACCGCGCGCAACGCGCGCATGCCGTTGCCGAGCAGACAACTGCCATCGTCGAACAGCAGCGCGATGCGCGTGTCGGCGAGCGCGGCCGGGGCGACCTGCGCCACCGGCGCGGTCGGGTCGGCGTTCAAGGTGCGCATGGGATGTCCTCCAGTTCCAGGGTGGGAGCTTCGATTTCGAGCAGGGCCGCATTGGTGCCGCGCATGCCCTTGCGTTTCGCGCCGCGCATGCGCACGCCGGTCTGACGGGTGTTGTGGAAGCTGCTGTTCTGCAGCTGCACGTGCACGAATTCGCCGTCGTCGAGGATGGCGTGATCGAAGCGCGTATCGCGCAGGTCGCAGTCGCTGAAGCGGATGTCGCGCATGCGGCTCTTTTCCCAGCTGACCTCGCGCATGGCGCAATGCTCGAAGCGCACGCCGTCGAGCACCGCGGCATGGAACAGCGCGCCGTGCAGGTCCGCGCCGCGCACCCTGCAGTTCGCGAGCCGCGCCGACAGGAACATGCCGCGCCGGGCGCGCAGACCGTCCAGGTTCGCGCCATCGAAATTCACCTGGATGCAGCCGGATTCGCCCAGGTCCGCCCCGCGCAGATCGGCGCCGCGCAGATCGCTGCCCTGCAGTTGGCAGCGCAGCAAGCGGCTGCCGGCCAGTTGCTGGCCGCGCAGATCGTTTTTCATCAGCGCGCTCAGGCTGGCCTGCAGTCCGTCCAATGCGGTCGTGCGCAGATCGGTATCGCAAAGCGCCGCCTGATCGAGCACCGCATCGCGCATGTCGGCGCCGTCCAGCTTCGCCTGCCACAGCACGCTGCGCTCCAGGCGCACGCCGCGCATGGCCGCGCCAGTGAGATCGCATCCGCTGGCCGCGCTGCGGGCAACGTGCGTGCCCTGCCAGTCGGAACCGGTCAGGACGCATTCCACCAGCACGAGCTGCGCCGGGGCGCCGATCGGCATGCGCGCGCCCGCCAGCCCGCAGCGCACGAACGTCGTATTCGAGAGACCCGCCGCACGCAGATCGACATCGCGCATGTCGCAGTCGATGAAAGTGCAGTGGCCAAGATCGCTGCCGTTGAAGTCGGCTGCGGTGAGGTCGCACTTCTGGAACACCCCGCCCGCCAGCGCGCGTGCGCGCATCGACAGCGTTGTCAGCGACAATCCGCTCACCGGCCGCGACAGGCGCAGCAGACGGGCGATGTCTTCCCAGGTCGCGATGGGCGAAGCGGCAACAGTTGCGTTCATGACAGCCTCGCCGGTCGATCGACGCGCGCGCCCGCCATCCTGGCGCCCTGCATCGCGGCCTCGCTCAGGTCGGCCTGCACCAGGATCGCGCCTTCCAGCCCGGCATCGCTGAAGTCGGCCTTGCGGCACATCGACTGGAAGAAGCTGGCCTTGCCCGCATCGATACCGCGCAGCGTGCTGCGCATGAACAGCGAACGGTACAGCTGCGCGTCGCGCATGCTCGCACCGCTGAGGTCGGCCTCGCCGAAATCGCAGCTGCTCAGCACCGCGCCGTCCATGCAGGCATCGGCCAAGGCACTGCCGCGCCAGCAGCATTTGTTGGCGCGCATCAGCGACAGCCGGCTGTTGCGCCAGTCGGACTTGCCGCCGGCATAGACCGTATCGAGACTGGCGCCCTGCCATGAACTGCCGGCCAGCGATGCATCCATCAGCACGCTGCGGCTGAGCGTCGCGCCGTCGAAACAGGCGGCGGTGAAATCCGCGGACGGCGCGACGCACATGCTCCAGCGCGTGCCGACCCAGCGGCTGCGCGGTGCTTTGGCGTGCATCAACACGGTCCGGGTGAGCTGGCTGCCGTCGAGTTGCGCATCGCTCAGATCGATACGCATCAGCAGCGCATCGTCGAGCACCGCGCCGCGCAGGTCCGCACCGGACCAGTCGGCATCGAAGGCATGCACGGACTTCAACACCGCATTCGCGAACGTCGCGGCGCGCGCCGATGTGCCGCAGAGATTGGCGCCCTGCATGCAAGCAGCGGTGAAATCGGCTTCATCGAGCCGCGCCGCGGTCAGCGCGGCCGCGGACAGATCCGCGCCGGCCAGACAGGCGCCGCGCAGATCGGCGCGTTCCAGTTGCACTTCACGCAGATCGGCGCCGCGCAGATCGGCACCGCGCAGCCACGCACCGGCGAAATCGCGACCCGCCAGCAGTTCTCCGGCGCGATGCACCGCCAGCAGGCGTGCGCCGAGCGCCTGCGCGACGGGATCGGGCAGCGCGTCCTTCAGCGTCGTCGGCTCCGGCGCGGCGGTGCGCGCCGCCCGCTGCAGCGCGGGCAACCCCGCCATCGCCGCGCGCGCCTGCGCCAGCTGCTGCGGATCCACGCTGCCGGGCGCGACCTGTTCGGCGAGGGCCAACGCATCGGCCAGCTCGGGCGGCAGCGGCGCCTGCTGGGCTGGTGTCTGCAGGTCGTATGCGGGCTGCGCCGCACGCGCCAAAGCGGCATCGGTCTGCTCGGCAAGACTTTTTTCCGGCGGCGACGGCGGCGCGGCAGGCAACCGGTCCGACAGCGCCGCGAGGCGGGCTTCACCATCGCGCCGGGCCTGATCGGCCAGCACCTGCGCACATGCGTACAGTTCGGCCAGATCGAAGTCGCCTTCGGCCAGCGCATCCGCCGAGACCGCAGGCAGCGACGGCGCGGGCGCCTGCTGCGGCTGGTGATCCGCCGGCTTCGTCATGCCGCTGCGCTGCCAGAATTCTTCCATCGTTTCGTCCAGCAGCGCCTGGCGATGCGCCTGCGCCGCAAGCGCCTGCCGCGCGCGGGCGGCGTCGCGTTCGGCCTGCGCCTGCGGGCTGCGCACCGGCGCCAGCTGCGATTCGTTGAAGGCATGCAGCGCGGCCGTCTGCGGATCGCGCCGCAGCGCCATGACCTCGCGGTAATGGGCGATGTCGCGCGGGCGTTCCGCTGCGTCGTAGGCCACCATCAGCGTATCGATATCGAGCGCGTCGCTGTCGGCGACCGGCGTTTCGCCGCGATGGACCATCAGCCCGACGCCGACTTCCGGGAAGAACCACACGGTGTCGCACTGCAGCGCCACTTCCTGCGCCGCATCGGCGCCCTGCCCCTGCGTCAGCACATCTTCTTTTTTGAGTACGAAAGCACGCGCCTGCATGGCCGGCAGGCTGCCGGCGATCACCGACCCGTCGGGATCCACGCCCTCCAGCCGGTAGGCCTCGCCGCCCGCGATGCGACCGCGGAACTGCTGGTCCAGCGGCGCGAGGTTGTACATCGAGAAATCGAAATCGCGCGGCAGGCCCGGGAAATCCTCGGCCAGCCAGCGCTGATCGTAGGTGCCGCTGGCTTCGCGCTTGCGCTTGGCGTGCGCGAGCTGCTGCGGCGCGTAGGCGGCATACGGCTGATCGGGACGACCGGGCACGACCGGCCGGTCCGGATACTCGATGTTGGGCATCTTGCCGCCCTGCGCCTGCAGCCACGACAGCGGCGGCAGATGCCCGCAGCCCAGCGGGTTGTCGTGATCGGCGCCACCGTAGGCGCGTTCCAGCGTCAGCGGCATCGTGGTGAACGGCGCGGGCGCATGAACGCAGACCGCGCGCGACCAGGTGCGGTCCCAGCGACGGTCGCCGATCACCCGCAGCCGCTTGTCCACCGCACCGCACTGCAGCCGCACCTGCATCGATTCGACCGGCTTCGGCGCATGCGCCGCGCCGCAGAGCATGACTTCGGCATACGCCTTGGGCAGCACGTGATCCAGCGGCTGCCCCGCCGGCAGATGCGGAAGCACGCGCGGCCACTGCAGGTTGTCGACCAGGAAACGCTCGTCGCTGCGGCCCAGCGCGAAGAACCCCAGCGCGGCGATCGCCAGCCGGTGCCGGCCCTGGAAGCGGTAGGGCTGATGCAGGATGCCCAGCGTGAGCGGCTTGATGATCTTCATCGTTCACAGCACCAGGATGATCACGGGGATCTGCATCACCGGCCCGTTGAGGTCGATGTTGGCCTGCGCGGATTTCGCCGAGACGTGCACGCCCGGCCCTGCCACTTCCACGGTGGTGCTGGGGCCGGTCACGCTGACGCTGTTGGATTCTCCGTTCACGCTCAGCGTGTTGTTCATGATCGTCATGCTGGTCCGGTTTTCCATGCCGGTCACGGACAGGGTATTGCCGGTACCCACCAGGCTCAGGTCGATATTCGCGCCGACCAGCGAATTGCGGTTGCTGGCGACGGTGGCGGAATTGGAATTGCTGACCCCGATGACGTCGTTGCTGTCGTTCGCGCCGATCGCGGTGGCGCTGGTCTGGGCTACGACGTGGGTGATGTTGTGGACGATGTTGTGGGTGCTGTGGTTGGTGCTGGTGCCGGTGATGGTGGAGATGTTCTCCGAATCCGCGTGGATCGACGACGTGCTGCTTACCTTGCCGTAATGGGTGCTGTCGTTGCGCGACGTGCCGCTGATGGTGGTCGTGGACACCACGTTGCCGGTGTGGGTGCTGTCGTTCTCGACGTTGCCCGTGTAGGTGGCGACCGATTTCGTGTCGCCGTGACTGTCGCTGTTGGAATAGGTATTGCCCCACACGACCGAACGCGAGGACTGCACCGCCGCCTTCGCGTCGGCGTCGGGCGCTTCGGGCTGCACGACCGCGGGGTCGCTCTTGCCGACCACCGACTGGTGATGGCTGGAACCGGCCGCGCTGAAACTCTTCTGTTCCAGGCTCCAGGATTGGCTGTAGGTCGAACCGAACGACAGGGACTCGCTGAGCATGCCCTTTTCGGCGTTCTCCGATGTCGAATAGCCGTAGTTGCCGCCGCGCGAATACGACGCGTCGCGGAATTGACCGGTGGCGTAAGCGTCTTCCACCAGTTTCACCGCGGCGCTGACGTCGGCGCGGCTCCAGGGCTGACCGAAGCGCACGCTGCGGCTGTCGCCGTAGCTGGTCGAGAAACTGTTGCCCGCCTGGGTATGCGCGGTCCAGCCCGAATCGGTGATGGTCTTGCTGCCGTCGGCCTGCACGATGTTCTGGATCTCGGGCAGCTCGGACTCGTCGTTGGCGCGCGAGACCCACACGCTGGTGCCGACTTCCGGGATCGTCTGCATGTGCGCGGCCAGTTTCACCCATACCGGCGGTGCGTCGGGGCCGTCGCAGGAGAAACGCACGTGCACGCCCTTGGCGTTGAGGCGCGTATGCACGCCCTGGCTGTCGACCAGCGGCTGGCGGCCCAAGCTGAAATCGTCCGGCACGTAGTACGGCCAGTCCTGCACCGCGTCGCTGCCTTCGGGCGTGGTGACATGCGCCAGCACCATGCCCTGCTGGGTGTCCTGCAGACCGACCGCCGACACCAGGCCGGTCGCCAGCGTGGCGTTGAACTGGTTGGTGTACTGGCCGTCGAGGCTGGAACTGTGCTGCACGTGGGTCAGCACGAATTCAACGCCCGCCAGCTCCGGGCGCACATCGTCGCCGGTGTAGTCCGAAGGCGTGGGCGCCATGCTGAAGCGATGGCCGACGCGGAACGCCGGGCAGAAACTTGCGCCGCTGAACTGCACGTTGGCGGTGTGCATGGCCAGCTCGGTGGACTGCGCGAATTCGCGCACTTCCTTGTCGCTGAAGCCGTACTGCACGATCTTGTACTGCTTGAACGGCAGTTCGCCCGGATCGGGCCGGCTGTTGGCGCGGAAACTGGTAAAGGTGGCCAGCGGGTCGCCCGGCTGGGTCACGTCCCAGGCCTCGCTCTGCAGCGTGAACACGCCCTCGACGCCGCTGATGCCCATCGACTGCTGGTAGTTGTACTGCGACACCACGTCGTACTGGTGCATGCCCAGTTCGTCCATGCCGCTGTACGTGTAGCGCAGCGGCACGTTGCCGGACAGCGCCGGCGGGTACGCGACCTGATTGTCGAACACCATCACGTGCCGGTCGGCGTAATGCCTGAAGTAATAGAAGACGTGCGCCTTGGTCATCAACCTGCGCATGAATTCGAGGTCCGACTCGCCGGCCTGCAGCCAGTCCTGGATGCGGGTGGACGCGATATTCGTGCTGCCCTTCAGCCCGTCGAAAGACGCCTCGACGCGGTGCTCGCGGCACAGTTGCTCCAACACCTCGCGCAGGCTCTTCTGCGCGAAGATGCGATAGCGGTTGGTGAGACTCATGCGCCACGCTGCCGGCCGCATCGTCACGCGGTACACGCCGGGCGCTTCGATCGCGAACGCCGCGACGATGCCGTTGAACAGTGAGAACACTCCCTTGGGGTCGCTGCCGTCCAGCGCGCGCATGAAGGCTTCGTGGCCGACATCGGGATCGTCGTACGGGGTGATGCCGATGCCCACCGTCAGCGGCCGGCCGATGATCTGCGAGAAGACCAGCGGTTCGCCGGCGCCGGTCTTCACTGTGTCGCCGTGCAGCTCCAGCTGATATTCGAACAGATCCGACACGCTCTCCTGCCCCTGGAACTGGACCAGAAGCAGCGCGTTTTCGCCCAGGATCCGGCCCTGCGGCATGTCGATCCGGCAGTGCTGGAACAGCAGCGGCTGTTCGACCAGCTCGACCGCGCTGCCTGCGATGGGATCCAGGGGCAGGTTCACGCGGCGGCCTCATTGTCGAAGCGGGCGGAGCGATCGAAGGCGTCGACCGTGAAGCGTAGCGGACGCCCGGTGTGGCGTCCCAGCCATGCGGTCTGCCCCAGGCGCAGGCCGAGACCGCCGCCGCGCCACGGCAGCGACAGGCGCGAAGGCGGAACGGTGGCGGAATCCAGCGTCAGTTCGACTTCGCAATCGAAGCGGCGGTCCAGCAGCATCCGGATCATGGCGACCAGGCCGCGGTGCGCGCCGCCCGGTTGCGCATCGTCGCTGCGCGTCGGACGCAGCGGCAGCAGCGCGCAGGCCACGTCGTAACCCATGCGGCCGACGTACAGACGCACCGAGGCGTGCGCGTCCCAGGTTTGGCGACCGAGCAGACTCTGTTGGCCCAGTGCGTGCTGCCTGCGGCCCAGCGCGATGCGATCGGCCTTCTCGATGTCGCGCCAGCGTCCGACCAGCGTCTGCAGGCGGCACTCGACGCCGAGATACGCGGTAAGGATCTGCGCCACCACCACCGCACTCTTGCGGCTGTTGACCAGCAGGCCCGACAGGCCCAGCCACGCGCGCATCGGCAGCGGGATCTGCGCCTGCTGATCGGGCAAGGCCACGCCCATCAGCGCGGACAGCTGCGCGGCATACCGCGTCTGCGCCGGCAGCGCCGGATCCAGCGCGCGCAGCGAACGCAGTTTCAGTTCGTGGCGCAGCACGTGCACGCGCTGATTGAACACGTCGAGGAATGCGGCCATGGCGTGGCCGCCGACGCGTTCCTGGTCGCGCACCCATTCGAGGAACGGCTCCGGCAGCGGCCCGAGCTCGCTGGCAACGCAGTAATTCGGCGTGCGCAGTTCCAGGCGCACCGGCAGCTTGCGTCCGGAACGCGCTTCGGACCGGAACGCCGGCATGGCCTTGGCCCGGGTCAGGCGGGTGACCTCATGACCGGGGAAACCGGCGCGCAGATCCGCACGGAAGCGCAGTCGCGTCGCGAGCGGCCATGCGCCGTCGGGCGCCGATCCGCCGGGTGCAGGGCCGCCGGGCACGGATCCCTCCGGCGCGCGCCGCAGCAGGCGCACGAGCTGGAACACATTGAACCGGGCGTACTGCCCGGCGATCACCGTGTTCAGAGAAGGAGCTGATTGCCTGCCAAGGGTGGCCATTCCTTCAGGACTCCTTTCACGTTGGGCATGCGCAGGCGCACCTGCACCACCGTGTTGACGGCGGCATACAGGGCGAAGAAGTGCCGCAGGACGGCGCAGAACAACACGGCGCTGCTTTCCTCGAAGCGCGCGTGATCGAGCGTGATATCGATTTCGAACCCCTGCATGTAGCCGCGCTGGCCGGCCTGCGCCTGCCAACGCACCACGTGGCGGGTGTCGATGCCCAGGATGCCGTCGATCGCACGGTGCCCCAACGTGCTGCTGGGACCGACATGCTGGCGCAGGATGTCCTTGAGCGCGGACAGCGCATGCGGACCGCTGGCCAGCGACAGATGATTGAGCGCCAGCTGCGACACCAGCAGCCAGGGACGTTCGCCGGTCATCGGCGGCGTTTGATGCGCGGACGGTTTGCCCAGCACGCGCATCGCCATGGTGGGCGGCGCGCCTTCGATCTCCAGGCGATCGCCCACGCACAGACGTTCGGGCATGCGCCGGTTCGTGCACAGCGCGCTGCCGCCGATCACGTCCTCGGCCGGATCGGTCAGTGCGAATTTCGCATCCAGGAACGAGACGTGCAGCTCGGTGCCGCCGACGCGCGGACGCTGGCTGGCCTCGCGCCGGGTGATGTAGAAATAGTCCTGGCTTTCGACGTGCTGGAAATCGTCCATCGAAAAATACGGCGCGACCACCCGCGGAGCGGCGCCCGCGCGCACCGCGTGCAGCCGTTCGACCCGATAGATCTCGCAGTTCGCGTGCTGGGTGGCATCGCCGGTGAGGCGATACTCGAAGCGCGAATGATCCAGGTTCAGCGGGTCGATGCGCTGCTGGTACAGATTCACCAGCGGCACGCAGTTGGTCAGCAGCATCGACGACGTGAGCCGCAGCGACGGCTTGGGCGGCACGTCGAGCAGAAACAACAGATCCACGGTCTCGTCGGCCACCGTCAGCGCCAGCGACGCGATATCGAAGAACAGGAATTTCTCGGGGAACGCGAAATATTCCTGCAGGATACGGAAGGCCGGGTGCGCCTGCGGATGCGACGGCAGCGTGGCCTCCTCGGCCTCGAAGCCGACCCAGCGCAGGCTGTCGGCCGGGATGAGATGCGGCAGCGTACGACGCCCGGGCTCTTCGACCACCGCCAGGCCGCGCAGATGCGCGGACAGCAAGTGGTGCAGCGCGTTGGCCGTGCCGGATCCCGCTTCCGGATTCAGATGGAACCGCAGGTTCTGCGGCTGCAGCTGTTTCAGCGGCGTGCGGCCGTTCTTGCGCAGCCGCGCGCGCAGCACGCCACGCACGTCGGGATCGCGCGGCAGTTGCGGATAGTCTTCCGGCGACATGATCGCCAGATCGACGACCGTCAGCGGCGCCAGCGCGGTGTCGAAACAGGTGCGGAACCGGCAGACCGCGCTGCCGCCGCCCTCGATCGGCACCGACGCCATCACGCTGCGGCCGCGTTCGATCACTGCCGCGCCGTCGGGCTGCATCTGGATCTCGGCGATCATCATCGACGGCAGCGGCGCTTCGAGATGCGGATACAGGTCGCCCAGCAGCGCATTGGGCAGGTCGGCCTGGTCCATCTCCAGTTGGTAGCGCAGCCGTCCGGTCAGATACGAGAACGACTGCATCAGCAGTTCCACCTGCGGATCCGAGGACCGGCCGCGATGGATTCCCAGCAGCGCCGCCTGCTCGGGATAGTCGTGCGCGAATTCGCTGGCTTCCTCGCGCAGCGACGACAACTCCTGCTGGTAGAAATCCTTCAGTCGGTCGGTGGAGGTCTGCATGCCGGATCCTGCCTTCCGGGCTCAGTACGGCGCGGCGATGCGGACGTTGCGCGGCTGCGCTTCGTCGGGAAATACGGCATTGACCAGCAGCGCATACGGACTGAGCGGATCTTCGCCGCGCTCCACGCTGACCTTGACCGACGTCAATCGCGGTTCATGGCGCGCGATGGCGTCGCCCAGCTGCTTCGCGTACGCCTCGATCTGCAACGTTGCGTTCGCGCCCATGGTCACGACCGAGCGCATGCCCCAGGGCACGGAGGCGATCGCCTCGCCGGCGTGCCTGCTGGTGGACGCGATACGCTGGATCTGCGCCGTGACCGCCGCGACTTCGTCGAACGGTTCGACCCGGCCGTCAAGGCCGCGCGGCAGAACGCTGAGGCGTTCGAACAGGAACTGCATGGACACTCCGCATTCGAAGACACGTGGGCAGGCGGTCGGGTATCGCCGGGCCGGCTGTCGTGCGGCGCATGGCCGCACGACGCCGGAGGATGGAACGGACGCAACGGATCAGGTGAACGCGTTGCCGATCGGACGGTTGTGCATGACGCTCCAGCCCGCCTGGACATTGCCCGCCACCGACATGTCGTGCTCCTGGACGGTGAAGGTCCACAGGATCTCGGTGAAGCTGAGCTTGAACTGCTCGGTCGGCATGTCGTTGGGATGCGACTGGAACTGGATCTCGCTGATGATCGCGTCGCGCAGCGCCATGGTCATGATGTTGATCGTCTTGCTGTCGCCGGAGTTGCGGGCGATGTAGATCTTCGTCGGATTCGACTTGTCCGAGCCCAGCGAAGCGGCGCGCAGGCAATAGTCGTACATCTTCACCGAGGTCTGGTCGACGTACTTGACGCATGTGAATTCGGTGATCACCGGCCGGCCCGAGGTGCGGGCCTTGTTGCTGACGTCGGTGGTGATCTGCTGTTTCATGCCGTGATGGATCGACACCAGTTCCATGCACTTGCCGAACTGCAGCACGTCGTCGCGCCACACGTTGTCGATGTAGGTGGAACTGGTCTCGCCGATGATGTCGGAGTTTCCGGGTTGCAGAAGAATCAGGTCCATTGCGTTCGTTCCTCGTATTGAATGTGGTGTGCGATGCGCCGCCGGTGCGCCGTCGGCGCACCGGCTTCAGCAGACGCCCGGCGACTTATTTCGGCAGATCGGCCACGAGCCGGATCGATGTGGTCAGCTCTTCGAGCTGGAAATGCGGCTTGAGGAAAACGGTCGCCTTGTAGGATCCCGGTTCGCCGGGAACGTCGACCACGACGATGTTGGCCTCGCGCAGCGGAAACGCCGACTTGACGTCCTGCGAGGCGTTGTCGTCGAGCAACACATACTGGGAGATCCAACTGTTCAGGAACGCCTCGACGTTGCCGCGGGTCAGGAACCCGCCCACCTTGTCGCGCACGATCACCTTGATGTAGTGAGCGAAGCGCGAGGCCGCCATGATGTACGGCAGGCGCGACGACAGCGCCGCGTTGGCGTTGGCGTCGGCGTTGATGTACTTCTTCGGCTTGTTGGTGGTCTGGCCGCCGAAGAACGCCGCCTTGCCGCTGCCCTTGCTGTGGCACAGCGCGATGAAGCCGAGATCGTTGATCTCCTTCTCGCGACGATCGGTGATGGCGACCTGGGTCGGACAGAAGATTTCCTTGATGCCTTCGTCCTCACCGCTGCTGAAGGTATAGATCGGCAGGCCTTCGACCAGGCCGCCGCCTTCGACGCCGCGGATCGCCGCGGTCCAGCTGTACAGCGAGAAGGCATTGGTGATGCGTTCGGCGAGGAAGTACGCGGCATTGCCCCACAGGAAGTGGTCGTTGTCGGGAACGCCGTCCGCGGACAGCACCGCTTCCTCGAAGATGAAACCTTCGGCCGGCAGCGTGTTCTGGCCGTACGGCAGGCGCAGCATCACCCGCGGCAGCACCAGCGAGACATAGCGGGAATCCTCGGTGCCGCGGAATTCGGACCACGCCGCCAGGTCCGCGCCTTCGAAGATCTTGGCGAGGTCGCGCGGCTTGGCCAGATCGCCGAAGTCCTGCAGGCCGAACATCTTCGCCGAGGCGGCGGCCAGGAACGGCGCGTGCGCAGCCGCCGCGACGCTGGACATCGCGTTGATGAAGGTCATGTCGGACGCGCTCGGCCCGATGTCGTAGCCGCCCAACAGCATGCTGTACGGCGATCCGCCGAAGGTGCCGTATTCGGCCTCGTAGATCATCTTGAACAGCTTGCTCTGATCGAACTCCACCGCCTTCGTCATGTCGTCCTGAAGTTCCTTCAGGGTGGCGTTGAAGATGCGCAGCTTCAGCCGGGTGCTGGTTTCCGTGCGCGAGACCAGATGGAACAGGCCGCGCCAGGTGGATTCCATCGACTTGAAGCTGTCGCTGTGCATGATCACCGACAGCTGCTTGCTGAGCGATGCATCGATGGCCGCGACGGCGAAATCGATCGACAGCGCCGAGCCGCGACCGATGCCGCCGCCGTCGACCGATGTCACCACCGGGAACACGTGCACCTTCAGCGCCGCAGCCACGTCGTTCGCGAACGGTGCGTTGTCGGGGAACGCTTCGCCGATCTTGGTCTTCACCGTCGTGTCGAGGTCGGCGCTGTATGCCGGCGGGACCGCCAGTGCGGCCAGCGTGTCGATCGGCGTCGCCAGCGCGGTCGCGCTGCCCTGAAGCTTGGTCTTGTCGGCGTCGGCCACCTTCGCCGATGGCACAAGCGCAGTGGACACCGCCGCGGTATCGGTCGCCGCCGTGCCCATCGGCGTGGCGACGCCCTTCAGCGCAGTCGACCCGGCGTCGCTCATCTTCTGCTTGTCGCCCGCAGGCAGCTCGCCCTGACGCTTCACGGCATCGTTGAGAAGATTCGACGATGCCTTGAGTGCCCTCGCTGCGGCCTTCAGGCTGTCGGCCGCGGCTTGGACCTGCGCCGGCGTCGCGGTATCCGGCTTGGCGTCGTCGATCGCCTTGATCGCATCGTTCAGAGCCGCAAGCGCCGATTTCGACGAGGCCACGCACGGGCTCGCGATGATCGTATCCGCCGGCAGCGCCTTTTCCATCTCGGCGATGGCTTCGTCCAGCTTCTTCGCGGCGGTGTCGTTGACCTCGGCGCGGGCCTGCGCATCGCGCAGCATCTTGCGCCGCTGATAGATCGCGTCGAGCATCGGCACGTTGTGGACGATCCTGATCGGCTCGAAGTCGTCCATGGACGTGAAGACCAGCGCGCCGCTGAGCCTGGGCGCGGGCGCGTCGGCGGCGGGAACGGTCAATACGTCGTTCACGGCCGCCAGATTGACGCGCGGCACGCTCTGCTTGAGTACGTCGTTGAAGTTGTCGCGATCGATCTCGACGATCTTCCTTTCCTTGTACTCCGGCGGTACCGGCGGCGTGGCCAGCGGATCGCGGTCTCCGGAGAGATCCGCGAAGATGCCGACAACGAACGGCAGCTCGCGCTTCTCGATGGCGCCGTTGGTGTGGACGTCGTAGGTGATGCGCACACGTGGTGGACGCACCCGCAACAGCTTCTTCTGAATGCTTTCGCTCATTCGCTTGCCCCAATCCAGGGTTGTGTTGATATTCGATGCGTCCGACGTGCGGACCCGTGTCGGCTGCCGGACTCATGCAACCTTCGCAACACCGGGCGATCCATCGCGAACGCGTGGGCGGCCCTTCGCTGCTTCGTGGATATCAGTAACAAGTAGCGTGCCAACTTTCGAAACACGCTCAAATCGTTGATAACGAGGCGTTTTCGTCATTCCCGGCGCATGCAGACCAAGACAGGGCGAGTACAAAAATACCCGGTACCGCCGACGCCCATCGATCCGCGAATCCCCGCTTCCACGCAGCAGATCCTGCTGGATCAACGCGTCGCGATCGATCAGTGCAGCGCACACGACTGCACACGACTGCACACGGCACTAGGTATGATTTTCACCGCATGGGTTGGATTCCACCCACCTTCTGGGGAACAGCCATGCCCATGGCATCGGTTCGGTATCCGGCAGAGTGCCGCTGGAACACATGCGATCGGTCGTCGACAGTGCATGACGCGATTGCTAAGCTCCAAAGGAATTCGCGATAATGGACGACGGCAATGAGCAGTACAGATCGAACTGGAAAATTCGGTCCCGGTGCGATCTCCGCAGCGGAAAAAGCAGTTGGCGGCGGCGGCGCTCTTCCCACTCCGCCGCCCAAGCCCGGCGCGCTGCATGCGTCTTCGCTGGCTGCGCAGTCCGTCACCGAAACACTGGCGGCCACCGTTCCGCCAACGCCAGCGGCGCCTTTGTCGCCGCTGAGCGATGAAGCCGTCAGGGCAAAAATAGCCAGGGCGGCTTTACGACAATTCAAACGCCCTTTCCCCGAGCCCGGCAAGATAACCACGCCGACCGGGAATGCCTCCGCGTACAACGTCTACGAGAAAAATACCCAAGGGCAGAGAATCGCTTACATCCACACCTCGACCGATGACTTTCCCGGCACCGCCGAGCCGACGGACTATGTGGATATTGCAGCAAAAATCACCCCTACCGCCGCCGCTGCCGTGCTGGGCAGCGCACCGCTGAGCGCAGAAGAAAGCATCGCGGCACGCCGGGCAGCCACCACGGCGAAGGGGTTGGAGATGGTTTCCGAGCAGCAGCGTAACGGTGGCGGAAAGCATGCGAAAGCGGGGTTGCGCACGATCGCTCTAGAGCAACTAACCCCCCAGGAGACCTATGCAGGCGAGACGCCCGCATTTGCGCAGGCCAATACCGTGCAATATCACCGCGATGTCATTTCGGGCGCGAGTGAGATCACGCCGGGCTTCAGAAAAGTGGTGGAGAACTTCTCGGACAGTTCGGATGATGAATCCGTCGCCGCGCTGTCGCCAACCGAGGCGATTCGCCGATACCGTCTGATCACGGAAACGAAAGCTGTGCGCGAACGGCTTGCCGCGGATGCCAGCGCGGGGACGGAGGGGCGCCAGCCCCCTGCACGGCAGTCCCGGAAGCGTGCCGCCCCTGCCCCGGTGAAATTGGAAAACGAACCGGACCTGGAAAGCTCTTCAGAACGCGCAAGAACCCGGTCCGTGACACGCAAGGAAGCCGAAAAGGCGACGTAAGACCATCATCCCACCGATGAGCGCGCGACGCGCAAGCATTCGGCAGAGGGAAAAAAAGAACTGGATCGGAAGCTGGACGGCAAACGAAGAAGATAGCGTTCGCGGCGATCGCTCACGGGTGCCGGCGCTGACTGTCGACATCTGATGCGTGTCCTCTCCGCCGCATCACGTTGCGTCGAATTAATGATTGATCCGGTCGTCGGACGCCGCTCGAACTCGATCGGCATGGTCGTCATTGCGGGGGCTGCCGAGGTTTCGGTTTATGCCAGCCGACAGGCGTCGCGTGCCACGTTCATCGCCTGCCACCGTCGATGATCGAAAATGGCACCGCGATTCGGATGTCCGAACCCATCCGCTCGAACAGCGTGCGCAATTCCTCGACGCTGTCCTCGCGGCATTGCGGAGGCCCGCGTCGATAGAGCACTTCATGCGCGCTGGGCGGCGCCGGGCGGAAGTCCAGCGCATCGAAGCCCAGCTTCTGCAGGGCGCGGCGCGAGGGCGCATTGTCTTCGAACACTTTGGCGTAGCACGTCTGCATCCCGCGATGCGCCTGCGCGTGATCCAGCAGCAGTTGCGCTGCCGCCGGCCCGAGGCCGTAGCCCTGGAAATCGCGCCCCAGCCAGTAGTAGAAGAACCCGTTGTTGCCGCGAAGGATGAGGCTGACGCTGCCGATGAAACCCCACTCCGCGTGGATCACCGCATAGATGCGCTGGTCGCCGTAGCCCCAGCATTGATCGAGCCAACGATGCCAATGGGCATGATCGGCGAACGTGGGCAGGCAGCAGCGCTCGGCGATGGCGGGGTCGTAGTATTGCCAGGCGAAATCACCGGCGTGGTGGTGTCCCATCGGTTCCAGACGCAGCGATTCGCCGACGATCGGCGATGCGACCCGGTCGATGAAGCCCAGCCACCGCTGCAGCGTATCGTGGGTCTCGCTGGCCCAGCGGTCGGTCGGACGCAACAGCGCCATCGCCCGACAGCGCGACAGCGCCGACTGCGACGCGCCCAGCCGCAGCTCCGCGTCCACCCACAGCGGACCGGCCCAGTCGGGCAATTCGCCGGCCGCGTCGAGACCTTCAGCCGTCGTCAACGACAGCGGCCAATCGCACCACGCGCAGGCAAGCTGCATCAGCGTCTGCCTGACGACGACGGGCGCCGCCCAGGCATGGCGCGCCGCTTCGCGCAGCCGCATCAGCCACGCGATGCGCGCGTCCGGCGGAAGTTCGTACGCGCGCGCAAGCACCTCGGGCAGCCATCGCTCCAGCGCGCGGGGCGACCACTGCGCGGATTCGAGCGCGTCCCAGAGTGTCGATAGCGAACTGCAGACCGACAGATCATCGGCCGACACATCGGCAGCCCCGTTATCGAACCATGCCGCGTACATGCGTCACTCTCCAGATCGATGCCGGGCATCGGGTTCGCGCATGCATTCGTATGCCGATGCACGGCATTATCGCTGGCGCCCGGATCTGCGGCGGTTTTGCGCAAGTCACCGACCGGATCCGCGCCTACCGTACCCGAAGCGCTGCGGCGCGCCTGCATGCCGCCCGTAGGCCAGCACCGCGGGCACGGCGCATCATAGCGTGCCGTCGCCGTGTGGAGCCTGCGCCTGTTGCCGTTGCTGTTGCAGTGCCCTCAACGCCTGCACGTAGGTGAGGCGCGTCTGTCCGGCGTAGGAAGTCCTTGGCGCGATGCCGTGCTCGTCGCGGATGCTGTTCTCCGAGGCCTGCTGCGGCCCCTGGATCAGGCCGACGGTTTCCAGTTCGTCTTTCAATGCATGTATCCCGTTCACGCCCTGCCGGTCGATCGCCAGGCCGAATTGATTGCGGTCCGCATGCACGAGTTCGTGCGCCAGACCGATGAAGGCGGGCCGCGGGCCATCGCTGCGTTTGATGGTGGGGTTGAAGAACACCCGGCTGGCCTCGCCCAATCCCCGTTCGGAATCCTCACGCAGGTTCTCGCGGGCGTTGAACAGTCCTTCGGCGCGCGCACCGTTACCGGCGCCGGTATCGAAGCCATTGGGGGTAAAGCGGGCGTCGGAAATGGTCACCCGTGAGTGTAAATCCCTCAAACTGAAATTCGGTCCAGCGTTGAGTCGATCGAGCATGCGCCGCCCCCGCGGTCGGCTGGCGATGGTATGCAGGGCCTGGCGCGTATCGACCATGAAATCGACGAACTCGCCGACGCCCTGCCCCGTCTTGCGTTCCAGCGTGATGTGGTCGTGCAGGCTCGTGGCCGGCGAGAAAGCGCGCTTGTGCAGTCGCTGGCGCTGCGCCTGCAGCGCTTCGGGAGTGATGTGGTCCAGGGTCCTGCCCGAGGCACGCATGTCGCGGACGTGCGCCCGCGCCGGGTGGATGTAATCGTTGATCGCCCGCCCGGCGCGGTAGGTCGCATAGGCGCCCACCGCAACCGCAGCACCGATCAACGCGGTCCTGCCCCGATTCGCGCTGTTGAAGATGTCCCTGAATCCGCTCATGCCCGATATCTCCCTGTTCTCGCTGTCCGCTGGGGGATGCGTGTTGAACATGCACGCGTACCTGCCGGATCGGCGCCCCCCGCTCATGCTGCTGGTCGGAAAATACCGGACGCAAGGACCGCGCCAATTCGCGGGGCCGCCCAAGCCATTGATCCTCATGCATCGGTGTCCAAGCGGCGCCGGACCGGTGGGCATTTCCCGACCCGGCGAATGTCGCGCGACAGCCACGTCGCGCACTCGACGAAGCCGGAATCGCCGCACGAAGCGCTTGCGGATCAATCGCCTGCGCACGACAGCGGGCTTCGGGAATCGACCCGGCGGCATTCGCCATAGGTAGGTGAAATTCGACGCAGCCGAGTCGAATTTCACCCGCATGCGACGTGGCGCACCGTCATCGGTGCCCTGCGCGCGGCATCGCTCACGCGACAGGGGCGATGGATGGACGGAGACGATGGCGCGCGATCAGCGCTTGCTGCGATGCGGCCCTCAGGGCTGCGACAAGGTCCGCAGGCGACGCCACAGGATGTTGTTGCCGATAGTGAAGGACTCGATTTCGCCTGAAGCGACAAGACGCTCCAGCGCGATCTGGGTCACCACCGGCGATTCGGCCAACCCCGGCCAGCGGATCCACCAGCGATGGACACCCTCGATCGTATCCGCGCTCTCCGGGCGTTCGGCCAGATAGATGCGAATGGCACTCTCGGCAAATTCAACCAGTTGCTCGTCCATGGGAGGCGGATTCGACCTCGATGCGTCGCGGAATAGTGATGGAGAATATCGCGTCGCCGGCTTGAATTGCCGGCATCAGGCATTGTGCCCGGTGACCGCGTCCGATCGTGTCCGAGTCGAAGCGGCATGCACCGATCCGGCCCGCAGGACCGCGATGGGCAAGGTGATCGGCACGGCGATCGGCAGACCTGTCCGGCGCTGGATCAGGCGACCTGACCCTCGAATCCGCCGAGTTTGTATTTGCGGACGAGTTTGCCGAAGGCGCTGCGCTCCTGCTTCGACAGGCGTGCGGCCTGGGAGATGTTGCCGCCGGTGCGGGCCAGCATCGCGCGGACGTAGCTGCGCTCGAATTCGGCCACCGCGTTGGCCTTGGCGTCGCGGAAAGGATGATCGATACCGTCGTTGGAAATTTCGACGGGCGCCTCGTCCATCAACAGATCACGGGACTCGCGCAGCCGCAGTTCGGCATCGTCGCTCATCAGGAATTCGCGATGGATGATGTTCTCGAGTTCGCGGACGTTGCCGGGCCAACGATATTGCTGGATGAACGCAAGACCGTCGGCATGCAGCGGTTTCAACGGCATCCGGTATTGATGGCTCAGACGCTGCAGCACCGCGCCGGCCAGCACCGCCGCATCGCCCTGCCGGTCGCGCAGGGCCGGCATGTGCAGCGACAGCACATTGAGGCGATACAGCAGATCCTGTCGGAACTGTCGCTTCTGGGCCAGGTCGACCAGATCGGCGTTGCTGGCCACGATCACGCGCACATCCACCTGCCGCAAGCCGCCGCCACCGACGCGGCGATAGGTGTGGTCCTGCAGGAACCGCAGCAGCGCGGCCTGTGCCTTCGCGCTGAGGGTATCCACTTCGTCGAGGAAGAACGTGCCGCCCGCGGCTTCGCCGATCAGGCCGGCGGATGCGGTCTTGGCGTCGGTGAAGGCGCCGCGCTCATGGCCGAACAATTCGCTTTCGACCAGGGAATCGGTGAGCGATCCGCAGTTGACCGGAACGAAGGGTTTCTCGGATCGTGCGCCCAGATAGTGGATTGCGCGCGCCGCCAGTTCCTTGCCCGTCCCGGTTTCCCCGGCGATCAACACGGTCGCATCCAGCTTGGCCAACCGGTGGATCTGGTCGACGATCTTGAGGAACTGCGGAGACGAACCGACAAGATTGAAGCGCGAATGATCTTCCATGAGTCCCCCCGGACCTTGTGACCACCATCGTGGATACCGCCGTTGCTTGCCGCGACGCGTCGGGCGTCGATCGATGAAGCCGATCAAGCCCAGACGCGAAGCGCGGGTATCAACGACGGTCTTGTTTTTTGAGCGGTCCTGTCACGAAACCGGAGCACGTTGGAATCGTTCGTAGCGCCGCTGCGCATCGAGGGTCGATCGCACAGCCCGCCTTTACCGCTTCCCCACAGTTCCGCTACCTGCGATGCCATCGATTCCTGTCTGAAACGTCACGGGCACACTTGCCGGCAGCGTTTTATCTACGCACAAACACGTGCGCTTCGGCCAGTGCGTTATATTTAACAAATGGTGAGAATCGCTCCCTTTTCCCCTCGGAGAACATCGCGGGGAGCGACAAAGACGGTAAGGGACAGCGATACTGATCATAGTGTTGTCAGTATCGCTGACTGATCAGCGTGGCTATATGTCACCGCACCTGGATGGCCGAAGCTTCGAGGCTGAGTCCCCCCTGGAGACCTTGTGATCGCCATGAGCACGAGCGTTGCGTGTGGTGGAATGAAGCGTGAGGCCGAAGTATCCGGCCGCCACCCTCAGCAACGATCGATACCGTTCGATTGATCCGCGGTGCTTCCATCCGAACGCGGGGATCGCTGCGAACGGTTTTGGTTTTATCGGCGGTCTTGTATTCGTGCAAATCGGTCGAATTCGGCCATGCGGAGTCCAGGTCGATTGCCGGGAATCGCTTTCCCGCACTTGCCGGAGAGCCGGATCGCAAGCCGATAAGAGTGACGCCAGCGATACTAAGCATTGTGCGATCAGCACTGCTGGCCGGAAAGCGTTTCCACACGTGGCCGTCGTTTCCATGCGCATGTCCAAGGAAAGGATTTCGTCGACTGCATGCCTTGCGGACCGTAACGGACCCGGTCCTTCGGATGGGCCGACAGATACAGCACAGTGAATCGTCGTCCGGATGCGCGTGGGCGCTCCTGCGACAGGAGGCGCACCTTCGCAACAGTATTTCTGTCGGCGCGGCAGACAAGCGCGCCTGCCCTCGCTTGCCGTTACCGCGTGAAGTCCGCGGGCGTCGCTGCGACATCGCCGACGACGGCATCTGCGCCGCCACCCAGTACCTTGTAAAGATCGATGCGATTGCTGGCTTCGCTCAGACGTAGCCCGATGTATTCCTGTTCGGCGCTGTACAACGCGCGCTGCGCGTCCAATGCTTCCAGATAACTGTCAACGCCGCTGCGGTAACGCGCTACGGCCAGCGCATGGCTGCGCCGGGTCGCTACGACCAGTCCGCGCTGTGCGTCCAGACGCGCGTCCAGCAGGGCGCGCGCAGCCAGCGCATCGGCGGCTTCGCGGAACGCCGACTGGATGGACCGTTCGTACCGGGCCACGGTGACGTCCTTCTGGATGCGGGCGACGTCCAGTTCCGCTTTCAGCGCACCGGCGCGGAAGATCGGCACGCTGATCGTCGGCACGAACGACCACGTCCGCGCGCCGGCATCGAACAGGCTGGACAGCGCGTCGCTGCCGCGACCGGCGGACGCACTCAGCGAAATGCGCGGAAAGAATGCCGCGCGGGCGGCGCCGATGTCGGCGTTCGCGGCCCTCAGCGTGTGCTCCGCGGCCAGAACGTCCGGGCGCTGCAGCAACGCCTGCGAATCGATGCGCGCGGGCAGCGGCGCCAGCGCGATGCCTGAGTCGATCGCTTCGGCATCCGGCAACAGCGCGTCCGGCAGTGGCGTGCCCAACAGCAGATCCAGCGCACTGCGCGACTGCGTGGCTCGCGTGGCATAGGTCGCTGCGTCCACGCGCGCCCGCTCTACCCCGGTGCGCACCTGGGCCACATCCAGACCGGAGACCATGCCCTGCGCATGCCGGTGACGGGTGAGTTCCTCGGTGCGCGATTGACTGGCCAGCGTCCGCTCGGCCAGCGCCAGCCGCTCGCGATCCGCGGCCAGAGTCAACCAGGCGTTCGCGACTTCGGCGACCAGACTCAGGCGCGTCGCGCGCTGCGCCTGCGCGGTGGAAAAATATTCGTCCAGTGCGGCGTCTTTCAGACTCCGCACGCGGCCGAACATATCCAACTCCCAACTGCTGATGCCGACATCCAGCGCCGCGCTGCGGACCACAGATGACGCACCGGTCGCCGATGCGTCCGTGCGCGTCGCGGTCTGGCTGGCGCTGGCGTTCACCAAGGGAAACAGGCTGGCGCGCTGTATCCGATACTGCGCGCGCGCCTTCTCGATCTCCAGCACCGCCACGCGCAGGTCGCGATTGTGCTCCAGCGCCAGCGCGACGACCTGCTGCAGCCGGTCGTCGACGAATACCTGCCGCCAGTGGATGTCGGCGATGTCGGGCGCATCGGCCGCTCCGTCGATGCTCATGTCGCCTGATACGACCAGCTTTGCCGGCACCGGCGCCGCAGGGCGCCGGTAATGCGGTGCCATGCTGACACAGCCGGCCAAGGCAATCGCGGTGGCGAGCCACGCGATGCCGTGCAATACAGGCCGGCGCAGCGGCGCGGAGGAATGCGGATGGCGGATCATGGCGTCACCTCGATGTCGTGGCGCGTCGTGTCGTCGGTGTGCGTCGCGGGCTTCTTCCGGCCCGGGAACAGGCTGCGCACGATCACGTAGAAGAGCGGAACGAAGAAGATGCCCAGGACCGTCGATGCCAGCGTGCCGCCCAGCACGCCCGTGCCCAGCGAATGCCGGCCGCCCGAGCCGGCGCCGCTGCTGATCACCATCGGCAGCACCCCCAGCATGAAGGCCAGCGATGTCATCAGGATCGGGCGCAGGCGCTGGCGCGCGGCCTCCACGGTCGCCTGCACCAGCGGCCTGCCCTTGTCCTCCAGTTCCTTGGCGAATTCAACGATCAGGATGCCGTTCTTCGCGGCCAGGCCCATCGTCGCCAGCAGGCCCACCTGGAAGTAGATGTCGTTGGACAAGCCGCGCATCCAGGTCGCCAGCAGCGCGCCGACGATGCCCACCGGCACCGCCAGCATCACCGAGATCGGGATCGACCAGCTTTCGTACAGCGCCGCGAGGCACAGGAACACGAACACCAGCGACACCGCATACAGCAGCCACGTCTGCGAACCGGACACCTGTTCCTGATACGACATGTCCGACCACGCGTAGCCCACCCCGCCATCCAGTTTGCCGACCAGCCCGGCGATGTCGGCCATCGCATCGCCGGAACTGATGCCAGGCGCGGCGCTGCCGGTGATCTGCATCGACTCGGCGCCGTTGAAGCGGTTGAGCACCTGCGGCGCATACGCCCAGCCGCTGCTTGAGAATGCCGAGAACGGCACCATCCCGCTGTCGTGGTTGCGCACGTACCAGCGGTCGATGTCGCCAGGCAACATGCGCGCGGACGCTTCGCCCTGCACGTACACGCGCTTGACCCGGTTGTTGTTGAGGAAATCGTTGACGTAGCTGCCGCCCATCACCGTGGCCAGCGTGCTGTTGATGTCGGAAGCATTCAGGCCCAGCGCGCCGGCCTTGGCGTCGTCGATATTCACGCGATAGGTCGGCGCGTCGTCCAAGCCGTTGAAGCGCACCGCGGTCAATCCTTCGTCCTTGGACGCCAGTTGCAACAGCGCCTGGCGCGCTTCCACCAGCGCGGCATGGCCGTTGCCGGCCACGTCCTGCAGCTGCAGGGTGAAGCCGGAACTGGAGCCCAGGCCGTTGATCGCCGGCGGCGTGAGCGCGAACACCTGTGCGTCGCGCAGCGAACCCATCAGCGCGCCGGTGATGCGACCGGCGATCTCCTGCGCGGAGGCATCGCGTTCCGCCCAGTCCTTCAGGCGAATGAAACCCATGCCGGCGTTCTGGCTGCTGCCGGCGAGGCTGAAACCGCTCACCGTCATCAGGCCCTTCACTTCGGGCTGTTTGAGGATGAAATCGGTGGCTTCGTCGATCGACTGCTGCGTGCGCTGCTGGGTGGCGCCGGCCGGCGCGTTGAACATCACCATCAGCATGCCCTGGTCTTCCTCGGGCAGGAACGAACTCGGCAGCCGCCAGAACAGCAGCCCCAAGCCGAGCAGCAAGACCATGTAAACCATCCCGCCCAGCTTGCGGCGGGCGACGATCTTCTCCACGCCGCGGCCGTAGCCGTCTGCGCCGCGGTCGAAGCGCGCGTTGAACCATGCGAAGAACCGGCCCAGCGCGCCTTTTTTCGACACGTGCCCGCCCTGCTCGATCGGCTTGAGCAGCGTCGCGCACAGCGCCGGGCTGAGGGTCAGCGCGACCAGCAGCGACAAGAGCATCGACGCAGCGATGGTCACCGAGAACTGCCGGTAGATCTCGCCGGTGGCGCCGCCGAAAAACGCCATCGGCACGAACACCGCGGTCAGCACCAGCGCGATGCCGACCAGTGCACCGGTGATCTGGCCCATGGATTTGCGCGTGGCGTCCACCGGCGACAGCCCCTCCTCGGACATCAGCCGCTCGACGTTCTCCACCACCACGATGGCGTCGTCCACCAACAGGCCGATCGCCAGCACCATCGCGAACATCGTCAGCGTGTTGATCGAGAAGCCCATCAGCGAAAGCACGCCGAAGGTGCCCAACAGCACCACCGGCACTGCGATCACCGGCACCAGGGTCGCGCGCCAGTTCTGCAGGAACAGGTACATCACCAGCACCACAAGCGCGATCGCTTCGAGCAGCGTCTTCACGACCTCCTCGATGGAAATGCGCACGAACGGCGTGGTGTCGTAGGCCACTTCGTAGTTCAGACCCGCCGGGAAATATGGTTTGAGTTCGTCCAGCTTGGCTACGACCGCTTTGGCCGCATCCAGCGCGTTGGCACCGGTGGCCAGTTGCAGGCCCATGCCGGAGGCCGGCTTGCCGTTGTACCTGGAACTCGAACCGTACGAACGTGCGCCCAATTCCACCCGCGCCACGTCGCGTAGGCGCACGCTGGCGCCGCCGGGATCGGACTTCAGCACGATCGCCTCGAACTGCTCCGGGGTGGTCAGTTTGCTGCGCGAGGTGACGGTGGCGTTGAGCTGCTGGCCGTCGACCGATGGCAGCGCGCCGAGCGCGCCGGACGACACGTCCGCGTTCTGCGCTGCGATGGCCGCAGCGATGTCCGAGGGCATCAGGGCGAAGGTACGCAGCTTCTCGGGATCCAGCCATACCCGCATCGAGTATTCGGAGCCGAACACGTTGACCCCGCCGATGCCGTTGACGCGACTGATCGGGTCCTGCAGCGTCGACACCATGTAGTCGCCGATGTCGATGCTGTCCATGCTGCCGTCGTCGGAGGTGAAGGCCAGCACCATGAACATGCTGCCGTTGCGCGACTTGGTGACCGTCACACCATTCGCCTTCACCGCATCGGGCAGCATCGCTTCGGCCTGCGCGACCTTGTTCTGTACCTGCACCTGCGCGGTGTTGGGATCGGTGCCCGAATCGAAGGTCAGCGTGATGGAAGCGCTGCCGGCGGAACTGCTGCTGGAGGACATGTACAGCAAGCCGTCCAGGCCGGTCATCTGCTGCTCGATGATCTGGGTGACCGAGTTCTGCACGGTCTCGGCCGAGGCGCCGGGATAGTTGGCGTTGATCGTGATCGACGGCGGCGCGATATCGGGATACTGCTCAAGCGGCAGCGACACGATCGAGATCACGCCGGCGAGCATGATCACGATCGAAATGACCCACGCGAAGATGGGGCGGTCGATGAAGAAACGTGCCATGGCCGATCAGCCCCCTTTCGCCGCGGCGGGCTTCACCGCAGGCGTGGATGTCGGCACGGGCGCGGGTGCATCCGCGGCGCGCGCGCCAGCCTCGACCGCCTTCACCGGCATGCCGACCTGAACATTCTGCACGCCTTCGACGATGACCCTGTCGCCGGCCTTCAAGCCATCGCTCACCACCCAGCGGTCGCCGATCGCATCGCCGGTTTTCAGCACGCGCTGCGTCACCTTGCCGTCGGCGCCGACCACCAGCGCCACCGCCTCGCCCTTGCTGTTGCGGGTGACGGCGCGCTGTTGCACCAGGATGGCGCGTTCGTCCACCGCCATCGGCAGTACGGCCTTCACGTACATGCCGGGCAGCAACATGCCGTCGGGGTTGGGCACCACCGCGCGCAATTTCACCGTGCCGGTGGCGGTGTCCACCGCAGCGTCCACCACTTCCAGCGTGCCGGTGTGCGCGTAGTCGCTGCCGTCCTCCAGCACCACCTTGACCTGCGCCTTGCCGTCCACCGCCTTCAGCTGGCCGGCGTCCAGCCGGCGGCGCAGTTGCAACAGCTGCGTGCTGGACTGGGTGAGGTCGACGTAGATCGGGTCCAGTTGCTGGATGGTGGCCAGTGCTTCAGTTTGACCGGCGCTCACCAGCGCGCCCGGGGTGTAGCGCGACGTGCCGATGCGACCACCGATCGGTGCGACCACGCGGGTGCGGTCGAGATCGATCCGCATCGTCTGCAGCGAGGCCCTGGCCGCGACCACCGTGGCCTCCGCCTGGCGCAGCGAAGCCAGTGCGTCGTCGGCGTCCTGGCGGCTGATCGCGTCCAGCGCCACCAACTCCGCGTAGCGCCGCGCCTTGGGACGGGCCGCGAGCACGGTAGCCTCGGCCTGGGCCAGATTGCCGTTCGCCGAATCGTAGGCGGCCTGATAGCTGTCCGGATCGATCCGGTACAGCACCTGCCCGGCGCGCACGTCCTGGCCTTCGGTGAACAGGCGCTCGCGCAGGATGCCGCCGACCTGCGGCCGCACCTCCGAACTCATGTAGGCGACGGTGCGCCCCGGGAGCGTCTGATCCACCGCCAGCCGTTCGGTAGCGACGGTCTGCACGCCGACTTCGATCTGCCGCGGCGGCGGCGCCTGCTGCGTGGAACAGGCCGCCAGCGCGAAGGTAGCGCAGGCCAGCAGCGGTAGACGCCATGCGCGCAGGGCTGCGCCGCGGATGGCGGCAGCACCGCGAATGGAAGCAGAAGCGGAAGCGTCGATGGCAGCGGCATCGACGGCGACAAGGACAACGGGCGACAGCATGCGGCGCACTCACGGTTCATCGGGATGCTGGCCACATTACGCAGCGAATGTGCAGCAAATGTGGAGATTGCGCGGATGCGCCCGGGTCCGCTTGATTTCCCGCTTTCCGGCGCAGCTAATAGCCGCATCCATCGCCACCGCTGAAGCCCGTGCCGCATTCATGAAACCGGGGATCACCGCAAAACTCTTCGTGGCCATCCTCGCCGCCTGCGCGGCGGTGCTGCTGGTCAACGCCCTGACATCGCATCTCTACATGAAGCGCATGTTCATGGACTACCTCAACGAACAGGGCATCGATCGGATGATGGAAGTGATGCCGCGGGTGCGCAGCGGCTATGCGCAGCGCGGCGACTGGGGATTCATCCGCGACAATCCCGACGCCTGGTTCCTGCTCATGCGGCCGGAGAAACGCGACGGCATGCCGATGCGCGCGCCGCCGTTCTCGGACCAGACCGGCGCGGTGTTCCGCTTCGCGGTGCTGGACGCGGACTACCGCGTGGTGATTGGCAATCGCGCCGCCGACCGCACGGACATCCTGCGCCCGGTGGTGGTGGATGGCCGCACCGTCGGCTGGATGGCGATGGTGCCGTTCCAGAAAGTGCTGGCGGTGGCCGACGCGCGTTTCTACGAAGCGCAGGTGCGCGCATGGTGGATGATCGGCAGCGCTTCGGTACTGGTCGCCGCGTTGATCGGCTTGCTGTTGTCGCAGGCGCTGCTGCGGCGGCTGCGCGGGCTCACCGTGGCTACGCATCGTCTGGCGGACGGCGATTACGCCACCCGTATCGAGCCCGGCGCCACCGACGAACTGGGCCAGCTGGCACGCGACTTCAATCAGCTTGCGCAGGCGCTGGAACACAACGAACGCGCGCGTCGCGAATTCATGGCCGACATCTCGCACGAGCTGCGCACGCCGCTTGCGGTGCTGCGCGCCGAACTGGAAGCCCTGCACGACGGTATCCGCCCGATGACGCCCGCTTCGGTTACCTCGCTGCACCAGGAAGTGCGACAACTCGGCAAACTGGTCGAGGATCTGTACGACCTGTCGCTCACCGACGTGGGCGCGCTCGCCTACCGCCGCGGGCCGATCGATCTGGCACTGGTGCTGGAGAGCGCCATCGCCGGTATGCGCACGCGATTCGCAGACGCCGGCCTGGCGCTGGAGTGTCGGATCCCCGAGGGTCCGCTGCGCCTGAATGCGGACGAACGCCGACTGCAGCAGTTGTTCGCCAACGTGCTGGAGAACACGCTGCGATATACCGACGCCGGCGGCCGGGTCCAGGTGCGCTGCGACCGCGACGGCGACTATTGGCGGCTGGAGTTCGACGACAGCGCGCCGGGCGTGGAACCGGTCAAGCTGACGCGCCTGTTCGAGCGTTTCTACCGCACCGAAGCCTCGCGAGCCGCAGCAGCGGCGGCAGCGGACTGGGTCTCGCGATCTGTCGCAATATCGTCGAAGCGCACGACGGCACGATCGCCGCGGCCGCCTCGCCTCTGGGCGGGCTGCGGATCACTCTGCGCTTGCCGGTGCTCGAGGCATGACCGCGGCGCCGGACCACGTGCCGGGTCACATTTTGATCGTCGAAGACGAACCGCGATTGGCCGCGGTACTCGGCGAATACCTTCAGGCGGCTGGCTACACGCACGGCTGGGTCGCCGACGGCGCCGAGGCCATGGCGGCGTTCCACGCCCAGTCGCCCGATCTGGTGCTGCTGGACGTGATGCTGCCCAACCGCGACGGAATGACGATCTGCCGCGACCTGCGCGCCGCCAGCGCGGTGCCGGTGATCATGGTCACAGCACGGGTGGAGGAGATCGATCGGCTGCTGGGGCTGGAGATCGGCGCCGACGATTACATCTGCAAGCCCTTCAGTCCGCGCGAAGTGATCGCGCGCGTGCAGGTCGTGCTGCGCCGCCACCGCCACGATCCCAGCGTGGCGCTTTTGCCGACACTGGTGATCGACGAGGCTGCCTGCCGCGCCAGTGTCGATGGCCGCGCACTGGATCTCACCCAGGTGGAATTCCGGCTGCTGCGCACACTCGCCGCCGCGCCGGGCCGGGTGTACTCGCGCGAACAATTGATGGACCGGCTGTACGCCGACCACCGCATCGTCACCGACCGAACCGTCGACAGCCACGTCAAGAACCTGCGCCGCAAGCTGGCGGAGGTCGGCGGTGAGGAGTGGCTGCGTTCGGTATATGGCGTCGGCTATCGCTTCGAGCGTTGAACCGCGCGGATATCGACCCGTCCTCGTAGAGGCTGCCAGGGCGGCCGATGCGTCAGGTCGCCAGGTTGATCCAGGTCGCCTTGACCTCGGTGTATTTCTCGAAGGCGTGCAGCGATTTGTCGCGACCGTTGCCGGATTGTTTGTAACCGCCGAACGGCGCGGTCATGTCGCCGCCGTCCCAGTAGTTTACCCAGACGCTGCCGGCGCGGAGTTTGCGCGCGACACGATGCGCGCGGCCGATATCGCGGGTCCACACGCCGGCGGCCAGACCGTATTCGGTATCGTTGGCCATCCGCAGCGCGTCGGCTTCGTCGTCGAAGGCGATCACCGACAGCACCGGGCCGAAGATTTCCTCGCGGGCGATGGTGTGCGTGTGCTCGACGCCGTCGAACACCGTCGGTTCGATGTAGCAGCCGCCGGCGACGACATCGGCGCGTTTGCCGCCCAGCAGCAGGCGCCCGCCGTCGGCTTCGCCTTTCGCGATGTACTCCAGCACCCGCGCGGTCTGGCCTTCGTCGACCATCGCGCCCATCGGCGCGCCGGGTTCCAGCGGATGCCGCGGGTACATACTTCTGCCGGCCTCGACCACCGCGGCCACGAATGCATCCTTGATCGAGCGTTCCACCAGCAGCCGCGACGCCGCGGTGCAGACTTCGCCCTGGTTGTAGAAGATGCCGCCGGCCGCGGCTTTCGCGGCGGCAGCCAGATCGGGCGCGTCGGCGAAGACGATGTTCGGACTCTTGCCGCCGCATTCCATGTACGCGCGCTTCATGTTCGAGCGACCCGCGCACTGCAGCAGGTGCTTGCCCACGGCGGTGGAACCGGTGAACACCAGACCGTCGACATCCATGTGCAGCGCCAGCGGTTCGCCTGCGCCCTTGCCGAAGCCGGGCACCACGTTGAGCACGCCGGCGGGAATGCCCGCCTCCATCGCGATCTCGGCCAGCCGGATCGCGGTCAATGGCGACTTCTCCGACGGCTTCAGCACCACCGAATTGCCGGTCGCCAGTGCCGGCGCGATCTTCCACGCGGCCATCAGCATCGGGAAATTCCACGGGACGATCGCGCCGACCACGCCCAGCGGCTCGCGGGTGATCAGGCCCAGTTCGTCCGGGCCGGTCGAAGCGACTTCGCCGTACACCTTGTCCAGCGCTTCGCCGGTCCACGCCATGCAGCGGATGGTCGCGCCCACGTCGACGGCGCGCGCATCGCTGACCGGTTTGCCCATATCCAGCGATTCGAGCAGCGCCAGTTCGTCGCCGTACTGCTCGATGAGCTGCGCGAACCGGATGAGGACTTTCTTGCGGTGCGTGGGTTTGGCGTTGGCCCAGACGCCCGCTTCGAAACTGCGTCGCGCGGCGGTCACCGCGCGTTCGACGTCCTCGGCCTCGCTCTCGGCGACCTTGCCCAGCACCCGCCCGTCGATCGGGCTGAGGCAATCGAAGGTTTTGCCGCTGGCGGCGTCGACGTAGCGACCGTCGATGAAGGCCTGGGTGCGGATGCGCAGGCCGTCGGCAAGCGCCTGCCAGGTGTCGCGGGTGTGGGGAGCGGTCATGGGAGGAAATTCCGGAGAGAATCGGGGAAAGGGCTCAGAACGTGGCCGGGGTGTTGGCGCTGACGAGGATCGCGTCGTCCTCGCCGATGTTGCGGAAGCGGTGCGGGATGCGGCTCTCGAAGTAATAGGCCTCGCCCGGGCCGAGGATGCGGACCCGGTCGCCCACGGTCACTTCGACCTGGCCCTGGACGATCACCCCGCCCTCCTCGCCTTCGTGCGCCAGCATGCTTTCGCCGGTATCGGTGCCGGGCGGCATGACTTCGCGGAGGATGCACATCTGTCGCTGCGGCCGGCGCTGGCCGACCAGATAATAATGAATGTCGTTGTTGCCGACGTCCGGCTGCTCGCCGCGCTCGTAGAACGGGCTGTCGACCGGGCCGGCGTCGAGATCGAGGGTGAAGAAGTCGGCCAGCGAGATCGGGATCCCGTCCAGCACCTTCTTCAGCGAGCTGACCGAGGGGCTGACCTTGTTCTGTTCGATCAGGGAAATCGTGCTATTGGTGACGCCCACCCGCTTGGCCAGCTCGCGCTGGCTGAGGCCCTTGGTCTTGCGGACGAGTTGCAGGCGTGCGCCGATATCCATGGGAATCCGTCGACTTTGCTGTTGCCGGATACTTTACACGGATGCGCAACACGGGCGTTACATGCGGTTTTCCACATCGGTTGTAAAGTTTTTTCAACGCGCTAAGCTTCGCACACCGACCCGCCGGCCTGTCGACCCGGCCCGGACAACTCACCCGAACCGCCGGCCTGGAGCCTGTTCATGAGCGACGATCGTCCCGTCCCGCCTGCCGCCGGCTACGGCGATCACTACCTCCGGCAGGCCACGAGCCAACCCGAGGCCATGGACGCGTTCTGGATGCCGTTCTCGGCCAATCGCCAGTTCAAGGCGGCGCCGCGGCTGATGGCCAGCGCTTCGGGCATGTTCTACACATCGGTCGACGGCCGCGAAATCCTCGACGGCACCGGCGGCCTGTGGTGCTGCAATGCCGGCCACGCCCGCCCGCGCATCATCGAAGCGGTGCAACAGCAGATCGCCACGCTGGATTTCGCCCCGACCTTCCAGATGGGCCATCCGCTGCCGTTCGCGCTGGCCGAGCGTCTGGTCGCGATCGCGCCGGACCATCTCAATCATGTGTTCTTCACCAATTCCGGCTCGGAAGCGGTGGACACGGCGCTGAAGGTCGCCCTTGCCTATCACCGCGCCCGCGGCGAAGGCCAGCGCACCCGCCTGATCGGCCGCGAGAAGGGCTATCACGGCGTGGGGTTCGGCGGCATTTCGGTGGGCGGCCTGCCCAACAACCGCAAATGGTTCGGCAGCCTGCTGCCGGGCGTGGATCATCTGCGCCACACCCTCGACATCGAACGCAACGCATTCAGCCGCGGCCTGCCGGAGCACGGCGCGGAACTGGCGGACGATCTGGAACGCCTGGTCCTGCTGCACGACGCCAGCACGATCGCGGCGGTCATCATCGAACCGGTCGCCGGCTCGGCGGGCGTGGTGCTGCCGCCGAAGGGCTATCTGGAACGCATCCGCCGGATCTGCGACAAGCACGGCATCCTGCTGATCTTCGACGAGGTGATCACCGGTTTCGGCCGCGTCGGGAAGGCGTTCGCCGCGCAGCGTTTCGACGTGCAGCCGGACATGATCACCGCCGCCAAGGGATTGACCAACGGCTGCGTGCCGATGGGCGCGGTGTTCGTTTCCGACAGCATCCACGATGCCTTCATGCACGGCCCTGAAAACCTCATCGAACTGTTCCACGGCTACACCTATTCCGGTCATCCGCTGGCCTGCGCCGCCGCGCTGGCGACGCTGGACACCTACGCCGAGGAAAACCTGTTCGAGAAAGCCATCGAACTGGAGACGTACTGGGCCGATGCGATCCACGCCCTCCGCGCCCTGCCGAACGTCGTCGACATCCGCAACATCGGCCTGATCGGCGCGATCGAACTGGCGTCGCGTCCGGGCGCGCCCGGCGCCCGCGCCTACGACGTGTTCACCCGCTGTTTCCACGAGGAAAACCTGCTGATCCGGGTGACCGGCGACGTGATCGCGCTGTCGCCGCCGCTGATCCTGACCCGCGGGCATATCGACAGGATTTTCCAGACCCTTGCGCATGTGATCGGCCAGACCGCCTAATGCGCGCCATCCACCCTATCCACGGTATCCAGTCATGCTGATCGGCGTCCCCAAGGAAATCAAAAACCACGAGTACCGCATCGGCCTGACCCCGGCCGGCGCACGCGAACTCGTCGGCCACGGACACAAGGTGATGGTGCAGCGCGATGGCGGAAAATCCATCGGCCTGACCAACGAGATGTACCTGAAGGCCGGCGCCGAAATCGTCGATACCGCAGAGGAGATCTTCCGTCGCGCCGAGATGATCATAAAGGTCAAGGAACCGCAGCCGGTCGAGGTCGCGATGCTGCGCGAAGGCCAACTGCTGTACACCTATCTGCACCTCGCGCCCGATCCCGCGCAGACCGAAGGCCTGATCAGATCCGGCTGCACCGCGATCGCGTACGAAACCGTCACCGACCGCAAGGGCGGCCTGCCGCTGCTGGCGCCGATGAGCGAAGTGGCCGGGCGCATGTCGATCCAGGCCGGCGCGCACGCGCTGGAAAAAGCGCAGGGCGGCTCCGGCGTACTGCTGGGCGGCGTGCCCGGCGTGAAGCCGGCGGAAGTGCTGGTGATCGGCGGCGGCGTGGTCGGCATCAACGCCGCGCGCATGGCGATGGGCCTGAACGCGCACGTCACCATCCTCGACCGCTCGCTGGACCGCCTGAAGTATCTCGACGAGGTCTATGGCCACCAGTTGACCACGATCTATTCGACCCACGACGCCATCGAAGAGCGCCTGCCCGACACCGACCTGGTGATCGGCGCGGTGCTGATCCCGGGCGCCGCGGCGCCGAAGCTGATCTCGCGCGAACAGCTGCAGCTCATGCGTCCCGGTTCGGTGCTGGTGGACGTCGCCATCGATCAGGGCGGCTGCTTCGAGACCTCGAAAGCCACCACGCATCAGAACCCGACCTACGAAGTGGACGGCGTGATCCATTACTGCGTCGCGAACATGCCCGGCGGCGTCGCCCGCACCTCCACCTTCGCGCTGACCAACGCCACCCTGCCCTTCGCCGTCCAACTTGCGAACAAGGGCGCGAAGAAGGCGATGCTTGACGACGAGCATCTGCTCAACGGCCTCAACGTGCATGCCGGCAAGATCACCTACAAGGCGGTAGCCGAGGATCTGGGCTATGAGTACGTGCCTGCGGCGATCGCGCTGTCGCTGACCTGATGACTGCATCCGGTGCGCCTCGGCGCACCGCATTTGCGTAGGAGCGGCTTCAGCCGCGGGCTTTTGCGCGACGACAAGCTGGCAACGGGTGGTTTTGCGAGGAGGAGCTCGCGGCTGAAGCCGCTCCTACAAAAAGCGCTCCTACAAAAGCCGCTCCTACGAACAACGGCGAGACGGATATGGCATTGATTCCACACTTCATCGGTGGCGCATCATTCGAATCGGCAGACCGCTATGCCGACGTCTTCGATCCCGCCACCGGCCAAGTCACCAGACGCGTGCCGCTGGCATCGCCCGATGATGTCCGCGCCGCCGTCGATGCCGCCGCCGCCGCATTCCCGGCCTGGGCCGACACCACGCCGCTGAATCGCGCGCGGGTGATGTTCAAGTTCAAGGAACTGCTGGAACGCCACGCAGGCGATCTGGCCGCGATCATCACCTCCGAGCATGGCAAGGTCCTGTCGGATGCGAAGGGCGAAGTCACCCGCGGTCTGGAAGTAGTGGAATTCGCCTGCGGCATTCCGCATCTGCTCAAGGGCGAGCACTCGATGAACGTCGGCCGCGATGTCGACAGCTGGAGCGAATACGCGCCGCTGGGCGTGGTCGCCGGCATCACGCCGTTCAATTTCCCGGCGATGGTGCCGCTGTGGATGTTCCCGGTCGCCATCGCCTGCGGCAACACCTTCATCCTCAAACCGTCCGAGCGCGATCCTTCGGCATCGCTGTTCATGGCCGATCTGCTGAAACAGGCGGGCCTGCCGGACGGCGTGTTCAACGTCGTCCACGGCGACAAGGTCGCGGTGGATGCATTGCTCGACGAACCGCGGGTGCAGGCGATCAGCTTCGTCGGCTCCACGCCCATCGCCGAATACATCTATGCCCGCGGCAGCGCCAACGGCAAGCGCGTGCAGGCCCTGGGCGGCGCGAAGAATCACATGGTCGTGCTGCCCGATGCGGACCTCGACGGCGCAGTCTCCGCGCTGCTCGGCGCCGGCTACGGCTCCGCGGGCGAGCGCTGCATGGCGATTTCCGTCGCGGTCTGCGTCGGCGACGCCACCGCCGACGCACTGGTCGCGAAGCTCGCGCCGAAAGTCGCGGCGCTGAAGATCGGTCCGGGCTGTCTCGACCCGGGCTCTCCAGAACCAGAGATGGGCCCGCTGGTCACCGGCGCGCATCGCGACAAGGTGGTCGGCCATGTCGATGCCGGCGTCGCCGAGGGCGCGACGCTGGTGGTCGACGGTCGCAGCTACCAGGTCGACGGTCACGGCGACGGCTTCTTCCTCGGCGGCTGTCTGTTCGATCGGGTCACCGCGGACATGCGGATCTACCGCGAGGAAATCTTCGGACCGGTGCTGTGCGTGATGCGGGTCGCCGATTTCGACGAAGCGCTTGCACTGGTCAACGCGCACGAATACGGCAACGGCACCGCGATCTTCACCCGCGACGGCGGCGCCGCGCGCGCGTTCGCGCATCGCGTGCAGGCCGGCATGGTCGGCGTGAATGTGCCGATCCCGGTGCCGATGGCCTTCCACAGTTTCGGCGGATGGAAGCGCTCGATCTTCGGCCCGCTGCATGTCCACGGCCCCGACGGCGTGCGTTTCTACACCCGCCTCAAGACGATCACCGCGCGCTGGCCGGAAGGCGCGCTGCACGCGGAATCGAAGCCGGCCGAATTCGTGATGCCGACCATGAAATGAGCCAAGGCCGGCGCGCAGTGTCGTACCCGGTTGCGCTCGGGTACGATCGAATGCCGGACACCGACGCCGCAGGCAGCCCCGCATGGACCTGATCCGCATCTTGCGTTCGCTCGAGGAATTCCTCTACGAGCTGATGAGCTGGCTGATCTTCTATCCGCGCACCCTGCTGCGGATCCTGCGCAATCCAGTCGCCATCGCCAGATACACGCAGTCCGAACTCAAACAGCCGGACGATCAGCAATTCACGGAAATGGTCAGCCCGCTGCTCACCCTGATCCTGTCGGTGATCCTGGCCCACGGCATCGAAATGATCGCTCGCGTGCCGATGCTCGATACCAGCGATCCGGTCTCGGACCTGCTGTTCGGCACGCAGCAGGGATTGCTCGCGACCCGAAGCATCTTTTTCAGCCTGTACGCATTGACCGGCGCGGCGATCACCATGAAGGTGCTGCGCATCCGCATCGACCGCGAGACCCTGCGCGAGCCGTTCTACATCCATGCCTATCTGATCGCTCCTTTTGCGCTCGCCGTTTCCACGGCGGCGGTCATGCTCCGGGAACCGGACGCCGGATGGATTCTCGGCGGGTTGGCAACCATACTCCTGGCCACGATATGGCTGATCTGGGCGCATGTCGCGATCTACCGTTACATGCTGAAGATCGGTCGGTTCCGCGCATTCCTGCACGCTGCCATACCTTTCGCGGTCACCTCCTCGCTGCTGATCGCCGGAGGCCTGCTGTTAGGCGTCTGAGCGCATCGCGGCCAGACCATCGAGACCGGTCATCGCGCGTCCCGGCGAACGACGCGCGGATCCGTATTGGTGATGCCATGTCCGTTCCCATAGATCCGAACAAGAGCCCTGCGACCGCCTTCGACCCGACCGCAGTCGATCAGGCCTTCACCCGCACTTCGCCCTACGGCACCCATGCCGAGCCCACCTACTCCGGCGCACTGAGTTTCCTGCGCCGCAGGTACACCAAGGATCTGACCGGCGTCGATGTCGCCGTCGTCGGCGTACCCTTCGACCTCGCCACCACCAATCGTCCCGGCACGCGCCTCGGCCCGCGCGCGATCCGCGCGGCATCCGCATCGCTGGCGTGGTGCGCGCCGTACGCATGGGACTTCGATCCCTGCGAACGACTGAACGTGATCGACTGGGGCGACACGCACTTCGATCACGGTCGTCCGGAACGCGTGCCGGACGCGCTTCGCGAGACCTTCCGCACATTCGCGTCGGCCGGCGTCGCGGCGCTCGCCCTCGGCGGTGATCACTTCATCAGCTATCCCATCCTGCAGGCGCTGCATGAAACCCACGGCCCGCTCGCGCTGATCCATTTCGATGCGCACAGCGACACCTGGGAAGATCACGATGAGCGTGTCGACCACGGCACGATGTTCTGGCATGCGGCGCGGACCGGCATCGTCGACGTCGCCCACTCGATCCAGATCGGCATGCGCACGTTGAATCCGGAAGATCATGGCTATCGCGTGCTCGACGCGCGCTGGCTGCATGCGCACGGCGCCGATGCCTGCATCGCGGCGATCCACGAGCGCGTCGGCGAACGCAAGTGCTACGTCAGTTTCGACATCGATTTCCTCGATCCGGCCTTCGCGCCCGGCACCGGCACGCCGGTGGTCGGCGGTTTCTCCACGCACGATGCGCTGCGGCTCATCCGCGGACTCGCCGGGTTGAACATCGTCGGCATGGACGTGGTGGAAGTCTCGCCTCCCTACGATCACAGCGAACTCACCGCGCTTGCAGGTGCGTCCATCGCCCAGGAATTGCTGGCGGCGTACGCCAGCCGGTTTCCGGATCGGGGCTGATCCTTTTCAACATCCTGCATCGCTGAAACACCTGTCATCCCGAACGAGGGCGAAGCCCGAGGAGGGATCTGCTGCTGTTACTGTCACAGCAGCAGATCCCTCCACCCGCTGCGCGGGCGTTCGGGATGACAGGTCATTCGTATCGATTCGTGGTCCGGGAGAATTCGAAGATTATGAGCCTGCGGTCAAGCGGCCTTCGCGGTTTTCCTGCAGAATCCGGCAAGGCGGAAACGCCGCACATCCAGGCACGAGAAGACCATGGCACAGCCCCACGACGACACCCGCACCGCGCATCGGATCTGCCCGTTCTGCGAAGCCGCCTGCGGGCTGAGCGTGCAACTGCGCGGCGATGAGGTCGTCGCGGTCCGCGGCGACAAGGACGATGTCTTCAGCCGTGGCTATCTCTGCCCCAAGGGCGTAGCACTGAAGGATCTGCACGACGATCCCGACCGCCTGCGCACGCCGATGATCCGCCGCGGTCGTGGCGCCGACGCACGCTGGAAAGCCTGCGGCTGGGAAGACGCGTTCGCCGAGATCGAACGCAGGCTGTTGCCGCTGCTCGACACCCATGGCCGCAGCGCGCTGGCGCTGAGCTTCGGCAATCCGATCGTGCACAAGCTCGGACTGCAGCTTTATGTGCCGCGCCTGGCGCGCGCCGCGGGCACGCCGAATGTCTTCAGCGCCTCGACGCTGGACCAGATGCCCAAGCACGTCGCCTGCGGACTGATGTACGGGCACTGGTTGAGCATCCCCGTCCCCGATATCGAACGCACCGACCTGCTGATCGTGCTCGGCGCCAATCCCATCGCCAGCAACGGCAGCCTGTGGACCGTGCCGGATTTCCGCGGCAAGGCCCGCGCGCTGCGCGAACGCGGCGGTCGCATGATCGTGATCGATCCGCGCCGCAGCGAAACCGCCGACGTCGCCGACGAACATCACCCGATCCGCCCCGGCGGCGACGTCTTCCTGCTGCTCGGCATGCTGCAGCATCTGCTCGCAAGCGGATCGCCTCGCCTCGGCGCCGCCGAGGGTCACGTGGCTGGTCTGGTCGAATTGCAGGCGGCAGTGAGCGCATTCACGCCCGAGCGCATGGCAGAGGCCGCGGGCCTCGACGCGCCGACCATCCGCCATCTGGCCGACGCATTGCGCGAAGCCCCACGCGCCGCGCTGTACGGCCGCATCGGCACCTGCACGCAGCCGTACGGCACGCTCTGCAGTTGGTTGATCGAAGTGTTGAACCTCGTCACCGGCCGCATCGACGCTGAAGGCGGCATGCGCTGGCCGCTGGCGCCCGCGTTCCAGGCCAACAGCACCGGCAAAGGCGGTCGCGGTCGCGGCGTGGTGATGAGACGCCGACATTCGCGGGTGAGCGGCGCCCCGGAAGTGATGGGCGAATTCCCGATGGGCTGTCTCGCCGAGGAAATCGATACGCCCGACAGCGAAGCCGGGCCGAAAGTGCGCGCCCTGATCACCATCGCCAGCAACCCGGTGCTGTCGGCGCCGAACGGCGCACGGCTCGCCGCGGCGCTCGACGGTCTGGACTTCATGCTCAGCCTCGATATCTATCTCAATGAAACCACGCGGCATGCCGACGTGATCCTGCCGGCGCTGTCGCCGCTACAGGAACCGCATTACGACGTCGCGTTCACGCAGCTGGCGTGGACGCATGCCGCGCGTTTCAGTCCGCCGGTGCTGCCGGTTCCCGAAGACGCGTGGCCCGAATGGCGGATCCTGATGCGGCTCGCGGCGATGCTGGAAGGCCGCGACGATGCGGCCGATGTCGATGCCCGCGACGAGGATGCACTGAAGAAGGAACTGCACGGCATGCTCGCTGCGGCAGGCGTGCCGGCCGAACAGCAGCCCGAACAGGTGGCCGCCCTGCTTCGGGCCAGCGCGCACCTTTCCGGCCCGGAACGCCAGCTCGATCTGGGTCTGCGCGCCGGGCCGTGGGGCGATCGTTTCGGCGCTCGACCCGATGGGTTATCGCTGGGGAAATTGAGCGCGTCGCCGCACGGCATCGATCTTGGCCCGCTGCAGGCTCGACTGCCTGGTGTGCTACGCACGTCAGATGGTCTGATCCAGACGGCTCCGCCTGCATTGCTCGAAGACCTGGCGCGCGTGGAAGCGGCGCTGTCGCAGCCTCATGCGCATGCACCGGGCGAAGGTCATCCGCTGATCGTGATCGGGCGGCGTGATGTGCGTTCGAACAACAGTTGGATGCACAACCTGCCCACGCTGGCGAAGGGGCCTGAGCGCTGTCTGGCGTTGCTGCATCCGCAGGATGCGGCTGCGGCTGATATCGCCGACGGCGCGATGGCGCGGCTGCAGGGCGCGGGTGGGCGCGAGGTTGTGGTGCGCGTGAAATACAGCGAGGACATGTGTCCTGGCGTGATCAGTCTGCCGCATGGGTGGGGGCACGATCTGCCGGGTACCACGCAGCGGCTGGCGAGCGAGCGGCCGGGCGCTAATCTCAATGCATTGCTGGATGAGGGGTTGCGGGATCCGCTTTCGGGGACTTCGGTGTTGAGTGGAGTGCCGGTGAGGTTGCGCCCGATGCTTGACTGAGGTTAGGGAGAAGTTTGAACTCCGCATGCGTTCGTAGGAGGGCCTTCAGGCCCGATCTCTTTACACGAAACCCCTATGAACAACGTGCTCGGGGCTGAAGCCCCTCCTACGTAAGCAGAGCAATCGAATTCAAATGTATTCGAGCCGGATCGATAGTGCATGGAACGGCAACTGCAGAGCTTCCGCACCCCAGCGAGGAAAAATTTCCAAGCTTTACACCAAATCTGCCCACAGCAATGTCTTGGTAGCTCTGGGCTGTGAGGGGTGATATCCAAGTGAATCCGCCTCATGGCGAACAGATCGCAGTGAGCCCTTGATACGGCTTGGCGATCAATCCATGCAGTCTGCAAGTCGGAGAATACCTCCGATAATGTGTGCCTCACAGTTCGCCGCCTTGATGTCACGCTGGGTTTCCGAGCAAACACCACGCAATGGCGTTCCGACTTTTCCGCCCAATTCGTCTTGTAAGGAATGAATCTCGATTTCTGAGGAATGGTCGTCTGAGCTTTCCACGAGCTTCTGTATTTTTCCCGTAGCCGGCTTGCATAGCCCATTGCACTCGCTATCGTCGCTGCAGGGTTTTCCTGCATCTGTACTTGGCCACACGCAGGTCGGCGTAAACATCGTATAGCCGTACACATGCCCGCCCTTAGCACGACACTCCGCATCGTAAGCGGCATGCTGTCGTCCTGAAAAAGGCGAGGAAGTCACGCATCCGGTGAGCGCAGCAATCATCATGGCAAGGGCGGTCTTTGTCGACCTACGCCACATACACAGTCTTGATATTCATGAACTCATGAATCCCATGCTCCGCCAACTCACGACCGAACCCGGAAGTCTTCGTACCCCCGAACGGCAACCGCACATCGCTCCGAACGATCGCGTTGACGAAAGTCGCACCCGCCTGCAGACGCCGCGCGACCGCTTCACCGCGCGCCTTGTCCGCAGTCCAGACACTCGCGCCCAGACCGAACACGGTGTCGTTGGCGATGCGTACCGCATCGTCGTCGTCGCGGGCGCGGAGGATGCTCGCGGCCGGGCCGAAGAGTTCTTCGTTGTAGGCGGGCATGCCGGGCACGACGTGATCGAGGATGGTCGCGGGATAGTGCGAGCCGCCCTGCCCCGGCGTGCCGCCGATCAATAACTTCGCGCCGGCGGCGACGCTGCGCTGCACCTGGTCGTGGACTTCGTCGCGCAGATCGGCGCGGGCCATCGGCGCTAGGGTCGTGGCTTCGTCCGATGGATCGCCGACGGCGAGCTTGCCGGCGGCTTCGACGAAGCGCGCGGCGAAGGCATCGGCGATGCCCGGCGTCACGATGAAGCGCTTGGCGGCGATGCAGGTCTGGCCGGCGTTGCCGAATCGCGATGCGATCGCGGCCGGAATAGTGATATCGAGATCGGCATCGTCCAACACCACGAACGGGTCGCTACCGCCGAGTTCCATCACGCACTTCTTCAGGTGCTTGCCGGCGGCCGAGGCCACCGCGCTGCCGGCGCGTTCGCTGCCGGTCAACGTGACCGCTTTCACCCTGGGGTCGGCGATCACCTGGGCAGCCATCGAATTGTCGATGTGCAGCACGCCCAATACGCCTTCGGGAATGCCGGCATCGCGCAGCACGCGGGCGATCGCGTCCGCGCAGCGCGGCACGTTGCTCGCATGCTTCAGGACCGCGACATTGCCAGCCATCAGCCCCGGCGCAAGGAAGCGGAACACCTGCCAGATCGGGAAATTCCACGGCATCACCGCGAAGATGCAGCCCAGCGGCTCGTAAGTGACGTAGCTGCGATGCGCCTCGGTGGCGATCATGCCGTCGCGCAGATAGTCGATGGCGTGCTCTGCGTAGTATTCGCATGCGGATGCCGACTTTTCGATCTCCGCCAGACCTTCGCGGTGCAGTTTGCCCATGTCGGCGGTCATCGTCGCAGCAATGGCCTCACGCTGTCCGCGCAACTGCGCAGCGAGCGCGCGCAGCAATGCGCCGCGATCGTCGAGATCGCGCGCGGCCCACGCAGGCGCTGCGTCCGCGGCCGCCTGCAGGATGCGCTCGACGTCGGCCGCGCCGATGTAGTCGTAGCGATAGTCGACTGCACCGCTCCATGGATGGATCAATTCGACCGTCATGTCTCTTGCCTCTTTTGTGTGAGTGCTTCCGCCACGGGCGCGCGGCGGAATCGGGGACGCGCAGGCTGCGGTCAGCCGTTGTCCTGCATCGCCAGCTGCATGTCGCGCTGGCGGCGGCGTTCCTCGCGGCGCATCCACCACCAGCCGATCACCGCGACGAGCGCCACGATGGTGACCATGATGGTCGCCAGCGCATTGATCTTTGGATTGAGGCCCAATCGCACCGAGGAGAAGACCTTGATCGGCAGCGTGGTCGAGCCCGGACCGGAGACGAAACTGGAGATCACCACATCGTCCAGCGACAGCGTGAAGGCCAGCAGCCAGCCGGAGACCAGCGCGGGCGCGATGATCGGTAGGGTGATCTGGAAGAACACCTTCACCCGGTTGGCGCCCAGATCCATGGCCGCTTCTTCCAGGGATTTGTCCAGCTCCGACATGCGCGAGGAAATGACCACGGTGACGAACGCCAGCGTGAAGGTGACGTGCGCGATCCACAGCGACAGCACGCCCTTCGGCTGGAACTGGCCGATCCCCAGTCCGTTGAGCGCATTGCCCATCGACACGAACAGCAGGAGCAGCGACAGGCCGAGGATCACCTCGGGCATCACCAGCGGCGCGGTGATCAGCGCGCCGAACAGCGTGCGGCTGCGGAAATGCCGCATCCGCGTCATCACCAGCGACGCCAGCGTGCCCAGCACCACCGCGCCGGTGGCGGTGAAGAACGCAAGCTTCAGACTCAGCCATGCGGCGTTGAGCATGTCGCGGTCGCGGAACAGTGCGCCGTACCACTTGAACGAGAATCCCGACCAGACGCTGGCCAGCTTGCTTTCGTTGAACGAGTAGATCATCAGAATCAGGATCGGCACGTACAGAAAGGCGAAGCCCAGCGTCAGCACCGACCACGTCAGCCAATGTTGCCGGAAGGCGTTCATGTCAGTTTGCCCTCCATCTCACGCTGCTGCACGCGGTTGAAGATCAGGATCGGTACCAGCAGCAGGAGCAGCATCGAGATCGCCACCGCGGACGCGCGCGGCCAATCGGTCGCGGCGCTGAAGTCGTTGACCAGTTGCCGGCCGATCATCAGCGTGTCGGGGCCGCCGAGCATCTCGGGAATGACGTACTCGCCCACTGCGGGAATCATCACCAGCATGCAGCCGGCGATGATGCCGGCGCGCGACAGCGGCAGGGTGATCTTGAGGAAGGCCTGCCACGGCTTGGCGCCGAGATCGTAGGCTGCCTCCAGCAAGCGGTTGTCGTGCTTCACCAGGTTGGTGTACAGCGGCAGGATCATGAAAGGCAGATAGCAATAGACGATGCCGATGTAGGTCGCGAGCGGCGTGTACAGGATCTTCAGCGGCTCTTCGATGATGCCGAGCTTCATCAACAGGCCATTGAGCAGACCGTTGTTCTTGAGGATGCCGACCCATGCATAGACGCGGATCAGGAACGAAGTCCACGACGGCAGCACCACCAGCATCATCGCCACGTTGCGCGCGGATGGCGAAAGGCGCGAAATGACATAGGCCATCGGATAACCGATCAGCAGCGCGAGCAGTGTCGACACTGCGGCGATCCACAGCGAACTGCCGTAGGCCTGCACGTAGAGCGAATCGGTCACCAGGGTCGCGTAATGGCTCAGATTGAGCTTCATCGTGACCGCGTTGTCGATGTACTCGATGATCGGCGTGTACGGCGGCGATGAGGTCTGGTCGCGCATCGAGAAGGAAATGCGCAGCACGATCAGGAACGGAATGGCGAAGAACAGCAGCATCCACAGATAAGGAATCGCGATCACCCCCCAGCGCTTACCGGGGACCAGTTTCGCCAGAACCCTGCCGATGCCCGCGTTCATGTGGTCAGCACCACGCCTTCGTTCTCGCCCCAGCAGACCCAGACCTCATCGCCCCAGGTCATGCCCTCGCTCGCCCAGCGTTCCTGATTGGCGAAGTTCGCCATCATCTTGAAACCGGTGGGCAGGCGCACGTGGAACACCGAGTGACTGCCGAAATAGGCGATGTCCTCGATCTTCCCGCGCGCCTTGTTGTGCGGCTGCGCCGGTTCCTCTTTGCTGATCTGCACTTTTTCCGGGCGCACCGCGAATGCGACATCCTGGCCTTCGTAGCCGGAAATGCCGTGGCCGACGTAGATCACGTCCGGCAGCTGCGGCGCGCGGATGGTCACGTAGTCCTTCATGTCCTCTTCGATCCGGCCTTCGATCATGTTCACCGAACCGATGAATTCGGCGGCGAAACGGCTGGTCGGCGATTCGTAGATTTCGTCGGGCGTGGCGACCTGGCGGATGCGGCCGCTGTCCATCAGCGCGATGCGGGTGGCCATGGTCATGGCCTCTTCCTGATCGTGGGTCACCATCACGCAGGTCACGCCGGATTTCTCGATGATGCTGACCAGCTCCAGCTGCATCTGCGAGCGCAGCTTCTTGTCCAGCGCGCCCATCGGTTCGTCCAGCAGCAGCAGTTTCGGCCCTTTCGCCAGCGAACGCGCCAGCGCCACGCGCTGCTGCTGGCCGCCGGATAGCTGGTGCGGCTTGCGCTGGGCGTATTTTTCCATCTGCACGAGTTTCAGCATTTCGGTGACGCGCGCTTCGATCTGTTGCTTCGGCATGCCGTCCTGTTTCGGGCCGAAGGCGATGTTCTGGGCCACGGTCATGTGCGGAAACAGCGCATACGACTGGAACATCATGTTGATCGGCCGCTCGTAGGGCGGCAGATCGTTCATCAGTTGGCCGTCGAGATAGATCTTCCCGGAGGTCGGCCGTTCGAAGCCGCCCAGACAGCGCAACAGCGTCGACTTGCCGCAGCCGGAACCGCCGAGGAGCGCGAAGATCTCGCCCTTGCGGATGCTGAGGTTGGTGTCTTCGACCGCGACGAAACCGTCGAACTCTTTGCGCACATCGACGATCCGCAGGTAGTCCTCGGTATCTTTGTCGTTGCTGGTGTGCCCGGTGCCCATCCATCATCCCCGTCTTGTTGTGCGACGCGCCGTCGAGCCTCGCGCAGTCGTGCAGCGTAGAACGGAGCCGGCGATGCCGGCTCCGTACCGGCATCAGCGTCCCGTCTTGAGATCGGTCCAGATACGCGTGTACTGCTCGGCCACTTTCGGCGGCACCACGGTGAAGGTCCACAGCTTGGCCGCGACTTCCGGCGGCGGATACAGGGTCGGATCGCTGGTGATTTCCGGCAGGATCATCGGCTTGGTCGCCGGGATCGCGTTCGGATAGCTGATGAAGTTGGAGTTGGCCGCCATCACCTTCGGATCCAACAGATTGTTGATGTAGGCGTAGGCTTCATCGATGTGCTTGGCGTCCTTCGGAATGGCCAGCATGTCGAACCACTGCGGCGCGCCTTCCTTCGGGATCGAATAGGCGATGTTGACGCCGTTGCCGGCCTCCGCAGCGCGATTGCGTGCCTGGATGATGTCGCCCGACCACGCCAGCACCAGACAGGTGTCGCCGCTGGCCAGCGCATCGATATAGGACGACGAATGGAACGTGGTGATGTACGGGCGGATCGCCTTGAGCAGCGGCACCGCTTTGGCGATGACCGCCGGATCTTCGCTGTTCGGATCTTCGCCCTGATAGTGCAGCGCGATCTTGATGATGTCGATCGGCGCGTCGAGCACGGTGACGCCGCAATCCTTCAACTTGGAGATGTTCTCGGGCTTGAAGATCAGATCCAGACTGTTGGCGACATCGGTATTGCCGAAAGCGGCCTTGACCTTGTCGACGTTGTAGCCGATGCCGGTGGTGCCGATCATGTACGGAATGCCGAATTTGTTGCCCGGGTCGAGATTCTCCAGGCGCTTCATGATCGTCGGATCGAGATTGGCGTAGTTCGGGATCTTGCTGCGGTCCAGCGGATGGAACACGCCGGCCTTGATCTGGCGCCCCATAAAGTCGGAGGACGGCACCACCACGTCGTAGCCGCTCGAACCGGCCAGCAGTTTCGTTTCCAGCACTTCGTTGCTGTCGAACACGTCGTAGACCACCTTGATGCCGGTGGCCTTCTCGAAGTTGGCGTTGGTGTCTTCGGCGATGTAATCCGACCAGTTGATGACGTTGACGATCTTCTCGCCGCCCCCGGCTTTACCGCCGTCGGCGGCTTGTTTGTCGCCGCCGCCGCAGGCGACCAGCATGGAGATGGCAACGGACAGACCCAGCATTCGCAATTTCATGGCATTCCTCTCGCCCGGCAGGGCATCGGTGGATGGCGGTAGCGGTTCGCAAGGCGAGTGTCGCGCAGCTCGGCGGCATGCGCCAGCGGTCATGCGGTAACGATCATCTCTCGAGTGCGGCCGCGGTCTCGTTCAACGACTTCCAGGCCTTCTCGAACAATTCGTCGACCTGCTCGCGGGTGATGATCAGCGGCGGCGACAGCAGCATTGAATCATAGGTGGCGCGCAGGATCAGCCCGTTGCGCAGGGCCATGTCGCGGCAGAGCATCCCGACCTTGCCGCGATCCTCGAAGAACGCGCGCTTGCCCTTGTCGGGCACCAGTTCCAGGGCGCCGACCATGCCGGCGATGCGGGCTTCGCCCACCAGCCGGTGCTCGCCGAGTTCCGCCCAGCGCTGGGCCAGGTATGGGGCGATCTCGGTACGGGCGCGGTCGACGATGCCCTCCTCCTGCAGGATGCGGATGTTCTCCAGCGCCACCGCAGTACAGACCGGATGGCCGGAATAGGTGCAGCCGTGAGCCAGTTCGCCGCCCTGATGTTTCAGCACGCCGGCGACGCGATCGTTGAACATCGCCGCGCCCAGCGGGATGTAACCCGAGGTGATGCCCTTGGCGAGCGTCATCACGTCCGGAGTGAAGCCGAAATAATTCGCGCCGAACCATTCGCCGGTGCGGCCGAACCCGCAGATCACTTCATCGGCGACCAGCAGCACATCGTACTTGCGGCAGATGCGCTCGATTTCCGGCCAGTAGGTCGCGGGCGGGATGTAGACGCCGATCGCGCCCATGATCGGCTCGCCGATGAAGGCCGCGACCCGGTCCGGGCCGAGCGCGAGGATCTTGTCTTCCAGCCGCTTCGCCGCGGCCAGTCCGTATTCCTCGGGCGACATGTCGCCACCGTCGGCGAACCAGAACGGCGGATCGATATGGTGGATATCGGGGATGGGCAATCCGCCCTGCTTGTGCATGCCGGCCATGCCACCGAGGCTCGCGCCGGCCATGGTGGTGCCGTGATAGCCGTTGTGCCGGCCGATGAAGATGTTCTTCTGCGGCTGGTCCTGCACCGCCCAGAAATGCCGGACCAGGCGCAGGATGGTGTCGTTGGCCTCGGAGCCGGAGTTGGTGAAGAAGGCGTGATTGAGATCGGCCGGCGTGAGTTCCGCCAGTTTGGCCGACAGCTGGATCGTCGGCTCCACCGTGCACTGGAAGAAACTGTTGTAGTAGGCGAGCTGGGTCATCTGTCGCGACGCGACTTCGCCCAGTTCCTTGCGGCCGTAACCGAGGTTCACGCACCACAACCCCGCGAAGGCATCGAGCAACTTGTTGCCGTCGGCGTCCCAGACGTAGGCGCCTTCGCCGCGGGTGAGAATGCGGGTGCCCTTCTTCGCCAGCGCGGCGTTGTCGTTGAACGGATGCAGGTGGTGCGCGGCGTCGAGCTGCTGCAGGCGGACGATGTCGGTGTGATCCATGATGGTTCCGGACAAAAATTGTAGGAGCGGCTGATTGGTGTTCGAAAACCAGCCGCGATGAGGATGGATGACCGAAGCCGCGGATCAGACGTTCAATAGCAGGAATTCGCGCTCCCACGAACTGATCACGCGGAAGAAGGTTTCGTACTCCTTGCGCTTGACCGAGATGTAGGCGCGGACGAAGCGCGAACCCAGCAGATCGTGCAGCACCGTGCAGGTTTCCAGTTGATCCAGCGCTTCGCCGAGCGAGCGCGGCAATTCGAAACCGACATCCTGGGCGCTGATGGTCAACGGTTCGGTCGGCTGCAGTTTCTCGCGGATGCCGAACAGGCCGCAGGCCAGCGTGCCGGCCATCGCCAGATAGGGATTGGCGTCGGAGCCGGCGAATCGGCTTTCCACCCGGGTGTTTTCCGGCGTATCCATCGGCACGCGCAGGCCGCAGGTGCGGTTGTCGTACCCCCACTGCACGTTGATCGGGGCGACTTGACCCAGCGCCAGGCGACGATAGGAATTCACGTTCGGCGCGAAGAACGCCATCGCCATCGGCACGTATTTCTGCAGTCCGCCGAGATAGTGCTCGAAGAGCTTGCTCTGCTTGCCCTCGGTCTTGCCAGTGAACACGTTCCTGCCGGTCTTCACATCGATCAGGCTCTGATGGATGTGCATCGCACTGCCCGGCTCGTTTTCCATCGGCTTGGCGAGGAAGGTCGCGTACACGCCGTGGCGCATCGCCGCCTCGCGCATCATCCGCTTGAACATGAACACCTGGTCGGCGCGCGACATCGCGTCGGCGTGGGTGAAATTGACTTCCAGCTGCGCCGCGCCGGATTCGTGGATCAGCGTGTCCACGTCCAGTTTCATCGCATCGCTGTAGTCGTACATCAGATCGAGGATCGGGTCGAACTCGTTGACCGCGTCGATGGAATACGACTGGCGCGCGGTTTCCGGACGGCCGGAGCGGCCCGCGGGCGGCTGCAGCGGAAAATCCGGATCGGTGTTCTTCTGGACCAAAAAGAATTCGACCTCCGGCGCGACCACCGGCCGCAGGCCCAGCGCTTCGTAGGCATCGAGCACGCGCTTGAGCACGTTGCGCGGCGCTAGTTCGTGGCGCTCGCCGGCCTTGGTGTAGCAGTCGTGGATGATCTGCGCGGTGGGATCGGTGGCCCAGGGCACCAGCCGCACCGTATCGGGATCGGGACGCAGCAGCATGTCGGCGTCGGAGGGCGAAATCAGGTCGTAATAATCGTCGGGATAATCGCCGGTGACGGTGGTGGCGAAAATGCCTTCGGGCAGCCGGGTGCCGTAATCGTGCGAGAACTTGTCGGCGGGAATGATCTTGCCGCGCGCGTTGCCGGTGATGTCCGGCACCAGGCATTCGACTTCGGTGATGTTGCGGTCCTTCAGCCAGCGCAGCAGCGCGTGTTCGCCGGGCTGGGCGTCGACCGACGGCGGCGCAGGTTTTCGCTTGGTGACCGTACGGTTGGATGTGGCTTTGCGGGGTGGGGTTTTCGGGCTCATGCCGTCATCGTATCCGTTGGTTGGCGCGTTGTCGGCAGGCATCGCCGAAGGCGCGGAAGATGCCCAGAGAAAAAGCGTTCTCGAGCAAACGCCACTCGGGATGCCATTGCAGCGCCAGCAGGAATGGGCCCGTCGAACCATCGCAGGCGGAGCCGCTGCGGCGATAGGCCTCGATCAATCCGTCCGGCGCGGTCGCCTCCACGGTCAGGCCTTCGCCCAGCATCGCGATGCCCTGTCCATGCAGCGAGTTGACCCGGGCCGTCTCCGCGCCGGCGATCCCGGCGAGCCATCCGCCGGGACTCAGCGCGATCTCGTGCGTGGGCGCGTACTGCAGGTCGAGCGGATCGTCGGGGTTTTCGCGATGATCGAAATGACCATTCACCTCGTGCACTTTCTGGTGCAGGCGTCCGCCGAAGGCGACGTTGACTTCCTGGAAGCCGCGGCAGATGGCGAGGATCGGCAGACCGAGTTCGATCGCCAGCGGAATCAGCGCCAGATTGGTTTCGTCGCGGGCAGGGTCGTGGACATTGCCGGCGTAGCTGGGCTCGTCGCTGTAGTGGTGCGGCTCGATATTGCTCACCGAACCGGTCAGCAGGATGCCGTCCAGCCCTTCCAGCAGCGGCCGCAGGGGCAACATCGGCTGCAGACCGGGGATCAGCAGCGGGAGGCATCCGGCGCCATCCTGGACAGCGCGGACGTACTTTTCTCCGACCGCAAGAAAAGGATGCGGGCCGATGAATTTTCGGTCGGTCGGCAGACCGACCAGCGGTAGCCGTGCCGATGGTGAGGACATGCGGAAGGCTCTGGGCGGGCGTCGGGGGTGTCTTCCTCACGTTAACCGGCATGTTCGATTTCTGCAACACTCGGCCCTGCCGTCGACAGAAATTCGAAGATCGCTGCAATGCCGCACCGCCTCATCGCAGCAATGGCGGGAATAGCGGCGAAATGCCTGTTGAGTATTCTTGACGCCTTCCAGCCCGTATCGGCAACTGTCACACTGTTGCCGAGACCCCGAAGAACCTCGCCATCATGCCCGCAAGCCTCACCCCAGAAGACCTTCGCGCACTCGAACAGACGCCGGACTGTGAGCTGGTCGACCTGATCCTGCCCGACATGAACGGCCTGCTGCGCGGCAAGCGCGTCACTCGCAGCGCCCTGGAGAAGGTCTACGCCGACGGCATCTGCCTGCCGATGTCGCTCATCGCGACCGACATCACCGGCAACACTGTCGAGGAGACCGGGCTGGGCTACGACATCGGCGACGAAGACCGCATCTGCCGCCCGGTGCCGGGCACGCTGCGGCCGGTGCCGTGGTCGCCGCGGCCGATGGCGCAGCTGCTGCTGGCGATGGAAGACGCCAACGGCAGCCCCTTCGAAGCCAACCCCCGCGAAGTGCTGAAGCGCGTGCTCGACCGCTACGCCGCGCGCGGGCTGAAGCCGGTGGTCGCGGTGGAACTGGAGTTCTATCTGTTCGATCGCCTGCCCGACGCCCACGGCCGGCCGCAGCCGCCGATCAACGCGCACACCGGCGCGCGCAACATGAGTACGCAGGTCTATTACATCGAAGACCTCAACGATTTCCACGACTTCATCGATGCCGTCGCCGACGCCTGCCGGATCCAGGGCATCCCCGCCGACACCGCCGTGGCCGAGTACGCGCCGGGCCAGTTCGAGATCAACCTCAAGCACCGCGACGATGCCCTGCTGGCCTGCGACGATGCGATCTATCTGAAGCGCGCGATCAAGTCGATCGCCCAGAAACAGGGCCTGCAGGCCAGCTTCATGGCCAAGCCGCTGGTCGAGCAGGCCGGCAGCGGGCTGCACATCCATGCCAGCGTGCTGGATGCGAACGGCGACAACATTTTCGCCTGCACTCCGGATGCGCCCTGCGACGCGCTGCGCCACGCCATCGGCGGCCTGCAGCGCAGCGCGAAGGACTGCCTGCTGCTGTTCGCGCCCAACGCCAACAGCTACCGGCGCTTCGTGCTCAACGCGTTCGTACCGCTGAACGAAGTCTGGGGCTTCAACAACCGCACCGTGGCCATGCGCGTCCCGCACAGCGACGAGAAGAACACCCGCATCGAGCACCGCATCGCCGGCGCCGACGCGAACGTCTACCTCGCCACCGCCGCGGTGCTGGCCGGCATGCTCGACGGCATCGAACACGGCTACGATCCGGGCGCGCCGGTGGTCGGCAACGCCTACGAACAGACCGAGATCAAGACGCCCTACTGGCGCGATTCGATCCGCGACTTCATGGCCAGCGACTTCATCGCCGACCAGTTCGGCGAACGCTTCCGCCACATCTACGGCCAGCAGAAACTGAAGGAGCTGCACAGCTTCTATCGGGAAGTCACCACGCTGGAATACGACTGGTACCTGCGGTCGGTGTGACGAATCGGGGCAACGCATGACCACCTCGCCCTACCCGCCCAGCTGGTACGCCGCCAGCGTCGAATCGTTTCCGCCGCAGCCCGCGCTGCAGGGCGACATCGACGCCGATGTCTGCATCCTCGGCGCGGGTTACGTCGGCCTGTCCGCTGCGCTGGAACTCGCGGAGGCCGGCTACAAAGTCGTGGTGCTCGAAGCCGAACGCATTGGCTGGGGCGCATCGGGCCGCAACGGCGGCCAGGTGATCTTCGGCTGGGGCTGCAGCGAGGGCAAACTCGAAACGCTGCTCGGGCGCGAAGATGCGCGCCGCATGTTCGACTGGTCGCTGGAAAGCGTCCGGCTGATCCACGAACGCCGCGAACGCTACGACATCGACTGCGACTGGCGCCCGGGGCATTGCCACGTCGCGATCAAGCCACGCCAGGTGCGCGAACTGCTGGCCTGGCAGGAAGAATTGCAGCAGCACTACGACTACCCGCTGCCATGGCGCGATCGCGAATCGCTGCGCGCGATGCTGGACTCGCCGCGCTATCTCGGCGGGCTGTACGACGAACGCTCGGGGCATCTGCATCCGCTGAAGTACGCCCTGGGCCTCGCCCGCGCCGCGCTCGCGGCCGGCGTGCGTATCTGCGAAGCCAGCAAGGTGCTGCGGATCGAACACGGCGCGCGTCCGGTCCTGCACACAGCCGTAGGCTGCGTGCGCTGCGATTTCGCGGTGCTCGCCGGCAACGCGCTGGTGAAGGACGTGGCCCCGGAGCTCGACCGCAAGATCATGCCGGTCGGCACCTACATCGGCGCCACCCGGCCGCTCGGCGAGGATCGCGCCCGTGCCCTGATCGCGAACGACATGGCCGTCGCCGATACCAATTGGGCGCTGGACTATTTCCGGCTGAGCGGCGACCACCGCCTGCTGTTCGGCGGCCGCGCCAGTTATTCGAATTTCCAGCCGCCCAATCTGGCCTGGGTGATGACCCGGCGGATGCGCAAGGTGTTTCCGCAGTTGGCCGATGTCGATTTCGAGCACGTCTGGGGCGGCACCATCGACATCAGTTTCAACCGCGCGCCGCACTGGGGCCGGATCGGCAAGGACAACGTCTATTTCGCGCAGGGCTTCTCCGGGCATGGCGTGAACGTCACCGGATTGGCCGGCAGGGTCATCGCCGAAGCGATCCGCGGGCAGTCCGGGCGGCTGGATGTGTTCGAACGCATCCGCCACCGCGATTTCCCCGGCGGCCGCACCTTCCGCACCCCGATGCTGGTCGCGGCGATGGCCTGGTACAAGCTGCGCGACGCGCTGTGGTGAGGCCCTGCGAAAAAATTGTTCCGCCGATGCTTGACGCTTCCGCGGACGCCGTCTAGACTTTTGCGCTCTCCAGACACACATGGGGCCATAGCTCAGCTGGGAGAGCGCCTGCATGGCATGCAGGAGGTCGGCGGTTCGATCCCGCCTGGCTCCACCAAGATTCAAGACGCTTCAGATCGTTAGGCCGGATTTGAAGCAGTGACAGAGTTCTACGACGTCCCCATCGTCTAGAGGCCTAGGACACCACCCTTTCACGGTGGACACCGGGGTTCGAATCCCCGTGGGGACGCCACTATTCGAAACGACGAAGCCCGCTCACGCGGGCTTCGTCGTTTTTGCATGCACGGATCTGCGCGCACGGATTTCAACGATTCGAAGTACAGGACAGCTCAGACGCCCGGTACGGATGCGGCGACCTGGGGATCCTCGTGACGCTCGCGCAGACTCGCGGCGCCGTGCCCCCGCTCGGCCAGATACTGCAGCCACTTGCCCAGGAAGGTATTCATGCGAAGGCGGTGATCCAGCGCTTCGCCCGGTGCGGGGTACATGCCGATCACGTCCTGCCAGCGACGGCCCAGGTAACAGTGCGTCGCCTCCACCTGTTTCGTATCGCGATACAGGCGCACATGCGCGGAAGGGTCCGGTTCGCCGGTCACCGGATCGATCAGCGCGTAGCTCAACCGCAGTTCGACGGTGTAGGCGTGTTGCGCCGTCACCTCCAGATGCAGGTCGAGGCCATCGCCGACAGAGGACACATAGCGGCCCTCGCGCAGATCCTCGGGGATGAACAGCCGATGGAGGCGCTGGTGGTTTTCGGAATACAGCGCCATCAACCACGAGAAGCGGTTGATTTTCGCGGCATCGATCGAGCGGGAAAGGACGTGCGACATGCAGCGGATCGTACACACCCGATGCGATCCGCGACAGCATTGACGGATCAGCGAAACGCGGGGAATATGGAACCGACTGTTTCGCACAAACGCCCCGGAATCCGCGCTTTCCGGTCCAGGCAGCGATCAATACATCTCGCGGTAAATCCCCAGCGTCGTCATCACCTTGCTCGCGATCTCCTCGATCGACGTGTGCGTGGTGCTGAGCGAGGGGATGCGCTCGGCGCGCAGCATCGCTTCGGCTGCCGCGACCTCGCGCTTGCAGGTGTCCAGTTGGGCGTAGCGCGAGTTGGCGCGGCGCTCCTGGCGGATCTGCTGCAGCCGAATCGGATCGATGGTCAGCCCGAACAGCTTGGCGCGGTGCTGACGCAGCCGCGGCGGCAGGCGATCGTGCTCCAGGTCTTCGTCGGTCAGCGGATAGTTCGCCGCCTTCACGCCGTGATGCATGGCCAGATAGATGCAGGTCGGGGTCTTGCCGGCGCGCGAGACGGCGACCAGGATCACGTCGGCCTCGTCGTAATTCGTGGCGATGCCGTCGTCGTGGGTCAACGCGAAGTTCATCGCGTTGATGCGCCGGTGGTAGGTCTCGAAATCGACCATGCCGTGCGCCTGCCCCACCCGCGACAGCCGCTGCTGGCCCAGTTCGCGCTCCAGCGGCTCGATGAATGGGGCGAACACGTCCAGCATCAGTGCCCCGCTTTCGGCCAGCACCGCACTGAGATCGGCGTCGACGCAGGAACTCACGACGATGGGGCGGGCGCCGAGGGCAACGCCCGCTGCACGGATCAGCGCTGCGGCCTCCCCGGCCTTCTCCAGGGTATCCACGAACGAGATGCGTTCCGTACGGAAATGCGTCTCGCTGAACTGTGTCAACAGACTGTGGCCGATGGTTTCGGCGGTGATGCCGGTGCCGTCGGAAATGTAGAAAACCGGTCGGGTCTGGTTCATGGGGCTCGCATTGGTGATGGCCGATGGGACTACGCGGGGCATGGTCTTGTTAAAATAACCGCTTTCCCGGCGCCGCACCGCGCCCGTATGGAGCTCCCGTTGAACGAGAACATCCTCTGGCTGCACGCGCTGCGCCTGTCCGACCTCGCCCGCGTGGGCGGCAAGAACTCCTCGCTGGGCGAAATGATCGGTCATCTGGCCGGGCTGGGCGTCTCGGTGCCGGGCGGTTACGCCACCACCGCCGAGGCGTTCAAGGACTTCATCGCCCATAACGATCTGCATCAGCGCATCTTCGACCGTCTGGCGACCCTGGATGTCGAGGACGTGCCGGCGCTCAACGCCGCCGGCGGCGAAATCCGCGGCTGGGTGATCGACGCTCCGCTGCAGCCGCAGCTCGATGCCGACATCCGCACGGCCTATGCGCAGCTTTGCGCCGAGAACGGAGGTTCGGAGATCGCTGTCGCGGTGCGCTCCTCGGCCACCGCCGAAGACCTGCCCGACGCCTCGTTCGCCGGCCAGCAGGAAACCTTCCTTAACGTGACCGGCGCCGACGACGTGGTGCGCAAGGTCAAGGAAGTGTTCGCCAGCCTCTACAACGACCGGGCGATCGCCTACCGGGTGCATCACGGCTTCAAGCACGAGGACGTGTTCCTCTCGGCCGGCGTGCAACTGATGGTGCGTTCCGATGTGGGTTCCTCCGGCGTGCTGTTCACGCTCGACACCGAATCGGGTTTCCGCGAAGTGGTGTTCGTCACCGCCAGCTATGGCCTGGGCGAGAACGTGGTCCAGGGCGCGGTGAATCCAGACGAGTTCTACGTCTACAAGCCGACCCTGCGCGCGGGCAAGCCGGCGATCCTGCGCCGTTCGATGGGCGCCAAACAGATCCGCATGGTCTATTCCGACGCCCCCGGCGAGCGCGTGCGCAACGAGGACACGCCGGCCGAACTGCGCAACGCGTTCTCGATCACCGACGAAGACGTGCAGGAACTGTCGCGGCAGGCGCTGACCATCGAGGAACACTACGGCCGCCCGATGGACATCGAGTGGGCGAAGGACGGCATCACCGGCAAACTCTTCGTGGTGCAGGCGCGTCCGGAAACCGTGAAGTCGCGCGCGCACGCCACCCAGATCGAACGCTACAGCCTCGGCCATCGCGGTGAAGTGGTCTGCGAAGGTCGCTCTATCGGCCACAAGATCGGCAGCGGCGTCGCCCGCGTGGTGCGTTCGCTCGCCGATATGAATCGCGTACAGCCCGGCGACGTGCTGATCGCCGACATGACCGATCCCGACTGGGAACCGGTGATGAAACGCGCCTCGGCCATCGTCACCAATCGCGGCGGCCGCACCTGCCATGCCGCGATCATCGCGCGCGAGCTGGGCGTGCCCGCCGTGGTCGGCACCGGCAATGCGCTGGATACGATCATCGATGGCCATGAAGTGACCGTGAGCTGCGCCGAAGGCGACACCGGCTTCATCTACGAAGGCCTGCTGCCGTTCGAGCGCATCGTCACCGATCTGGACAATATGCCGCCGGCGCCGCTGAAGATCATGATGAACGTGGCGAACCCGGAGCGCGCCTTCGATTTCGCGATGCTGCCCAACGCCGGCATCGGTCTGGCGCGCCTAGAAATGATCATCGCCAGTCACATCGGCGTGCATCCCAAGGCGCTGCTGGATTACGCGAACCAGGACGCCGAGGTCAAACGCAAGATCGACGCGAAGATGGCGGGTTACGCCAGCCCCGTCGATTTCTACGTCGACCGCCTCGCCGAAGGCATCGCCACAATTACCGCATCGGTCGCGCCGAACCCGGTGATCGTGCGCCTGTCGGATTTCAAGTCGAACGAATACGCCAATCTGATCGGCGGCGCGCGCTACGAGCCGCACGAAGAAAACCCGATGATCGGTTTCCGCGGCGCCAGCCGCTACGTCGACCCGTCGTTCCGCGATGCGTTCGCGCTGGAATGCCGCGCGGTGCGCAAGGTCCGCGAGACCATGGGCCTGGACAATTGCTGGGTGATGATCCCGTTCGTGCGCACGCTCGATGAAGGCCGCAAGGTGATCGAAGTGCTCAAAGAGAATGGCCTGGAGCAAGGCAAGGCTGGTCTGAAGATCATCATGATGTGCGAAGTGCCGTCGAATGCGCTGCTGGCCGATGAATTCCTCGACATCTTCGACGGCTTCTCGATCGGTTCCAACGACATGACCCAGCTCACCCTGGGCCTGGATCGCGATTCGGCGATCGTCGCCAACCTGTTCGACGAACGCGACCCGGCGGTGAAGAAAATGCTGTCGATGGCCATCCAGGCGGCGAAGCGCAAGGGCAAGTACATCGGCATCTGCGGCCAGGGCCCCAGCGATCATCCCGACCTCGCCGAATGGCTGATGCAGGAAGGCATCGAGTCGGTGTCGTTGAATCCCGACACCGTGGTCGATACCTGGCTGCGGCTGGCGAAGTCCAAAGCGGGCTGATCGTTTTGCGGACGAGCCCCTGAAAAGAGTCGCTGATCGGTCGTATTCAGGCTATTCGCGCGCTCATTCGTTACACTCGACCGATGTTCGAGCATTGGATGGAATGGCTCGGCCAACGCGATTGGCCGGCACTGGCGAGCGAATGGGGCGTGCGCGTGTTCGGCGCCCTCGCCCTTTTGTACATCGGCACCAAGCTGTCGAGGAGAATCGCCAGTACCTCCGGGCTGGCGCTGCAACGCGCCGGCGTCGATACCACCGCCGCCACATTCCTGCGCAAGATCGTCTACGTGGCGCTGATGGTGGTGCTGATCCTGGCGGTACTGCAGGTTTTCAACGTACCCATCAGTTCCGCTTTCGCCGTACTGGGTGCGGCGGGTCTGGCCATCGGCCTTGCGTTGAAGGATTCCCTGTCGAACGTCGCCTCCGGCGTCGGATTGGTGACGCTGAAACCTTTCCGCGTCGGCGACGTGGTCAACATCGCCGACATGATTGGACAGGTCGAGTCGGTGAGCATCTTCCAGACCGTGCTGCGGGGCCCCGACAACCAGACGATCACGCTGCCGAACAACCTGATCACGTCCTCGCCGATCGTCAATCTGACGCCCGGCGTGATGCGACGGATCGAACTGGTGATCGGCATCGATTATGGCGACGATATCGAAATGGCGCGCCGTACCGCGCTGGCGGTGATCGCCGACGATTCGCGCGTGCTCGATTCGCCCGCACCCGACGTACTGGTGTACTCGCTGGGCGACAACGGCGTGGACCTCGGCATCCGCTGTCACGTCGCCAACGACGATCACTTCCTGACCAAATGCCAATTGCTCGAACGGATCAAGGCGGCGTTCGATCAAGCCGGAATCACCATCCCGTACCCGCAGCAGGACATGCATCTTCATCTGAGGGATGCACAGGGAAGGCCGGTCGACTTGGGCAGCGCCCACTCGCGCTGAGGCAGCGTCTCGCGTTAGTCGTGGTGCAGGGCGGCAGGCCTCGCTCCAAGAGCATCGGCGATCGACCCGTAATCCGGATACCGCCGAAGAAGCTAGAGCGTTAGCCGCGCGCTACAGGACAGCGCCCCTTCGATCTCGCCGACGGGGCGAAGCGCAATGGCTCTGGACTTCAGGGCGGTTCGGGCTGAAGCTGTCGATCTCGAGTGCGGAACATTCCGTGTCCTGGTGCTGGTCTCCGACCCGGCCCGCCTCATCCGTCGACAACCCAGAATCGAAAGGCTTACCGCATGCAACCCAAGACACGTGTCATCGTCGGCCTCGCGCTGGCGCTCGCCTGCACGTCCGCATTCGCGGCGGACGACGGCCAGAAGCCGGGCGACATGCAATCGATCATGCTCGCGCAATGCGCAGCGATGAACGCGCAGTTCCGCACCACGCCGGGCATCAGCGATGTCCTCAAGACGCGTCCGGAAGCTGCGATGTGCGAATGCGTGACCCGGGGCATGCGCGCGGATGCCGGGATGGAATCGATGCGCGGCGCCAGCGAGGAAGAGATGGAAAAGCGCGTCGCGAACAGGAATTTCGAAACCTTCTTCGTCGCCAAGCTGTCATCGATCTTCTTTTCCTGCCTCTCGCAGGAACTCGATGAAGGCGTCAAGAATTTTCCGATCGACTGAAAAACCAGATCGTTCGTAGCCCGGGTAGAGCGCAGCGAAACCCGGGGCACTTCATTCGATATCTGCAAAAGCCCCGGGTTTCGCTGCGCTCTACCCGGGCTACGTATTACGCCGCGACTCAGGGTGCGAAATCCGCGATCCGGCTGCGGTAATAGCGCAACTCGCTGATCGAATCGCGTACGTCGCTCAGCGCGGTGTGCGCGGATTCCTTCTGCACGCCGGCCAGCACCTGCGGCGCCCAGCGCTTGGCGAGTTCCTTCAGCGTGCTGACGTCGAGATTGCGATAGTGGAAGTAGCGCTCCAGCTCCGGCATGCAGCGGTGCAGGAAACGCCGGTCCTGGCAGATCGAATTGCCGCACATCGGCGAGGCCTTGGGCCCGATCCACTGCTGCAGGAACTCGATCGTGCGCAGCTCCGCCTCGCGCATCGTCACGCCCTGCTCCAGCACCCGCTGCCACAGGCCCGATCGGCGGTGCTGGCTGCGGTTCCAGTCATCCATGGCTTCCAGCGTGGCCAGATCGTGGGCGATCGCGAATTCCGGGCCTTCGGCCAGCACGTTGAGGTTCGCGTCGGTCACCGCGGTGGCGATCTCGATGACCGAATCGTTGTCGGTGTCGAGCCCCGTCATTTCCAGGTCGATCCAGATCAGGCGGCCTTCGGCCGCAAGGGTTTGAGTCATCGCAAACAAGGACATGCGGCTCGCATCGAAAGGCAGGACATCGCATGATAGCCCAGTCCCCCAGCCGGTCACGGGCATGTCGCTCACCTCGCAACTCGATCACCACACCATCCTCGGCGCGATGCTGGCGCCGGCCCTGTTGATGGCCGCCACCGGTTCGCTGCTGGTGTCGGCAAATGCGCGGCTGGCGCGCGTGGTCGACCGCCTTCGCGCGCTGATCGTGGCCTGGGAACAGGACGCGCCCGACCGCGAGGAACGGGACACCCAGATCTCGCGACACCGGCATCGCGCCGCGCTGGTGCTGCGCGCCTGCTGGATGCTGTATGCGGCGCTGGGATTCTTCGTCGGCACGAGCCTGGGACTGGCCGCCGATGCATTGCTGGGTTTCAGGCTGGATGCGGTGCCGACGATCCTCGCGGTCGCCGGCATGCTCTGCCTGCTGGCGGCCAGCCTGGCGATGGGACGCGAGGTGAGTCTGTCGGTGAAGAGTTTCGACCAGGAACTCGATCAGGAACTGGCCCGCAGACGCGGATAGCCCCTCGTAGGAGGGCCTTCAGGCTCGAGCCTTTGCCGGGATATCGTGAAAGCTCGGGCCTGAAGGCCCTCCTACAGCGAGACCACAGATCGCAAAGGATCAAAGCGCTGGCTTGCCGCGTTTCCGCCGGAAATAATTGGTGAGCATGGTGCCTGCGGCTTCCGCGAGCAGGCCGCCCTGCACGTCGACGCGATGGTTGTGGCGCGGGTCGGCGAGCAGATCGAACACGCTGCCGGCGGCGCCGGTCTTCGGATCGCTGGCGGCGTAGACGACGCGCGCGACGCGCGCGTGCACCGCGGCCATCGCGCACATCGCGCAGGGTTCCAGGGTCACGTACAGCGTGCAGCCGATCAAGCGGTGATTGCCGACCGCGACACCGCCCGCGCGCATCGCCACGATCTCGGCGTGCGCGGTCGGGTCGTGGTCGCCGATGTTGCGATTCCAGCCCTCGCCGATCGCATTGCCCTGCACATCGACCAGCACGGCGCCGACCGGGATCTCGTCGTACTCGCGCTCGGCGCGTTCGGCCAGTGCGAGTGCGCGACGCATCCAAAGCAGGTCGATATCGCTCGCAGCGGCGTCCGTAGCGTCAGGTCCGGAATGGCCTGCCTGTTCGGACAGGATGGGCTTTCCAGCACCCGCCGCCCCCTGTTTTTTGTCGTCGATTGCTTGCATGCTTGGGTCGCGTCGCCGTGTCGGTGCTGGCCGACGCATGATGATCGCTGGCCCGGCCCATGTCATCTGTCGGACATCCGCCGGCGACCGGTTTTCGAAGGATCAACGCTCCACGAGCGTTCAACAGGGGAGGTTTCACCATGTCGAGCACGACCGGGCCATCCGCGCCCAGTTCATCCCGGACAGTCTCGGGGCAGGAAACGCCCGTCCGGCTTCCGCCCGTCCTGCCGCCCAGCCCGTGCTGCTGCGACAGCGATCCGGTCGCGGGCCTCAAACAATTGTTCGTCGATTATTTCCAGGGCCGCGGCATGGCCGCCGGCCGCGATCCCGCGACGCGTCCCGTATTCCTGCGCCTTCACGGCGCCGCGCAGGGCCGCTTCATCGTCGATCCTGACCTGCCGGAAGATCTGCGCGTCGGCGTGTTCGCCCAGGCCAGAGACTATCCGGTGTGGGTCCGGTTCTCGGCCGATGTCCAGCCGGGCCGCCCGGACCTCAAGGGCACCACCGGCATCGGCATCAAACTGTTCGGCGTGGACGGCGAGAAGCTGCTGCAGCCCGACCAGGACGCGATCACCCACGATTTCATCCTGCAGAACCACGACGTGTTCTTCGTCGACACCGCGAAGGACATGTGCGAATTCACCTGCCAGTCGCTGCACGGCAAGGGCGACGACTATCTGAAGGAGCACCCGGTCACCGCACGCATCCTCGACGACATGGAAAAAGTGGTCGAATCGGTGCTGACTACCGATTACTGGAGCGTCCTGCCTTCCTCGTTCGGCCAGGACCGCTTCGTGAAATACAAACTCGAACCGCTGGATCCGGCTCCCGGGGAAACGACGTCCGACTTCGACGATCCGTTCTATCTGCGCGCCGATCTGCATGCGCGCATGCGCAAGGGACCGGCGCGTTTCCGCTTCCTGCTGCAGTTCCAGACCAACGACAAGGACATGCCGCTGGACGCCGCGACCGTCCGCTGGAGCGAAGACGCCAGCCCGCCGGTGCAGGTCGGCATCCTCGAACTGCCGCAGCAGGATCTGGATGCGCGCGGCCAGTCCACCTACGGCGAGAATCTGGCGTACAACCCGTGGCATGCCCTGCCGGATCACAAGCCGGCGGGCAGCATTTCAGATGCGCGCCGTGTGGTCTATCGCGCTTCGTCGGAAAACCGCCGCAACGTCAACGGCGTGCCGCTGGCGGAGCCGGTGGTGCCGCGCCCGGCGGAGTACGCGCCCGGCGTGGCGTTTCCAAAGGCCGTGGATACGCGCATCGTTAGCGCCGCGATCCATCCGGCCATCGGCCTCGCCCGCGTCGGCAACAGCGCGGATGAGTTCTACATCGGTCCGCAGGTCGCCGACCCGCCGCCGCAGCCGGAAGGTTTCTATCGCGACGCCACCGGCGCGCTGAAACGCGAGGCCGCGCAGTTCCGCATCTACGGCTACAACGCCGCCGGCGATGTGGTGCGCGAACTCACCGCGGACACCGCCGACATCCGCTGGAACGTGCACGTCGTCAACAGCAAGGCCGCCTGGTACCAGTGGCAGATCGCGATGGACATCCCCGAAGCCGCGACCACGGTCCTGCCGCTGCGCAACGCCAAGGCCGCGACCCGCGACACGCTGGTGATCGACGCCGGCCCGCAGACCATCGCCGGCCGCAGCGCCGCGCCGGTGATCTGTTCCGGCGACTTCATCGGCGTACCGGTGAAGATCGGCGAACTGCAGACCGACGCCAGCGGCCGGCTGCTGTTCCTCGGCGGTCACGGTGTGTCGGCATCGCCGAACGGCACGCCGATCTTCATTCCCACCGACGGCAATTCCTTCATCAATGCCGACGGCTGGTACGACGACACCTGCGACGGCACGGTCGCGGCGACGGTGAACATCGAAGGCCGCGACATCCCGGTCGAGTCCGCCTGGGTGGTCACCGCACCGCCGAACTACGCGCCGCAGGTGAAATCCGAACGCACGCTCTACGATCTGCTGTACGACCTGTACGTGCAGGCGGGCTGGATGGCGCCGCCGGCGGTGATCTCGTTCGTCGACGACGTCTACCCGATCCTGCAGCGGCTCAGCGGTCTGCAGTGGGTGAATCAGGGCTTCGCGACGCTGTTCGGCTATCACGGCCGTTTCGATTTCGAGGACGCCGGCTTGCTCGCGCGACTGTCCACGCTGCCGCCGCCGGGCGAATACGACCCCAATGCCGAACTGCGGCGCCAGGTGTTCAACAGTTTCCGCCCGCCGAATCCGCCCGACGGCAACCAGATGCCGTGGCCCTGGATCTACGGCGACGCGATGGAAGTACCCGCCGGCCAAAGTCCGCGCCAGAACGCGTCGATCAGCCAGACCCAGTACGACATCCTGCAGCGCTGGATGAACGGCGATTTCGTCGCCGACCGCGATCCGCAGCACGCGCCGCCGGCAAACATCGACGCCGTGCCGCTGGCGCAGCAGCCGGCGATGCTGGACCGCGCCGCGCTGGAGTTCTGTCTGGCCGACGCCTTCCACCCGGGCTGCGAAATGACCTGGCCGATGCGGCATCTCACGCTGTACGACCGTCCGTTCCGGATCCGCGCGCGTCCGCCGGGCGTGCCCGCGCCGAACTATGGACCGACGCTCGATCAGGCCACTGCGCTGTCGGCGAACGGTCCGCTGAACGCCCAGGGCCCCGGCGACATCAATCGCTGGATGGGGCTGCCGTGGCAGGCCGATACCGCGTTCTGCCGCGCCGGTTACGACACCGCCTACGACCCGTTCGCGCCCACATTCTGGCCGGCGCGCGTGCCCAACCATGTGCTGACCGCCGACGATTACGCGATCGTCATCGATCAGAACCAGCCTATCGCGCGGCGCGTGGAAGCGTTCTCCAATCGCACCAGTTGGAACAAACCGCTGCACGGCACCACCGCCGGGCAGATGGAACAGATGGTGCGGATCTTCGGCTCGATGGGTCTGGTCGAAGTGCGTCCGGGTGTCACCGACAACCCGGCATTCCCCGCGGTGATGATGGTCGCGTCCTACGGCCCCGAAGTCGCACCCGCGGACGCCGCGAGCATGAGCGAAGCCGCGCTGGCGGCGCCGCCTAGGCTCAAGGCCGCGATGGCGGCTGGCGATGTCGCGCTCAAGTCGCATCCGAAGGCGCGCACGCAGCCTGCGGGCGCGAACTTCGATTCGCAGGAAGACGCCAACGCCGCGCCGCTGCCGGTGCGTCACGGACCCAGACGCGACTGACGCGATGCGCGATGGCGCCTACGATGTCGCCATCGCCGGCGGCGGCCCGGCCGGAGCCGCCGCCGCGATCGTGCTGGCGCGCGCGGGCTGCCGCGTGCTGCTGGCCGATGCCGGCGGCGCGCATCGGCCCGGCGCGGCTTCGTTCAAGGTCGGCGAAGGTTTGCCGCCCTCGGCGCGCCATCTGCTGCGCGAACTCGGTGCGCTGGATCGGGTACTGGCCGACGGTCATCGCACCAGTCACGGCACGCTCGCGTTCTGGGGCAGCGACGCGGCGCACGCGAACGATTTCATGTTCCAGCTGCATGGCGAAGGCCTGCAGCTGGACCGGCGGCGATTCGACGCCTCGCTGCTGGCACTCGCGCAGGCCGCAGGCGCCGACATCGTGCGCGATGCAAAGCTGGCGCTCGCGGCGCAAGCCGATGGCGCCGACATCCATCGGCTCACGCTTCGCAGCAATGACGCCAGCGCTTTTGTCGAAAATCGCATCATCGAAAATCGCATCATCGAAAATCGCATCATCGAAAATCGCATCATCGAAAGCCGCTGGTTGATCGACGCCAGCGGTCGCCCGGCGACGCTGGCGCGTGCGCTCGGCGCCACCCGGATCCAACACGATGCACTGCTCGCCTTCCACATGCGCCTCGCCGCCGATGACGACAGCGACCGGGACGGTCGCACCTGGGTGGAAGCCGTCGACAACGGCTGGTGGTACAGCGTGCTGCTGCCTTCGCGGGAACGGCTGGTCGCATTCCTGTGCGATGCCGATCTCGTCGACCGGCGCCCGCTGCTGACCCGTGCTGGGCTGTGGGCCGCGCTGGCGCGCGCGCCGCGGTTGTGCGCGCATTGCCATGCACACGGCTACGTGCCGTCGTCGCAACCTCTTGGCGCCGCCGCCTGCAGCAGCCATCTCGTCCGCGCAGCCTCCGACGCCGACCGTTGGCTCGCCATCGGCGACGCCGCCCTCGCCTTCGATCCGCTGTCGTCGAAAGGGATTTCCAACGCGCTGCATACCGGCTTGCGCGGCGCTCACGCGATCATCGAATGCGCGAACGGCGATACCGGCGCGCTTTCGCGTTATGCGGATCATCTCCTCGACATCCATCGCGTGTATCGCCAGCAGTTGATCGCGTTCTACGGCATGGAACAGCGATGGCCCGCGTCGGATTTCTGGAAGCGCCGCGCCGCCGATACCGTCGACCTGCGCGCCGCCTCCGCTGCGCAGGCCAGGCAGGCGCTCGAAAAACAGCCGGCCGGGTGCGGCTAAACCCGGCCCGCAGCCGCCAGGGCCGCGAATTCATCGTCCGAAAACAGCCGCGAACTTACAAGGAAGCGCACGCCCTCGCCGTTCTCCAGCGAAAACATGCCGCCGCGCCCTTCGACCACATCGATGATCAGCTGCGTGTGCTTCCAGTACTCGAACTGCGGACCGCTGATGTAGAACGGCGCGTCGCCGATTTCGCCCAGGCACACATCGTTGTCGCCGACGATGAATTCGCCCTTCGGGAAACACATCGGCGACGAACCGTCGCAGCAGCCGCCGGACTGGTGGAACATCAGCGCACCGTGACGCGCGCGCAGCTTGTCGATCAATTGCAATGCACTCAGGGTCGCCATCACCTGCAGCGGCGGATCGGACATAGCGTGTCTCCAGCGCCGCCGGACACGAGGCCCGGTGGCGGCAGCGGATCAGAAGAAGCCCAGCGCCTTCGGCGAATAACTCACCAGCAGATTCTTCGTCTGCTGATAGTGATTGAGCATCATCTTGTGGTTTTCGCGACCGACGCCCGACTGCTTGTAGCCGCCGAATGCCGCGTGCGCCGGATAGGCGTGATAGCAGTTGGTCCACACGCGCCCGGCCTGGATCGCGCGCCCGAAACGGTACAGGCGGTTGCCATCGCGGCTCCAGATACCGGCGCCGAGACCATACAGCGTGTCGTTGGCGATCTGCAGCGCTTCCTCGTCGGTCTTGAACGTGGTCACCGACACCACCGGCCCGAAGATTTCCTCCTGGAAGATGCGCATCTTGTTGTGGCCCTTGAACACGGTCGGCTTCACGTAGAAGCCGCCAGCGAGATCGCCGCCGAGGACATTGCGCTCGCCGCCGATCAGCACTTCGGCGCCTTCCTGCCTGCCGATGTCGATGTAACTCAGGATCTTCTCCAACTGCTCGCCGGATGCCTGCGCACCGACCATGGTGCTGGTATCGAGCGGATCGCCCTGCTTGATCGCAGCGATCCGCGTCAACACCCGCGCCATGAATTTCTCGTAGATCGATTCGTGGATCAGCGCACGCGACGGACAGGTGCAGACTTCGCCCTGATTGAACGAGAACAGCACGAAACCTTCGATCGCCTTGTCGAGGAAATCGTCGTCGGTGTCCATGACATCGGCGAAAAAGATGTTGGGCGATTTGCCGCCGAGTTCGACCGTGACCGGGATCAGATTCTGGCTGGCGTACTGCATGATCAGGCGGCCGGTGGTGGTCTCGCCGGTGAACGCGATCTTGGCGATGCGCGGGCTCGACGCCAGCGGCTTGCCGGCTTCCAGACCGAAACCGTTGACGACGTTCAGCACGCCCGGCGGCAGCAGGTCGCCGATGACTTCCATCAGCACCAGGATGCTGGCCGGCGTCTGTTCGGCGGGTTTGAGCACGACGCAATTGCCCGCCGCCAATGCCGGCGCCAATTTCCAGGCGGCCATCAGGATCGGGAAGTTCCACGGAATGATCTGGCCGACGACGCCCAGCGGTTCCTGGAAATGGTAGGCGACGGTGTCCTGGTCGATCTCGCTGATCCCGCCTTCCTGGGCGCGGATCACGCCTGCGAAGTAGCGGAAGTGATCGACGACCAGCGGGATATCCGCGTTGAGCGTCTCGCGGATCGGTTTGCCGTTGTCCCAGGTCTCGGCATGCGCCAGAAGGTCGAGATTCTGTTCGATCCGGTCGGCGATGCGATTGAGGACATTCGAACGTTCGGTCGTGGAGGTCTTGCCCCAGGCGTCCTTGGCAGCGTGCGCGGCGTCGAGCGCGGCTTCGATATCGTCCTTGTTCGAGCGCGCGATGCGGGTGAAGACCTTGCCGGTGATCGGGGTGATGTTGTCGAAGTATTCGCCGCCGTGCGGTGCGACCCATTGGCCGCCGATGTAGTTGTCGTACTGCGGCTTGAAGATCGCGGTGTGGTCGTGGACGTTCGGCTTGGTGAGCGCGTTCATGGCGGCCTCTGATGGGTGTGTTGTGCTTCCGGAATGTGCTTCCGGTAGCGCAAGTCAGGTGCCAGATCGCGGTTGACGCGCTGCAGCATGCGCAGAATCCATGCAAGGCGCGCACTTGCGACAATCGATGCTGCAACGCACAACAAAGGGCGATTGCGCCTCGCCCGGGAATATGGTGTTTATTGCTACGGCTGCCGCAACGACTGTCGCATTCTGCGACATGGAGAAACGATGTCCCGCATCCCCGGCACCAACGATCTCACGCAGGCGCGTCGCGCCTTCTTCGAGCGCGGCAACGTGCCCGGGGCCGACGTGCCGAAGATCATCCTGCAGTCGTGGCAGCGCTGCCGTCGCCTGGGTCTGCCGGCAGAAACTTCGCCATCGATCGAGCCGATCCCCGACACGCGCCTGCGCGAAATGCGCGAACGCAACGAGCGGCTGTGGCGCCTCGCCCGCGCCGAACTCGCAAGCCTGTCCAGCGATGCGGACGCCAGCGGCAGCATCGTTGTGCTGACCGACGACACCGGCTGGGTGCTCGACGCTGCCGGCCATCCGCAGTTCCTCGACAAGGGCGGACGCGTCGCGCTGATGCCGGGCACCTGCTGGAACGAATCGCAGGTCGGCACCAACGCGATCGGCACCGCCATCGTCGAACGCCGCGCGGTGGAAGTGCGCGGCAGCGAACACTACCGCGCCACCCACGGCATCCTGACCTGCAACGCGACGCCGATCCACGATCCCTACGGCCATCTCGTCGGCGTGCTCGACATCACCGGCGATTCCCGCGCCCAGCATCTCCACGCGCTTGGGCTGGTGCGGATGGCGGTCGCCAATATCGAGCACCGCTATTTCGACGACGGCATCGACGATTGCGAACTGCTTCGCCTGCATCGCGACCCTACCCTGCTCGGCTCCGCGCGCGAAGGCCTGCTCGCCTTCCGCGCTGGCAAACTCGTCGCCGCGAATCAGGCCGGTCTGGCGCTGCTCGACCTGCAGCGCGAGGATCTGGGCCGCGCCACCTACGACGGGCTGTTCGACGATGCCCTATCGCTGCTGCGTCGCGACGGCGTGCTGCGCGACCGCTTCGGCCGCGCGCTGTTCGGACGCATCGACGAGGGCGTCCAGCCCAGACGCAGCGTCGCATCGGGCGCACCGCCGCGCGGCCTGCATGCCCCCGCGTCCGCACGTCCGCAGGCGCGCCGGCACGATGCGCCGCTGTTCGACGCCGCGACATCGGCCGCGCTGCAGCGCGCCTGCCGCGTGCTCGATGCGGAACTGCCCGTGCTGATCGTCGGCGAGACCGGCACCGGCAAGGAAGTGTTCGCGCGCGAGCTGCATCGCCGCTGCGCGCGGCATGCGCAGCCCTTCGTCGCGGTGAACTGCGCCGCGCTGCCGGAAGGCCTGATCGAAGCGGAACTGTTCGGCTACGAGGAAGGCGCCTTCACCGGCGCGCGGCGCCAGGGCAATCCGGGCCTGCTGCGCCAGGCCAACGGCGGCGTGCTGTTCCTCGACGAAATCGGCGACATGCCGCTGGCCCTGCAGCCGCGCCTGCTGCGCGTGCTGCAGGAGCGCGAACTCTCCCCACTGGGCGGCGGCAAGCCGGTGAAGCTCGATTTCGCCCTGATCTGCGCAACCCACTGCGACCTGGAAACCGCCATCGCCGAACGTCGTTTCCGCGCCGATCTTTACTACCGCGTCGCGCATCACATCGAGCGGCTCGCGCCGCTGCGCGATGCGGGGGATCGGGCCGCAATCGTGACCGCCCTCTGGGCGCGGATGGCGCAGGACCGCAGGCTCGCCGACGATGCGCTGCGCGCGCTCGCCGCGCATCCCTGGCCGGGCAATTGGCGTCAGCTCGTCGCCTGCCTGCGCACGCTGGTGGCGCTCCACGACGATGGCGCGCGCATCGACGCGGACGCCCTGCCTGATTTCCTCCGCAGAATGAAGTCGGACAGCACGCCTTCGCCGCTCGCCGGAGGCATCGCATCGCTCGACGCGCTGGAGCAAACCGCCATGCGCGACACGCTGGCCGCCTGCGACGGCAACGTCGCGCGCGCGGCCCGGCTGCTGGGCGTCAATCGCAGTACGCTCTACAGGCGGCTCGGCAAGCCAGAGCGCACCCATTGAGTATTTTCTGCGCGGCAAGAAACGACCGCAGCACTCGTTGCACGCGATGCAACATTGTTCTCTGACCGATCAGGCAATCGCACCGATGCCCGTGCTATTTCCCCGACAGGATCGTGCAGCGCTGCATCATTCAGAGATTGAGGGGATACTCGGTCATCGAACACGTCGACAAGCACATCGGTAGTCGCACCGACACCCGCTTCGACAACCGTTCCGACACCTCTGCCCCTGCAGGTCTTCGTTGTGAAAACATTCGCATTCGCAGTCTCGATTCTCATCCTCTTCACAGGCAGGGTCGCCATGGCTACCGAAGAACCGGCGTTCACGCTCGTCGTCGACGAGGACGCATTCCAGGTCAGACAATATCCGCCCCTGGTGGTCGCCGAAACGCAGGTTGCGGGCGACAGGAAGCAGGCCTCCGGCGACGGCTTCCGCATTCTGGCCGGCTATATCTTCGGCGGAAACACCCGCCGCGAAAGCATTGCGATGACCGCGCCGGTCAAGCAGTCGCCGCCCGTCGGCGAGAAGATCGCGATGACCGCACCGGTCAGCCAGACGGCGGTCGCCGGGGCCTGGGTCATCCAGTTCACCATGCCGTCCGACAAGACGCTGGACACGCTGCCGAAACCGGATGATCCGCGCGTCGTGTTGCGCACGACACCGGCGATCCGCGTTGCGGTCATCCGCTTCTCCGGATGGGCGAGCGATCGCGACTTCGAGCGCAAGCGCGCCGAACTGGAGCGATGGATGGCGAAGCGGGGCCTGCATGCCATCGGCCCGGCATCGCTCGCGCAATACAACCCGCCGTGGACGCTGGGGCCGCTGCGGCGGAATGAGGTGATGCTGCCGGTCGACGCCGCCACGAGCCACTGACGGATACTGCGTGCCAAACGATCAGAACAGGTCAAACGTGCAGCCGACCGAACCCGTTCCAGCGCCCGATGTCGCCAGGACCGGAGAGACCGATCCTGCCCGGCGCGAACGTGTTTCCTCGAAAAGGAAACGATGGATCGTGGCGGGAGCGATCTCGGCCATTCTCGTCGCCCTCTTCGTGTTCCATCGTCTGCGCCCACCGGAGGCGGTCGTGCGAACGATCTCTCCAACGACGGTCGAGATCGCGCTGGCGGTGGTCGGCCGAGCGAGACCGGGCGATCTTGTCGAGATCAAATCGCCGAATGCGGGACAGATCATCCGGGTCTTTCGAGACGATGGCGATGCCGTCGCCGCCGATGAGCCGTTGGCGGTCATCCGCTCCGCCGTCGAACAGGCGCAGAACGACGCCGATGTCGCACGCGCAGCGGCTGCGCGCGCCGAAGCGGCGCGCGCCAGGTTGGCATTCGACCGCACGCGAGCGCTGTCCGCCGATGGATTCGTCTCCAGGGCCGCGCTCGACGAAGCGCGCGCCACACTGCTGTCGGCCGAGGCCGCAGTGGCCGCCGCCCTCGCGCAAGAGCGCGCGACCGCAGCGAGGACCGGCGAATTCACGATCCGCGCCCCGATGGCGGGCATCGTGCTGGTGCGTCCGATCGATAACGGCCAGGTCGTGTCGGCGGAGACCACGCTGTTCCAGCTGAGCTCGCTGCAGGGCGTTGAAATCCATGCGGATGTCGACGAAGCCTATGCGGATGCTCTGCAGCCCGGCATGTCCGCACGCGCTTCGCTGTCAGGATCGCAGTCGCAGTTCACCGCGCACGTGATCGAAGTCTCGCCGCGTGTCGATGCCACGACCGGCGGACGCCTGGTCAAACTCGTGCCGGATACCGCGATCCGCATTCCACCCGGACGTTCCATCGACGTCACGATCCTGGTCGCGACACGCAGGAATGCCATCGTCGTTCCGCGTCAGGCCGTACTCGACGCCACCACCGCCCCGAAAGTGCTCGTCGTCGACGCGGGAAATATCGCGCGCGCACGGCCGGTGAAGGTCGCCGCCTGGCCGTCGACGAATGCGATCATCGAACAGGGCCTGGCTGCGGGCGACCGCGTCATCATGATGCCTGGTGCGATCGAAGCATCGACCAAAGTGCGTCCGCTAGCGCCAATCGCCGCCGACAAAGCACCCGCAGGCGGATGAGCGATGTTCGCATTCACCGTGGCCCGTCGCTATCTGCTGTCCAATCGCGCCCAGTCCGCCCTGCTGGTCGTGGGCGTTGCGCTGGGGGTGACGGCTTTCGTATTCATCACCGCATTGATCGAAGGGCTGGCGATCCGGTTGACCGACGAAGTCACCGCGAACAGCGCGCACGTCAGCCTCGAACCGGTCACCCGCATCGCACGCGTGCTGCCGAATGACGGCGTCCAGACCGAAGCGGTCGCACTCGTGTCGACGTTCCAGCGGCAGCAGATCCGCGAATGGCGATCGACGGTCGCGTTGTTGCGCCAACAATCCTCGGTGTCGACGATCAGCACCCAGATCACCGGCAGCGCATTCCTCGTCAAAGGCCAGGCGGTGGCGCCGGTCTCGGTCACGGCCGTCGAACCCGAAAATCTGGATGCGATCGCGCCGATCAGCAGGCAGATCGTCGACGGTCAGCGGAGTCTGGGCGCGGACGGCATCCTGATCGGCGCGGTGCTCGCCGAAACGCTCGGCCTGTCCGCCGGACAACCGGTGCTGTTCCGGACCGATCGCGGCGTCGAACGTCTGCTGACCATCCGCGGCATCTTCAGGACCGGCGTGCGCAGCGCCGACGAGCGTGTGGCATATCTGTCACTGCAGACAGCGCGTCCCCTGTTCCGCCTCCCTGAAGGCCTGACCAATATCGAGATCAAGCTGGAAGACGCCAACCGCGCGCGCGAAGTCGCTTCGTTTCTCCACGAGGCCACCGGGTTGCGCGCCACACCGTGGCAGGAGCGGAATGCGAATCTGGAAGACGCGCTGGCCGCGCAGGCGCAGACGGGCACGCTGATCCAGATGTTTTCGCTGATCTCGGTACTGATCGGCATCGCCAGCGCCTTGATGCTCTCGGCCAACCGGCGGCGGGGCGAGATCGGCATCATGCGTGCCTTCGGCATCTCGAAATCCTTCATCGCGACGGTGTTCGTGCTGCAGGGATTCCTGATCGGTCTGATCGGCGCCGCAATCGGCTGCATCACCGGCTATGGTCTGTGCGCCTGGCTCGCCACGCTGACCAAGGCCGATGGCACCCTGGCATTGCCGATCGCGCCGAGCCAGGGCGGTTACGTTCTGGTGCTGATCCTCACCACCCTGGGCGCGGTGCTGGCATCGGTGATCCCGGCCCGGGCAGCGGCGCGCTTGGATCCACTGCAGGCGATTCAGCAATGACCGCGGTGCTGGATGCGCGCGGAATCGAAATGACGTTCCGCAACGGCGACGAACTGACGCACGTCCTCAAAGGGATCGACCTGTCTCTCGATCCCGGCGAACTGGTCGCGTTGCTCGGCGCGTCCGGTTCCGGAAAGTCGACGCTGCTCTCGATCGTCGGGCTTCTGCTGCAGCCCACCGGCGGCACCATCGCCATCGGCGGCCAGCGCGTCGATGGTTTGACCGAGGCGCAGCGCGCTGCGTTCCGCAATGAACGCCTGGGCTTCATCTTCCAGTTCCATCATCTGCTGCCCGATTTCACCGCCACCGAGAACGTCGCCTTCCCCGCCGCCGCGCCGGCAGGCGGCATTTCGACGGCCATGCGACAGCGCGCCCGCGAACTGCTGGTCAGAGTCGGGCTGAAGGATCGGATGGACTTCGTGGTGACGCGACTATCGGGCGGCCAGAAGCAGCGCGTCGCGATCGCCCGTGCGTTGATGAACAGGCCCGAATTGATTCTGGCCGACGAGCCGACCGGCAGTCTCGACCGTGTCGCCGCAGAACAGGTGATCGACCTCATGCGCGAGGTCAATCGGGAAGACAAGGCGACCTTCCTGATCTGCACCCATGACGACGATGTCGCCGCGCGCTGCACGCGTCGCATCACGCTGAGCGATGGACGGGTGCAGTCCAGCTGAAGTATGCGGAGGACTCAAGCACCGTTTGTGCCGGACTCGGCACCAGGTTATTTGATGACGCTCTTCGACTGGCTGTTGATCACGTACACGTCGCCCTTGTGCCGCATCAGCGTGTCGATCCCCGTTGCCGCGACCGAAACCTCCTTGCCTATCTCGAGCGAGTAACGCAGTTTGACCGTGGCCTGGCGGCGATCAGGGCTCAGATCGACCGATTCGATGGTGAACTTCATGTCGGGCTCGACCTCCAGCGCCTTCACCACGGCTTTCATGGTGTCCATCGCTTCGCGCAGTCCCTCGCAGGTCTCGCGACGATCCATCACCACAGTCTGTTCGCCCTCCGGCGAGCGCGACTGATCCACTCCACGGAACCGCGGATGCATCATCTTGCACTGCGCTTCCGCATCGAACGTGCGCATGGCGTTGATCTGCTTCTGGTAGTACGCGTAGACGATATCCTCGTCCAGAGTCGACTGCATCTTATGATACTGGCCGAGACCGTACCTGACTCCGAAGAAAGCGACGATCACCATTACGCCGCCGATGATGCTCTTCGTACTCTTCTCCATGCCCCGCTTCTCCGGATAAGTTCAAACGCGTCCCCGACACCGCTGCCGTTTCACTCCCACTCGATCGTGGCGGGCGGCTTTCCGCTGATATCGTAAACCACCCTTGAGATCCCCTTCAGTTCGTTCACGATCCGGCGCGAGACCGTATCGAGGAAGTCGTAGGGCAGATGCGCCCAGTGCGCGGTCATGAAGTCGATGGTTTCGACAGCTCTCAAGGCGATCACCCATTCGTAGGCGCGTGCGTCGCCGACCACGCCGACCGACTTCACCGGCAGGAACACCGCGAACGCCTGGCTGGTCCTGTCGTACCAGTCGGCCCGGCGAAGTTCTTCGATGAAGATCGCGTCGGCCTGCGCCAGCAGTTCAGCGTATTCGCGCTTCACTTCGCCGAGGATGCGCACGCCCAGGCCCGGGCCGGGGAACGGATGGCGGTAGACCATCTCGCGCGGGAGGCCGAGTTCGACGCCGAGGCGACGCACTTCGTCCTTGAACAGCTCGCGCAGCGGCTCGACCAGGCCGAGCTTCATGTGCTCGGGCAGGCCGCCGACGTTGTGGTGACTCTTGATGACGTGCGCCTTGCCGGTCCTGCTGCCGGCGGATTCGATCACGTCCGGGTAGATCGTGCCCTGCGCCAGCCATCGGGCGTTCGCGAGCTTGTTGGATTCTTCATCGAAGATCTCGACGAACAGACCGCCGATGATCTTGCGCTTGGCTTCCGGGTCGGCCACACCAGCAAGCGCGTCGAAATAACGGTCGGCGGCGTTGACGCGCACGACCTTGACGCCCATGTGCTCGGCGAACATCGCCATCACCTGGTCGCCTTCCTTCCAGCGCAGCAGGCCGGTATCGACGAAGACGCAGGTCAGCTGCTCGCCGATCGCGCGATGCAGCAGCGCCGCGACCACCGAGGAATCGACGCCGCCGGACAGGCCGAGGATCACTTCATCGCTGCCGACCTGCGCGCGCACGCGCGCGATCTGATCGTCGATGATGTTGGCCGCGGTCCACAGCGCGCGGCAGCCGCAGATATCCAGCACGAAGCGGCGCAGCAGCGTATCGCCCTGTTTGGTATGGGTGACTTCGGGATGGAACTGCACGCCGTACCAGCGGCGCGTTTCGTCGGCCATCGCGATGATCGGCACGCTATCGGTGCGGCCGGTAACGCTGAAACCCTCGGGAATCTTCGTGACGCGATCTCCGTGACTCATCCACACGTCGAGGCCCGCGCGGCCCGGATGATCGGTCAGCGCGCCCAGCAACTTGTCGTCGCCGGTCACCTCGACTTCGGCGTAACCGAATTCGCGGTGATGCCCGCCCTCGACCATGCCGCCGAGCTGCATCGCCATCGTCTGCATGCCGTAGCAGATGCCCAGCAGCGGCACGCCGCTGTCGAACACGTCCTGCGGCGCGCGCGGCGAACCGTCCTCTGTCGTCGACTCCGGTCCGCCCGACAGGATGATGCCCTTTGGCGCGAACTTCGCGATATCGGCAGGATCGTGATCCCACGCCCAGATCTCGCAGTAGACGCCGATCTCGCGGATGCGGCGCGCGATCAGCTGCGTGTATTGCGCGCCGAAGTCGAGGATCAGGATGCGGTGCGCGTGGATGTCGTCGGTGTGGATGTCGCTATGGATATTGGTCATGGTCACTTGCGATAAGCCCGTTCGAGCGACAAAGCGATAAGGGTCGACAGCGCGGCGACAAACGCTGTCAGCGGAAGCGAAAACATGATTCTTTCGATCGAGGACATCGGCGCCGGGGCTTCGGAAGCGACGACATCGGATATCGAATACATGATCCATGCGGTAATCATCGAAGGCACCAATACCGCGAACGCGATCCTGATGGACTTACGGGACACGAATCGATGCAGAACCACGTCGAAGGTAACGGCAGGCACAGCAAACACGATACTGAAGATCAGCATTCCGACTGCGGTCCCCACCGTCATTGATCAACCCATCCTGTAATTCGGCGGCTCTTTCGTGATCTGCACATCGTGCACATGGCTTTCGCGCTGCCCCGCACCGGTGACCTTCACGAACATCGGCTTCTTGCGCATCTCTTCGATGGTCGCGCAACCGACATAACCCATCGTCGCGCGCAGGCCGCCCGCGAGCTGATGCACGACGTTGCCCAGCGGTCCGCGATACGGGACGCGGCCTTCGATGCCTTCGGGCACGAGCTTGTCGGCGTCGCTGGCGTCCTGGAAATAGCGGTCTTTCGAGCCCATTTCCATCGCGCCCAGGCTGCCCATGCCGCGATAGCTCTTGTAGCTGCGGCCCTGGAACAGTTCGGTTTCGCCGGGGGCTTCCTCGGTGCCGGCGAACAGGCCGCCGATCATCACCGTCGATGCGCCGGCGACGATCGCCTTGCCGATGTCGCCCGAGTAGCGGATGCCGCCGTCGGCGATCAGCGGAATGCGGTCCTGCAGCGCTTCGGCGACCATCGACACCGCGGTGATCTGCGGCACGCCCACACCGGCGACGATGCGCGTGGTGCAGATCGAACCCGGACCGACACCGACCTTCACCGCGTCCGCACCCGCGTCTTCCAGCGCCAGCGCGGCATCACCGGTGACGATGTTGCCGCCGATGACCTGCAGCAGCGGGAAGGTGTTCTTCGCCCAGCGCACGCGGTCGATCACGCCCTGCGAATGGCCGTGCGCGGTGTCGACGATGATCACGTCCACGCCCGCTGCCACCAATGCCTCGATGCGCTGTTCGGTATCGCCGCCGACGCCAACCGCCGCGCCGACCAGCAGACGTTCGCTGTTGTCGTACGCGGCGTTGGGGTTGTCGCGTTTCTTCTGGATGTCCTTCACGGTGATCAGACCGCGCAGCTCGAACGCGTCGTTGACCACCAGCACCTTCTCGATGCGGTGCTTGTGCAGCAGCGACAGCACTTCCTCATCGCTGGCGCCTTCGCGCACGGTGATCAGGCGATCCTTCTTGGTCATGATGTGATGGACCGGATCGTCGAGCTTGGTCTCGAAGCGCATGTCGCGGCCGGTGACGATGCCGACCAGCCGACCGCCGTCGACAACCGGCACGCCGGAGATGTTGCGCGCCCACGTGAGCTTCAGTACTTCACCGATGGTGGTGTCGGGGCTGACCGTGAACGGTTCTTTGATGACCCCGGCTTCGAATTTCTTCACCTTCGCGACCTGTGCGGCTTGCTGTTCGAGGGTCAGGTTCTTGTGGACGATGCCGATCCCGCCGAGCTGGGCCATCGCGACGGCGAGGCGGGCTTCGGTCACGGTGTCCATCGCCGCCGCAACGATCGGCAGGTTCAGGCGCAGGGTGCGTGTGAGGCGGGTGGCGAGAGAGACGTCCTTGGGCAGGACGGTCGAGTGCGCGGGAACGAGTGAGACATCGTCGTACGTGAGCGCTTCAGCCTGGATGCGGAGCATGGCCGGTCCGGTGGGAATGAAGCGCGTTATTGTACCGTGCCGGGCACCGCCTGGCGTGGACGCGGCTGTGGAAAAGCAAATCCCCCCGTCATCGCTGCGCAATGCCGACCCCCTTTTTCAAAGGGGGTGAAAGACACGACTGCCCGCATTGGCAGTGGGCAGGTTGAGGATGCGCTTTCGGCTGGCAAATCGCCTCACGAAAATCGGTCTTCCGCAGCGGTTACCCCCTTTGCCAAAGGGGGTAGGCGGCCGCAAAGCGGACGACGGGGGGGGGATTCAAGCGTCAGACGCCGCCCGCCGCCTCGGCCGCTTCCAGGGTGTTCTGCATCAGGGTCGCGACGGTCATCGGCCCCACCCCGCCCGGGACCGGGGTGATCCAGCTGGCGCGGGCCGCGGCGGCCTCGAACTGCACGTCGCCGACCAGGCGGCCGTCGTCCAGACGGTTGATGCCGACATCGATCACCACCGCGCCCGGCTTCACCCAGTCCCCGGGGATCAGGCCCGGGCGGCCGACCGCCACCACCAGGATGTCGGCCTCGCCCACGTGCCGGCGCAGCACGTCTTCCGGCGTGAACTTGTGGCAGCTGGTCACCGTGCAGCCGGCGATCAGCAGTTCCAGCGCCATCGGCCGGCCGACATGGTTGCTCACGCCGACGATGGTAGCGCTCTGCCCGCGCACGGGCCGGTCGGTATAGGCCAGCAGCGTGGTGATGCCGCGCGGCGTGCAGGGCCGCAGGCCGAACTGGCGCAGGGCCAGATGGCCGACGTTTTCGGGATGGAAGCCGTCCACGTCCTTGCGCGGATCGATCCGGTGGATCAGGCGGGTCGCGTCCGGAATCCCGGGCAGCGGCAGCTGGACCAAGATGCCGTGGACCGCCGGGTCGACGTTCAGCCGGTCGATCAGCGCCAGCAGCTCGGCTTCGGAGGTGCCGGCCGGCAGGTCGTGGTCGAGCGCGCGGATGCCGACTTTTTCCGCCGCCCGACGCTTGTTGCGCACATACGACTGCGACGCCGGGTCGCTGCCGACCAGCACCACCGCCAGCCCGGGACGCGGCTTGCCGGCGGCGACGCGCGCGTCGACCAGCACTTTCAGGTCGTCGAGCAGGAGGTCGGCGATGCGTCTGCCGTCGAGGATCTTGGCGGTCATGTGGCTGTCGGCGGTCGTGGTGGCCGCGTATTATCGCCGAACCCGATTGCGCCCGCCCTGGCCCGACTTCCGCGCATGCACGAATCGTCCGACCCGCCATCGCCCAACGCGCCCGCGGCTGCCCGCGCCAGTCTCTCGATACCGCGCAGATGGTTCTTCGCGCTCATGGCCGTGGAGTTCGCGATCTTCAGTGCGATCGGTCTGCTCTGGATGTTTTTCCTGGCCCCGGGCGTGCATGTGTGGTGGCTGCTGGTCCCGCTGCTGCCGATCCATTTCACGATCCGCCGGCTCACCGCACGCAAGGTGGTTTGCCCAACCTGTAACCATTCGCTCATGGATCACGATGGGTTCGCGATGTTCGCGAAAGCCTGCGACCATTGCGGCTCACGTTTTCGCTGACGACCCCATGGACCCGCAGACCACGACCGAACTCGAAGCCGCCGCCTTCCGCCGCCTGCGCGATCACCTGATGCGCGAGCGCAGCGATGTGCAGAACATCGACCTGATGATCCTCGCCGGCTTCTGCCGCAACTGCCTGTCCGACTGGTACCGTGAAGCGGCCGTGGAACGCGGCCTGGACATGACCAGGGACGCAGCCCGTGAGGCGGTGTACGGCATGCCCTTCGGCGAATGGAAGGCGAAGCACCAGCAGGAGGCGACGCCGGAGCAACTGGCGGCCTTCGAGGCGGCGCAAAGGCGGCATGCGTAGTTTTCTGGTGATCGTGACGGTGCTGGCGGTTCTGGCCTATGCCGGCGCATGCTGGTTCCTGCATGCGCGCCAGCGGCAGATGATCTACTACGGCTGGACGACGACCGCCGATGCCGCAGGCACCGATTTCGAGCTCAAGCGCCCCGACGCCGTGCTGCGCGGCTGGACGGTGAACCCGGGCAAACCCGCGCCCATCCTGTATTTCGGTGGCAACGCCGAGCGCGTCGAAGCCAACCGCGAAGCGATGGCGCGGATGTTTCCCGATCGCAGCATCTATCTCGTCGCCTATCGCGGCTACGGCGCCAGCAGCGGCGAACCGGGCGAAACCGCGCTGGTGGCCGATGCGCTCGCCGTCTTCGACGAGGTGCAGCGCCGGCATCCCGGCGAAGGGATCGGCGTGATCGGCCGCAGCCTGGGCAGCGGTATCGCCAGCCAGGTCGCCGGGCAGCGACCGGTGGAACGGCTGGCGCTGATCACACCGTTCGACAGCATGGTGGCCACCGCGCAGTCGCACTACCCGATCTTCCCGGCGACTTGGCTGCTGACCGAGCGCTACGAATCGACGGCAGCGCTGCGCGCATACCGCAAGCCCGTGCTGATCGTGCACGGCGGCCGCGACGAGATCGTGCCGGAAGCGAACACGCTGCGGCTGATCGCAGCCCTGCCGGCCAAACCCCGCATCGTGCGCATCGCTGCGGCCGATCACAACGACATCTCGCTGCACGCGGAATTCGATGCGGCGCTGTCCGGTTTCATGTCGCGATGATCGCCGGAGCGACGCCGACAACCGCGTGAATTCCACGCTTGGAACGCGTCAGCGATTCAATTTCAGCAGCGCCGCCCAGTCCTGACGATTGAGGTTGTAGCCTTTTTCGTCGGCGATCTCGAAGGCCTTCGTATCGTCGCCGTCCTGTTTCATCGACAGCGACAGCAGGCCCCTGCGGTTGAGGTTCAATTTGCGCATGGTGACGCCCTGCACGACGTTGCCGCCGATCGCATAGAGCTTGCTGTCGCCGTCCAGATCCACGCCGACGACGATGTCGCAGTGCGAATCGAAAGGCGTCGAAGCGCGGCCGAGCATAGCGACCAAGCCACGGTAGCCGTACACGCGGTTCTTTTCGCGCAGATAACACAGCAGATCGCCGACCGCGGGCGGCTCCCGGTTCGGGTCGGCCAGCCGGTACGGACCATCATCCGGCCTGCGCGCGGCATCGCCGATGTAATACGAATGCGACGATGAGCGGACGAAACCGGGGATGTCCGCGGTTTTCATCACGAACGATACGAAGGTCGCGGACCACGGCACATCGATCAGGAACGCGCGGCACGACGCTTTCGCGGCCCAGTCCTGCGCGTCGCCGACGCAGTCGGAGGCGCCGTTGCGCCGTTCGCTGCCGCCAGCCTCGATCCTGCGCTGTTCCCAACGCACGTTGTCGTCGAGCAGGCCGGATGCCTTCCAGTAATGCGCGACGCGGCGCCAGCTCGGCGTGCGGCCATCGGCGAGCAGATCCTGCTCGGCCTCCATCGATGCGAGCCTGACGATCCGCCCCTGGGCATTGATGAAGGGCCTGCGCCAGAGCGCGTGTTCGTCGCAGGCAACCTGTGCGATGCGCAGCGCCGAAGGCGACACGTTCGCGCCTTGGCCGGAAAGCTCGCACACGGCTTCGGCGCAGACATCGAAGGACGCCATCGCCATAACGCTCGCGAATAGGATGCGCGATTTCAAGGAGATATCCTCATGGAATCCTCCAGCGCGGGCACGACTGCGGACTCGACAGACTCATCCGCCGGCGCAGAACGCGGCGTAGTCGATATAGCCGGGAAACGCCCGACCCGGCGCGCAGACCGGGCAATCCGGATCGGCGGCCAGACGCGTTTCGCGGAAGCGCATCGACAGCGCGTCGAAATGCAGCAGGCGCCCGCTCAGCGGTACGCCGATACCGAGGATCAGCTTGATCGCTTCGGTCGCCTGGATCAGCCCAATCACGCCCGGCAGCACGCCGAGCACGCCGGCCTCGGCGCAGTTGGGCGCGGCTTCCGGCGGCGGCGGTTCCGGAAACAGGCAGCGATAGCACGGCGCATGACCACGATGACGGCCGGCATCGAACACACTGGCCTGGCCCTCGAAACGATGCACCGCGCCGTAGACCAGCGGCTTGCCGAGTTTCACGCAGGCGTCGTTGAGCAGGTAGCGCGCGGGAAAATTGTCGGCGCCGTCGACCACCACATCCACGCCTTCCAGCAGGCGTTCGACGTTGGCGCTGCCGACGCGCTCGGCGACCGGCTCGATGGCCGTACGCGGATTCAGCGCCGACAGCGTTCGAGCGGCGGATTCGACCTTCGGTGTGCCGATGCCCGCTTCGGTATGCAGGATCTGCCGCTGCAGGTTGCTGCGGTCGACCACGTCATCGTCGGCGATGCGCAGGGTGCCGACACCGGCAGCTGCGAGGTAGTACGCAGCGGGAGAACCCAGTCCGCCCGCACCGATCATCAGCACGCGCGCGGCTTCGAGCCGGCGCTGTCCCTCCATACCGACCTGCGGCAGCCGCAGATGGCGCGAATAGCGTTCGGCGAAGTCGGTATCGATGTCGCCGACCGGTTTGACCAGCGGCAGCGACTCGTCTGCCCATCGGCTTGTACCGCCCGCGACGGACGCGACGTTCGCGAAGCCCTGCAACAGCAGCGTCTCGGCGGTGCGCAGCGAACGCATCCCGCCCTGGCAGATCAGCAGCACTTCGACATCGCGATCCGGCAGATGCGCCTGCGCATCGGCGATCAATGTCTCCATCGCGACGCCGCGCGCGCCCTCGGCCATGCCCAACGCGCGCTCGTGCGCTTCGCGCACATCGATCAGCACGGCGCCGCGGCGTTGGCGATCGATAGCTTCGGCGGGTGTGATTTCGATGCTGGTCATCGGTCAAGTGTAGTGCTGTCATCCCGAGCGCAGCGAGGGACCTGTTTTCGACGAAAGCAACGGCAGAAACAGGTCCCTCGCTGCGCTCGGGATGACAGGGTTGAAGATCAGTACGGCAACACATCCACCGCACTCCCCGCCTCCAGCGTCATCTCGCCCTCTCCCAGCACGATCAGCGCATCGCTGTCGGCGGCGGCGCGCATGCGGTGCGAGCCGTCGGCGGGATTGGGTTCGACGTGCAATCGGCCTTCACCGTCGCAGGACAGCCGTCCGCGCAGGAATTCGAGGCGTTCATGGCTCTTGCGCCATTCCGTGCCGAGACGGGCGCGCAGACGCGGGCGCGGCTCGATCCGGCCCTGCAGGCCATCGAGCAACGCACGGCCTAAAGTGAGCCACGTCGCCAGCACCGACACCGGATTGCCGGGCAAGCACAGGAACAGCGCCTCGCCCAGCCTGCCGCCATCCGCGAACAGCACCGGCATGCCGGGCTTCATCCGCACTTTCCAGAAATGTACGTCGCTTTCGGCCTGCAGCAGCGCTGGGATGTGATCCTTCTCGCCCGCGGACACGCCGCCGCACGTGATGACCACATCGAAGGCGTGTCCGGCGTGGCGCAGGCCCGCATCGATCGCGGCCGGATTATCGGTCAGGTTCGGCCACGCCACCGGCTCGTAACCGTCGGCGCGCAGCAGGCCCATCAGCAGTTCGCGATTGCTGTTGTACAACTCGCCCGGCCGTAGCGGCAGGCCGGGTTCGACCAGTTCATCGCCGGTGGTGAAGACCGCGACCGTCGGCCGGCGCACGACTTCCAAGCGGTCCACGCCTTGCCCCGCGGCCAGCGCGATCCGCGAAGGCGTCAGCACCTGGCCTGCCGCGAGCAACGCATCGCCGATGCGCACGTCTTCGCCGGCGCGGCGCACGTGCTGGCCGGCTTTCGGCGCCTGCTGCACGCGCACGCGGTCGCCTTCGAGGCGGGTGTTTTCCTTGATGACGATGGTATCGGCGCCCGCTGGCAGCGGCGCGCCGGTGGTGATGCGCACGCATTCGTTCGCGCCCACGGTCAGATCCACGGTCCGACCGGCAAACTGTTCGCCCACCAACGCCAGCGATGTTTCGCCATCGGAATCGAGATCGGCATGACGCACGGCGAAACCGTCCATCGCCGAATTGTCGAAGCCGGGCTGCGGCAGCATGGCCGCCAGCGGCTGCGCGAGCACGCGTCCGTGCGCTCTGGCGAGCGTCACGTGTTCGACGGTCAGACGACGTCGTGCGGCGACATCGTCGAGAATGCGGCGGGCGTCGTCGAAAGCGATGCGGGTGGGAAAACTCATGGCGATGCGTTGTCCGAAGCGATGCCGGCGGCGTCGAGATCGGCCGGCGTGTTGAGGTTACCGAAGCGGAAGCCGGAAAACGCCACCGGCGACATCGCCAGCGTCGCCTGCAGCGCATGCACGGCGCTAACGCCAGCCGCGAGCGCGTCTGCGCAGCCGATGCGCAAGGCATCGCGGCGCCACAGTGCCACCAGCGGCTGCGCGCCGTCGTCGTCGACCGCATATGCACCGTCTTCGCCGCGCATCGTCGTCAAGGTACGCAGCAAGCAGTCGTTGGTGCCGACCAGATCCACCGGCAGCGTGAACAGCCAATGGGTTTCGCAGGCATTCGCAAGGGCGTCGAGACCGCCGAGCGGGCCCGCGTCTGTGATGCGATCGGGAATAGCGATCAAGCCGTGTGCTGCGTAGCGATCAGAATTTCGATTGGCCGAGACCAGCATCGCGCCGACTTCAACCGCGAAGCGGCGTCGCCAGCGCAACACCTGCGGCACGCCGTCGCGTTCGAGCCAGGCCTTGTCGATGCCGCCGAGGCGCGAGGCCTTGCCGCCAGCGAGCAGACCAAGGGTGATGTCGTTGGCGGGGATCGGGGCATTCACCATGCGAAGCATTCCGAAGATTCGCGCCGACGATCGACGTTTTTATTTGTTCTTCTTCACATGCCGCATCAACCGCCGGCGCTTCGCCATCTGGCCTTCGGTCAGGACGTTCTTCTTGTCCTTGTACGGGTTCTCGCCTTCCTTGAAGACGAAACGCACCGGGGTGCCGACCAGCTTGAAACGCTTGCGGAAGAAGTTTTCCAGATAGCGGCGGTAGCTTTCCGGCAGGCTGCGCAGGCGCGAGCCGTGGACGACGAAGGTCGGCGGCATGTCCCCACCCGGGTGCGCGAAACGCATCTTCGACACATGGCCGCGGATCGCCGGCGGCGGGTTGGTTTCGTAGGCGACTTCCATCGCGACGGTGACTTCGGAGGTGGTGAACTGGCGCGTCGCCGAATGGTGCGCGCGATGGATCGCGCCGAACAGTTCGCGAAGCCCGGAGCCGTGTTTGGCGCTGATATGCACCGCTTCGGCCCAGTTCACGAACGTGAGCTTGCGCGACAGCAGACCGTCGGTCTGCTCGCGCTGGTACTGCGACAGGCCGTCCCACTTGTTCACTGCCACGACAAGCGCGCGGCCGGCGTCGAGCACCGCGCCGAGCACGCTGGCGTCCTGATCGGTCACGCCCTCGGTGGCGTCGAGCATGATCACTGCGACCTGACAGTGCTCGATGGCCTGCAGTGTCTTGACGATCGAGAACTTCTCGACCGCTTCCTCCACCCTCGCCTTGCGGCGGATGCCGGCGGTATCTATCAAACGGTATTTGCGGCCGTCGCGCTCGAGGTCCACCGCGATCGAATCGCGGGTGGTGCCGGGCACTTCGGAGGCGATCATCCGCTCTTCGCCGAGGATGCGGTTCACGAGCGTCGACTTGCCGACGTTCGGGCGGCCGACGAAGGCGATGCGCACGCGCTCCGGGTCGTTGTCGAGGATTTCGGCGTCGCCCTCGGCGGGCAGACGCGCCATCACGTCGTCGAGCAGATGATCGAGACCCTGTCGATGCGCGGACGAGATCGCCATGACATCGGCAATGCCGTAACGCGAGAATTCGGCGAGCGCGGCGCGGGCGTCGATGCCGTCGGTCTTGTTGACCACCAACACCACCGGACGCGCGGTCTTGCGCAGCCAGCGCAGGATTTCGTCGTCCAGCGACGACGGGCCTTCGCGGCCGTCGACGATGAACAGCACCAGATCGGCTTCTTCGGCCGCGGCGCGCGACTGCCGCGCTGTGGCGCCGGCCAGGCCCGCGTTTTCGAGATGCGTGCTTTCGCCAGCGATGCCGCCGGTGTCGACGATCGCGAACGTACGGCCTTCCACCAGACGGCAGACGCCGTAATTGCGGTCGCGGGTGACGCCCGGCTCATCGTGGACCAATGCGTCGCGGGTGCGGGTCAACGCATTGAAGAGCGTCGATTTGCCGACATTGGGACGACCTACGAGAGCGACGAGGGGCAGCATGGCATCGGATCTGAAGTGGGGAATGGACATCCGGGATGAAGCTGGGATCCGGATGTTCGAAACGCGCGACCCCGGGGAGTCGGACTACCCGGGGCCGCAGGAGGTATCAACGTGACGGCTTACTGCAGGCGGTAGGCACTGATGCTGCCGCCGGCGGTCTGCACGATGAGGATGCCGTCGACGACGATCGGCGCGGCGCGTACAGGATCGCGGCCTGCGCGCACGCGGGCGCCGAGATCGCCATTGTCCAGGCGCAGCCAGTGCAGATAGCCTTCGAAGTCGCCGACCACCGCGAACTCACCCTGGACCGCGGCTCCGGACAGATTGCGACGGGCAAGCCCGGCCTGCTGCCACAGCGACGAGCCGCCAGCCTTGTCCAGTGCCCACACCACGCCGCCCGGATCGGCCACGATGACGCGATCGCTGGCGACACCGACGCGACCGACGCCGCCGTGATCCTGCGACCATAGCGGCCGGCCGCTGGGACCGTCGACCGCCATGGTCTGCTTCTTGTAGCTGCTCGCGAACAGCGTGGTGCCGTCGAGAGCGGGCGAACCATCGACGTCGGCCATGCGATCGAGCTCGGTACGGCCGTCGGGCTGGCCGACGACCTGATCCCACAACTGCCGACCATCGACGAGCGACAGCGCCGTGAGCGTGCCGTCGTCGTTGCCGACGAAGACGAACCCAGGGCCCAGCACCGGCGCATCGTTGCCGCGTACCGACAGCGACGGCAGATCGTGATTCCAGAACCAGCGACGCTCGCCGCTGGTGGCATCGAAAGCGGTGATGCGGCCATCGTTCGAACGCACCAGCACGGTGTTCTGACCGGCGACAGGCGCAGCGATGACTTCGTTCGGAACTTTGGCTTTCCACTTCTCGGTGCCGGTCGCGGCATCGAGTGCGATCACGTCGCCGTCGAGGCTGCCGACCAGGACCAGACCCTCACCGGCGCCCGGGCCACCGGACAACGACAGCTCGCTCTTGTAGTGCCAGATCGTCGCGCCAGTCTGCAGATCGAAGGCGCGAACGCCGCCTTCCACCGCAGCGGCGTAGACACGACCATCGGCGATGGCCGGTGCCTGCAACAGCCCAAGTCCGTCCTCGCCGCTACCGGCTTTCGCCGTCCACACACGGGAGACGGTCGCGGAGGGCACGAATTCGGTCAGTTCGTTCGGCTTGTTTGCGGCGTTCTTTCCGCTGTCGTCGAGGGTGAACCAGCCTTTGACCGTGCTGCAACCGGACAGCGCGACCACGGCGGCGAGCAGCGCGACGCGCAACAACGCGGGACTGCGCGGATTCTTGTGGGGATTCATCGGGTTCGACGTGCTCAATGTGACCTGCTCAATTTGACGGGCTTGATTCGATGCGTTCAGGACGCGGCATCGGGTTTCGGCGGGGTGCCGCCAGCTTGCGACAATTTCAATTCGACCAGGCGACGCTGCGGCGCGGCGACATCCAGTTGGACCAATGCCTTGTTGTAGGCTTCGCGTGCCTGATCCTTACGGCCCAGGGCGAACAGGGCATCGCCGCGCACTTCATGCGCGACCGGATCGTCGATGCTCGTCAACAGCGTCAGGGCTTCTTCGCTCTTGCCGCCATCGATCAGCAAGCGCGCGAGCCGCTGCGAAACCACTGCCGCGATCGCGGTGTCGTCGGTCTTGATGGCGCGCAACGCGGCGATCGCATCATCGCGTTTGCCGCCGTCGGCGTGGGCCTTGGCCAGATCCAGTGCCGCGAGCGCTGCGAATGGCGTGTCCTTCAGAATGGCCGCCTTGGCCTGGGCTTCCTTCAGTTTGCCGGCCTGGACCTGTTCCACCACCGCCTGATAGTCGTCGCTGGCCTTGAGGCGCTTGGCCTCACCTTGATCCTGCCACCAGTACCAGCCGTAGATGGCGCCCAGACCCAGTGCTACGCCACCGATGAGGCCGGCAGCATTGTTGCGCAGCCAATCGCGGACGCGTTCGCTTTGTTCGTGTTCGTCGAGGAGATCGTCGATCGCCATGTGTCGGTATCGTCTTGAAAGAGTGTTGCTGTCGATGGAAGGCGTGACGGGAACAACGGAAACACGGCGCCGAAAACGTCGCGACGTTGTAGCAAGTCGCGCCTGAACACCGACCGTCACGGGTGGCTTCGAAAATGGTTCGCCGGGCCTCCGGCCGGCGACCGGCGCCGCAAGGGGCAGACAGGCTCGGATGGATTCCCGGATCCGCTCCGGCGGTTGGCCGTGGCGGATTCCCTGCGGCATCCGTCAGGACTACGCGTGGGCGCGGTCCGCCGAACGGCGGGGACTCCTCAGCGATCGACCGGCTGGAGAGAACCGTCAGAGGATACCGTAAAGCGCACGACATTCGCGCGGATATAAGGAGTGAGGTCCAGCGGTTGCCCCCGATACCGCACGGAGACGGCCTGCGCATTGCCCATGACGGCCTCGCCGATCTGGCCTGGCTGGAACACGCGCTGCTGGCCCGGCTCCACCAGCGCCTGTTCGACGGTGGTGCCGTCCGGGGCGGTGAGCCTGACCCAGCTTTCGCCACTGAAACTGACGGTGAGATTTGCAGCGGTGGCGGCACGCTGCGACAGCGGCGGTGTCATCGACGCGACCAGCGGCGGCGCCGGGAGCGACGCACTGCCGTTGCTCGCGCCGGAGGCGGAGGGCGAACCCTTCGGCTTCGGCAAGGCCGAGGTCGACTCGATGTCGAGCGGCACCGCATCGATCGCACCGTCGAGATGCGACCGCGTGGCCAGCCAGACCGGAACCGCGATCGTGGCGGTGATCACCACGTACACCAGGCGCCGGGCGGTCTGCTCGACCATGCGCTGCATGCGCGGCGTGAATGTACGCGGCACCAGTTCGGCGGGTCTGGGGGCAGGCGTCGAGACGCTCTCGGCCACCGCATCGCCCGGCAGTTCCATCAACCGCGCGTAGCTGCGCAGCTGGCCGCGAATGAAGACCGGTGCACCGATCCGCGCCCAGTCCTCGCGCTCCAGCGCTTCGATCACATGCGTCGGCATCTTCAGCCTTGCACCGATCTCTGAAGTACTCAGCCCTGCACGGATGCGGGCCTGTTTGAGACGTTCGCCGATGCCGCGAGTGCTCTCGGGCATACCGGTCTCGGAGGATGTCATTGCGAATTGCTCCCCAAAGCAAGGCTTCCTGCCGTTGCGGACGCGTCCCTCGCCGGGGCACCGCGGCCGATCATGGTGGAACGCAGCGCATCATGCTGCCGCATGCACTGCATCCGGTTGGTCGTCGCCCGCTGCGCTTCCCCCGCGCGGATCGAGCGTTTCCAGCGTTTTACGGAACTCGGCCTGGCGGCGGGTACGATCCGCCACCTGGCCCTTGAGCTGTCCGCAGGCGGCATCGATGTCGTCGCCGCGGGTGCGGCGGACCATCGTCAGCACCTGCGAATCAAGCAGGATCTTCTGGAATGCGCGGATATCCGCGTCCGGCGAGCGCGTGTAGCGCGTGCCCGGGAACGGATTGAACGGGATCAGATTGACCTTCGCCGCGTCCTTCATCTGCACGGCGTTGTCGAACTGCCGCATCAGCCGCGCCAGTTCGCGCGCGTGCTCCGGAAGGTCGTTGACGCCGGCCATCATCGTGTACTCGAAGGTAACCGAGGTGCCCTTCTTGCGCAGCGCATAGCGCACGCAGGCGTCCATCAGTTCTTCGATCGGATATTTCCTGTTGAGCGGCACCAGTTCGCTGCGCAGCGCGTCGTTCGGCGCGTGCAGCGAAACGGCGAGCGACACGTCGCTTTCCAGCGCGAGGCGGTCGATCATCGGCACCACACCGGCGGTCGACAGCGTCACGCGCTTGTTGGCCAGACCGTAACCCAGATCGTCGCGCATCACGCTCATCGCGCGGACGACGTTGTCGAAGTTCAGCATCGGCTCGCCCATGCCCATCATCACCACATTGGTGAGTTTGCGCTGGCGGTGCGGCACGTTGCCGAGATGGCGCGCAGCCACCCAGACCTGGCCGATGATGTCGGCGACCGAAAGGTTCCGGTTGAAGCCCTGGGTCGCGGTGGAACAGAACTGGCAGTTCAGCGCGCAGCCGACCTGGGAGGACACGCACAGCGTGCCGCGGCCCTTGTCGGGAATGAACACGGTTTCGATGGCGTTCTTGCCGTCCATGCCGAGCAGCCACTTGTGGGTGCCGTCTTCGGAAGGCTTGTCGAACTGGATCTGCGGCACGCCGATGAAGGCATCTGCCTCGAGCTTCGCGCGCAGCGCCTTGCCCAGATCGGTCATGTCGTTGAAGTCGGTGACATGACGATGGTGGATCCACTTCATCACCTGATGGGCACGGTAGCGCTTCTCGCCGAGGGTATCGGCGAAAAAGCGCTCCAGACCATCGCGATCGAGGTCGAGCAGATTCTGTTTTTGTACGACCTCGGTCATCACATCATCATCAGCGCGGGCAGAGTTCCGTCGCCGCGAAGAAGTAGGCGGTTTCGATCGCGGCGTTCTCCAGCGAGTCGGAACCGTGTACGGCGTTGGCGTCGATCGAAGCGGCGAAGTCGGCGCGGATCGTCCCCGGTGCGGCGTCCTTCGGATTGGTGGCGCCCATCAGGTCGCGATTCTTCAGCACCGCGTTCTCGCCTTCCAGCACCTGGATCATCACCGGGCCGGAGATCATGAATTCGACCAGCGCATTGAAGAACGGACGTTCGCGATGCACGGCGTAGAAGCCTTCGGCTTCCTTGCGCGACAGATGCTTCATCTTCGCGGCGACGACCTTGAGACCGGCCTGTTCGAAACGCGAATAGATTTCACCGATGACGTTCTTGGCGACGGCGTCGGGTTTGATGATCGAAATGGTGCGCTCAAGCGCCATGGGGGTGGTCTCCGGGGGTAAACGACCGCGATCAAGCGGTCGAAACATAACATGAATGAGAAGGAAAAACCCGCGTGTGGACGCGGGTTTAGCCGATTCGGCTGCAGAAGATTCTAACCCGGCGCGGGGTCTCTTTGCATCCTTGTCGGCGGTCACGTTTTGCACCCCGACGGGGTTGGATGGTAGTCTCAAACAAGCGTTTGATTCAGCCAGGCGCTCCGTCGATGCGTCCCGTCGACGTTTTCCCACCGGCCTTTCCGGCCATCTTCGTTCGTCGAACCCGGAGCCCATCATGAGCAAAGCCCAGTTTTCGACCAAGGAAAGGATTCTCGACGCCGCCGAGACGCTGTTTGCCCAGTACGGTTTCGGTGGCACCTCGCTGCGCCAGGTCACCAGTCAGGCGGACGTCAACATCGCAGCGGTCAATTACCACTTCGGCAGCAAGGAAAATCTGGTCAACGAAGTATTCCGCCGGCGCATGGACGAAATGAGCGCCCAGCGCCTGTCGCGCCTGCAGGAGGCGGTGAAAGCCGAGGGCGGCGGCGACCTCGACGTCATTCTCGCGGCCTTCGTCGAACCGCCGCTGGCGATGGCCCAGGACCACCATGGCGGCGGCGCGTTCATCCGCGTCATCGCCCGCGCCTACGCCGAAAAGAACGACGGCCTGCGCCGCTTCCTGTCCGAACAGTACGGCCACGTGCTGCGCGAGTTCGCCAAGGCGATTTCGGCATGCATGCCCGGACTGAGCAAGGAGGAACTCTATTGGCGACTCGACTTCCTGGCCGGCGCCCTGACCTACGCCATGGCCGACTTCGGCATCATCAAGCGTCCGCACGGCGTGACCGAAACCGAGCACCGCCAACGCGCGGCGCAGGAACTGATCCGCTTCGCCGCAGCCGGCTTCAAGGCCGGGAAGATCAACTGACGGCGTTGGCACCCCGTATTTCCACAGCTTCATTGCATGACTAAACCCCACGTAATCAACAGGATGCAGAACATGTCTCAGAAACCGCTTATACGGCGTGCCGCCGTGCTCGGGGCCGGCGTGATGGGCGCGCAGATCGCCGCCCATCTGACCAACGCCGGCGTCGATACGGTGCTGTTCGATCTGGCCGCGAAGGAAGGCGACCCCAACGGCGTCGTACTCAAGGCCCTCGCCAATCTGGGCAAGCTCTCGCCCGCGCCGCTGGCCAGCAAGTCGCTGGCTGAAGCGATCGCCCCGGGCAACTACGACACGGGCCTGGAGCAATTGCGCGGCTGCGACCTGATCATCGAAGCCATCGCCGAGCGGATGGACTGGAAGCAGGACCTGTACAAGAAGATCGCGCCGTTCGTCCCCGCGAACACGATCCTCGCCAGCAACACGTCCGGTTTGGGAATCAACAAGTTGGCGGAAGTTCTTCCGGAAGAACTTCGCCATCGTTTCTGCGGCGTGCACTTCTTCAACCCGCCGCGCTACATGCATCTGGCCGAACTCATTCCGGCGAAGACCACCGACAAGGACGTGCTGGAAGGCCTCGAAACCTTCCTCACTACCACCCTCGGCAAGGGCGTGGTCTATGCGAAGGACACGCCGAACTTCATCGGCAACCGCATCGGCGTGTTCTCGATCCTGGCGACCATCCATCACACCGCCACCTTCGGGCTGGGCTTCGATGAAGTCGATGGCCTGACCGGCCCGCTGGTCGGCCGTCCGAAATCGGCGACCTACCGGACTTCCGACGTGGTCGGCCTGGACACGATGGCCCACGTCATCAAGACCATGGGCGACACCCTGCCGGACGACCCGTGGCACGAATACTTCAACGCACCGGCATGGCTGGGCGCGCTGATCGCCAAAGGCGCGCTGGGCCAGAAGGCCGGCGCCGGCATCTTCCGCAAGGTCGGCAAAGACATCGTGGTGTTGGACCTCGAAAAGCAGGACTACCGCACGGCCGACCGCGCTGCGGCGCCGGAAGTGGTCGAGATCCTGAAGATCAAGAATCCTGCCGAGAAGTTCGCGAAACTGCGCGGCAGCGCGCATCCACAGGCGCAGTTCCTGTGGGCCGTGTTCCGCGACCTGTTCCACTACAGCGCCTACCATCTCGCCGACATCGCCGACACCGCACGCGACGTCGACCTGGCGATCCGCTGGGGTTACGGCTGGTCGCTCGGCCCGTTCGAGACCTGGCAGGCCGCCGGCTGGAAGCAGGTGGCGCAGTGGATCGCCGACGACATCGCCGCCGGCAAGGCGATGAGCGATGCTGCCCTGCCCGCCTGGGTGCTGGACGGCCGCGACGGCGTGCACGCCGCCGACGGCAGTTTCAGTCCGGCCAAGGCCGCGAACCTGCCCCGCTCCGCCCTGGCCGTCTACAAGCGCCAGCGTTTCCCCGACCCGGTGCTGGGCGAGCGTTTCGCCCCCGGCGAGACGGTGTTCGAGAACGACGGCGTGCGCCTGTGGCACGACGGCGACGGCATCGCGGTCGCGTCGTTCAAGACCAAGATGCATACGGTCAACGACCACGTGCTCAACGGCCTGCAGGAAGCCATCGGCGTCGCCGAGCGCGACTTCCGCGGCATGGTGATCTGGCAGCCGAAGGAACCGTTCTCGGCCGGCGCCGATCTGTCCGGCGCGCTCGGCCTGCTGCAGGCCGGCGACGTGAAGGGCTTCGAGGCCATGGTCGCGAACTTCCAGGCGACCAGCCAGCGCATCAAGTATTCGCTGGTGCCCGTGGTGGGCGCGGTCCGCGGTCTCGCCCTGGGCGGCGGCTGCGAGTTCCAGATGCATACCGCTCGCACCGTCGCGCATCTCGAAAGCTACATCGGTCTGGTCGAAGCCGGCGTCGGCCTGCTGCCGGCAGGCGGCGGGCTCAAGGAGTTCGCGGTGCGCGCCTCGCAAGCCGCGGGTCCGGGCGGCGACGTGTTCGCCCAGCTCAAACCGCTGTTCGAGAATGTCGCGATGGCCAAGGTCTCGACCTCGGCGATCGAAGCGAAGGAACTCGGCCTGCTGCGCAAGGACGACATCGTCGTTTTCCACGCGCATGAGCTGCTGCACATCGCCAAACAGCAGGCGCTGGCCCTGGCCGAAACCGGCTATAGGCCGCCGATGCCCGCACGGCGAATCCAGGTGGCCGGCGATGTCGGTATCGCCACCTTCCGGATGATGCTGGCGAACATGCTGGAAGGCCGCTTCATCTCCGAGCACGACGCCGAGATCGCCACCCGCATCGCCACGGTGGTGTGCGGCGGCGAGGTCGACCGCGGCGCGCTGGTGGACGAGGAATGGCTGATCCGCCTGGAGCGCGAGCATTTCGTCGCGCTGGCGCAGATGCCGAAGACCCAGGCCCGGATCCAGCACATGCTGCAGACCGGGAAACCGCTGCGGAATTGACGATCACATCTTCCTCCCCCACTCGCGGAGGAGGACCGAGGAGGGGGCATCGCGTCATCCGCAGCCCCCCATCCCGACCTTCCCCCGCACGCGGGGGAAGGAGACAACCCAGGACACATCCCTATGAGCAAGCAGATCCAGGACGCCTACATCGTCGCCGCCACCCGCACGCCGGTCGGCAAGGCTCCGAAAGGCGCATTCCGCAACACCCGCCCCGACGACATGCTGGCGCACGTGCTGCGCAGCGTGATCGCGCAGGCGCCCGGCATCGACGTTTCCCGCGTCGACGACGCCATCATCGGCTGCGCCATGCCCGAGGGCGAGCAAGGCATGAACGTGGCGCGCATCGGCCTGCTGCTGGCCGGGCTGCCCAATACCATCGCCGCGCAGACCATCAACCGCTTCTGTTCGTCCGGCCTGCAGGCCGTGGCGATGGCCGCCGACCAGATCCGCCTCGGCAACGCCGACCTGATGCTGGCCGGCGGCACCGAATCGATGTCGATGGTGCCGATGATGGGCAACAAAGTGGCGTTGTCGCCGCAGGTGTTCGCGAAGGACGAGAACGTCGCCATCGCCTACGGCATGGGCATCACCGCCGAGAAGGTCGCCGAGGAGTGGAAGATCTCGCGCGACGATCAGGACGCGTTCGCCCTCGCCTCGCACCAGAAAGCCATCGCCGCCATCCAGGCCGGCGAGTTCCGCAGCGAAATCTCGCCGTACGAAGTGGTCTCGCGCATTCCCGATCTCGCCGGCAATGCCGTGCGCCTGAAGAAGGCGCTGATCGAGAACGACGAAGGCCCGCGCCCGGATTCGTCCATCGAAGGCCTGACCAAGCTGAAGCCGGTATTCCGCAACGGCCAGTTCGGCGGCACCGTCACCGCGGGCAACAGCTCGCAGATGAGCGACGGCGCTGGCGCGCTGCTGCTGGCCTCTGAACAGGCGATCAAGGATTACGGCCTGACCCCGCTCGCCCGCTTCGTCAGCTATTCGGTGGCCGGCGTGCGTCCCGAAGTGATGGGCATCGGCCCGATCGCCGCGATTCCGAAGGCGCTGAAGCAGGCCGGTCTGAACCAGGACCAGCTCGACTGGATCGAACTCAACGAAGCCTTCGCCGCGCAGGCGCTGGCGGTGATCCGCACCTGCGGCATCGATCCCTCGAAGGTCAACCCGCTGGGCGGCGCGATCGCACTGGGGCATCCGCTGGGCGCGACCGGTGCGATCCGCGCCGCGACCATCGTCCACGGCATGCGTCGTCGTCAACAGAAGTACGGCATGGTGACGATGTGCATCGGCACCGGCATGGGCGCGGCGGGCATTTTCGAGGCGCTCTAAGCGCCTGCCGCAAGTCGCAGATATCCCTGGAACCGAGCAAAGCCCCGCTCCAGGGATTGCGGGTTCATGCGGTTTCGGCCGCTCCGGGCACTTCTTCCTGTGCGATCCGGTCCCTGCCGCCGCGCTTCGCCACATACAGCGCGGAGTCCGCGCGCAGCCACAGGCTGTCGTAATCGTCCGTATCGCTCTGGGTCGTGGCGATGCCGATGCTCATGCTGGGGCGGATATCGCCGGTGAACGTGTAGACCGACGCCCGCACCGCGGCCAGCAGACGCTGCGCCACCTGCGCGGCCTGGGCGTGGTCCAGCCCGGGCAGCAGCACGCCGAACTCGTCGCCACCCAATCGTCCCAGTACATCGTTCGCGCTCAGAGCGCTGCGACAGGCGTGGACGATCTCCGCCAACGCCCGGTCGCCCGCCGCATGGCCGTAGCGATCGTTGATGTGCTTCAGATTGTCCAGATCCAACATCAACATCGATGCCGGCTGCTCGCGCATCCGCGACTGCCGGATCGACTGCTGCGCCAATTCCAGGAAGAAATGCCGGTTGTAGGCGCCGGTCAGCGCATCCTGGATCAACAGTCTGCGCAGTTGGGCGTTGTCGGCATGCAGCATCGGCACCGCCAGCCCGTAATAGCTGCCCACGGCCAGAGTGATCATCGCGAACTGCAGGGTCAACGCGTGCTCCCCGAGCCGCAGCCCGAACACCAGCACCACGATCGCGAGATTGAACAAGGCGATCGATACCAGCGATTCGACCGCACCCTGGGTGTGGACGATCCACAGTTGCAGCATGATCGCGGCGTACACGATGAACAGCAGAGGTTCGTTGCCCGGCGCGCGGGCGACGGCCAGCAGCGACAGGCTTGCGGCGCCCAGCACGAGCAGCAGTTTCAGGGCGAACACGCCGGAATTGCGCGGCGGCCGCGGCAGGTCGTCGAAGGCATGCAACCGGTGCGGGATCGGGACCCGCAATCGCGCCGCCAGGCTCCGGAAGACCAGCAGCAGCAGCGGACCCAGCGCCACCAGCCCGGCCACATCGCCGATCAACCACGGCAGGATCATCGATTCGCTGCCGGTCTTCGGCACAAGCCCTGCCGTTGTCGAGACCCAGGCGCCGGATGCGGACGCCATCAACGCGGCAGCGATGCCGCCAAGAATGAACACGCCGACGGTGCGCGCCAGCGAGGGCGGCGCATTGCGCGGGATCGACTGCAGCGTGGCCGCCGCTGCGAACCAATATGCCGCGCAGTGCGTCAGCGCGAAAAGACTACCGTAGAGCAGCGTATCCAGAGGCGGCAGCGCAAGCCCGGCCTCCATGAAGGTCAATTGGGCTCCGATCAGATTGGCCAGGATCAGGCCCGGCCAGGCGCCGCGCCGGAACACTGCGAATGCGGCGTAGCTGACCGCGGTCGGCGGAAACCAGAGGCTGGTGAAGGAGGTGTATTCCAGCATCACTGCCGCAGCGTAGGCGGTCAACCAGACGGCGGCGATCACCGCTGTCGCCAGTGGCCAGCTCCACCACTGTGTCGCCGTACTCTGCCGCCCGGCGGCGCCGGGCGTGATCGTTTCCCCCATCCCCTCTACCCCCCAGGTGTCGTTGCGAACGTTCGAACGCAGCATCCCGGCTGATGAGTTCCTGACTCCGATCGAACGGAGTCGAGCCGGGAGGATAGCCCTCGACCGGCACAATCGCCACCGGCGACATTGGCCGCTACGCCCTTATCCGAGCCGGCGCCCTGCACGAAGAGCATAAGAGCGGCTTCGCTTTTTCTGTCCAATCAATCGCCCAATCGCCTGGTTGGCCTGCTCGTCGTCCAATGCTCGATCAGCGACCAGAACCGCACTGCCGCAGTACGGCATGCCTTTCCGCAATGCGCAAATGAGGAGCCGCGCACGCTGTCACGCCGCCGCGGGAGCACATCAATCGAGGTCGATCACACCGAGTTCGTTGAGCGCGTTCTGCATCATTCCGCGCGCGGCATCGCTGAGCTTCTCGTGATCCAGCGCGTAGCGGATGGTGGCTTCGATCAGGCCCAGATGGGTGCCGCAATCGAAACGGGTGCCCTGGAAACGATAGGCATGCACCGGCTTCTGCGCGAGCAGGATCGCGATGGCATCGGTGAGCTGGATCTCGCCGCCTGCGCCCGGCGTTGTGCCTTCCAGTATGTCGAAGATGCCGCCGTCCAGGACGTAGCGCCCGACCACCGCCAGATTGCTCGGCGCCACTTCGGGCCGGGGTTTCTCGACGATGCTGTGGATCCGCGCACTGCGTCCGGCGAACGGGTCGGTATCGACGATGCCGTAGCTGCCGGTCTGTTCGCGCGGCACATCCTGCACCGCGATGACGCTGCTGCCGGTAGTCTCGGCCGCATCGGCCATCTGCTTCAGCGCACCGGGACCGCCGCGATTCCAGATCAGATCGTCCGGCAACAGCACCGCGAATGGTTCGTCGCCGATGATCGGCCTCGCGCAAAGCACCGCATGCCCCAATCCAAGCGCTTCCGCCTGGGTCACGAACACCGCGCGGACGTGCGGCGGCAGGATATTGCGCACCAGATCGAGCTGCTCGTGCTTGCCGGATTTTTCCAGCTTCTGCTCCAGCTCGTAGGCCTTGTCGAAATAATCGGCCACCGCATGTTTGTAACGATTGGTGACGAACACCAGCGTGTCGCAACCCGCTTCGATCGCCTCATCCACCGCATACTGGATCAGCGGCTTGTCGACGATCGGCAACATCTCCTTGGGCACCGTCTTGGTGGCCGGGAGGAATCGGGTGCCGAGGCCGGCGACAGGGAAAACCGCTTTGCGGATACGGGTCATCGGAACTTCACAGCCTTAGTAGATGCGGGATATTCGGCACCGCCCGGAGGTGCGCCCGGAGACAGGAACCGATGGCAAGCGTGGATATCCGACTCGATATCGGATCGGCAGCAACGGTCTCCATCAACCCCGTTGCGGCAGCAGACGGACGACCGGCGTAGCCCTCATCAGGTTCTGCGAGCATTACGAGCGGGAAACGCCACCACCGTCGCCGCATGCGCATGCGTGTCGCCGACGGCGTTGTTCGGCACGAATTCCGGTACCGCTTCGCGCAGCATCGCCGCCAGCGCTTCCAGATCGTAACGTGCGCTGGCTTCGCGCATGCGTGCCAATGCGGCGGCGATGGCTTCGGGCGAGACCTGCCGCGGCGCTGCCTGCAGGATCTTCGGATGCGAAGTCGGACGATAGCGTTCGTCGGCGTGAAAGAGGGTCTCGTGCAGTTTTTCGCCCGCGCGCAGACCGGTATAGACGATGGCGATGTCGCGTCCGGGCTGCTTGCCGGCGAGCCGGATCATCTGCTCGGCGAGCAGGCGGATCGACACCGGTTCGCCCATATCGAGGGTGTAGATCGCCTGCTGGGAACCGATCGCCGAGGCCTGCAGAATCAACTGGCAGGCTTCCGGAATGGTCATGAAGAACCGGGTGACTTCGGCGTCGGTGACCGTCACCGGGCCACCGCTGCGGATCTGCTCGCGGAACAGCGGTACGACGCTGCCGGCGGAGTCGAGCACGTTGCCGAAGCGCACGGTGACGAAGCGGGTGGAACGCGGATCGGCGAGCGACTGGCACAGCATCTCGGCCAAGCGTTTGGTGGCGCCGAGCACGTTCACCGGATCGACCGCCTTGTCCGTAGAGATCAGCACGAAAGTGCCGACGCCGGCCGCCGAACTCGCCCGGGCAACCGTTTCGGTGGCTAGCGCGTTGTTGCGGACCGCTTCGCGCAGTTGCGCTTCCAGCAGCGGCACCTGTTTGTATGCGGCGGCATGGAAGACCGCATCCGGTTTCACCAGATCCAGCGCGTAGCGGATCACCGCCGGGTCGCCGCAGTCGCCCAGCACGGGCGCCAATTCGATTCCCGGGAAGTCGCGACGAAGCCGCATCTGGGTGGTGGTCAGCGCCAGTTCGTCGATCTCGACCAGCGCGATCCTGCTTGCGCCGTGGCGCGCGCACTGGCGGCACAATTCGGAACCGATGGAACCGCCTGCGCCCGTCACCAGCACGCTGCGGCCGCCGAGCCAATCGCGCATCGCCTTCCAGTCCGGCACCACCGGCGCGCGGCCAAGCAGGTCCTCGATCGCGACTTCCTTGAGTTCGCCGGGCAGCGAGCGGCCTTCGAGGATATCGTTGAGTCGAGGCACCATCCGGAACGGCACGCCGGTGCGTTCGCAGGTTTCGATCACCCGCCGCATCTGTTCGGCATCGACCGACGGCATGGCGATGACCAGCAACTTGGCGGCGGTTTCCGGCGCGATCCGGCCGACATCGTCGATCCGGCCAAGCACCGGCACGCCGTGCAGATGGCTGCCGCGCAGTTTCCTGGCGTCGTCCAGAAAGCCTACAGGCTGATAGGCGCCGGTACGACGCAGGTCGCGGACCAGCGCTTCGCCTGCCTGCCCCGCGCCCAGGATCAGCACGCGCACCGCCGACTTGTCGCTGTTGATCCGACCGTGATCCTTCCACGAGCGATAGAGCAGCCGCGGCGCGCCGAGCATCAAAGTCAGCACGAACGGATACATCACCAGCACCGAGCGCGGCGCCTGGTCGAGTCTGTTGTAGATGAAAAGTACGAAGAGGATGGCGAGCAGGCCGAACAGGCTCGCCTTCAGGATATTCACGAGATCGGGCACGCTGGCGAAGCGCCAGACACCGCGATAGAGGCCAACCTGCCAGGACACCAACCCTTGAGCCAGCAACACCAGCAGGGCTTCGGTCGACCAGAGCGCCGGCTGCGCGGCGGTATCGAGCATGGCGTAACGAAACTGCACAAGACCGGTCCAGCACAGCCAGACGATGCACAGATCGTGCAGCACGATCATGGCGCGCGGCCACGCGCTGGCCAGACGGTCTTTCAATGCGGTGGTCATGCGCCAAATTCTCCGTTCGCCGTGTGCCCGGCCGACCGACGCAGCCAGTACCAGAACCCGCATCCCAACATCAGCCAAGCAGACACCAGCATCGAAATCCCTCTCTGTCCTTCCCCCCCGAGCCAAATGGCGCCCGCACATGCGAGCAACGTCCAAACCGCATAGCCTGTCGTCACCGGCACATGACTGCCGGCGCGTCTGGACCAACGCTGATAGGCGTGTTCGACGTGCGGCGTCCACCACCGCTCTCCGCGCAATATCCGCGTCAGCAGGGTGAAGCCGGCATCCAACACGAACGCGCTCAACGGCAGCAGCGCCAGCGGCCATGCCTCGACCGGCATGGCATCCAACGACAGTCCGGCCATCAGCGCCAACGCGAATCCAAGCGCCCCGCTGCCCACATCGCCCAGAAAGATCTTCGCTCTGGGAAAGTTGAACGGAAGGAAACCCAAGGTTGCCGCGATCAAGGCCAACCCGAGATGAACCGCCAGCGCGCTTCCAGCCAGCCATGCGAATGCCGCAGCGGCCAGCACCGCCTGGGTCGCAGCGAGACCGTCGATGCCATCCATGAAATTCCAGACGTTCACCAGCACCAGGCACAGCGCGAACACCACGAGCGCGACACCCGCACCGCTACCGGACAGATAGAAGCCTGCCGCCAACCACCCGGCGGCGACCGCATGCACGACCAACCGCGACCATGGCGACAGCGGCCGGTGGTCGTCGATCCAACCGATGCCGGCCACCATCAGGAAGCCGAAGCCCGCGCAGACCAGCAGCACGATCTCGCGCGGCTGGCGCACGATCATCGCCGCGATCGCGATCAGGAACGCCAGGGCGATGGCGATACCGCCGCCGCGCGGCGTGGCGACCCGATGGCTGCGACGCTCGCCGGGCTCATCCAGCAAACGACGATGCTGCGCGTAGGCCCGTGCCGCCCACGTGCCGGCAGTGCCAAGCGCCGCGAACAGCGCGAACCAGGCGATGGATCCGGGCGACAGCGGCATCAGACGACGGCGTAGTTCAGCAATGGCTTCACCGAGCCCCACTCCTTGCAGCTCGGACACTGCCAGTGATGGCTGCGCGCGCCGAAGCCGCAGCGGTTGCAGCGATAGCTCGGATTGCGGACCAGCAGTTGCTCGGTCACATGCTTGAGATCGTGCAGGGTCGCGGTGGGGTCGGTGTTGTCGGCCAGACTCAGGTCGATCAGCGCCGCTTCGCCGCGCACCGACGGGCGCTCCTTGAGCTGACGGGCGAGATAATCGCGCGCCGCATGCACGCCTTCCGCGGCTTCGACCAGCCGGGTCAGCGCCAGCACCGGCGAGATACCGCGGTAGTGTTCGCACATCTCGGTCAGGAAGGTGCGCGCGCCGCTGGGATCGCCGACTTTTTCGTAGCAGACCAGCAGCGACGGCAGGATATCGGGTAGATAATCCGGGTCGTGCCGCGCGGCGCGCTCGTAGGCCCGGATCGCGGCCGGATAGCGGCCGGCATCGAACTCGATCCGGCCTTCCAGCATGCCGGCGCGGACGGTATTGGAATCGGCGGCGTAGGCACGCGCGATCGCGGCACGCGCCTGATCGCTATCGCCGGCGGTGCGGTGGCGCTCGGCCAGTTCGCACTCGAACTGCGCGATCAGCTTGCCCATCGGCTCGCCGGTCACCGCTTCGTAACGCGATGCCTTGTCGATCGCCTGCTGCCAGTCGCGTTCGGCCTGATAGATGCCGATCAGATGACGCAGCGCCTGCGGCGCGCGGTCGTCCAGTCTGGACAGATCGGTGAACACCGTCTCGGCGCGATCGAGCAGACCGGAGCGCATGTAGTCCTCGCCCAATGCGAGCAGGGCCTGCACTTTCTGCTGATCGTTGATGTCGGAGCGCTGGACCAGTCCCTGATGAAGGCGGATCGCGCGATCAACCTCGCCGCGGCGGCGGAACAGATGTCCCAGCGCGACCTGGGTCTCGAAGGTGTCCTTGTCCAGTTCGGCGACATGCAGGAACAGTTCGATCGCCTTGTCCGGCTGCTCGTTGAGCAGGTAATTCAGGCCGCGGAAATAGGTGGTGGACAGCCGGCTGACCTGATGGTCGCTGTGACGCTCCCCACCCCGGCGACCGATGACCCAACCGATCACCGCGGCCAGCGGGATCAGCAGGAAATACCAGAACCACTCGGAGATGAAGGCCATCTCAAGTCTCCGACGGAGCGGACAAGGAAGGGAGTGCAGCAGCGGCAGCGCTGGGCGTTTCGGGCTTTTGCGTCTGCGTCTGCGTCTGTTTATCGACGCGCCGCAGCGCGCCGCGCAACGGCAGCACCACCGAAGCGACGATCGCCAGGGCACCGACAAGCACGCCGGCCAGCAAAGTGCAAAGCAGGATCACGCCGAGTCCAGCCTTCACTTCGACGACGCCCAGATCGACCGTGACCGGGTTGGCGTTCAGCACGCCGAGCACCAGACCGACAGCCAGGAACACGATGGCGATGAGCAGACGCAAAGGGCGCATGGGGGAAAGGCGGGCCACGTTTGAGGTCGGAACGGGTATCAGTGTATGCCGCCCGAAGGACGAAAACGATGGATGCCGCTGTCGGCCGGCAGGAGACCGGAGCGGATCATGCAAGGCGATGAGGACTGCGGGGCGTTATCGCTTGTCGCGTCGACGCAGCCGCGGGAATTCAATCTTCCGGCGGGAGTGGAACGACGTCGCTGACCCGGTCGCGCAGTTCCTTGCCGGGTTTGAAGTGCGGCACATGCTTGCCTGGCAGCGCCACGGCATCGCCGGTCTTGGGATTGCGACCGGTGCGCGGCGGACGGTAATGCAGGGAAAAACTGCCGAAGCCGCGGATCTCGATCCGTTCGCCCTCGGCCAGCGAGCCGCCCATCATTTCCAGCAACGACTTGACCGCGAGATCGACGTCGTCGGCCTTCAGATGACTCTGACGCTGGGACAGGATCTCGATCAGTTCGGATTTGGTCATGGGCGCTCGCAGTCCTTTCTACGGGCCGCAGCCGGCCGGCGCCACGGCGATCCGGAAGACCGGATCGCCGTGGGCCGAAGGTGCGGAATTACTCGGAACGATTGTTTTCGAGCTGCTCGCGCAGCAGCGCGCCCAGCTTGGTGGTGCCGCTGGCGGCGTCGGAGGAGACCTTGGCGTATTCGGCCATGGCTTCCTGGGTCTCGGCTTCGTCCTTCGCCTTGATCGACAGCTGCAGGGTGCGGCCCTTGCGGTCCATACCGATCAGCTTGGCCTCGATCGTGTCGCCGACCTTGAGGTGCTGGCTGGCGTCGTCGATGCGGTCGTAGCTGATGTCGCGCGCGGTGACGTAGCCTTCGATGCCGTCGCCCAGATCGATCATCGCGCCCTTGGCGTCGACTTCCTTCACGGTGCCGGAGATCTTCGAGCCCTTCGGATTCGTGGCCATGAACTGGCCGAACGGATCCTGCTCCAGCTGCTTCACGCCGAGGCTGATGCGCTCGCGCTCCGGGTCGACCGCGAGCACGACGGCTTCGAGGTTGTCGCCCTTCTTGAAGTTGCGGACCACGTCTTCGCCGGTGGTGTTCCAGCTCAGATCGGACAGGTGGATGAGGCCGTCGATGCCGCCGTCCAGGCCGATGAAGATGCCGAAGTCGGTGATCGACTTGATCTGGCCCGACACCTTGTCGTTCTTCTTGTAGATCGCGGCGAAGGTTTCCCACGGATTCGACGAGCACTGCTTCATGCCCAGCGAAATGCGGCGACGCTCTTCATCCACGTCGAGGATCATGACTTCGACTTCATCGCCGACCTGCACGACCTTGGACGGATTGACGTTCTTGTTGGTCCAATCCATTTCCGACACGTGGACCAGGCCTTCGACGCCCGGCTCGATCTCGACGAACGCGCCGTAATCGGTGACGTTGGAGACCTTGCCGAACATGCGGGTGTTCGCCGGGTAACGGCGCGCGATGTTGTCCCACGGATCCTCGCCCAGCTGCTTCAGGCCGAGGCTGACGCGGTTGCGCTCGCGATCGTACTTGAGCACGCGCACTTCGAGTTCCTGGCCGACTTCGACCACTTCGGACGGGTGACGCACGCGCTTCCACGCCATATCGGTGATGTGCAGCAGACCATCGATGCCGCCGAGGTCGACGAACGCGCCGTAATCGGTGAGGTTCTTGACGACGCCCTTGAGCACCGCGCCCTCGACCAGCTTCTCGAGCAGTTGCTCGCGCTCTTCCGAATGCTCGCTCTCGACCACCGCACGGCGGGAGACGACGACATTATTGCGCTTGCGGTCCAGCTTGATGAGCTTGAATTCGAGCTCTTTGCCTTCCAGGTACACCGGGTCGCGGACCGGGCGCACGTCGACCAGGGAACCGGGCAGGAATGCGCGGACGTCCTTGATGTCGACGGTGAAACCGCCCTTGACCTTGCCGCTGATGCGACCGGTGATGGTTTCGTTCTTTTCCAGGGCTTCTTCCAGCTCGTCCCACACCATGGCGCGCTTGGCTTTGTCGCGCGAGAGGACGGTTTCGCCGAAGCCGTTTTCGAGGGAGTCCAGCGCCACCTTGACGATGTCGCCGACTGCGACGTCGATTTCGCCGGCGTCGTTACGGAACTGTTCGATCGGGACGATGCCCTCGGACTTGAGGCCGGCGTTGATGACCACCACGTCGGTGCGGACATCGACAACGGTGCCGACCACGATGGAGCCGGGCTTGAGCTTGGACAGATTGGCTGCCGCGCTCGCTTCGAACAGTTCTGCGAATGATTCGGTCATGGATTGATTGCTCGGTAGATGACATAGACCGGGGCGTCTGTCCGTCGGACATATTCCGTGGAACTCGACGCTTTGGAACCGGTCCACCCGTAGGGGCCTGGCGGGATTGCCTGTGGCCATGAAGAGTGAGGATTGGAAAATCCGCTGCGTCGTTGCTGTAGTAACGGACGCGTCGGGCCTTGCTGCTGCGCGAAGCGCTTGCTCGCCTGAGCGACTCAGGAATGCGCGCCCGGCACGATGGCCAGGACGCGCTCGACGACCGTATCGATGCCGAGGCCGGTGGTATCGATGCAAACGGCGTCGTCGGCCGGTCGCAAGGGTGCCACCGCGCGATTGGCATCGCGGGCGTCGCGGGCGAGAATTTCCCGCAGCAGGTCGTCGAAGATAACGGAAACCCCCTTGTCTTTCAACTGCTTATACCGCCTTTCGGCCCGTTCGTCGGGGCTGGCGGTCAAAAATACCTTGTAGGGGGCGTCGGGGAAGATCACGGTGCCCATATCGCGCCCGTCGGCGACCAGGCCCGGGGCCTGGCGGAAGGCCCGCTGTCGGTCGCGGAGCGCGGAGCGGACCTCGGGCACGGCCGCGATGGCCGAGGCCGCAGCCCCGGCGGTTTCGGTGCGCAGCTCGTCGGTAGCGTCCACCCCGTTCACGATCACCCGCAATTCGCCGTCCGCGGCCTCCACGAAGCCGATATGGGCATCGAACGCGCAGCGCACCAGCGCCGCCGGGTCGGCCAGATCCAGTCCGGCCCAGCTTGCGGCGACGCCGACGCCGCGGTAGAGGGCGCCGGAATCGAGGTAGTGCCAGCCCAGACGGTTCGCCACCAGCCGGCTGATGGTGCCCTTGCCGGAGCCCGAAGGGCCGTCGATGGTGAGAACATCGACGCGCGTGGCGCGTGTGGCCGAATCGGGTACGGCGTGATCGGGCATGTCGGGCTCGGCAGCGATGCGGGACGCCATTGTAGCCGGCAGCTCGACCGACCCGCAGCGCGGCGATGCGATTCTCTTGTCGCAACCACTTGAATCGCCTGCGAAATGACGGCAGAATAGCCGGCTGAATTCGCCACCCGCGTCATTCCCATCCACTCAACTGCGTTATCGCCGAGGTTCTCCATGAAGGTCTTGTCCTCCCTGAAGTCGGCGAAGGCCCGTCACCGCGACTGCAAAGTCGTCCGCCGCCGTGGCAAGGTCTTCGTGATCTGCAAGTCGAATCCGCGTTTCAAAGCGCGCCAGCGCTGAAACCCGACAAGTTTGGTCAAAGCGCGTCAGCGCTGAAACCGAACAAGTTCGCCCAAAGCGCGTCAGCGCTGAAACCGGACGGATCGACGAGTACGCTGCGATACATTTATATGCCAGCTGTGCTGCAGACCCCGACAAAGGCCGCCTCGTGCGGCCTTTGTCGCGTCTGGCGTCCTGCTTCAGCGGCCGATCCGCCATGGATCGCGCGGGCTCTCGGGATGCGCTTACAATCGGCGACGCACGGCTGGGCACCCGCGCTTCGCACGCCATCCGTATTTCGCACCCGTTTCCACGATTGAGGAGATCCCCCATGCGCCAGCTCCCCGCCGCCATTCTCGCCGCTGTCCTGTTCGCGGCCGCCGCCCCGCACGCGGCCGCCGAAACCCTGCTGATCGAACGCGTCGGCGAAGAAGCGGGCATGGCCCTGCCCGCTCGCGGCACTCGCATGGCCGATGTCGAACGCAAATTCGGCGCACCTGTCCAGCGCCTCGACCCGCGCGGCGGCCAGAAGCGCCAGTGGCCCTCGATCAACCGCTGGACCTACTCGAATTTCGTCGTCTATTTCGAGAAGGATCGGGTGATCGACGCCGTCGCCATCCGCGCGGGCGCGAACGAAGTCGGACCGAAGCCGCCGATCCGCTGACCCTTATCGTCGAATCATGACCGTCCAGTATCGTTTTCCCGCGGAGTGGGAACCCCAGTCCGCCGTTCTGATCGCGTGGCCGCATTCCGAGACCGACTGGGCCCCCCGCCTAGTGGAAGTGGAGGAAACCTACATCGCCCTCGTCGCCGCCATCACCGCCTTCCAGGAGGCGGTGATCTGCGTGGCCGACGACGATCTGCAGATCTATGCCGAAGCCCGGCTGCGCTCGGCGCGGGTGGACATGGCCCGCGTGCGCTTCGTCACCGTCGAGTACGACGACACCTGGCTGCGCGATTCCGGCCCGGTGACGCTGCGCCCGAGCGAGGACGGGGCCGCGTTCCGGCTGCTGGATTTCCGGTTCACCGGCTGGGGCGGCAAGTTCGAAGCCAGCCGCGACGATCGTCTGGTCGAGGCGCTGATCGCCCAGGATGTCTTCGCCGATGTGCAGCGTCACCAGATCGACTTCGCGCTGGAGGGCGGCGGCATCGAAACCGACGGCGCCGGCACCCTGCTGACGACCTGGCGCTGCCTGCACGAGCGCCACCCGGACTCGTCCCGCGAGGAACTCACCGCGAAACTGGCCACTTGGCTCAACCAGCGCCGGGTGCTGTGGCTCGATCATGGTTATCTGGAAGGCGACGACACCGACGCCCACATCGACACCCTCGCCCGTTTCGCCGCCGGGGACGCCATCGTTTACCAGGGCTGCGACGACGTCAGCGATACCCATTACCCCGAACTGCAGGCGATGGCCGCCGAGCTGGCGACGTTGCGTACCCGCGGCGGCGCACCTTACCGGTTGTTCGCGCTGCCGTGGCCGAAGCCGGTGTTCGACGACGGCCGCCGCCTCGCCGCCAGCTACGCCAATTTCCTGATCGTCAACGGCGCGGTGCTGATTCCGTCGTACGGCGACGTGGCCGATGCGCGCGCGCAGGAAGTGATGGCCGAGGCCTTCCCGGGCCGCGCCATCGTGCCGGTGCCCTGCCGCCCGCTGATCTGGCAGAACGGCAGCCTGCACTGCATCACGATGCAGTTGCCGGAAGGCGTGCTGGCGTAATCGCCTGTCAGCGGAGCATTGTTCCGACCGACATGCATCTCCAATGGGATACATCATGAAAACCAAGACCCTGCCCGTCGCCCTGATCCAGGAAAAGGCCATCGTCGATCAAGGCCGCGGCAACGCCGAGGCCAATCTGGCAGTGATCGAAACCCGCGTCGGCGAAGCCGCGAAGCGCGGCGCGAAGCTGGTACTGCTGCAGGAACTGCACAACGGCGCCTATTTCTGCCAGCACGAGTCTGTCGATGAATTCGACCTGGCCGAGCCGATTCCCGGCCCCAGCACCGAACGGCTGGCGGCGCTGGCGAAACAACACGGCGTGGTGCTGGTGAGTTCGTTGTTCGAGCGCCGCGCCGCCGGTCTGTATCACAACACCGCGGTGGTGTTCGACGCCGACGGCAGCACCGCCGGCAAGTACCGCAAGATGCATATCCCGGACGATCCGGGTTTCTACGAAAAATTCTATTTCACGCCCGGCGACCTCGGTTTCGAACCGATCGACACCTCGGTCGGCCGCCTCGGCGTGCTGGTGTGCTGGGATCAGTGGTACCCGGAAGCCGCGCGGCTGATGGCATTGGCCGGTGCCGAACTGCTGCTGTATCCGACCGCGATCGGCTGGGATCCCGGCGACGACCAGGCGGAAAAAGACCGCCAGCGCGGCGCGTGGATCCTCAGCCACCGCGGCCACGCAGTCGCCAACGGCCTGCCGGTGCTGTCCTGCAATCGGGTGGGCCATGAGCAGTCGCCGCTGGATGCCGCCGGCATCGATTTCTGGGGCAACAGCCATATCCTCGGGCCGCAGGGTGAGTTCCTGGCCGAAGCCGGCGCCGAACCGACGATCCTGATGACCGACGTGGACATGGCGCGCAGCGAACATGTCCGCCGGATCTGGCCGTTCCTGCGCGACCGCCGGATCGACGCCTACAGCGACCTGCTCAAGCGCTATCGCGACTGATTCAGGCAGGCGTTTCCGCACGACCGTTCGTCGTGTGTCGCTTGCAAAGAAACGAACGGTCGTTCTATAAAGGCGCCATGACACCCGCCGCCCCCACCTCGAAAGGCGCCGCCACCCGCGACATGATCGTGGAGCGGGCCTACATGATCGCCGCATCGGCCGGCCTGGAAGGGCTGTCGATCGGCCCACTGGCGGACACGGTGGGCATGTCGAAAAGTGGCGTATTCGCCCATTTCGGATCGCGCGAAGACCTGCAACTGGCGGTGCTGGACACCGCGGCGCTGCGTTTCGGCGAACACACCCTGATCCCGGCGCTGAAGGCCGGTCGCGGCCTGCCCCGGCTACGGGCGATCTTCGCCAACTGGCTCGACTGGCTGCGTCAGGACCGCGGCGGTTGTCTGCTGCTGACCGCAGTCAGCGAGTACGACGACCGCCCTGGTCCCCTGCGCGACCGGGTGCTGATGCATCACCAGCGCTGGCGCGGCGAACTGGTCCGCGCCATCGACATGGCAGTGGCCGCCGGGGAATTACGTGGCGACCTGGACGCCGGGCAGTTCTCATTCGAAATCAACGCCATCGCGCTTGCTGTCCAGCACGAAATGGCGATCACCGACATCGACGCCGCGACCGCGCACGGCCAGCGGATGTTCGATCGGCTCCTGCTGGGTTATCTGGTCCAGCCTCAACCCCAGCCCCTGCCCCACCAAGATTGATCGCCTCCCCCACGGAGATTCGCCATGGCTTTTGCATTCGCCACAATTAGCACGACCGTTCGTAATTTATCGATCCTTTACGCTGCGCGCATCGGCTTTCTGATCGGTGGGTGGCTGCTGCCTGAGACCACGCTCGTGCGCGCTGCAAGGATCTTCAGCACGCCGTTCCGTTCCAGCCGTGCCCGTGCAGCAAGTGCGTCCACGGCGGGCGCGCGCGAAGAGCGACTGACCGTCGATGGCATCGAGATCGCCACCTACCTGTGGGGCGACGCCACGCAGCAGCCTTACGTGCTGTTCGCACACGGCTGGTCCAGCCACGGCACGCGCATCGCGCCGTGGATCGAGCCCCTGCAGGCCGCGGGCTACGCGGTGGTCGCCTTCGATCAGGCCGGACACGGCAAGAGCGGCGGCCATCGCACCACGCTGCCGGATTTCGCCTGCCATCTCCTCGCGGTGGGCCAACATTACGGCCCCGCGGCGGCGGTGCTCGGCCATTCGCTGGGCGGCGCCGCGGCAGCAGTTGCGTTGGCGCGCGGGCTGGTGGCCGAACGCGCGATCCTGATCGCCCCCGCCGCCGACCCGCTGGCGGCGATGGAGCGCTTCAGTCGCCTGGTCTGGCTGGGCGTCCCCTTCGGACGGCGGCTGGCGATGTTTTTCGAAAGCGAGACGCGCGTGCCGATCGACGACCTGCAGGCGCATCGGAACGCGCCGATGATCGGCCGCCCGGCGCTGATCGTGCACGACGTGGAGGACCGCGAAGTACCGTGGTCGGAGGGCGAGCGCTATGCGCGGCTGTGGCACGGGGCGCGCATGCTCAGCACCCGCGGCTTCGGCCACAACCGCATCGCCGAACATCCGCAGGTGATCGCCGATGCGCTGCGTTTCCTGCGCAGCGAACCGGTGGGCACGCGGATCGTGTCCTCGCCTAACCTGCCCTACGGCTTCGCCTGAGGGCATGGTCATGAGGGCATGGGCATGAACGATGCATCGCAGTCATTGATCGCCGCCAGCGCAGGCATCGTCTTCGCGCTGGGCGCCATCCACCTCTGCTACACCTTCTTCGGCAACGCATTCTCGCCGCGCGATGCCGGGCTGGAAGCGCGGATGAAGACGGTATCGCCGCGCCTGACCCAAGAGATCACGATGTGGAACGCCTGGATCGGCTTCAACGCCAGCCACAGCCTGGGCGCGATGATGTTCGGCGCGCTCTACGCTTACATGGCGATCGCACGCCCCGCGGTGCTGTTCGGCTCGCTGTTCCTGCTGGCGCTGGGGCTCGTGTTTCTCGCTGCGCTGCTGGCCCTGGCCAGGGTCTACTGGTTCCGCATTCCGTTCCGGGGAATCCTCTGCGCGACCGTGGCCTATTCGGTTGCGCTGGGCCTGCGCTGGGCCTGACAATCCGGCCTGAAGCCGATTGCGGCTCGCCAGGCGCCATTGATGACCGACGACACCGCAGCAGATCTCCCCACCGCGAATGCGCTTCCCGCCGCGACGGACCTTCCCGTCACCCTTGCCGACCAGCCGCACGCCATCGTCGAACGCGACGGCGTGCGTTACACCCTGCTGGGCACCGCGCACATCTCCAAGACCAGCGTCGACGTGGTGCGTGCGGCCATCGCCAGCGGCGATTACGACACCATCGCGGTCGAGCTCGACCCGCAGCGCGCGCAGGCCCTGACCGATCCCGATGCGCTCGCCCGGCTGGATCTGGTGAAAGTACTGCGCGAAGGCAAGACCGCGGTGTTCGCCGCGAATCTCGGGCTTGCGGCGTATCAGCGCCGGCTCGCCGAACAGCTCGACATCGAACCGGGCGCGGAACTCAAGGCCGCGGTGCTGGACGCGCGCGAGCGCGGGCTGTCGCTGCACCTGATCGACCGCGACGTCGGCCTGACCTTCAAGCGCGCGATGCAGCGGCTGGGCTGGTGGGGCCGCGCGAAGGTATCCGGCGGACTGATGGCGTCGCTGTTCTTCGACGAGAAGGTGTCGGACGAACAGATCGAAGGCCTGAAGGAAGGCGACATGCTGGAGTCGAGCTTCAGCGAATTCGCCGCCGACAGCCCGGCGCTGTACGAGACCGTGATCGCCGAACGCGATCAGTACATGGCCGCGCGCCTGCGCGAGATTCCCGCGCAGGGAGAAACTCCAGCCCAAGGCAGGCGCGAAGTGCTGGCGGTGGTCGGCGCCGGCCATCTGCAGGGGCTCGCGAAGCATCTGGCCGAAGACGACCGCGATCCTGCGCCGCTGCGCCTGGAACTGGAAGCGGTCGCGGAAAAGTCGTCGTTCCCATGGTTCACCCTGCTGCTCGCCTTCTTCGTGCTGGGCGGCTTCGTCTGGGGATTCTGGCGCGGCGGGTTCGAGGTCGGCAGCGATCTGGTGCTGCAGTGGGTGCTGGTCACCGGCACGCTCGGCGCGATCGGCTGCGCCATCGCCGGCGGCCATCCGCTGAGCATCCTCACCGCCTTCCTCGCCTCGCCGATCACCCCGCTGCACCCGGCGCTGGCCTCGGGCACGCTCAGCGCGCTGGTCGAAGCCTGGGTGCGTAAACCGACCTATGCCGACTTCATGGCCCTGCGCGACGACGTGCAGACGGTGAAGGGCTGGTGGCGCAATCGCGTCGCGCGCACGTTGCTGAATTTCTTCCTGACCAGCCTGGGCACCGCGATCGGTGTGTGGACCGGCGGCGCGAGGATGCTTGCGAAATTGATGGGGTGAGCCAATCCAAACGACCGCCATCCCCGCGCAAGCAGGGGATGGCGGTCGCAGGAGGGCCTTCAGGCCCGAGCTCTTGACGTGAAGCCGGGATCAAGCAACAGCATCAAGCAACTGCTCGGGGCTGAAGCCCCTCCTACGCAAGCACGGCCATTCAACCGATCACTCCGCCTTGATCGCCACCACCGCAGCGGCCGGAATGCCCCGCTTGCCTCGCGCCCGCGCGATCACGCGGGTGGTGGCCGAGCGCAGATCGTCCAGCACCGCGTAGATCGTCGGCAGGAACAGCAGGCTGACCACGGTCGAGAACGCCAGTCCGCCGGCGATGGCACGGGCCATCGGGAAGTACGGCGGGCCGTCTCCGGCCATCTTGGTCTGGCCCAGCGCGATCGGCACCATCGCCAGGATCGCGGTGCCCATCGTCATCAGGATCGGGCGCAACCGCTCGCGGCTGCCCTCCACCAGCGCATCGGTGCGCGACATGCCGCGCCGTCGCAGGTTATTGATGTGCTCGATCATCACGATGCCGTTGTTCACCACCACGCCCATCAGCACCAGGATGCCGATGAAGGCCATCACGTTGAACTCGGTGCCGGTGAGCCAGAACAGCCAGAACACGCCGAACACCGAGAACACGACGCCGCTCATGATCGCCGCCGGGAACAGCAGCGACTCGAACACCGCCGCCATCACCACATAGATCATGACCAGCGCGATGATCAGGTTGAACATCATCTGCGTCATCGCATCGTCGTCCTGCTGGAACCCGCCGCCTTCGAAGGTGTAGTTGTAACCGGCCGGGAACGGAATCGACTTCAGCGTGTCCTCCATCGCCTTGCGCGCCTCGGGCATCGATACCTTGTCGGCGAGGTTGGCCTGGATGGTCAGCGTGGTCTGACGGTTTGAGCGTTCGATCTGCGATGCGGCTTCGCCGATCCGCACATCGACCATCGCCAGCAGCGGCACGATCCGCCCGTCCGGCGCGCGTACGGTGAACGCGGAAATATCCTTGATCCCGTAATCGTCGGCGCCGGCGAAACGCACCCAGACCGGCACTTCGGTATCGCCCTGGCGGAATTCGCGCAGCGGCGCGCCGCGCAGCGCCAGGCCGACGAACTGCGACACTTCCTGGGCGCTGAATCCGAACGTGGCCGCGCGTTCGCGGTCCACCCGCACCGACAGTTCGCTGTTCTGGTCGCCGGTGTTGACGCGCACGTCGCGCAGTTCCTTGCGCCGGGCCAGGATCGGCACCACGCCCTCGCCGATCTCGCGCAGGGTTTCGGAGGAATCGCCGACCAGCATCACCTGCACGTTCTGGGCCAGGCCGCCACCGCCGCCCGGGCCGCCCTGATCGCCGATACCGATGTTCGCGCGCGCCGATTTCGGTAAGGCCTCGCGCAGCAATTCCACCCGTTTCTTGGTTTCGGCCGGTTTCGAGGTGTCGAACTTCACCTGGGTGCCGCCCCAGCCTTCCTCGCTGTAGAACGAATAGACCTGGACGATGCCGTACTGCTTGCGGTTCTTGTCGAGGAAGGTCTCGATCTTGAGGATCTCGTCGGACATCTGCTGCTTGGTATAGGCGCCGTTCCACTGGTAGAAGATATCGGCTTCGCCGCCCTCCTCGCCGCCGAACATGTTGGTCTTCATCTGCGTCGCCGGGATGATGCTCAGCAGCACGATCAGCAGGATGCCGAGGATGCTCTTGCCGCGATGCTCCAGCGTCCAGCGCAGGAACGCCGCATAGCGGACCTGCAGACGGGGAATCAGACCGCGGTTGTCGCGCACCAGCGGCGGCGTCTTCAACCGCGCGGACAGCATCGGGATCAGGCTCACCGCCACCAGCCACGATGCCAGCAGCGACACCGAAATGGTGATCGCGATCTGCGACATGAAGATGCTGAGCATGTTGCGGTCGCCGAACAGGTTCGGCACGAACACGATGCAATGGCAGAGCGTGCCTGCGGACAGCGCGATCGCGACGTTGCGGGTGCCGACCAGCGAAGCGAGACGCGGCTGGTCCGGCATGCGCTCGCGTTCCTGGTAGATGCTCTCCACCACCACCACGGCGTTGTCCACCAGCATGCCGACCGCCAGCAGCAGGCCCATCATCGTCAGGATGTTGAGCGTGACGCCGGCGAAATACATGAAACCCAGGGTCATCACGAAACAGATCGGAATGGCCGTGGTCACCATCAGCGTCGACGGCCAGTGGCGCAGGAAGAAGTACAGCACGATGATCGACAGCAGCAGGCCGACCAGCCCGGCTTCGGCCAGTTCCATCAGCGAACCGGTCACCGCTTCGCCCTGATCCTCGATCACCTTGACCTGCACGCCGTCCAACGCCGGATCCTTGGCGATGGCGTCGACCTCCTTGAGCACATCCTTCGCGACCTGGACCAGGTTGGCGCTGCGTTCCTTGAAGATGTCCAGGCCCACCGCCGGCTGTCCGTCGAGGCGCCGGCCATAGTCGATCCGCGCGGGTTTCAGCTGGATATCGGCCACGTCCGACAGGCGCGTGCCCTTGCTGTCGATGACGATGTCGCGGTACTCCTGCAGATCGACGATCTCGCCGACCGGCTGCACGCGCAGACGTCGCCCGCCGTCGTCGATCTGCCCGGCCGACACCGAGAAGTTGACGTCGCGCAGGCGCATGTTCAGTTCGTTCAGGCCGATGCCGTGGGCGTTGAGGCGATCGGACGAAATCGCGATCTCGACTTCGTTCGGCGGCGCGCCCAGCACATCGACGCGGGCGATGCCCGGAATGCGCTCCAGCCGGCGTTTGAACTCGCGATCGATCATGTCGTATTCGCGGGTCATGTCGCGCTTGCTGGCCAGCCGCACCTTCAGCACCGGTTCGTCGCTGGTCGAGAACTTCATCACGAAGTAGCGCTGCATGTCGTCCGGCAGATCGTCGCGGATCGCGTCGATGCGTTCGCGCGCCTCGGACGCGGCGATCGAGACGTCGCGCTCCCAGTCGGTGAACTCGATGAACATCCACGCGCCGTCGGCGCGGGCGCTGCCCTGCACGCGCTTCACGCCGGTCATCGTCGAGACCGCTTCCTCGACCGGGCGCAGCACCGTGCGCTCCACTTCCTCCGGCGTCGAACCGCTGTACGGCAACTGCAGGAAGATGCCCGGGAAGGTCACCGACGGCAGCGCTTCCAGCGGCAGGCGCACCGCGGCGATCAGTCCGACCACGAACATCGAGATGAAGAACATCACCGTAGTGACGGGGCGCTTGATGCTGAACTCGGCGACGCTCATGTCGGCATGCCCTCCTTCGGGATGCGCTGGTTCTGGATGCGCTGGTCCTGGATGCTTGCGGTCGAAACATTCTCACCCGCGGCGGCATCGAAGTCCTGGCCGCGCTTGGCGCGTACGCGCTTGGCGCGGGCGACGTAATGCGCGTCGGGGCGGCGGTCGAGCAGATCGTAGACCACCGGGATCACCACAAGCGTCAGCAGCGTCGACACCAGCAGGCCGCCGATCACCGTGATCGCCATCGGCGAGCGCACTTCCGCGCCTTCACCGAAGGCCAGCGCCAGCGGCAGGAAGCCGAACAGCGTGCAGAGCGTGGTCATCATGATCGGACGCAGGCGCGAACGGGCGCCTTCCACCAGCGCCTCGCGCTTGGCCATGCCCGCTTCGCGCGCCTGATTGACCTTGTCGATCAGGATGATCGCGTTCTTCACCACCAGGCCGACCAGCAGGATCAGGCCGATGAACACCACCACCGAGATCGTCGAACCGGTCACCAGCAGCGCCAGGATCGCGCCGACCAGCGCCAGCGGAATGGTGAACAGGATGACGAAGGGATGCAGCAGCGATTCGAACTGCGACGCCATCACCAGATACACCAGGAACACCGCCAGACCGAACGCGAACAGCAGCGACTGCAGCGACTGCGCCAGTTCTTCGCCTTGGCCGCCGATATGCAGGCCGATGCCGGCGCCGAGGCCGCCTTCAGCGTTCGCCACCATCTCCTCGACCTCGCGTACCGCGGTGCCCAGATCGATGTCGCGGAGGTTGGCGGAGACGATCGCCACCCGCACCTGATCGGCGCGATGGATCTCGCTCGGACCGGTGGTCGACACCACCTCGGCGACCGAATCCAGGGTCACCGGATTGGCGCTGCCCGGATTCACGATCAGGCGCTTGATGTCTTCGAGCGTGGCGCGATCGCTCGCCCGCGCGCGCACCAGCACGTCGATCTTGCGGCTGCGGAAGCTGTAGCGCGTGGCGACATCGCCGCGCACCTTCTTCACCACCACATCGGCGATCTGGCGCGTGGTCAGGCCCAGCGCACCGGCGCGTTCCTGGTCGAAGTGGATCTGGATCTCGGGAAAGCCCTGCTCCACCGTCGATTTGACGTCGGCGTAATGCGGGTTGTCGCGCAGCAGCGCGGCCATCCTGCGGCCGGCCTGTTCGATGCCCTGCAGATCCTGTCCACTGAGTTCGATTTCCAGCGGCATCGAGAAGCTGAAGAGTTCCGGACGGCTGAAATCCACCTGCGCCCCGGCGTACTGTTTCGCGCTGTCGCGCAGGCCGTCGACCAGTTCCGCCTCGCGTTTCTCGTCGCCGCTGTCGGTCATCACCACCGAGAGTTTGCCGATGTTCTCGCCGCTTTCGGTCGGGCTGGCGTCGAGCCGCGTGCCGCTGCCGCTCACGCCGTACAGCGCGCGGATGCCTGCGTCCTTCGCATGCGTCTGCTGCAGCTCGCGCACCACGCGATCGGTATCGCGCAGCGGCGTGCCGGGCGGCAGTTTCACCGTCATCTCGAAGCGATCCTGCGCCAGCTGCGGGATCAGGTCGGTACCCAGCAACGGCACCGCCAGCAGGCTGAGGCCGAACGCGGACGCCGCCAGTACCAGCACGATCGCCGGCCGCCGCAGCGCGCCCGGCAGCACCCGCAGATAACCCGCTTCGATGCGGTTGTATGGCGCCATCGCCAGATCGCTGAGCGTGCGCATCACCGGACCGATCACCGCGGCGAGCAGGCGCCAGAGCCGCACGAATGCGAACGCGATGCCGAAGAAGAAGCCGCGCATGCCGACGCCGACGCCGCGTCCGGTCGCGGCCAGCGGTTTCTGCCAGCGCGCATCGGGCTGCCACTGCGGATGCGGCGGCTCTTCCGCGAACGCCATCGGCGCACGGTCGCGCCAGCCGCTCAGCATCGGGATGAGGGTCATCGACACGATGAGCGAGATGCCGATCGCGGTGGCGACCGTCAGCGCCTGATCGCGGAACAGCTCGCCGGCGATGCCCTGCACGAACACCAGCGGCAGGAACACCGCAATGGTGGTGAGCGTGGACGCGACCACCGCCATGCTGACTTCGCGGGTACCTTCGATGGCCGCCTCGAACACCCCGAGCCCGCGTTCGCGCGCCTTGGCGATGCTTTCCAGCACCACGATCGAATCGTCCACCACCAGGCCGGTCGCCAATGCGAGGCCGCCGAGCGACATCACGTTGAGGCTCAGTCCGAACTGGTCCATGAAGAAGAAGGTGGTGACGATCGAGACCGGCAGCGACAGCGCGATCACGAACGTGCTCCACGCGTCGCGCAGGAACAGGAAAATGATGAGCACCGCGAGCAGACCGCCGATCACGGCGTCGAATTTCACGTCGGCGATCGCGTGACGGATGAACTGCGACTGGTCGTCGACCGTCGTCAGTTCGATGTCGGCCGGGATCTGGGTCCTGATCTGCTCGATCTTGGCGGCGATGGCATCGGCGGTGGACACGGTGTTGGCATCGCCTTCCTTGTAGATGGCCATTTCGACCGCTTCGCGACCGCCGAGACGGATGATGGTCTCGCGTTCCTTGTGACCCTGGCGGACATCGGCGATGTCCTTCAGGCGCACGGCCATGCCGCCTGCCGGCGAGCTGGAACCGCCGCCCGAGGCGCTCTGCACCGAGTTGGCGGCGGCGATGGCCGCGGCCGAACCGGTGGACGCCGCGACCGCAGCCATCTGCTGCGCGGCCACCGCCGCAGCATCGTTGCCGGCGCTGCGCGTGGTCACCAGCATCTCGCGCATTTCATCGATGCTGGCAAACTGGTTCACGGTGCGCACCAGATAACGCTGGCTGCCCTCTTCCAGTCGTCCGCCGGAGACGTTGATGTTTTCCTGCTGCAGGCGCTGGATGACGCCGTCGATCGACAGACCCAGCTGCGCGATCTTCTGCTGGTCGATATCGACCTGCACTTCGTCCTCAAGACCGCCCCCGACCTTCACCGCGGCCACGCCGTCGACCGGTTCGAGCTTCTTCTTCAGATCGTCGTCGGCGAAACGACGCAGTTCGGTGAGGCGACGCAGGGCCTGGGCATCGTCGCCCGCCGCGTCCACGCCGGGCTTGGCGGCCAGCACGAGGCGCATGATCGGCTCGGTCGACGGATTGAAGCGCAACAGCACCGGCGGCTTGGCTTCCAGCGGCAGTTGCAGCACTTCCATCTTGTCGCGCACTTCGAGACTGGCCTGGTCCATGTCGGTGCCCCAGGCGAATTCGAGTACGACGTCGCTCTGCCCGGTACGCGACACGGATTTCAGCTTGCGCAGGTTCTTGACCACGCCCAGTGCTTCCTCGGCCGGTTCGCTGATCAGCGTTTCGATCTCGGCCGGCGCGGCGCCGGTGTATTCGGTGCGCACCGTGAGCGTGGGATAGCTGAGGTCCGGCAGCAGATTGACCTTGAGGTTCATCAGCGCCAGCACGCCGAACAGGAACATCGTCAGCCAGAACATCGCCACCGTGACCCGACGGCGGGTCGAGAATTCGACCAGGCCGGAACCGCCGCCGCTGCCCGCACCGTCGTAGCCTTCCTGCTGACCGTCGTGGTGATCGCTGTTGTGATCGCTGGTGTCGTGGGATCCCGCGCCGCTCATTGTTTCTTGTCCTCGGGCTTGGCAGCGGCGACCTTCTTCGCGACCGGGTCGCCGATCACCTGGACCTCGGTGCCTTCGCGCAGCGCGACCTTGCCGGCGGTGACGACGCGGTCGCCCAGCGTGAGGCCGGAGCGCACTTCCACCCATTCGCCGTCGTAATAGCCGAGTTTGATCGGGACGCGTACGGCCTTGCCGTTGCGTACGGTGTAGACCGCGGGATCGTTCTCGTCGTCGAGCAATGCACTGCGCGGAATCACCATCGCATCGGCGCGCTGGTCGTAATCGATCTTGACCCGCCCGAACATGCCCGGCTGCAGCAGGCCGCCGCTCTCGAAGGCGCAGATCACCCGGAAGGTGCCGCTGCCGGAGTCGATCACCGGCGCGACGCGATCGACGCGGCCCAGGAACGGGCGTCCGGGCAGCGCATCGACCAGCAACTGTACCGGCAGACCGGCCTTGAGCGTGGCAAGTTCGCGCTCGGGCACATTGAGCGTGGCTTCGAGGCGCGAGGTGTCGACGATGCGGAAGATCGGGCTGTTGATCTGGACGAAGTTGCCGGTCTTGATCGAGCGCTCGGCGATCACGCCGGAGATCGGCGCGGCCACGTTGGCGTAGGACAGTTCGAGATTGGCCAGCCGATTGGCCGCGCGGATGTTCTCGAGGTCGAACTTCAGCTGGTCGATATCGTTGGCGCTGACCAGTTGCTGCTTTGAAAGCTGCAGCGAACGGTTGTAGTTGGCTTCCAGTTTGCGCATCTGCGCCGCGGTCTGGGCCGCCTGCAGTACCGCGCGGTCGGAATCGAGCCGCACCAGCACCTGACCGGCCCGCACTTCCTGACCGACCTCGGCCATCACCTGCAGGGCGACGCCGGAGGTCTTGGCTACCACCTGGGACTCGGCGCGCGCTTCGAGCGGCGCGGTGCCGCTATAGCTGGCGGCGATCGGTCGGCGCACGACCTTCACGGCCTCCACCGGCACTGCGTCCTGGACCTTCTTTTCGCCGTCCTTGGCTTCGGCATCGCCACCGCCCTTGCAGCCGGACAACGCAAGGCAGCCGAACAGGATCCCGGCACCCAGGGCGCGGGCGAAGTTGGGCCGGACGTTGGGCCTGATGGCCGGAAAGTGCGAAATTCGGTCGGCGGACATGGTGGGTATCGTCGGCATGGTTGTGAGGTGTTGTATCAAGGTATATCACCCATTCACTTACAACATCGGCCAGAGGTCATGGTTGACGCATGACAGGGGGCCGTGGCACCGCGCAGCATGGAGCCGGATGATCATCGACAGAAGCCGCCTGCGTCGACGCGCACCGTCAGGCTATACTGTCCGGATTGCACGCATGCGATGGTGCCGGCACGCGGAGTCACTGGCGCGTATCCGGCTGCACGCGGAATTATGCGCGCCCACGACGCTCAACGCCCCGACATCACGCCCTGACATGACGCCAGATATGATCCGATCGCCGAATCGTTATCCGTTGCTCGCCGGTTGCCTCGCCCTTTTCGCCGCATTCGCGGCGCAGGCGCAGACTCCCGCCACCGGCTCCGCCGAAAAAGGCAAGCAGCTCACCTACACCTGCCAGGGCTGCCACGGCGTCACCGGCTACAAGAACGCCTATCCGACCTTCAGCGTGCCGAAGATCACCGGTCAATCGGCGGAGTACCTTGAAAACGCACTGACCGAGTACCGCAAGGGCACGCGCAAGCACCCGACCATGCAGGCGCAGGCGCAGAGCTTTTCGGAGCAGGACATCAAGGATATCGCCGCCTACCTTTCGAGCCTGAAGAAGTGAGCGCCGCCATCATGACGAAGCGTCCCCTCGCCATCGCCCTCACGCTGATCCTCAGCCTCGGTATCGCCGCCTGTTCGCAGGGCGAAGGCGAGCATGCCGGCGCCGAGACCCACAAGGCCAAGTTCGAACATGTCACCGCCTATGACGGCAATGCCGCGCGCGGCGAGAAGATCGCCGCCGACAAGAAGCTGGGCACCACTGGCCAAGCGTGCATCGATTGCCATGGCACCGGTGGCGCCAAGCCGATCGACGTCACCTACCCGGTGCTCGCCGGCCAGTATCAGGATTACCTGTTCCACAGCATCCAGCAGTACCGCGATGGCGGCCGCGAACATGCGCTGATGACCAACCAGATCAAGGGTGCGGTGGAAGCCGGACGGCTCAACGATCAGGGCATCGCCGATCTCGCCGCTTACTTCGCGAAACAGCAGGGCCCGCTGGGCGATCTGCACGGGCGCTGATCTCCGGTCCGCCCTGAGGATCATCTCCATACGAAAAAAAACGGGAGCCGCGAGGCTCCCGTTTCGTTTGCGGCGGTGGCTGCGGTTTCAGGCAGCCTCACTTCTTCAGACTGTCCTTGTCTTCCTGCAGCTCGGGCTTGAACGGCACGTCCGGCGGCGGTCGCGCGATGGCTTCCTGATCCTGCAGATTGGGGTCGTAGATCGTGCATCCACCGCCGGCGGTGAGCAGCGAGACCGTGCATTCGATGCGCTTGGTGGTGCCAGGGATTGGAATGGCGACTTTCTTGATGCCGCGGCTCACCCACTCTTCCAACAGCGAGCGATTCGGTACCCAGAACTTGTCGAAACGGGTCGGCGTGTAATCCAGCGGCGGGCGCTTGAGCCACGTGCCCATGCGATCGATCTTCTGGAAGTCCTCGATGATGGTACCGGGCGGAAGACCGCCGCCGACGCGGCCACCATCGCCCGGCAGGCGGATGCCGCCGTCGCTGTTGAACAACCCCGGGCTGCGTCCGGCCGTGCTGCTGTTGCCGGGTGCGTTGCGGTTGGAATCGCCCCAGTCGTCGCTGCGGATCGTGGTCGGCGATGCACCGGGACGCGGCGACGGTGTCGGGCCGGCGCCCGTGGTCGCCGTGGTAGCCGATCGGCCGGTGCCGGCCGCCTGCGGCTGGCTACCGGATTTCGTGGCGGCTGTGGCAGGCGTCGTACTGCGCCCGGCCGTCGCGGTCGCATTCCCCGGTACGTTGGCGGGCGGCTTTGGCGTTGCGGCAGGGCTGGGGGTGGCCGACGTCGCCGCTGCAGCCGGCGCCGGCTGCACGCGCATCGGCACCTCGGTCGGTGTGGTGCGCAATGTCGGCACGCGGATTTCCGGGGAGGGCAACGGCGTCTGCGACAGCGGCCTGACTTGCACTTCCGCCGCGGGTCGGCGCACTTCGACGTCCGTCACCTCGGTACGCAGCGTGGGTACGGTCGGCGTCGGCATGCGCAGGGCCGGCCGTTCGAGCGCGCGCACCGTCGGCCGGGGTTCGAAGGTTTCGATCTCGACGACCGAGGACGACACCTGCGGAACGGTCACCTCGAACTGCGGCAGGTCGATGTCGCGCGGAACCGGTGCAGGCAGAGTGAAATCGATATCGGTCCGCGCGGTCTCGGTCACGACCAGCGGTTGCGCGCTGCCCGCTTCGGCCGGCTGCGGCGGCTGTTCGGTAGCGGGCGACCGGGTGGCAGCGCTGGCGGATGACGGCGGAGGTGCGGCGACGGCGGCAGTTTGACCGGGTGCGGTCTGCGCCAAGGCAGGCGCTGCCGAAGCCGCAGGCGCATCCACTTCGCCGGGCGATGCGGCACCGCCCTGTTCCGCCGGCGTTCCGGTGCCGATGTATTCGATCAACACGGTCTCGCCCGCCTGGCTGGTGTCCGGCGGCGCATCGCCGATCGCCACGAACCCCAGCCACAGCAGCAGCATCATGAAGACGACATGCAACAACCCGGAGAACACGCCGGCCACGCCGCGCATCCAGCGCTGGTCGCGGGGCGCGGGCTCCCATTGCTGGCGACAGAGACTGGCGTACGCGCGCCAGCGGCTCAATTCCGGGCTGGCCTTGGGCGGTGCGCGTTCGGGGCGCTGCAGAAGTATGTCGAGATAATCCGCGACCGGCGCGCCGGTCACCGCGCCCAGGCGTTCCTGCATCGACAGAAACCAGGCCCGCCAGGTCGGCGGGAAAGCACCGAAAGGCCGATCAGCGTGCAGCGGAAACCGCCGCCGATAGCGGACCTGAAGAATTTCGATCAATTCTCCGGCGGTGAACACGCCCGGCGAGGCCCGGTCAATCCGACGAACGCGCGATGTAGGGCGCCGCTCCGCTGGCATGGTCGGTGGCGTCGCGCACGGCGATCACGCCCGGGACTTTCTCCAACAGGGTCTTTTCGATGCCCTGCTTCAATGTCACATCGGCCATGCCGCAGCCGTGGCAGCCGCCGCCGAAATTGAGGATCACCACGCCCTCGGCGGTGACTTCCTGCACCGAGACATGGCCCTTGTGCTGGGCGAGCTGGGGATTGATCTCGTGCTCGACCACCCAGCGCACGCGCTCGACCAGCGAGGCCGACTCGCCCGGCGTCACGCCCTTGATCTTCGGTGCGCGGATCTGCAGCTGGCTGCTGGTGGCCTGCTGGGTGTAGTCGATCTCCGCGCCGTCGAGGTACTGCACGCTGCCGGCATCCAGCCACAGCGTGAACCCTTCGCAGTCCACCGCCCATTCGTCGCCCTGCAGATCGGCGGGTTCGGCGAATTCGAGACGGACATCGGCGCGCGGCGTGCCCGGATGCATGGCGCTGAGGCGCACGCCCAGACCCGGCAGGGCCTCGCGTTCGATGAGGCGGCGGAAATGCGACTGAGCGGATTCGGAAATCTGGATCATCCGGCTATTCTAGCGGTCCGATCCGTCCGTGCTCGTCAGGTTTGCGTTATGCGGACGGAACAGTGTTCAGCTTCATGCGACCCGTCACAGGAGACCCGCCGTGTCCGACCTCATTCCCCTCGCCCAGGCCCACTGCATTCCGCGCCGCGGCCACGAGCACCGCCTGCCGCCCGCGCGCATCGCCGAACTCATGCCGCAGTTGCCCGGCTGGGAACTGGCGGAAAACGACCACGCGCTGGTCAAGACGTTCCGGTTCTCGGACTACTACCGGACGATGGCGTTCGTGAATGCCCTGGCGCACGTCGCCCACCGCGAGGACCATCATCCCGATCTGGGCGTGCACTACGACCGCTGCGTCGTCCGCTTTTCCACCCACGATGTCGGCGGCCTCAGCGAAAACGACTTCATCTGCGCGGCCAGGGCGGAAGCGCTGGGGAACTGAGGCCGTGAATCGCCGACGCCAGGGAACCGCTCTGCCGTCGCGCAGGGACTCTTTGGAATCGTATTTCCGCAACCTGACATGCCAAAGATGCCCATGGGCGAGATCACCGAACTGATCGATGGGGGCAATCGGGGCAACGGCGTCGACAACGCAGCGCTGTTCAACGCCGCGTACGACGAACTGAAGAAACTCGCGCGGGCGCGGCTGTCGCGCTCCGGCCCGCTGACGCTGCTCGACAGCACCGCACTGGTGAACGAGATCTGGCTGCGGCTGTCGGGAAAACAAACCCTGCAGGTGGAAACCCGCCGACGGTTTTTCGCCTACGCCGCGCAGGTGATGCGCACGGTCATCGTCGATCAACTGCGCGAACGCCACGCGCTGCGCCGCGGTGGCGGCGAGCGTGCGATCACGCTCAACACCGCGCTGGGCGACGGTGTCGCCGGCGATGACGAAGCGCTGCAGGTCCACGAGGCGCTGGAATCGCTTGCGCAGTTGGAGCCGCGGCTCGCCCAGGTCGTGGAGATGCGCTATTTCGGCGGCATGACCGAAGTCGAGATCGGCGAAACCCTGGGGCTGACCGAGCGTACCGTGCGCCGCGACTGGGAAAAGGCCCGGCTGCTGCTGGCCTCGATGCTGGAGTGAATGCCCGCGAGCGCTTTCATCGGCCATCCGCTTCCATCGGCCAGCGTTGTCCGGTTCGTTCCCCGCATGCCGTTCGGGCGGGGGCCCACCCACGGAAACGCGCATGAAGTCCTCGCTGTCATGAAGCCCTTGCCCTGCCCTCCCTCCGACTGGCCCCGATTCTCGTCCCTGCTCGACGCTTATCTGGAACTGGAACCCGGGCAACGCGCGGCCTGGCTCGACGCCCTGCCCGAGAACGATGCGGCGTTCAAACCTTCGCTGCGTGCCGTGCTGTCGACCGGAGAACGGCGCAGCGGCGAATGGCTGGACCGGCCGACCGGCGGCGACGAGACCGTTTCGCCCTACGTCGAAGGCATGCGCCTCGGCCCATGGCGTCTGCTGCGTCCGCTGGGCAGCGGTGGCATGGGCGCGGTGTGGCTGGCGGCGCGCGCCGACGGCGCCTACGAACGTCAGGTCGCGCTGAAACTGCCGCACGCGCACCTGCTGGCCGGCGCGCAGCGCGAACGTTTCCAGCGCGAACGCGACATCCTCGCCGGATTGACCGACCCGCGCATCGCGCGTTTCTACGACGCCGGCATCGGCGAAGACGAGCAGCCGTGGCTGGCGCTGGAGTACGTCGAAGGCACGCCGATCACCGAGCACTGCGCCAGCCGCGCGCTGTCGACCCGCGACCGCGTGGCCCTGCTGCGCGAAGTCGCCGCGGCGGTGCAGGCCGCGCACGCGCGGCTGGTCGTGCATCGCGACCTCAAACCGGCGAATGTGCTGGTGACCGCCGCCGCGGAAGTGAAACTGCTGGATTTCGGCATCGCCAAGCTGATCGATCAGGACAGCGACGGCAGTCCGGCCCTGACCCTGCTCGGAGGCCGCGCCGTCACGCCCGATTACGCCGCGCCGGAGCAACTCGACGGCGGCGCGATCACGGTCGCCACCGACGTGTATGCCCTGGGCGTGATGCTCTACGAATTGCTGGCCGGACAGCGCCCGTTCCCCACCCGTTCGCGCCTGGGACGGATGATCGAACGACGCGAAGACGCGCCGCTGGCGTCGACCCGCACCAGCGGCAAACGCCGCAGCGAACTTGCAGGCGATCTGGACGCCATCCTCGCCAAGGCCATGGCCACCGATCCGGCACAGCGCTACGCCTCGGCCGATGCGTTCTCGGAAGACCTCCACCGATATCTGTCCCATCAGCCGATCCAGGCCCAGCGCATCGGCCGCTGGCAGCGCGCGCGCAAATTCGTCCGTCGCCACCGTCAGGGCGTGGCCGTCGCCTGTCTGCTGCTGGCCGCGCTGGGTGCCGGCGTGGGCGGCGTGCTCTGGCAGGCGCAGCGCGCGGCCGAGGAAGCGCGACGGGCCAGCGCGATCAAGGACTTCCTGATCGAAATCTTCGCCGCGAACGACCCGCGCATCGCCTCCGACCAGCCGCGCGGCAGCATTTCGCCCAAAGCCTTGCTGGATGCCGGCGCGGCGAAGATCGAATCGCGATTCGCCGACGATCCCGACTTGCAGATCGAACTGCTGCGCACGGTCGCCGACCTGTATGCGCAGCTCGGCGAGGACGAACGCTACGAGGCGCTGCAGGCGCTGCAGCTCAAGAAAGTACGCGAACGCTACGGCCCGCTGCACCCGAACATCCTCGACGGTGCGGTGGAAGCAGCCATGCGCGCCTGCAATGCAGGCGATGGCGCTCGCTGCGAAGCCGCTCTCGCCGAAGCCGACAGACTATTGAGCGCTGCCGGCGACGAAGATCCCGAGCTGCGCGCCCAGTGGTGGATCGGCCGGGCGCAACTCCTGCAGCGCCAGGACGACCGCAGCGACGAAGCGCGGCAGGCGTTCGAGCGCGCAGTCGCGCTCTTCCGCAAACACGCGCCGCGTTCGCGCGGGCATGTCACCGCATTGCACGAACTGGCCGGGTTCCTCAACGCGCAGCAGCAGGACCCGGTGCGCGCCATCGCCACTTACCACCGCGCGCTGGCGCTCGCCGAAACGCTGCCGGACAGGAACGATGCCGAACTGCAGACGCTTTACGCCAATCTCGGGCTGATCCACCAGCAGCTCGGCCAATTCGCCGAGGCCGCGATCGCGTTCCGGAAATCCGCCGACATCGCCGACCGCACCACCGGCGCGGAGTTTCCCACCGCCTGGGTGCCGCGCGCGAACGCCGCGCGCACCCTGCATCTGATCGGCCAGCGCGACGCGGCCCATCTCGAATTCGAACGCCTGCTGCCGCTGCTGCCCAACGACGGCAGCCATCCGCTGGAAGCGGCGACCGTGCGCCTGCACTACGGCGAGCGCATGGCCAGCGAAGGCCGGGCCGCGGCCGCCATCGAGGCGCTGGAAGCGGTGGAGCGGACCTACGCGCAGCAATCGGCATTCTCGTTCCAGTTGCGATTGACGCGGCGGTTCCTGGGCGAAGCCTACGCACGCGCCGGCCGCAACGACGATGCCGGGCGCATGCTGAAAGCCTCGTTCGACGACTATCTGGCCCATCAAGAGGACCGCGAACAGGCGGTGATGGCGATCCGCGAAAGCTGGGGACGCTGGCTGCTGGACAACGACAGGTTGGACGAAGCGCAGACACAGTTCGCGACCATCGCCGATCACGCCGACGGCCGCACGCTGGCGCATATCGCACTGGCCCGCGGCGGGCTGGCGCGCGTGGCCTTGGCCAGACGCGACCGCGCCGTCGCCTGGCGCGAAAGCGCCAAGGCGATGGAAACGTGGAACAAAGTCGCCGGTTTCCGCGACGTGCGCATGGGGCCGTATCTGCAACGGATACGCGCCGACGTGCTGGCAGCCGGCGGCGAAGTCGCGGCCGCCCAGGCGCTGGAAGACGAAGCCGCCTCCGCCAGCGCGCGCTACGACCATCCCGACAGTCCCACGGTCGTGCGCCGGCGCATGGCGGCGTTGCGGTAGAGCCCTTGGCAAAAAGCTGGAGCTTTCACAGTAGAGCCCTTCCAAAGGGACTGATAACACCATGTGTCGCCTGAAGGCGGCAGAGCTCGATCCCTTCTCCCGTCGGGAGAAGAGCCTGCCCCGGACTTGATCCGGGGTGGCGCGTAGCGCCGGATGAGGGTACGGCGAAGCTACGCATGTCCGAACCATCGCAACTTCGCCGTACCCTCACCCCAACCCCTCTCCCGGTGGGAGAGGGGCTTTTGAAGCCGACCGCCGCAAAGGTCAAACCTGTTTAATCCCCCGGCAGAGCCGGGGGATTTTCCTTTGAAGCGAATAAAGGCATTACAACCGGCTACGTGGCCCGCTCTACGCAGCACGCACAGCCCCGGTCTGTCCTGCGCCGGAACGCGGCAAAAATAATTTCCGCGCAATGTCCGGTTCGCATGGCCAGCCCCCGTTCGGCAGTGGTCCCTCACATCACGGATCGCCGACATGTCCCGCAACCGCTTCGCAATCGCCCTCGTCCTGACGCTCGCCGCCTGCATCGGCACCGCCCACGCCGGCTCCAAACAGCGCCCGACCCTGCCCCGCAAGAGCAGCGATGCGCGCGTCGCCGTCGCGATCTACGAATTCACCAGCAACCTGCCCGAGATCTCGCCGCGCGGCGCCACCGAGCAGTTCAAGACCGCGCTGGTGCAGAGCGGCCAGTTCCGCGTGGTGGAGCGCGCGAAGCTCGATCGCGGTGTGGTCCGCGAAAAGCAAATGAACGCCGCCGGGCAGACCACCGGCAGCACCTCACAGCAGCAGCTGCGCGGCGCCGAATACATCTTCGAGGCCGAGATCACCGAACTGGGCAGCGGCACACGCACCAGCAGCAACGGCGTCAACATCGGCGGCCTGCAGATCGGCGGCGCCAGCAATCGCGACGAATTCGGCATCGACGTCAGCATCGTCGACGCCAACACCGGCGATGTGGTCGACGCCATCAGCGTGCGCAAGCGCATGAAAGGCGCGGCGCGCAGCGTCGGCGGCATCGGCGCGCTGATCAACCGCGTACGCGCCGAGAAAGGCAAGGGCGGCGTGGCCTACAGCCCCGAAGTGCAGCACCAGTCCACCAGCAAGGACAACTTCGACGCGGTGCTGCGCGAGGCCATCGAAGAAGCCGTACATGAATTGGCGAAGCGTTTCGACGCCAGCGTCGCAGACAGCAAGTGATCAGGAGCCACGATCATGCGCATCCATTACACGATATCGTTGCTCGCGCTGGCGCTGACCGCCGCCTGCGGCACCGCCGACGCACAGCAGGGTTACGGCTATCCGCAGCAGTCCGGACCGGCCGCGCCGTCCACCATCCCCGGTCGCGGCGACAGCGAAGCGCGCGTACCGGTGGTGGAACCGGCGCCGGTCACGATGCCGAAGCCGCGCAAGCCGAAGCCACAACCGCAACCGTCGCCCTGGGGCGGCAGCGCGCCGAACACGCCAGCGGTGCCGCCGGTTGCGTCGCAGCCGCCCGTCGCTTCGCAACCACCAGTCGCCTCGAAGCCGCCGGTCGCGCAGAGCAATACCGGCAAACCGCCGGCGACCCAGACACGCAAGCCGCCAACCGGTCCAGTGGTGGTCACGCCCGGCCAGGACATCCCGCCACCGGCGCAGCCGCAGGTCGGCGCCAACGATCGCCTGACCACCGCCTATCGCGGGCTGGGCACCAACACGGCCGCTGTGGTTCGCGCCGGGGGCGCGACGCAGAGCGCCAGCAGTCCCGCCGGCGCATCCGCAATGCGGACCACCTCCACGGTGCTGGCCTGCACGCAGAACGGCAACACCCCGAAAATCACCCGCATCCGCCCCGCGAACGAATCATCCCTGCAACCGGGCGGCGCTTTCATCGTCGAAGGCCTGTGCTTCGGCGATGCGCCCGGCAAGGTGCAGGTCACACTGCCCACTCAATACGGACGCATCCAGGCGAACGAAGCGCAGATCCTGGACTGGGCCGGCGACAAGATCCTGGCGCAGTTGCCGGATGGCGTGACCAAAGCGATAGCCGGCGATGCGTCGGTGGAAATCGCATCGGCCAGCGGCACCCGCGGCGCCGGCAAGGACATCGTCTTCGAGCCGCGCTGGGAAAAGATCAAGCTCAATGGCGTCGAGGTGGGCGTGTCCGCGTGCCAAGTGCCCAACATGCCTTCGTCCTATCACTACTGCCAGGCCATCGAGAAGAATGGGGGCGTGGTCCTTTCGGCCACCCATCATCGCGGCGATCCCGACAGCCATCCCATCCGCGCGAGCCGCGACCGCTACGACCTGCGCATGCCGGCCTGGATGCGCCCAGCGAGCTGCAGCATCAGCACGAGCGTCAGTTCAAACCTGTCGGCGTTGGGCGCTCGCACTTCGGTGCGCTTCGAAGGCACGAGCGTGCATGTGGATTGGGAATTCCACGAGAAAGCAGGGAAAGAAGATTTCTTCATCTACGACATCAAATGCGCGGTCTGGGTACCCGCGGGCGTGGTGCAGCAATGAACGCAGTGCATCTGACGCTCTTCGCCGGCCTCGTGCTCGCGAGCGCGCAGGGATCGGCCCATCCGCCCGGCCCTCCCGGACCGGGCCACCCGACCACGCAAGTGCCGCAACCGGTCGCGCCGTCGACGCTGCCTTACGAGGCCTATCGCTACGGCGACGACTATCCGTACGCGACCGGTCACGATCGATACGGATACGACACCCGCGGGCCGTGCATTGCACAGGGCACGTTGCAAGACACATCAAGCGAAACGTCAGCGTCGACCGGATCCGGTGAGAACGCCAAGCCGAACGCCATCGACTGGTGCGCGCTCATGCCCTACCAACCCCGTTACGCGCCGCAGATTCCGTCTTCCTGGTGGTGGCATCACCGCACGCCGTGGCGCTACGGGAGAACGCGGTGAGCGTCCTGCGCATCGCACTGCATGGCGTTCGCATCGGCCTGCTCATTCTGTTGATCCTGCAGTCGCTGCAGATGATTTCCGCACTGCGGATGCTCGATGGTCCGCACGCTTTCGAGGTCAGCCCGTCCCTGCTGGCCGCACTGGTTTTCAAATCGATATTGCTGCTCGCGAACCTCGGTCTGCTGTGCCTGACGCACTACGCCGTCCGCAGATCGCGGCCGACACCGCCTTCGCCCACCCTTCGTCCCGATTTCAATGGAGAGTCATCATGAAGCTCATCGCCCTTCCGCTGTCGGCCTGCCTGATCTTCGCAGCGAGCACCGCGCACGCGCTCGATCCGGTCTGCGAGGTCTATCTGCGCGCTGCCGAGAAATCCGCACAGCAACCCGCGCGCCACACCATCACCGAAACCGGCGGCATGCGTCTGGAAATCATCGTCGTCGGCGGCAAGACCTATACCCGGATGGACGGCAAGTGGACTCGGCACAGCAACGTCGACGTGGGTCAATCCGCAGCAAAGGAACTCAACGCGGACATCCGCTCGGGCAAATATCCGATGAGCGGCTGCCGCAAGCTGGGGCCGCAGAACGTCGACGGCATTCCGACCACCGGCTATGCCTACACCCTGAAAATTCCGGGCATGCCCAGCGGAGAAGCCAAAGCCTTCGTCGGCAGCGACGGTCTGGTGCATGCGCAATCCACCTCGGACGCGAAAGTCCGCATCCGCTACCGCGGCGTGACCGCGCCGGCCCTGTGAGGAGCGAGATCCGATGAATACGATTCTGTCCGCGCATCGACATCTGCTGATACTCACGACCTCCGCGACACTGCTCATGTCCGGCTGCGGCAAGAAAGCCGATGCGGATTCGGCCGATTGGCCGTCCGTCGAGGCCGCCGCCGCAGCCACCGCAAGCAAGGACGCACCGGCCGGTCCGCTGCCGCGCGCCTGCACGCTGCTGACCATGGAAGAAGCGCAGACCGTGATCGGCCAGAGCGCAGGACAGATGGCCGACGACCCGGAGAACTGCATGTGGGCCAGCAGCGAACACCCGGGCAGGATGACCATGTTGATGGTGCAGGTGATCCGCGGCGGAACGTCCGCGGAAACCGGCACGCTGTACGAGAATCTCACCGGCCTGTCGGGCCATCTCAACATGGCGGTCAACGACGGGCTTGGCAAGAAAACCAGCAAATCAGGCCAGGAAGTCGAAGGTCTTGGCGACGCGGCCTGGTGCTCGGCGAGCAATGCCGATCTGATCGGCGCGCAACAGCTCGTCGTCCGCAGCGGCACGATCATTCTCTCGCTCAACATCACCGGCATGACCATGGGCGAACGTCAGGCATCGCTGTGCCCGCGACTGGAAGCTGCGGGTCGTACCGCGCTGGGCCGTCTCGGAGGTGCGTCGTGAGCCATTCCGGAGTGAGCCGCCCAGGAGCGAGCCGCCGCGAACTGATGATCGCCACCTGCGCCGCCATCGGTGGTTCGGTGTTGACGACCGCGCTGCTGATGGGCATCGGCAGCGCCTATGCCGTCGGCCCCACGCCGTCCCTGCAGACTCTGCACGATCGCGTGCGCAAACTGGAAACCCGCGTCGCCGCGGACGAGCAGGATCGCGAAACGCCGACCGGCAAAAACGTCGCCAATCGCGTCCGCGCACCGTTCGTGGTCGTCGATGCAAAAGACCGCCCGATCGTCACCATCGACGCCAGCGGCGACGCGCATTTTCTGAAAATGGGCACCCTGGGTTCCGGCACCGCCATCCAGCTGGAACGCACCGCGGAACAGGCGATCCTGCTGGCACAGATGGGCTCGTCGGACACGCAGGCGCGCATCGGCATACGCCAGAGCACCGGCCCGCGGATCGAGGCCTATACCGCGCAGAATTCCACCATCGTCGGCGCCGGCCCGAACAACCGGCATGGCCTGTTCCTGCGCGACGGCGGCGGCGGCAAAGGCAAGGCGCCGGCCAAGGTGCTGGGCGAGTTGGCGGTGAACGTCGGCGAGAGCGGCGGCATCCTCCGCCTGCACGACCGCAACGCACAGCAGGTGATCTCGGCCGGCAGCAATCCCAAGGAAGGCGGCCGCGCGCAGTTGGGGCTCGGTGCGCCCGGAAAACCCATGGGGCTGGTGCTGTACACCGCCGCGGACGGCCACGGCGAACTGCAGGTGCTGGGCGACGGCAACAGCAAGCCGGTGATCGAACTCAGCGGCAGTCGTCGGCATCTGCTGCTCAGCAACCGCGCCGGAACGCCCGCCGCGGTGATGCGTCTGTCGCAGGGCGGCAGCGGCAGCGGCGGCAACTTCACCGCCGTGGACGGCGCCGGCAACAACGTGGTGTCGCTGGGCGCGAAGTCCGGCGGTGGCGGCGCGCTGTGCGCCATCCATCCCAAGAAGGGCAACAAATGTTTCCCCTGACCGTTGCGGCACGAGCACTCGCCGCGCGCCATGCCGGCATCCCCATCAAGCCGGTGCTGCCCTGATGCCCATTCATCGAAAAATCCTGCTCTGGGTCGTGCTGGCGGTGGTGTCTTTCTGCGCCCTGCAACTGGGATGGCGCTTCTGGCTGCTGAGCGCGGGCGATCCGGTGGTCGGCGAAGTCAGGGTCGCCCAGGACAGTTGCCGCACGAAAAATCGCGCGAACTGTTTTCTGGGCCGCGCCATCGTCAATCCGCGCATGGACACCCACAAACTCAAGGTCAGCAAGATTCCCGGCGGCCGTTTCTATTCGGTCGGCGAAACCGTCGAGATGCGCGTGTATCCGGCCGAACGCCTGTATCTCGCAGCCGTCTATACGCCGATCAACTGGTTGCTCGGGCCGGTCCGCACCGCGGTGATCGCAATGCTGATCCTGTTTTCGGCGCTGATGCCCGCACGCCTGAAATTGCTGTGGATCCCGCCGATCGTGATCGCGATCTTTCTCACCATGGGCTGAACGCCGCACTCGACCTGTATTCCGCCCGCATCCGACATCCGTATCCCACCCGCATGCCCCCGCATGCACACATCGAGGAATCACTCATGCGTCTTTCGAATCTTTCCGCCGCTGCGCTGACTTCGGCCGCACTCGCCATGGCCTGCGCCGTCGGCGCCGCACCGCCCGATTGGGGGCAGCCCGTGCTAAGGCGCACACCCGCCAAGCCCATCGACGCAGCGGTTCGCGCCGGCGACGTTTACGTCCAACCGAATTCCCACTGGGTGCGCGTGGCCGGCTGCGCGCGCGACATCGCCGGCGGCGGCAACGGGGTCGTGTACGTGACCGGTTGCGATGTCGTGCCCAACAGTCGCGGCTCCTCGCACTTCTATCGCTGGAACGGCGCCGAGTTCGCACGGCTCGGCGTTGCCGGCTACGGCAGCGCCATCGCGACCTACGCCGGCAACAGCTACACCGTCGGCGGCGACGCGATGTTGTACAGCAGCATCAACGACGGCGAGTGGGTCAAGCGCGGCACGCCGAACGACCGGCCGATCACCGACATCGCCGCCGGCCAGGCCGGCATCTGGGTCATCACCTCGCAGCCGAACGGTGAAGGCGGCAACGCCATTTCGCGCGCGATGCCGTGCCCGAATACCGGCATCGCCGGAGGCGCCAAGGACTTCTGCGGCTGGGAAGAAATGCCCGGCGCCGCGGTGCGCATTTCGGTCGGGCGCACCGCATGGGTGGTCAACGCGCAGGGGCAGATCTTCGAATGGTTCAGCAATGGCGGCGGCTACTGGCAGAAGCGCCCGGGTTGCTTCACCGATGTCGCCGCGAACGGCTCCGTGTACGCCGTCACCTGCAAGCGCGGCAAGGGCGACGGCAACGCGATCCATCGCTGGGATAACTCCGGCGCCTGGGTCGATGTGCAGGGCGCCGGCAAGCGGGTGGGCGTGGACGCCGCCGGCAACGCCTGGGCCATCACCGACAGCGGCGAGATCTGGCGACACGAGGTCCGGTAAGCGCGGCGCGCTGAATTCGGCTCCCGAGGCCTGCCGTATTGCGCTTCACGAAACGCCCGGATCGGTCACGGTCCGGGCGTTCCCGTTCGCGTTACTTCAACCGATCCAGCGCGTCCACCAGCTCGGGCGCCAGCGGCGCATCCAGCAGGTACGGCTCGCGGCCGCCGTCCAGCGCGAATTCCAGGGACGCCGCATGCAGGAACAGCCGTTTCAGGCCGATCTGCTCGCGCAGACGCTTGTTGACGTCGGGATCGCCATATTTATCGTCGCCGGCCACCGAGTGGCCGATGTGCTGGGCGTGGACCCGGATCTGGTGGGTGCGACCGGTCTCGATCCGCACTTCGCAGTACGAATGCCCGCCGCGACGCTCCAGCACCCGGAAGTGGCTGAGCGAGGCCTTGCCGCCGGAATGCACCTGCACGTGCCGCTCGCCGCCCTGGCGCAGACCGATGTGCAGCGGCGCATCGACGCTCATGGTGCCGTCGGGCATGCGCCCGACCAGCAGGGTCAGGTAGCGTTTGGCGATACCGCGGCCGTCTTCGGCATCGCTCTCGCGCATCAGCGCCTGCAGTTCGGTCAGGGCCGAACGCTTCTTGGCGATGACCATCAGCCCGGAAGTGTCGCGGTCGAGCCGGTGCACCAGCTCCAGGGTCGCGTTCGGGCGCAGGGCGCGGAGCGTCTCGATCACCCCGAAGCTGATCCCGCTGCCGCCATGGCTGGCCACGCCGGTCGGCTTGTTGATCGCCAGCAGCCGGGCGTCCTCGAAAATGATGCTGGCCTCCACCGCCTGCAGCAGGCCGGGCGCCGGGGTGCCCTTCTCGCCCGGTTCGGGCACGTGTACCGGCGGGATCCGCACCTCGTCGCCACCCTCCAGCCGGGTTTCGGCCTTGGCCCGGCCGCCGTTCACGCGCACCTGCCCGCTGCGGATGATCTTGTAAATCAGCGACTTGGGCGCACCCTTGAGCACGCCGAACAGGAAATTGTCCAGCCGTTGACCGTCGCGGTCCTCGTGGATGCGGACAAGGCGGACCTTGCCCGAGGGCTCGGTGCCGGAACGCGGCGGTACATTCGATATGGTCATATGGATGCGGTCATGGGGATTGTGATCTGCTACACTCGTTGAGCGGTATAAGGGGTTGATTTCGCTAGGGAGTTAGCGACAGACGCATCCGCGTCGCGTCGCTCGAATGGGCCGAAAGCCCGCCTCCCCCGCGATATCCGATGCAGTACGCGACCACCGCCTCCGGGGCGGCCATGTTAGCGGCTTGTCGGCAAAGCCGGTTATCGCCGAGTGCGTCAGACACTCGTGCTGAACACGTCCCGTGCCGCCGCATCATCGCGCTTTCCAGCGCAACCGACGCAGGCGGCCGGCCTGTAACACGTTAATAGAACAACAAGCGCTCCCGCGGCTCGCCGTGGTGTTGCAGCGCTGGAATACTTGAAGCGGCTCATGCCGCGCGCCTGCCCCATGGCAGGCCCGCCCCCTTGGGCGGGACGAGCGCGCGACGGTGCCGCCGGCAGTCTCCAGAGGCGAAAACGCCCATGGCGTTCCGCGCGCCCGCTCTCGAGCGGGGTTGATGCGCGTGAGGAACGCAAGACCATGAAACGCATGCTGATCAACGCGACGCAGGCCGAAGAACTGCGCGTCGCCATCGTCGAAGGCCAGACGCTTTACGACATCGATATCGAACGGCCGTCGAAGGAACAGAAGAAATCCAATATCTACAAAGGACGGATCACCCGGCTCGAACCGTCGCTGGAAGCGGCGTTCGTCGAATACGGCGGCGAGCGCCACGGGTTCCTGCCGCTGAAGGAAATCTCCCGCGACTATTTCCAGGCCGGTGTGGATCACCACAAGGCCGGGATCAAGGAACTGCTGCGCGAGGGTCAGGAAGTCGTCGTCCAGGTCGACAAGGAAGAGCGCGGCAACAAGGGCGCCGCCCTGACGACGTTCATTTCGCTGGCCGGCCGCTACATGGTGCTGATGCCGAACTCGCCCACCGCGGGCGGCGTCTCGCGCCGGATCGAGGGCGACGACCGCGCCGCGCTGAAAGCGGCGATGGACGTGCTGGCCATCCCCGACGAGATGGGCGTGATCATCCGCACCGCCGGCGTCGGCCGCGACGCCGAAGAGCTGCAGTGGGATCTCGATTACCTGCTCAGCGTCTGGAAGGCGATCGCCGAAGCCGCGCTGAAGAAGACCTCGCCGTTCCTGATCTACCAGGAATCGCGACTGATCATCCGCGCGCTGCGCGATTACATGCGCGCCGACATCGGCGAGATCCTGGTCGACACGCCCGAGATGTACGAAGAGGCGAAAGAGTTCGTCGAGCAGGTGATGCCGCAGAACCTGCGGAAGCTCAAGCAGTACATCGACGACACCCCGCTGTTCAACCGCTTCCAGATCGAATCGCAGATCGAGAACGCTTATGAGCGTTCGGTGCGCCTGCCCTCCGGCGGCTCGCTGGTGATCGACCAGACCGAAGCGCTGACCGCGGTCGACGTGAACTCCTCGCGCGCCACCAAGGGCGGCGACATCGAGGAAACCGCGTTCAACACCAATCTGGAAGCGGCCGAGGAAGTCGCGCGGCAGATGCGTCTGCGCGATCTCGGCGGTCTGGTGGTGATCGACTTCATCGACATGGCGTCGAACAAGCACCAGCGCGACGTCGAGAACAAACTTTCGCAGGCGCTGAAGCACGACCGCGCCCGCGTCCAGCTGGGCCGCATCTCCAAGTTCGGCCTGATGGAAATGTCGCGCCAGCGGCTGCGCCCGAGCCTCGGCGAATCCAGCCAGTTGGTCTGCCCGCGCTGCGACGGCCACGGCCGCATGCGCAGCATCGAATCGCTGTCGCTGTCGATCATCCGCCTCGCCGAAGAGCATGCGATGAAGGACAACACCGGACAGGTGCTGGTGCAGGTGCCGGTCGAGATCGCGAACTATCTGCTCAACGAAAAGCGCCGCGCGCTGAACGAGATCGAGAAGCGCCACGACGCGCCGATCGTGATCGTCGCCGACGAATCGCTGCACACGCCGCACTACGAAGTCACCCGCATTCGCGAGAACGAACTGAGCGAAGAGACCTCGAAGCCGAGCTACCAGCGCGGCACTCCGCGCAAGCTGGCGACGATCGCGCTGACCAAGGCGAATCTCAACGTCCCGGCCGCGCCCGCGGTGACCAACGTCAAGCCGGCGCGCCCGGCGCCGCTGCGCGAGGACCGCGAGGAAACTCCGCGCGCCGCCGCGCCGCAGCCGCAGGCACCGCAGCAGCCCACGCCGACGCCCGCGTTCGCTCAGCAGCCCGTCCCGGCCACCAAATCCGGCGGCTTCATGGGTTGGCTGAAAGGCATCTTCGGCGGCGGCGATGACGCACCGGCGCCCACGCCTGCACGTCCGCAGCACGGTCAACAGCAGAATCGCGACCGCGGCGAACGTCCTGACCGCAATGGCGGACCGCGTCGCGACCAGCAACGCGACCAGCGCGGCCCGAAGGGCGGACGCGACCAGCAGCGTCGTGACGAACCGCGTCGCGACGAAGCGCGCCGCGGCGCGCCGCAGGCCTCGCAGCCGCAGCAGGCGAAACCGCAGCCGCAGAACGAACCGCGTCAGCCGCGCCAGCAGCAGCCCAAGCAGGCGCAGCAGAACAATCAGCAGGCCAACGGACAGCAGCCGAAACAGCAGCAACCGCGCCAGCAGACGCCGAAACCGGCGAACGTCGAAGGCGTGGAGAACGCACCGCGTCAGCAGCAGCCGCGTCGCGAAGAGCGTGTGGCCGAAACGCCGAAGCCGCAGACCGCTGCGGTCGTGGAAACATCGGCCCTCACGCCGGCAGTCGCAGCCGTGACGTCGGCCATCCCGCCGCATGCCAACGGCGCCGAAGCGCCCTTGGAAACGCTGGACTCGGCCATCGATGCGAACGGTCTCGAACATGCGGCCGATGACGCCGCGGACGACGGTTCGCAGGAAGCCGGTGGTCGTCGCCGTCGCGGTCGTCGCGGTGGTCGTCGTCGTCGTCGCGGTGCCGGTGAAGGCGCTGCCGCGGGCGAGGAAATGCTGGCCGATGATGGAATGGCCAGCGACGAATCGCAGCCGACCGTCGACCGCAGCCAGCCGGAGTTCGATTTCGACGATATTCCGGCCATCGTGCGCGAACCGGCGGCCGCAGCGCCGGTCCAGGCACGCGTCGCCGCCGTGGAAACCGCCGCTCCGGCTGCGCTCGCAGTTGCTGTCGCGGTCGAAGCGACGCAGTCGGAAGCCGCCGCGCCTGCGCTCGAATCGCTGGCGTTTGAAGCTCATGCGATCAAAGCACCGGTGATCGAAGCGCCTGCAGTCGATGCCATCGAAACGACAGCGCCCGCCGAAACGAGCGTGCCGATGGTCGAAGCGCCGGCAGCGATCGAAGCCACTGCCGCGGCTGTGGCCGCGCCGACGCCCGTCATCGAGGACGCGGTCGTGCAGCACGCGGTCGAGCAGCAGATCGTCGAGCCCCAAGTCGTCGAACAGGCCGTGATCGAACACGTGGTCGAACCGGTAGCCATCGCCATCGTGCCGGAGCCCGTTGCCGAACCCGTGGCCGAATCCGCCGCCGAGCCCGTCGCTGCACCTGCCGTCGAGCCTGTAATCGCCCCGGCGATCGTCATCGCCCCGCCGGACGTCGCCGAGGAACTCGTGCAGGACATCGCCGCGCCGCAGTACGGCATCGGCCTGCAACTGTTCGACACGGCCCCGGAAGGCGCGCCCGAACCGGATGGGTCGGACGAAGGTCGCAAGGACTGAGGCCAGTCCGGCGCCGGATCCATTCCGGCCAGATCTTTGTCGCATCGTTCCGGCCGCCGCAAGGCGGCCGGATACGTTCAGGGGTCTGCGCGATGCTATCGGCAACAGCACGCGCATCGATCGAACAAGACATCGATCGAACAAAAGCGATCAAACGGGAATGTCGGCGCCGCAAAGCCGGCCGGCTGCACGGATACCTGCGCAGGACCGCGATCAGTCGACGATGGCGTGCGGTACGAAACGCGAGGTATCGACGGTGATTGCGGTCGCGTCCTCGCGGATGCCCATCCCGCAGGCACGATCGCCGACCACCCAACTCCCGATCAGCGGAAAACCGTCGTCGAAGCGCGGCAGCGGATGCCACGCCTGGCGAACGAACGGACCTTCGACATACGGGCCGGCGGTAGCGCTGGCGTGGCCGTTGGCGTCGATCAGTTCGATGTTGGCGCCTTCGCGCGAGAAGAATGGTTTGCGCACCCAGCCCGCGCTGAGAGGCGCCGAGCGGTCGGCATCGATGTGACACTCGAGCAGATGCGGGTGCCCGGCGAAGCGTTCCCAGAGCAATGCGAGAATGCCCTTGTTCGAGAGCACCGCTTTCCACGCCGGTTCGATGAGCCGGATGCCGTCGTTCACCAGGGCGGGTCCGAAACGGTCTTCGAACATGAATTCCAGCGGGTACAGTTTGAACAGGCTGGGGATGACGCGATCCTCGGTATCGGTGAACCAGCGACCGCTGGCGTCCAGGCCGATGTCCTCGATATCGATCGTCGCAGTGGCGAGGCCCGCCTGCATCGCGCAATCGCGCAGGTACTGCACCGTCCCGCGGTCTTCATCGGATGCGGCGACGCTCGCGAAATACAGCGGCAAGGGCAGCGATTTCTCCAGCGCGATCGCGCCGAAGGCTTCGATCAGCGCCTCCTGGATCGCGTTGTACTGATCGGCGCCGGCCGGCAAGGTGCCGTCCGCGATGCGGTCTTCCAGCCAAAGCCACTGGAAGAACGCGGCTTCGTAGAGCGCGGTGGGCGTGTCGTAATTGAATTCGTAGAGCTTGGCCGGGCCATGGCCGTCGTAGGCGAAATCCAGGCGGCCGTAGAGATGCCGGTCGCGTCGCGCCCAGGCGCGGGCGATCCAGTCCCAATACAGCGGGGGGATGGCCAGACGTTCAAGCAACGCTTCGCTGCGGACGACATCGTCGACCAGCGACATCGCCATCGCGTGCAGTTCCTGGGTCGGCGCCTCGATGTCCTCTTCCACCTGTCGCAGCGAGAACGCGTAGTACGCGCTCTCGTCCCAATACGCTGCGCCGTCGATGGTGTGGAAACGGAAACCCAGCGACTGCGCCTTGGCCTGCCAGTCCGGACGCGGCGCGACGGGAATCCGGCGCATCAACTCCCCCAGCCGCTGCGCGCCGAAGAACTCGAACCGAAACCGCTGCGCGAAGCGGTGACCGCGCGCGTCGGGGGCGGATCGACCGTCACCACCTGCCGCGCCGTGGCCTTGTCGCCGTAGATCGGCGCGATCGAACCGTACGACGACTGTCGGCTGGTGCGATAGCCGTAAGGCACGGAATAACCGCGGGTGATGGGGATGAAGAACATCCCGGAGCGGTCGTAGTCCTCGCAGCCGTCATCGCCGTAGGTACGCTCGCATTCGGCCTTGTCCATGTAGCGCGGCGCCATGCCGCGGGCCTGCGAGAACGCCTCGCGACAATCGCCATCGGAGATATCGTCGGCATCGATGCACGTCTGCACCGACGGATAGTTGATTTGCGCCGCCTGCGCCGGAGGATCGACGATCTCCGGCTGGCAGGCGGTCAATGCGATCGGCGCCGCGGCCATCATGGTCAGGCGCAAAGTGCGGGAACGCTTCATGCGATCGGCTCCTCAGTAGGTCATCGACGCGGCGTTGAGCAGGCCGACGCCCAGAGCGACGATGCCCGCGAAGGCGCCTGCGGCCGTTTCGTTGGCGGAGATGCGCGCCGACAGATCGCGGATCACGAGGCGATTGCCGAAGTACGCGATCACCTGCACCACGAACGCGATCGCGCCCCACACCACGAAATCGAAGAGATTCACCGAATTGGCCATGGCCGAGGCCAACGGCAGGATGAAGCCCAGGAACGCGCCGCCGAACGCGATCGCGGCGGCGCTGTTGTTGGCCTTGATCAGCGCGAACTCGTGATGCGGCGTGAGTCGGATGTAGACCACGACGAACGCGGCCAGCATCGCGATGGATGCGCCGAAATAGGCGAGAAACGCCGGCAAACCGGAGATGGAGACGGCGAACTGGTCGGGCATGGAACACTCCTGGTGGGCAAACGGATCAAAGGGTGATCGGAGGAAATCGTAGGGATGGAGATGCGCAGCGGAAGAGGCGGCCCGCGATCGGCTCAGGTGATGCGCAGGTCGGCGACGGACAGCGGCACGCCGATCGAGATCACGACGCTGAATTCGTTCGGGCCGTAGTCTTCGGCGCTGATCAACAGATGCTCACGGCCCGACGGCGTATCGGCATCGCGCGCGTAGAGCATGGCGTAATGGGTCAGATCGAATTCGGGTTTGGACAGATCGGCGCCGAACACGCGCTCGTCCATGGCGACCGGCGGCGCCCAGCGCGCGGGGTCTTCGCCCCACTGCCGTTCGTAACGGCGGCCGTCGACCTCGAACACCGGTTGACCGATGCGACTGCCCGCCTGCGTCCAGGCGCGGAAGGCCGCGGCGTTGTCGGGCGCGATCGTCTGGTGGAACACGAAATAACCGATCGCCTCGATCACGCCGGCGCTGGTGATCACCTGCAGGAACGCGTCGTCGGTCAGATAGAACCGGTGGATTTCGGTGGCGCCTTCGGCCAGTTGGATCCGGCCGATACGCTCGACGAACTGCGCGCCTTCCGGAGGCTGGAACAACAGTGCCCCGGCCGCGAGACGGAAAGGCAGCAGGTCGATCTCGACCCCCGCTTTCGGCCGCAGTCCCAGCGGGAACGCGGGTATCGCGGCGGGTGACGCCGGCTTGCGGAACCGGTCGAAGAACGCCATCAGCCCTGTCCCTCCACCGACATCAAGGCATCGACGGCGATGCGTGCATTGGCGAGATAGAACAGCGTCGCGCCCGGCGGCACGACCGCGGCGTCATCGGCGTTGAGGATCGCCTTGTACGGCGACTCCGGCAGCGCATACCCGAGCAGCGTGGCGCGATGGTGGCGGCGCAGCCGGGCGAGATGATCGCCATAGCCGCGCGCGGCCGCCGACGCGGGCAACGCCAGGCTGTACTGGGTCGGACCATCGGCGATCGACAGCATTTCCAGCGCGACGCAGGAGGCGCCGATGTCGTGCGAGGCGCGCACGATCAGTTCCGCCTGCACCGGCGTTGTGCATTCCACTTCCGGGTGATGCCGCTTCAGCAGCGCCGCGGACTCCTCGCGATCGAAATGCGCCACCACATGCGCCTTGCCGCCCACCGCCCGTACCGCCAGCGCAGCCGCAAGCGTCTGCTCGTCGGTCGGCGCATCGATGATGATGCGCCGCGCGGTGGCGACGCTCGCACGTTCGTATCCGCTCGGGTTGGCCAGGGAGGTGACCCGCACGTAGCGCGCGTGTTCGGGGCGCGGATTGGTTTCGCGCGTCGCGTCGACGATCACGATCTCGCGCTCGGCGCTGCCGGCTTCCTGCAGCAGCAGATCGACGATCCGATCCGATTCGTAACCATTCCAGCCGACCAGCAGGGTGTGTTGTTCCATATCCGCATAGGTCCTTTTGCCGTAGAGCCCGCGCTGCCAGCGATCCGCCAGCACGGAGGAAGTCTTGCCGATCATCGATGCCAGCAGCGCGATGCCGCCGGGCATCAGCCAGAGGGCGGCGAAATAGCGCCCGGCGGTGGTCGCCGGACTGAAATCGCCGAATCCGACCGTGAAAGCGACCGTGGCGTAGAAATAGGGAAAGATGTCCGGCGCAGCCAGCTTCTCTTCGCCGAAGACGACCATCGCTGTCCACGAAACCAGGAAATGGACAGCGATGGCGACCATGAGCGCGGTCCAGCTCAGCGTCGAGGCGTGCCTGCGCAGCGTCCTCAGCAGACGAACCATCAGCATGCGGGCGGGCCGTCAATCGGCGATGCGGTCGACCGACGCCGGCAATACCCGCACCCCGACTTCGGGCGCGGGCAGGACCTGCTGGGTCGTCGCTGCGGGTGCCGGCAGCGCCTGCGCGCTGCGATAACGCGCCAGCACCGCTTCGGCGCCCATGTTGTCGCCGAACAGACGCTTCTTCAGGCCTTCGTCGCCCTGCTCCGCCTGGAGTTCCTCGGCGGCTTCGATACGCGCGCCGGTCTCCGCCTGACGCTGCTTGATGCGTTCCAGACTGTCGAGCGCAGTGCGCATTTTCGCGCTGGTGCCCGAATGCCTCGCGGAGATGGTCGCCTGCGCACGCTGCACCGATTCGGTGGCGCGCACCGTATCGATCTGCGCACGCAGCCGCTCCAGCGCGCGCTCGCCCTGGGTGACCGAAGCGCGCAGTTTCACGATCGACGCGTCGTATTCGGCGATGATCTGGGAATCCTCGCCCAGCCTGGCTTCGAGGTCGGCGATACGCTGGGCCACTTCCAACTGGAGCGCCTCGTCGTTCTTCTGCATCGCAGCCTGCATATAGCCTTCGTACTCGCCGAACTTGCGACGATTGGCCTCGAGCCCGTCGGCCTTGAGCTTGCGTTGCGCCATGAGTTTGGCCAGATCGTCGCGCGACCGGGTCAGCGCGGACTGCGCGTCGCGGGTTTCCTGGTCGAGGATGCGCAGCGCATTCGCGTCGACCACGGTCTGGCCGGTTTCGGTTGCGGTGCCCCGGACCAGCGTGAAGAGCTTGTTGAGAATACCCATGCTTCAGGCCTCCTTTCGGACGAGAAACGGCTCGATGGCTTCGGCCGCGTCGAGTGCGTTGTCCGCGAGGACGCGGATTTCCTCGAGCACGTTGAGTACCGGCGAACGCGACGACAATTCGCCGAAGACGATGTAGACGTCCTCGCCATCCGCCTGACGGACGATGCCCAGATTCGAGAGCGGGTTGATCGGATTCATGCGCAGGCAGGCGTCATTGAGACCGGGCACATCGGCGACGTCGCCGACGGTCACCAGCGGAACGCTGACGAATATCTGATCGCCGGAAACCGCCATGGTCACGTCCATCTCACCGTCGTCGTCGACCACGATATGGATCGTCGGATCTGCACCGTCGATCAGCTCGGCAGCCATGCCATAACGGGTCAAGTACGGCTGCAACGCCTCGAATAGCGGACGGGCGGTCCAGGCTGCAGTAGGCGCGACGGCCGAAGCGGCCGACATCGGTTGGGCCAAAGGGGTAGACATGGTGCTGTCGATCTCCGCGATCAGTAAAGAGGGAGGGGTATTGTCCCGCTGCATTCGCTTCTCCAGCGCTTTCAGCAAGGGGTGATACAGGGGAAGCACATTCAGGGTGATCGTCTTGAGCCCGCGATTCTTCAACCGTTCGCGGAAGCGTGCTTGACGTTGCGCCTCGGGCGAAGGTGGACGGGCCATGGACTCGGGTCGTTTGCTGCTGTGACATGTAACGTTATATATAACGCCAGGTGAATGCAAGTGCGGACACGCGGACTTGTCGGGCCTCTGGAATTTCAGCCCTGCACGCCGTCTGCGATGAGTCGTGGGTCAGGCACGGGCGCCGCGAGCCCTGCCGGGTTCGCGGATCGCCATGTCATGGGTCAGCGTGGCCTGCCGACCTCTGCGCCTCGCAGGCGCACGACCGATCAGAGGACGCGCGCGGGGTCGCTCAGACCGTACTGCGAGGACAGCCGCGCCAGCGCGATGCTGTCCTGGATGCCCAGTTTCTCGAACAGCCGCGATTTATGGGTGTTCACGGTCTTCGCGCTGAGACTCAGCCGCTTGGCGATCTCTTCCTGACGCATGCCCTGCACCAGCAGCATGGCTATTTCCAGTTCGCGCGGCGACAGCGAGTCGAACGGCGAGGATTCGCCGCCGATGCCCGCCAGCGCCAGATGCTGGGCGATGCCATTGGCCAGATAACGTTTGCCGCGCGCCACGTCGCGCACCGCACGCAGCAGCTCGACCGCGTCGCCGCCCTTGCCGACGTAGCCGGATGCGCCGGCTTCGATCAGCCGTTTGGGCATCGGCCCATCCTCGAGCACCGATACCACCACCACCCGGCTGCCGTAGTTGCCCTTGACGATGCGTTCGGTGACTTCCAGCCCACTGATGCCGGGCAGATGCAGGTCGCAGAGCACCACGTCCGGTTTGAGCCTGCGGATCATCGGCAGCGCGATCTCTCCGGAATCGGCTTCGCCGACGACCTCGATATCGGTTTCGCCCGACAGCATCAGGCGCATGCCGGTGCGCACCAGCGCGTGATCGTCCAGCAGAAATACGCGGATCGTCATTCCTTTTCCCCAAGAGTCGTCGAGAGTCGTCCTGCGCACAGACTAGGCAAGCCCATCGGACGCGACAAGCGCCGTTCCCCGCATCGACGTGTAGGAAAAATCCGACCCCGATCCGTTGCGCGGCGCGCCCGATGACTTGTGACACCTCTGGGATGGTCGCGACTCTGGCAGGATTCGCTTTTCGCCAACGCCGTTGGCACACAGGAATCGCCCGATGGCCTTGCTGCCGCGTCGCCCGACCCGTCTCGTCGCCGCTCTACTGGTTCCGATACTGATTCCGATGCTGACGGCCTGCGCGTCCGTCTCCGCGACGCAGCCTGCGTCGCGCGGATCGGACTTCGCCCACAGCCAGTGGTACGACGATGTCGCGGGCATGGCGCAGGCCGAGGACAACGCCGGCCGTCGCGCACACCTGCAAACGCGTCTGCAGGGCCTCGGCCTGACCGCTGCGAAACAGGCGTTCGTCGCCGGCACGCGCGAAGGCGAAAACCTGCTGGTCGATCTCGGCGGCCCGGCCGGCGCGCCGCTGCTGCTGATCGGCGCGCATTCCGATCGCGTCGATGCGGGTCGCGGCGCCACCGACAACGCCTCCGGCAGCGCGGTGGTGATGGCGCTGGCCGAACGCCTGCAGCGCAAGCCGTTGGCGCATCACCGGGTGAAGGTCGCGTTCTGGGACCTGGAGGAACACGGGTTGCTCGGCGCCACCGCATACATTGCTCAGGACAGCGAAAAACCCGCGCTCTACATCAACTTCGATGTCTTCGGCTGGGGCGACAGTCTGTGGATGATGACGCCCGACCCCGCGCATCCGCTGGTCGCCGCCAGCCGCAGTGCTGCGCAGGCGCAGGGTCTGGCGATCAGCGCCGGCAAGGAATATCCGCCTTCCGATCACCTGGCGTTCCTCAAGGCCGAATGGCCCGCGGTGTCCTACTCGCTGGTCGGTGCCGACGAAATCCCGGCCATCCTCGCGATGTTCGCCGGCAAGCGGGCGATGTCGCCGCCCAGAGTCATGAAGGTCATCCACACCCCCAACGACACGATCGATCAGGTCGACGAAGCGGCCGCCGCCAAAGGCATCGATGCGGTGGAAGCCGCGATCCGCGCCTGGGATGCGCAGATGTAGGAAGGCCTTGTAGGAGGGCCTTGTAGGAGGGCCTTCAGGCCCGAGCTCTTTTGAAACACCGCAGATGATTAACCAAGGCTCGGGGCTGAAGCCCTCCTTCACGAGCCCTACACCAGCGGATCAACGGCCGCGTCGGGCAGCGCCCGCCCCGGCTGCCATCCCGAGCTCTGCAGCGTATCCAGCAACCCGGCGACCTCGGCCTTCGCATCGAGGCTGTGTACCGGCAGCACCAGCACGTCGCCGACGCGCGCCCAGCCCAGCGCTTCGCGCGCGGCATCCGCTTCGCGCAGCCGCACCGGCAGCGATGCCTCATCCATGCCCAGCCGCAGCAGTTCATTGCGGATCACGTCAGCCACCTCGCCCTCGACGCGGCCGCGCAGGAAGCCGTCGATGTCCTTCACCACCACCAGATCCGGCGCGTATCGGGCCGCCACCGCCGCCAGCTCGCGGATCTGCTCGTCCTCGCGATTACCGGCCTGACCCAATAGCAAGGCCAGGCGTCCGGCGCCGCGTCGCGCCTGGGCGATGTCGAGCAGACCCGCCAGGCCATCCGGGTTGTGGGCGTAATCGAGGAAGACTTCGACGCCGGCGAACGCCCAGTGTTGCAGGCGCCCGGGATTGTCGACGTGGCTGCGGCCGAAATCGGCGAGCACCGCGGAGATCGTATCGATCGGCACCCTCAACAGCGACGCAGCGAGCGCGGCGCCGGCGACGTTGGCGATGTTGTAGCGCGCGCGGCCGCCGAGAGTGATCGGCATCGCCGCGATCTCGCCCAGGTCGTGCGTTTCCAGTCCGTCGTCCAGCAGCAGACTGCCGTCGCGCACCGCGCAGCGCGGCAGACTCATCGCGTCCTCGGGCAGCGCTTCATGATCGACCGCGAACCACGCGACCCGCGGCGCGGCGTCCGGACCAAGCCTGCGCAGCAGCGGATCTTCCGCATTGAGCACCAGCCAACCGCTTGCGGCGACGGCACGTGCGACCGTGAGCTTGACCGCGGCCAGATCCTCGACCGAATGCACGCCGTACTCGCCGAAATGATCGGCGCTGATGTTGGCGACCACCGCGACATCGGCCTCCGCCAGCGCAAGCCCGCGCCGCAGCAGGCCGCCGCGCGCGGTTTCCAGCACCGCCGCTTCGACGTCGGTGCGACGCAGCAGTTGCCGCGCGCCACCCGGGCCCGAGTAATCGCCGCTTTCGAGACGCTCGATGCCGGCGTTGTCGCGACCGCCGGCACCGACGAAGAGCCCATCGGTGCAGGAATGCGCGGTGCGCAGGCCATGCGCGCGCAGCATCGCCGCGATCACGCGCACGGTGGTGGTCTTGCCGTTGGAACCGGTCACCAGCGCGGTGGGAATCTTGCCCAGCGTGGCCCACGGCACATCTTCCGCGGCCGGCAGCGCGTCCATCGTCCACGTGCGCCCATTCACGCCCAGGCCGAGGCTCAGCGCGTCGTCGTCGATCAAGGCCGGCGTGCCGTGGCGCTGCGCACATTCCAGCAGCAGGATCGCGTCGGGACGACGTTCTGCCGCCGCGAAACGCTGCAGCGTGTGCAGCGCCAGGACGGTGTCGTGACCGGCGGGATGGCCGGGCGCGTGCAGACCGGTGTAGCCGACGCTGGCGCACCACGCCCACTCGTTGATTTCGGTCGCGGTGTAGAGCTGATCGGCCGGCGCGACGAACGCCAGCGACGTGCCGCTGCGATGCACGCGCACCACCGGGTCGGTCTTCGTCCAGCCCAGGGCGTCGCGCGCGGCTTCGGCGCGCAGCCACCACGCGGCGAGCGCCACCGGGTCGCGCGCCTGCGGACCCATGGTTTCGAGCGCCGCGCCGCAGCCGGCGAAATACACGTTCGAACCCGTGAGTCGCCGCGAGTCCTCGAACGGTGGCTCGGAGGTCGATGCGTCGAAAGCTTCTGCAGTCACGGTATTCAGTCGTCGCTCTCGCGCGAGATGAAGATGCCGCGCTCATCGCGGCTTACGCCTTCCCACTGCTCGGGCGAGAAGTGCGGCTCGGCAGTCGCGTCCTCGTCGACCGTGCTCGCGGCGGCGACCGCGACTTTCTGCGGCGCGCCCTCCGGTTTGAACTTGATGATCTGCTTCCACGAACGTACCAGCGCATCGGCGAACACCAGCAGCACGTCGCCGGCCTGGGCCATGCGCAGTCCTGCGTCGATCGCGTCCTGTTCGTCGGGAATGATGCTGATCTGGTGATCGGCGACACCGTGCTCGCGCAGGGTCGCGGCGATCAGCTGCGGCACTTCGTCCGGCTTGCGGCCGCGCAGACCGTCGTCGCGGCGGCAGATGTAGTGATCGAACCCGCCGGCCACCGCCTTGGCGATGTCGCGCAGGTCTTCGTCGCGACGGTCGCCGGGGCCGGCCACCACCACCAGGCGGCGACCGCTCACTTCCAGACGCTGGGCAAGATCGGCCATCGCGCCGACCGCGTGCGCGTTGTGGCCGTAGTCGAACAACACCTTGAACGGATGCTCGTTGAACACGTTCATCCGGCCCGGGGCCTGGAAGAAGGTGCTGTCGAACGTGCGCAGGCCTTGGCGGATCGCGTCCAGTTTGATGCCCATCGAGAACGCCATGGCCGCGGCGAACATCGCGTTCTGCACGTTGTGCAGCGCCTTGCCTTCCAGCGTCGCCGGAATCAGATGCGTCCACAGCAGCGGGATATGGCTGCCCTTATCGTACAGGGTGATCATCTGGCCGTTGACGCCGGCTTCCAGCGCGCAGGCGCGTCCGCCGGCGCGGATGTGTTCGCGCACCAGCCCGTGCGAGGGATTTAGGGTGACGTAACAGATGACTTTCGCATCGGTGTAGCCGCCCATTTTCAGCACGTTGGGATCGTCGGCGTTGAGCACCGCGCAGTCCTCGGCCACTTCCACGACGATGCGTTTGACTTCGGCCAGTTGCTCCAGCGTGTCGATGCCCTTCATGCCGAGATGATCGGACTGCACGTTCAGCACCGCGCCCACGTCGACCCGGGTCACGCCCATGCCGGCGCGCAGCAGGCCGCCGCGCGCGGTTTCCAGCACCGCGAAATCGATCTGCGGATCGGCCAATACCATCCGCGCCGAGACCGGCCCGGTCATGTCGCCTTCGACCGTGCGCTGGCCGTCGATGTACACGCCGTCGGTGGTGGTGAGGCCCGGCGTGAAGCCGGTCATCTTGGCGATATGCGCCAGCATGCGCGAGGTGGTGGTCTTGCCGTTGGTGCCGGTGATCGCGGCGATCGGCACCCGCGACGGCGTGCCCTGCGGGAACAGCATGTCGATCACCGGGCCGGCGGCGTCGCGCGGCTTGCCTTCGCTGGGCGCCACGTGCATGCGGAACCCGGGCGCGGCGTTCACTTCGCAGATGCCGCCGCCGATGGTCTTGTAGCTTTCGGCGATGTTGGTGCTGAGGAAATCGACGCCGCCCACGTCCAGGCCGATGGCCTTGATCGCGCGCACCGCCATTTCGCGGTTGTCGGGATGGATGATGTCGGTCACATCGGTGGCGGTGCCGCCGGTGGACAGATTCGCGGTGGAGCGCAGATAGATCGCGCGGCCGGCTTCGGGCACGCTTTCGGCTGTCACTTCGACGCGCGCCATCATCATGTCGGCCTGGGCGTCGAGTTCGATCCGGGTCAGCACTTTCTCGTGACCCACGCCGCGGCGCGGATCCTGGTTCACGATCTCGACCAGTTCGCGGATGGTATGCACGCCATCGCCGACGACATGGCCCGGCGTGCGCCGCGTCGCCGCGACCAGTTCGCCGTTCACCACCAGCAGCCGGTGATCGTCGCCTTCGAGATAGGTCTCGACGATGACCGAGCGCGAGATCGCCTGCGCCTTGAGAAACCCTTCGACCACTTCCTCGTCGCTGCCGAGTTTGATCGAAATGCCGCGGCCGTGGTTGCCGTTGTACGGTTTGGTCACTACCGGGAAGCCGATCTTGCGCGCGGCGCGGCGCGCGGCGCCTTCGCTCTGCACCAGTTCCTGGCGCGGCACCGGCAGGCCCAGCGAACCGAGGATCTTGTTGGTTTCTTCCTTGTCGCTGGCCAGCTCCACTGCGATGTGCGAGGTCTTGCCGGTCACCGTCGCCTGGATGCGCTGCTGGTATTTGCCGTGACCCAGTTGAACCAGCGACTGCTCGTTCAAACGCAGCCAGGGGATATTGCGCTCTTCGGCGGCCTTGACCAGCGACATCGTCGACGGCCCCAGCGCGCGGCGCTGCGCATAACGGATGAAGGTGTCGCGCGCTTCGGGCCAGTTCCAGTCCTCGGGCACGGCGTCGGCAGAACGCAGGTCCGCCGGCAGCAGCGAGCGCAGCAGCTTCAACGCCAGTTCGCCGGCCTCGATGCCTTCCTCGCGCTGCGCGTATTCGTAGACCACCGAATACACGCCCGGGCGGTCGTCGATGCTGCGGGTCTTGCCGAAGGTCACGTCTTCGCCGGCCATGTTCTGAAGTTCGATGGCGACGTGTTCCAGCACGTGGCCCAGCCAGGTGCCCTCGCCTTCCTTCATCCGCCGGATCAGCCCGCCGGGCTCGCGGTAGGAACAGCCGTGGTCGGCCAGACCGGGTACGGCTTCGACCAGAGCATCGACGAAACCGGCGCCGAGCCGGCCTGTGGGCCAGGCTTCCAGCTTGCCGAGATCCAGCTCCAGCCGGATCACCGGGAAATGCGCATACAGCGAGGGACCAACGAACACCGAACGATCGAGAATGCGCATGGGGTGAACCGACTCCTGTTTTGTCGAATGATCGAAAACCTGCTGCTGTACGTTTTTCAAGTCGCGGGTCCGGCACTGCCGGCCCCACTCCCGGCGAAGAGAACGCCTACGCGTCAGCTTCGCCGTCGCAGCCGTCCGTGGCTGCGACAGCGGGCTGTTTCCGACAGCCCGCTATTCCTTGGGTACGAGCAGCGCGCCGGCCGAAGCCTTGCGCGTGTGCAGGTTGAACGTAGCACCGGCGACGAGGATGTGGAAGCTCAGGCCCAGCAGGCAGACCGGTTCGCCCTCGTTGACCTGGGCCATCGACGAAAACTGCAGGCCGGCGGCGTCGACCACGGTCACCCCGCCGCTGCCCAGCACCTCCACCACGTTGTCCGGCGAAATCAGCGCCGCGGTGTCTTCGTCCAGACCGATGCCGATCGCGAACGGATTGAAGGCCAGCGCCGCGGTCAGCCGGCCGAGCCGGTCGCGCTGGCGGAAATGCTGGTCGATCACGAAACGGTTGGTCAGTCCCAGACCCGGCGCCAGCCGCACCATGCCGGCGATCGGGGTCGGGCCTTCTTCGCCGAACGCGATCATGTGCTCGCTGAGGAAGGCCGCGCCCGCACTGGTGCCGGCCACGTGCATGCCGCGCGCGTTGCAGATGCGGATCGCCTTCGCCACCGCGGTGCCGCCCAGCAGCGTGCCCAGCCGCAGCTGATTGCCGCCGGTGAAGAACACGCCGGTCGCTTCGTGGATGCGTTCCACCCGGCGCGGCTCGTCGGCATCGCGACGGGTATCGAAATCCATCACCTCGACGGTCTTCACGCCGAGGTCGTTGAAGATGTCGACGTAACGCGGACCGGTCGCATTGAGCCGGCTCGCGGTCGGGATCACCACGATATCGGCGTCAGCGCCGCCGCAGAGTTCGACGAACCGGGCGAGGATCGCGCGGTCGTTCTCTTTTTCCTCGGCGCCGCCGATGGGAATGATCCAACCGCGCGCTTCCCCGTCGGGGATTTTACTGGGACACATCTGACATCCTGGATAGGGTTACGAAGTAATGATTACAAAAGACATCTGTCATCCCGACACCCGCGAAGACGGGTGGAGAGACCTGCTTTCCAAAGCGGAAAGCACAAAAAGCAGGTCCCTCGCTACGCTCGGGATGACAGGATCTGGGCCTCAAGCTTTATCCGCCTGCGCATTCTCGAACATGCCCATGCGCAGCGTTTCGCCGTCGCGCACATGCCACACGCCCTGCGCCATCACATCGGCGACGCGGCCATCGGCATCCAGTCCGTAGGCTGGGCTGAGCGCAGCGAAGCCCAGCATCGCATCAAGCCGAGTCGTCGCCGTCACCGCATGCCGGGCTTCGCTGTGCTCAGCCCAGCCTACGACGCGTCGCGCAGCACTGTCTGAACTTCGGGACGACATCATCGGGATGAGCTTCAAGCGCGATCCGCCTGCGAAGTCTCGAACATGCCCATGCGCAGCGTTTCGCCGTCGCGCACATGCCACACGCCCTGCGCCATCACATCGGCGGCGCGGCCATCGGCATCCAGCGCAACCAGATCGGCATCGGCGCCGATCATGATTTCGCCCTTGCCAGCCAGCCGCAGATGGCGCGCGATGTTGCGGGTGAACGCCGGCAGCACCGCGTCCAGCGCGTGCCCGCGGGCAAGCAGCGCGCGGATCGTATCGAGCAACGCATGCGCGCTGCCGACGTCCATCCGGCACAGGCGGCCGTCGTGATCGAACGTGGGCAGACAGCCGCCGGCATCGGAACTGATGGTCAACCGCTCCGCGGGCGCGCCGGCCGCGTGGTAGCGCTCCCAGGCCTCGGCAGCGGACCAGGCGTCCTCGCCCTCGCCGACCGGGAATGCGGTGATGTCGACCGTGCAGCCGCGCATCGCCAGCGCCAGCGATTCCTCGAACAGCGCCTTGCGCCGGTTGATATGCGTGGGATGGAACACGCTTGCCGGCAATTCGGTTTCGTCAAGCGCGCGGCGCACCAGTTGCAGCCCGCGCACGCCGTCGCCCAGATGCAGATGCAGCACCCCGGCCTTGCCGGTCATCAGCCCGGCGACGTGCGCCTCGGACGCGACGCGCACGAATTCGTCGAAGGTCGGCTGGCTGGAGCGGTGATCGCTGATCGCCAGCTCGCCGACGCCGATCACCGGATCGAGGAACACGATGTCGCCGCGGACGCTGCCGGTCAGCGTGACCGGCGGCAGGTGATAGCCGCCGCACCACGCGAACGCGCCCAGTCCCTGCTCGCGCAGCGCATGCACCGAGGCCAACAGCTCGCCCGGCGTCCGCGCCAGATCGTCGGTGCCCAGCACTCCGATCACCGTCGTCACCCCGGCCGTGGTGAACCGCGACAGCGGCACTGGCGGCACCCGCGTCGCGAACCCGCCCTCGCCGCCGCCGCCGGTGACATGGGCGTGGCCGTCGATCAGACCGGGAATCAGGCGTTTGCCGCCCAGGTCGATCACATCGAGCCCGGGCACGACGGGCGCGGGCGCATCCGCGCTGCCGATCCAGAGGATTTTCCCTCCGCCGACCAGCAATTGGCGCAGGCCCAAAGCCTCCGGCGCGAACACCGAGGCGTTGCGGATGAGGGTCAGGGCGGGAGTTGCGGCGGCGCTGGGGCGGATGGGCATCCGGCATTCTAGCGGGAGCGGTCCGGCAAAGCCTCCCCGCCGCCATGGATATCCATCGGTGCGCAGGGATGGCCGGGGCATCCCCCGGCCACCCTCGCGCCTTATTTCGATGTCAGCGATTGAGCGTGACGTGGCCGTTCTTGTTCTTGATGCTGCGGCTTACGGTGAAACTCAGCCCGCCGGGCGTACGCGCGACGGTGACATTCATGCTGATGCGGCTGGGCATATCCCCCGCCTTGATATCGACCACCGCGGCCTGCGGCGCTTCGTCGGAGGCGCTGTTGTTCGAGGCCGACATCCGGCCGTTGGTCGCGGCCGTGCCCTTGGTGTTGATGGCGTGGAACTGCGCGCCAGTCGCCAGCTGCGACGGCAGGCCGTTCTCGATCAGCAGACGGCGGATCGCCGCCTCGTCGCCGGCTTCGACCGCCGCGTCCAGCGCGCCGAGCTTGCCGGCATCGGCATTGATCCGGTCGATGACCGACTGTGCGGAATCGCAGACAGGACGCAGATCGGTTTCGATCGATCCCATCCGGGCGTAGCTGGCCGCTGCGGCACTGCTGCTTCCGGCCAGCGCGCCGACCGAGGACACCGCCGCCCAGGACCAGGCCCCGGTTCCGGTGAAACAGCCATTGGCCGCGGCGGCGCTGTCCTGCAGCACTACGCCTTCCGGCGCCGCGCGGTCATTGGAATTATTGCTCTTGGTGCGGGTTTTCTGGCCTGCATGCGCGGCCGTTGCGGCCAACAGCAAAGCCAGTGTGCAGGCGCTTGCGAGTTTCAGGTGCGACATTTGCGTTCCCCTTCCGCCGGTGTGTGGGTGCACCGTACTGGCGATGGGGTTGGGCTGCAAAGCGAAGTCGGGGTTGCGGGGTGGTTTGTTCAGCTCTGTTGATCTGGACACACAGCCGGATGGCGGTGAGCTTGAGGGAATGCGAGGCCATCGTAGGGCGTGCTCAAGCACGCCGGCTTTTTTGGCGCGAGTTACGGCCTTTTTTGTTACCAATCGTCGTTAGTTTTCGCCTTGCCAATACTTGCCGCCAGTTGCGGCCCGAATGCAAGCAATGCCGTTCCGATCTTGTCACGATCTTTCTGACTAGAGATTGGGCCATCATGCGCCGGTGTTGCGATTCCGCTGCGATAGGCGGCAGGCCATGTCAGATTCATGTTTGAAAACGTGAGTCTGAACTTGTCGTCTTTGGTATCGATACGAACTGTGAAGCGAACCTTCCAATCGGGCTTTCCTAAGCAATCAAACGCCCCTTTGCATGGATACGGAATCAAGCCGTTGCCGATGATTGTTCCTTCGTCCTTGTTGTCGTATTCGATGACAGCCTTAGCCGAACGGAAGCTTTCGGCTATCCATATCTTTGCCGCATTGTAGATTTCGTCTTTTGTATGGCCTGGCGCTTCAAATACCTGTTCAACCGGCTTGTTGATTTCGGCAAGCTGCACGGGTGTTGCTGCAATAGCTGTCCCTACTACAAAGCAGCCAAGGAATGTGATAATACTTGCGATTGAATGCTTCATTGCTCGTCCTAGTTAATGTCTTTTTTTGAGTCACTCATCAGTTCTCAAATTCTATTTAATTCTGAGCTTAACCATGTCCTCGACAAAATGATGGTTTTCTTGAAATGAGGGCTTGTCATTTTTACAAACGTCACATTAACAACTAATTTGAGGCGATCCGTAGCATCCATCTTTCACCGGTTGCAGTTGGCATTTACAGTCGACGCATATAGAAAAAGGTTGTAGGTAAATGCGCCCTCCCCAAGATGCCAATACGATTGCAGCGTCGTCGTAGGACGTGCTCAAGCACGCAGGCTTTTGCGGGCTTTTGGCCTTAGAACGGTATTTCATCATCAAAAGAATCCAACTCCTTTTTGGAAGGTAGCGCTCCCTTTGGCAACGGCAGGTTCGTCACGATAAAGAGGTTGAGAATGTCGTCCCTATCCATAAACATGACTTGAGAACGTTTATTCGCATCCAACTTGTTGCCGATCCAGTTGCGCGCCTGCTTTGTGATTTCACCTCCGGCAACGATGAAAGCGTGGTCAACCAGTACACGTCGACTTAGCTCCGGGTCAAATATTTCGTGCCCGAGCATCATATTCACCTGGTTGTGTATTTCGGCAACGTTGACAGAGCCGTTCTTGCCAACACCCGCGGAATCCAGTTTGCCTTTCTTGGCCTGTATGCCGAAATAGAGCACGTGGAGCGTCGGCAGCGTGTACTTCATCCACACGTCCTTACCGTACTCAAGCGCTTTGTCCTTGTGACCCGCCGCTGTGACGCGATGAAAGCCAAGTTGTCGAAACAACGGAAGCAGCACTTCCTCAATCAACTCATCCTCGGAACATTTGTCGAGGTAAACGGTGAGTTGGATTCTGCGCTCCAACTCCGCTGGCGTCATCGGGCGGTGCGGGTTAGCCATTTGCGCCGGGGTATTCGTGGCGATGTGGCGGAGGTGGCCAATGCCATGCTCATCATAGAATGCCTCCCAACCCTCGCGCACCAACACAACATTCAGGGCGGCAAGCGCCTTGCTCCTGTCAGAATCGCCTTCTTGTGCTTCGCTCTTGTCGAGCACACGTTGAATCACTCGCAAGAATGCGTCGGGAGGAACTGAGGAACTGGAATGGGGCATCGACAGAATGTCGCCCAGACGTTCGGCAGTCCAAGTGGGACGAGTTTCACCCTGATGCACGAAGTCAAGATCACAGTCCTCGAAGAACTCAGTGATGTACTTGCTTGAACGGTAATGGAAGAAATCGGCATCACCGCAAACAATGCGCCCTAACTCCCGTAGCTTCCGCGCTTTCCATTGCATACAAATAATCTCTCGGGGCCTATTTGACGGCGGCGGGTAAGGAATTCAAATCCTGGAAGGAGTTATATCCCTTGCTAGTTTTCAAGATTACCCCGTCTAGTGGGGCTTTGGCATATCTGGCGGAAGCGGTGAGATTCACTCGGGCCATCCATGGCCCTCGCCCTGCGGGCAGCTTCGCTGTGCACATCGGCAATCCTGCCGATGTGTCGAACTCGGCGAGTCCGTCCACCCACCGCTTCCGCCACATACGCAAAAGCCCCCATTCGGGGGCCCTTGCGTATGTGGCGGAAGCGGTGAGATTCGAACTCACGGTGGGCGTAAACCCACGGCAGTTTTCAAGACTGCTGCCTTAAACCACTCGGCCACGCTTCCGTATTTTTTCAACTGCGGCAGAAAAAACTACTGTCATCCCGAATCCCATCGGGTGAGGGACCTGTTGTTGCTCATGCCTTGAAGCAGAACAGCAGGTCCCTCGCCTTCGGCTCGGGATGACAGTGGGAGGGTTCGATGCGCATCGAGCGCAGCGACCCGCTTCCCCCTGCCGACCATCGTCACACCATCTCGGCGCTTCTCCTGCCAGCCACCCTCACACCGACTCGGCGATTTTAACCTGCTTCTCCGGCGCCATCCCACCCGGGCAGTGCAGGCAGTTGAGGCGCGAGGCCTCCAGCAGCGGGGGCATGTTTTCGGCGAGGTAGTCGATGAACATCCGCACCGCCGGGAGCAGGCCGCGGCGCGAGGCGAAGACCGCGTGGCAGATGCCCATCGGCAGGCGCCAGGCGGGCAGCACCACTTCCAGTTCGCGGTTGCGCACGGCGTCGGCGCAGATGGTTTCTGGGATCAGGGCCACGCCCAGTCCCTGCTTGGCCAGCGCCATCAGCATCGGGAAATCGAAACCGGAGACCCTGGGCTTGAGTTCGACGCGACGGACTTCGCCGCCCGCGCCCTGCAGCTCCCAGCGCTGGCGGGCTTCGTCCTCGCTCATGCTGAGCGTGGTGTGGCTGGCGAGTTCTTCCGGGTCGCGCGGGCGGCCGGCGCGGTCGAGGTATTTGGGGCTGGCGACCAGCAGTTCCTGGATCTGGCCGAAGCTGCGCATCACCAGGCTGCCGTCGTCGTCGAGCTTGGCGCGCACGCGGATGGCGACGTCGAAGCCTTCGTTGATCACGTCCACGCGGCGGTTGTTGACGTGCAGTTGCACGCGCACCAGCGGGTAGCGGGCGAGGAAATCGGGCAGCAGTTTCGGCATCAGCTCCTGGGCGATGCCCACCGGCACGCTCACTCGCACGAGGCCGCGGGGTTCGGCGCTGAGCCGGTCCACCACTTCGCGCGCGGCGCTGGCTTCGGCGAGCATCGACTGCGCGTGGCGATAGACGCTCTGGCCGACGTCGGTCACTGCGAAGCGCCGGGTTGAACGCTGCAGCAGGCGCGCGCCCATGTCGGTTTCGAGCTGGCTGATGCGGCGGCTGAGGCGCGATTTCGGGATGCCCAGCGCGCGCTCGGCGGCGGCGAATCCGGAGTGCTCGACCACCATCGCGAAGTAATACAGGTCGTTGAGATCGTTCATGTCCACTTTTCCATATACAGAACGCTGGGCGGTATTGAAGCAACTTTATCGCGTCCGTGCAATGCAATACGCACGCTGGGCCTGCTTCGGATGCATCCTGCCCGGCCCGTCCGGCACGGATTCTGACGTTTAATAGCGTGTCCGGGCGAAGCCCCCGCCGAACAGCCAGCGAGCGACGCCATGCCCAGCGACCACGTCCTCAGCGACATCACCCAACTGCTGCAGCGCCATCACGCCGGCGACCGCGACGCCTTCGACCGGATGGTGCCGATGGTCTACGACCAGTTGCGCGCCATCGCCCATGGCCAGTTGGCGCGCAACGGCCGGCGAGGGGCGCTGCTGGACACCACCAGCCTGGTGCAGGAGGCCTATCTGCAACTGGTCGGCGAAGGCGGCGTGGACTGGCAGAACCGCGGGCATTTCTTCGCGATCTGCGCGCGGGCGATGCGCCGGATCCTGGTCGACGACTCGCGGCGGCGGTTGGCCGGCAAGCGCGGCGGCGACCAGATCCAGGTGACGCTGGACCCCGATCTGGTCAGCACCGAGGACGCGCCCGAGCGGGTGCTGGCCATCGACGGCGCGCTGGAAGGGCTGGCGGCGTTCAACCCGCGCCTCGCCCAGGTCGTGGAATGCCGCTACTTCGCCGGCCTGACCGAAGAGGAAACCGCCGAGGCCATGGGCAGCTCGCTGCGCACCGTGCAGCGCGACTGGATGCGCGCCCGGGTCTGGCTGCTGAAAGCGCTCGACGGCGAATGAGCACCGGCAAGAAGGGCGACGGCGAAGACCCGCGCATCCGCCTGGATGCGCTGTTCGATGAGGCGCTGGATCTGGAAAGCGACGCGCGGGCTCGGTTTCTCGCCGATCTGGAAGTCCGCGAACCGGCGCTGGCGGCGGAACTGCGCGAACTGCTGACGCTGGCGGAATCGCCCGGGTTGGATTCGGCCGGATTGGCGCCGCGCGCATTGGCACAGCCGCTCTGGCAGGCGCTGTTCGATCACGCCTCGGGCAGCGACGGATTGGAATCGCCCTCGCCCGCGTCTCATTCCGGTGACGCCGGCTTCAAAGACTTCCGCATCGGCGTCTGGCACGCGCTGCGCACGCTGGGCCGCGGCGGCATGGGCACCGTTTATCTGGTCGAACGTCGCGAAGGCGGGTTCCGCCAGCACGGCGCGATGAAACTGCTGCGCGCCGGCGCCGATTCCGACGAATTCCTGCGCCGCTTCGAGCAGGAACGGCAGATTCTGGCGACGCTGAATCACGAAGGCATCGCGCGGCTGCTCGACGGCGGCCGCGACCCGCAGGGCCGGCCGTATCTGGTGATGGAGTATGTCGAAGGCGAACCGATCGACCGCGCCTGCGACCGCGAGCGGCTGAGCGTCGATCAGCGCGTCGCGCTGTTCGTACAGGTGGCGCAGGCGGTCGCGTACGCGCACCGCAATCTGATCGCCCATCGCGACATCAAGCCCGGCAACATCATCATCGGCACCGACGGCAGGGCGAAGCTGCTGGATTTCGGTATCGCCAAGGCGCTGGCCGACGAACCGCTGGGCGAAGAGCCGCTGACCCGCACCGCGCTGCGCGTGTTCACGCCCGACTACGCCACGCCGGAACAGGTCTACGGCCAGCCGGCGTCGACCGCGACCGATGTCTACCAACTCGGTCTGCTGCTGTACGAACTGTTGACCGGCCAGCGCGCGCAGCGTGTCGCGGACATGTCGCAGCAGACGCTGGAGAACGCGATCTGCCGCGCCGAGCCGGTGCGCCCGAGCGAGCGCGTGGTCGGCGAAGACGGTGCCGACAACAACAGCAGCGCGGCCGCGCGACAGATCACGCCGTCGGCGCTGCGTCGCAAGCTGCGCGGCGATCTCGACAACATCGTGCTGAAGGCGCTGCGCAAGGAACCGGAGCGTCGTTACGCATCGGCCATTGCGATGGTCGAGGATCTGGAACGCTGGCGGCAGGGCCGGCCGGTGCGCGCGCGCCCGGAAACCTGGGGCTATCGCACCGGCAAGTTCGTCCGCCGGCACGCCTGGGCGGTGGCCGCAAGCGTGGCGATCGTCGCGATGATCGCCGGTTACGCGGTGACGGTGACGATCCAGGCGAACGCGCTGGCGCGCGAACGCGACCGCGCGCAGGCCGAAGCCGCAAAGGCATTGCAGGTGAAGACGCTGGTGCTGCGCATCTTCGAGGGCGCGAATCCCGACGCGTCCGGCAGCGCGCAGCTCACCGCGCGCGAACTGTTGGACCGCGGCTGGGCGGCGATCGAACGCGAGCTCGGCGGCCAGCCCGATGTGCAGATCGAACTGTTGGATGCGGTGGGCGAAGCGTATCGCCAGTTGGGCGTGTACGACCGCGCCGAAGCGCTGTTCGCGCGCAGCCTGCAGATCGCCCGCGCCGAAGCGTCGCGACAGCCGTTGCTGCTGGCGCGCGCGTTGCGCAGCCAGGGACGCGTGCGCAGCGATCGCGGCGACTACACGGCAGCGGAAATCGATCTGCGCGATGCGCTGTCGCGCTATCGCGCAGCGTTCGGCAAGGATCACGAAGACATCGCAGCCACGCTGGCCGACCTGGCGCGACTGCTCGATCTGCGCGGCGAATTCGCCGGCTCGGAAACGCTGTACCGCGAAGCGTTGGCGATGTATCGGACACTGCACGGCGAACGCGATCTGCGCATCGCCGACACGCTGGGCGACCTGGGCATGATCCTGCGCCGCCAGGGCGATTACGCGGGCGCCGAGCCGCTGCTGAGCCAGTCGCTGAGTCTGCGTCGACAGCTGCTGCCGGCGCAGCATCCCGAGATCGCCTATGTGTTGACCGATCTGGCCCAGGTGCGCAACGATCTGGGCGAATACGACTCGGCCGAGGCGCTGTATCGCGAAGCGCTGGCTTCGATGCAGGCCTCGCTGGGCGCCGACCATCCCCACGTCGCGCTGACCATGATCACCCTGGCACGGGTGCTGAAGACCCGGCGCGATTTCGACGGTGCGCGCGACCTGCTGCTGCGCGCTCTCGACATCCGCCGCAGGGCGCTGGGCGAACGCCATCCGTCGATCGCGCTGGCCCTCAACGACATCGGTCAGACCTGGCTGGAAGCGAGCGATTCCGGAGCGGGCGGTTCACAACCGGGCAATCGTGCATCGGCCCAGCTTGCGCAGGCGGAACGCTATTACCGCGAGGCTCTGGACATCTATCCCGCCGACAATCCCGGGCGCTGGATGGTGGTCTACAACCTGGGCCAGGTCGCCGAGAAGCGCGGCGACCTGGTCGGCGCCGAGCGCCAGTATCGCGAAGCGCTGGTCGGCCAGCGCAGGCATTACGGCGACGAGCACGACCGCGTGGGCATGCAGCTCAACCGTCTGGGGATCGTGCTGTACCGGCAGAAACGACTGGACGAAGCCGAAGCCGCGATGCGGCAGGCACTGGCGATCTATCGCAAACGCCTGGCCGCGGGGCACCAGCGTTTCGCGGTGGTGCTGGTGCCGCTGGGTCGGCTGTTGATCGAACGCGGCCGCGCGGACGAAGCCGAAGCGCTGCTGCGCGAGGCGCTGAAGGTGCGGCAGGACGCGTTCGGCGATAACGACCCGCGCACCGTGGAAGCGGCGCAGGCCCTGGCGGACGCCACGCGACCCGGCTGAGCATCGTTCGCTCCAGCCGCGCCGGCAGTAGCGACGCCGGGCGCAGGCCTCAGTTGCAGCTTCCCTTCACCGTCACCCGCACCCGGCGCAGATTATTGGTCTCGTTGATCTCGGCGTTCTTCGCCGTGGCATCGGCATGCACGTACAGCATCCACGTGCCCGTCGCGAGCGCCACATGCCCGCTGCTATTCGCCGACGCCTGCGCACCCAGCGCGGGCAGCGGACGGCTCGACAACACCGCGCCGTTCGGCGCCTCGAAGAAGATCCGGTTGTCGGTGGGCAACGACGCGACCACGCCGAGATTGCGGGTGGCATAGACGTAACGGAACGAACACTTGCCGTCCTTCTTCTCGGACGCGGTGGCGGCCTGGATGATCGCGGTATTGCCCCATGCGATCTTGGTACCGGCCAGCAGGAAACCGGGATCGAGCGCGAGGTCGCGATGCACCACGGCCTTCAGTTCGACGACGTCGCCGCCATCGGGATCGGGACGGGTCGGACCGTTCGGCACGGGGTCGTTGGGCGCGTTGAACACCGGTTTCGGCGTCTGCGGGCTTTGCGCGGCGAGGTCGGCGGTGGAAGACAGCATCGCGGCTGCAAGGGCGAAACAGGATAGCGTGCGTACGGTGGACGACATGATCGATCTCCTCGGAGGTTGCGGGTTGGAATGACGCCGCACGTGGCGGCTTGTTCCTGTAGTCGGAAAACAACGGCGGATCCCGCCACATCATCCCCTGCCCTCGCCCCAACGTGGAATGCGGACGAATGTGGCCGTCGACGCATGCCGAAAAAATATTCGAAAAAAAGTGGCGGGATCGGATGCGGCTTCGCGACTACCTCGATGAGCCGGCATGCAGCGCAAGCGACACCGGCAGCGCAACGCCCGACTCATCCACGCTTTCGAGGAGACCATCATGCTGAAAACCACCATGCTTACGATCAACCACCGCAACGCGCTCTGCGCGATCGCCGCATCGATGCTGATCTGCGGCCCCGCTTTCGCGCTGGACGCGTCCAAGGGCGTCTATCGCATCCCTTACGCCAACGGCACCGAAGTCAAGGTCAGCAACGATCACAAGGACCACAGCCCGCCCGGGCGCATCGACATGGGCGGCCGCGGCGGCGGCCCCTACAAAATCGTGGCCGCGGCCGACGGCTTCGTGCGCCACGTCGTCGACGGCTTCGACAAGCGCATCGACTGCAGCGGCCTGCCCATCGCCGACCAGAAGAACAACTACGTCTGGATCGAACACGCCAACGGCGAATGGACCAAGTACACGCATATGCGCAAGGGCTCGTCCAGCGGCAAGGCCAAGCTGAAGGTCGGCCAGTTCGTCGAGGCCGGCACCTATCTGGGCGACGAAGGCGATGTCGGCTGCGCCAGCGGCGATCACCTGCATTTCGAGGTCGGCGTGCCGAAGGCATCCGGCGGCATCACGTCGGTCGGCGGTTTCCTCACCGACAACGACGGCAGCAAGCGCAACCGCATCCCGCGGATCTGCGGCATCGACGGCGGCCGTTTCGTCAGCGGCAAGAGCTACGACGCGCGCAACGTGCCCGGCGCGATCAAGCCGGGTGCGAAGGAAGTCGCCCGTCATGGCGTACCGGCGCGCGACTACCAGTGTCTGTTCGATCAGGCCTCGATGGCCGGCTATGCGCTGGAATGGATCGACGGTTTCAGCGTCGGCGGCGATGTCCGCTACAACGCGATCTTCCGGCCCGCGGGCACCACACCGTGGCAGGCGGTGCACGGCCTGACCGGCGCGCAGTACCAGCAGCGTTTCGATCAGATCACGCGCCAGGGCTATCGCCCGACGATGGTCGAAAGCTACGCCGGCGGCGGCGGCGTGCGCTATGCCGCGATCTTCCGCAAACAGGGCGGCCCCGAAGTCACCGCATATCACGGCCTCAGCGCGCAGCAGCACCAGCAGCGCATGGACAGCCTCACCGCAACCGGTTTCCGCCCGCGCAACGTCGCGGTGACCTCGGTCGGCGGCGAGCGTCGCTACACCGCCCTGTACGAAAAGGTCGATCTGGGCAGTTGGCAGTCCAAGTCGCAGCTCAGCGCGAACGAATACCAGCAGGCCTTCAACGCGAACGACAAGGCCGGCCGTCGACTGATCTACGTCAACGTCTACGGCCACGGCGGCGACACCTACTTCAGCGCGATCTGGAGTTCGAAAGCCGGCGCCACCTACAAGGCTCGCCACGGCCTGACCAGCGCGCAGTACCAGAACGAGTGGGAAGCGTCGACCGGCGCCGGCCTGCTCACCCGCGCGGTGTCCGGCTATTCGGCCGGCGGCAGCGCGCGCTATGCGGCGATCTGGCGCAAGTAAGCGCCGACGAAGTTCGCTTCCCGCTCGCCCGGAACATCCGGATCACGGTCCCCTGCTGCACGCATGCAGCAAAGCGCCCGCATTGCATCCACACCCTTCACCATCAACCGACAGGACTACACATCATGAACACCGCACACCCGCACACCCGCGCCACCAACGCCCCGCGTCACCGCGCCCGATTCGCAGCACACGCCGTCGCCCTCGTCGGTCTGTCGATGCTCGCGCTGCCGGCTGCCGCAGCCGACTGGGTCGCGCGCCACGGTCTCACTTCGGCGCAGTATCAAAACGCATTCGAGGATTTCAACAAGAAGGGCTTCCGCCTGAAGTCGATCTCCGGCTACGACAGCGGCGGCGCGCGTTACGCCGCGCTGTGGAGCAAGGCGCCCGGCCCCGCCCAGGCCGCGCGTCACGGACTCAATCCGCAGCAGTACCAGGCCGCATTCGACGACTATTCGAAGAAGGGCTACCGCCTGAGTTACGTCAACGGTTATACGGTCGGCAATCAGCCGTACTACGCCGCGATCTGGGAAAAATCCGCCGGCCCCGCGCGCGCCGCGCGCCATGGCCTCACCGCCGACCAGTATCAGGCCGCAGTCAATCAGATGAGCGCGCAGGGATTCATGCCTTCGCACCTCAGCGTGCTCAGCATCAACGGATCGCCGCGCTTCGCGGCGATCTTCGACAAGAATGCACCCGCCACCGCCGCGCGCCACGGGCTGTCGGCATCCGAATACCAGGCCGCGTTCGACGATTACGCCAAGAAGGGTTATCGCCTGAAGGTCGTCAGCGGCTACAAACAGGGCAACGCCGATCGCTACGCCGCGATCTGGGTCAAGACCGGCGGCCCGCAGTGGTCGGCGCGTCACGGCATTCCCAGCGGCAATTACCAACACGTGTTCGACAACTACACCTACGCCAGTTGGGAACCGCAGTACATCGAAGCCTTCAACTCCGCCAGCGGCGTGCGCTTCAACGGCATCTGGGAGAACACCGCGTTCAAGGCCAGCGATCTGGCGCTGATCGACAGCAAGGTCCGCGCCTACATGAAGGCCAACGATGTGCCCGGCATGTCGATCGCGATCAGCCTCAACGAACGTCTGGTCTACGCCTCGGGCTATGGCAATGCCGATGTCGAGAAGGGCGAAGCGGTCGGCACCTCGCATCGCTTCCGCGTCGCCAGCGTGTCCAAGCCGATCACCCGGGTGGCGGTGGCGAAGGTGATCGCCGACACCAGCCTGGAGATGAACTCGAAGGTGTTCGGCAACAACAGCGTACTGGGCGGTCAATATCCGACGCCGGCCAACAATCCGAACATCGTCAACATCACCGTCGAACACCTCATCGGCCACCGCGCCGGCCTGGTCAACGTCAACAAGGACGGCAACAAGAGCGATCCGATGTTCGCGTACACCGGCACCGATCACAAAGGCCTGATCGAGTGGACGCTGAAGAATTATCCGCTGGGCTACACCCCGGGCGCGGCGAACTACGACCCCGACAACGATCCGAAGACCAACGAGATGTACTCCAACTTCGGTTATTCGCTGCTCGGCCGCGTGATCGAAGCGCGCACCGGCAAGGGGTATGAAGCCTACGTCCGCGACACCATCCTCAAGCCTGCCGGCGCGCCGGGCATGGTCATCGGCGGCGACAAGGAAGCGGATCGCAAGAGCAACGAAGTGAAGTATTACGGCGGCGGCGCTTATTCCAGCGTCAAACCGCAGCGCTTCGACGCGCACGGCGGCTGGATCGCCACACCCATCGACCTGCTACGCTTCCTGCGCCACGAAAGCGTGCTGGGCAAGTCCTACGGGCACTATGGCGAGATGAGCGGCACCACGTCGGTATTGCGCCGCCGCAGCGACGGTTTCAGCATGGCCGCCACGTCCAACAAGTCGAACGGCAGCACATCCGAGATGAACGCGATGCTGACCGAGATCGTGGAAGGCGTGTCGAAGTGGCCGGACGGCGATCTGTTCTGAGTCGTACAGACACCGTAGCCCGGGTAAGGCCAAAGGCCGCACCCGGGGCTCTTCGGGCAGAGATGCCGCGCGTCATCCCGGGTGTGCTTTGCACACCCGGGCTACGAAAACCGCCGCATTGCGGCTTTTTTTGCTTCAGGCAACCGTCGATGGGCTCGAAGCACGCGCAGAAATCGTAGCCCGGGTGCGCCACGCGCACCCGGGGCTTTTCGTGAAGATGATGCCTCGCGTCATCCCGGGTGTGCTTTGCACACCCGGGCTACAAAAACCGCCGCATTGCGGCTTTTTTATGCTTCAGGCAACAGCCGATGGGCTCGAAGCACGCCTCGAAACCGTAGCCCGGGGGGCGCCACGCGCACCCGGGGCTCTTCGGGGAGAGATGCCGCGCGTCATCCCGGGTGTGCTTTGCACACCCGGGCTACGAAAACCGCCGCATTGCGGCTTTTTTTGCTTCAGGCAACAGCCGATAGGCTAAGCACGCCTCGAAACCGTAGCCCGGGTGCGCCACGCGCACCCGGGGCTTTTCGTGAAGATGATGCCGCGCGTCATCCCGGGTGTGCTTTGCACACCCGGGCTACGGAATTCGAGCAAGTAAGTCGATCGCGACATGCCGGATACGACACGGGCCGCGATTGCGGCCCGTGTTGCGTTGCAGGAAGGCTTCGGCGGATCAGGCGATTTTGTCGAGGCCGCCCATGTAGCCGCGCAGGACTTCGGGCACCGTGATCGAACCATCCGCGTTCTGGTAGTTCTCCATCACCGCGATCAATGCGCGGCCGACCGCGACGCCGGAGCCGTTGAGCGTATGCACCAGTTCCGGCTTGCCCGTCGCGGGATTACGCCAGCGCGCCTGCATTCGCCGCGCCTGGAAATCGCCGCAGTTCGAGCACGAGGAAATCTCGCGGTAGGTGTTTTGCGCAGGCAGCCAGACTTCGAGGTCGTAGGTCTTCTGCGCCGAGAACCCCATATCGCCGGTACACAGCAGCACCTTGCGATACGGCAGGCCCAGTTTTTCCAGCACGGTTTCGGCGCAGCGGGTCATGCGCTCGTGCTCGGCATCGCTTTCCTCGGGTTTCGCGATCGTGACCAGCTCGACCTTCTCGAACTGGTGCTGGCGGATGAAACCGCGGGTATCGCGACCGGCGCTGCCGGCCTCGGCGCGGAAACACATCGAGTGCGCAGTCATGCGCAAAGGCAGACGCTCGGCGTCGAGGATTTCGTCGCGAACGATGTTGGTGAGGGGGACTTCGCTGGTGGGGATGAGAAAGCGCGGCTCAAGCTTCAAGTTTCTGATTGCACAAGAGATTTTTTCTGAATCAAATGCACCATTTTCATCTTTCAGATCAATGGTTCTGTTATTCGCTACAAAGTTAAGAATCAAATCTCTTGTTGTTAGTTCAAAGCTACCTGTGGCTGCAAAAAGATCCTCCTCAAACTTCGGCAACTGCCCCGTCCCACGCATCGACTCCGCATTCACCAGCAGCGGCACATTCGTTTCTTCATACCCATGCGTATCGGTATGCAGATCCAGCATGAACTGCGCCAGCGCACGATGCAGGCGCGCCAGCTGACCGCGCAGCACGGTGAAGCGCGCGCCGCTGAGCTTGGCGGCGGTCTCGCCGTCAAGCCAGCCGTTGCGCTCGCCGAGTTCGACGTGATCCTTGACCTCGAAGTCGAAAACGCGCGGCGTACCCCAGCGATGCTGTTCGACGTTGCCGGCTTCGTCCTCACCCGGCGGCACCGACTCATGCGGCAGATTCGGAATGCCAGCCGCAATGGCCTCGATCGCCTGCTTGATCTCGTCCAGCCGCGTCTCGCTGGCCTTCAACTCGTCGCCGAAACCGGCGACCTCGGCCATCACCGCCGACACGTCCTCGCCCTTGGCCTTGAGCATGCCGATCTGCTTGGACTTCGTATTGCGCAGGTTCTGCAGCTCCTGCGTGCGCACCTGCAGCTGCTTGCGCTCGGATTCCCACTGCTGCAGCACGGCGACATCGAGGTCGTAACCGCGGGTCTCCTTGAGGCGGGCGGCCAGGACGTCGGGTTGATTGCGCAGCAGGACGGGATCGAGCATGGGGGCATCGCGAAGCGTGACGGGACGCGGATTATCGCCCGAAATACGATCTGAACGCGGCCCGGGGGCACGAGCCGCTCCATGGAACCCGTGCCACAATCGGCTCCACCTCCGCGCCCACGACCCCACGCATGTCGACTGTCCAGCCCACGACGCCGCAAGGTATGCCCCCACGGAAATCCCCGTCCGCCTCGTCGTGGCGATCGTATTTCCGCCTGTCGCGCCGCGGATGGCTGATGGTGGCCGCCGGGTTCGGCGCCGGATTCCTGGTGTTCCTGCTGCTGTGGCTGGACATGCGCGACAACGGTAATTTCTACCGCGCCGAGGACAAGGCGCAGCGGGTCGATGGCCAGGTCTTCGAGCCCCTGCCCGCCCCGATGGCCGGCGGCGACCGCAGCGCCAGCGGGCTGTCGGAAGCCGCCCAGGACGCGCTGCGCAACCCGCGCCCCGCGCCGCCGCCGGTGGCCGCGCCATCCCCGGTGGGTGTGCCGGTACAGAACCCCGTCGCGGACGGTTCGCCGCAGACAACTTCGCCAACCTCCCCGCTCGCCCCCGGCGACGTGCCGGTCGCGATCTCCAGACCCGCCCCGCGCTATCCCTCCGACGCGCTGCGCAACGGCGAGTCCGGCACGGTCCTGGTGCGGATCGAAGTCGGCGCCGACGGCGAACCCACCTCCGTCAGCGTGGTCGCCCGCAGCGGCTCGCGATCGCTGGACCGCGCCGCGGTGCAGGCCGCGAAACGCTGGCGCTTCCGCCCCGCGCAGCAGAACGGACGCGCCGTGGCCGGCGCGGTGGAAGTCCCGATCGCATTCGCGCTGGATGGGCGTTGAGCATCATCTTCTGTCGTAGGAGGGGCTGCAGCCCCGATGGCCGATTTACCGAATAGCAGGCTCGGGGCTGAAGCCCCTCCTACGAGCTGAAAGCGGCGGATCAGGCCTCGCGCAGCGAAAACCCGACACCGCACGCCAACGTGTCGAACCCCGGAAACGACGTCGCGACATTGGCGATATCGCCGATCCTGAATTCGCCGTGGCAGCGCTGGCCGGCGATGGCCGCCGCCATCGCGATGCGGTGGTCGCCGTGGCTGTCGATGACGACGGGCGACTGGGGGTCGACGGCGAATGGGCTGTGGCCCGATTCGCAGCCGTGGATGACCGCGCCATCGTCGAATTCGTCGACGCGGATACCCAGCGCCCGCAGCGCGGACGACATCGTGGCAAGGCGGTCGGATTCCTTCACCCGCAGCTCGGCGGCACCACTGACGCGGGTGCTGCCGCTGGCGCAGGCTGCGGCCACGAACAGCGCGGGGAATTCGTCGATCATGTCCGGCACCAGCGCCTCGGGCACCTCGATGCCCTGCAACTGCGCGGCGCGCACGCGCAGATCGGCGACGGCTTCGCCGCCCTGGTTGCGCGCGTGGCTTTCGACGATATCGGCACCCATCATCCGCAGCGCCTGCAGCAGGCCGGTGCGGCGCGGGTTCATGCCGACCGCTTCGAGGGTGAGATCGGAACCGGGAATCACGCTGGCCGCGACCAGGAAAAACGCCGCGGACGAGAAATCCGCCGGCACCGACACATCGGTCGCACGCAGCGCGTGGCGTCCGTCGGCGCCGCCGCGCACGCGGGCGATGCCCGGGGAGAATTCGATCGGCCAGCCGAACGCGGAGAGCATGCGCTCGGTGTAATCGCGGGTGGGATGCGGCTCGCGCACGGTGGTGTCGCCATCGGCGTACAGCCCGGCCAACAGCAGCGCCGACTTCACCTGCGCGCTCGCGACCGGCAGTTCGTAGTCGATGCCGCGCAGCGCCGATCCACCGCGGATGCGCAGCGGCGGCAGGCCGCCGGTCTCGCTGTCGATCACCGCACCCATCGTCATCAGCGGATCGATCACCCGCCGCATCGGCCGCTTCGACAGAGAGGCGTCGCCGATGAGCGTGGTGTCGAACGCCTGCCCCGCCAGCACGCCCGCGAGCAGACGCATGCCGGTGCCGGCGTTGCCGCAGTCCAGCGCATCGGCGCTGGCGCGCAGTCCGCGCAGACCGACGCCGTGCACGATCCGCGACTGCGGCGACGGCGCTTCGATCTTCACCCCGAGCTGCTGGAACACCGCCGCCGTGGCGCGGGTGTCCTCGCCTTCGAGGAAGCCATCGATGCGCGATACGCCTTCGGCCAGAGATGCGAGCATGATCGCGCGGTGCGAGACCGACTTGTCGCCGGGCACGCGGATGCGGCCCTGCAGCGGTGCGCCCGTGCCGACGATCCAGTCTTGTTTGTCCAAACTGCTCATGCCAGTACCTTGTCGAGTCCGGCCAGCAGGCGCCGGTTTTCGTCGGCGTTGCCGACGGTGATGCGCAGGCAGTGGCCGAGGCCGTAACCGGTCATCGGCCGCAGCACGATGCCGATCCCGCACAGCGCCGCTTCGATCTTCGCGACGCGCGCGCTGTCGCCCGGCTCGGCGAACTGCGTAAGCAGGAAATTGGTCTGCGACGGGAACACCGACAGACCGCGTGATCGCAGCGCGGACGCAAGCGTTTCGCGCTGCTCGGCGTTGCGCCCGATCACCCAGGCGAGGTGTTCCTCGTCGTCCAGCGCGGCTTCAGCAGCGGCGAGGCCGGCGCTGTTGACGTTGAAACTCTCGCGCACGCGCTCGACCACCGCGATCAGGCCGGGATGGGCGATGGCGTAGCCGACGCGCAGCCCCGCCAGCGCGTAGGCCTTGCTGAAGGTGCGGGCGACGATCAGGTTCGGATACTGATTCTGCAATGTCAGCGCCGACGCCCATTCCGGCGCATCGACGAATTCGGCATAGGCCTCGTCGACGACCACCACGACGTTCGTTGGAATGCGCGCCATGAACGCGGCGAAGGCATCGGCGGCGTACCAGGTGCCGGTCGGATTGTTGGGGTTGGCCAGATAGACCAGCCGCGTCGCATCGGTAACCGCGGCGGCGATGGCGTCGAGATCGTGGCCGCGCGGCATCGCATGATCGTCGGCGTTGCACGGCGCCACTCGCAGCGTGGCGCCCGCGGCTTGCGCGGCGATGGCGTAGACCGCGAAACCGAACTGCGACGCCGCCACATCGACGCCCGGCCCGGCGAACACCTGCGCGAACTGCATCAACAGCTCGTGCGAGCCGTTGCCGAGCAGGATCGATGCGGGGTCGACGCGATGCTTCGCGGCGAGCGCGCGCTTGAGATCGGCGCCGAGCGGATCGGGATAGCGGAAGCTGTCGTGGATCACGCCGAGCACCGCTTCCTTGGCCTTCGCGCTGGGGCCGTAGGGGTTTTCGTTCGAGCCCAGCTCGATGAGGTGCGAGTCCTTGAACCTGCGCCGGAACGCGACCAGATCGTGGCCCGGGTCGTAGGCGCGCAGGCGCTGGATGCCGGGTTGGGCAAGTCCGGAGAAAAAAGCTTCGCTGTGCTGTTGATCGCTATCGTGCATCGCGTATCCAGATCGCATGCCGATGATTCGGCGACAGGTGAACTGTAGGAGCGGCTTCAGCCGCGGTCGCTTTACCACGCTGAAGCATTCAGCAGTGAACCTTTGCTGGCAAAGGCATCGCGGCTGAAGCCGCTCCTACGAAGAGCATGAAACCCGGCTTACGGCACAGCCACCGGGTAAGACCCCAACACGCGCACGTCACCGGCGAACTCGTCGATCTCGGCCAGCGCATCCTTCAGCGGCGATTCGTCGGCATGGCCGCTGACATCGATGAAGAAGGCGTACTGCCACAGTTTGCCGTGCGCGGGCCGCGATTCGATGCGGTTCATGCTGATCGAGCGTCGCGCCAGCGGTTCGAGGATCTTGTACAGCGCGCCGGGCTGGTCGCGGATGAACACCAGCAGCGAGGTGCGGTCGTTGCCCGAAGTCGGGAACGAGGCGCGGCCGATCACCAGGAAGCGGGTGGTGTTGTCGGCACGGTCTTCGATCGGGCCGGCCACCACTTTCAGGCCGTAGGCGTGGGCCGCGTTCTCACCGGCGATGGCAGCGGCGTCGTCGGCGTTGCGCGCGCGGCGCGCGGCCTCGGCGTTGCTGACCACCGCATGCTTCTCGACCTTCGGCAGGTTCTGCCGCAGCCAGGATTTGCACTGCGCCAGCGACAGGGCGTGCGAATACACGCGCTCGATGTCCTCGATATGACCGGTGCGCGAGAGCAGGTACTGGTGAACGCGCAGTTCGACTTCGCCGCAGATCATCAGCGGCGAGGTCAGGAACAGATCGAGCGTGGACTGGATGGTGCCGGTGCCGGAGTTCTCCACCGGCACCACGCCGAAATCGGCGTGGCCCGCAGCGACTTCGTCGAACACTTCCTCCACCGTCGCCAGCGGCAGCGCCTTGGCCGAATGGCCGAAGTGCTTGTAGACGGCCTGCTGCGAGAACGTGCCCTCGGGGCCGAGGAAGCCGACTTTCAGCGGCTCCTGCTGGGCCAGGCACGCGGACATGATTTCGCGGAACAGCCGCACCAGCACTTCGTCCGATAGCGGGCCTTCGTTGCGATCGACCACGCGGCGCAGGACCTGCGCCTCGCGTTCGGGGCGGTAGTAATCGACCGCGGCCGCGAGCTTGCCCTTGGCCTTGCCGACCTGATGCGCCCACAGCGCGCGTTCGGCGATCAGGCTCTGGATCTCATGATCGATGCCGTCGATCTGCGCGCGCACCGACAGCAGATCGGGTTTGCCCTGGGCGTCGAGGGGAATCTCTACCGAACCCTTGGCCACGGCCTGCGCTTTCGGCGCCTTGGGCTTCGCGGCCTTCGCCGCCGGCTTTGCGGCCGGCTTTGCAGACGGTTTCGCTGCAGGTTTCGCGGCCGGCTTGGCGGCAGCGCCGCGCTTGCGTTGCTCAACCATGGCGTTGCTGGAACTCCCGCATGAAATCGGCCAACGCCTTCACGCCTTCGACCGGCATCGCATTGTAGATCGAGGCGCGCATGCCGCCGAGCGCGCGGTGGCCCTTCAGCGCCATCAGGCCGGCGGCCTTGGCTTCGGACAGGAACGGCTTGTCCAGGGCTTCGTCGTGGAGGAAGAACGGCACGTTCATCCGCGAACGCGCAGCGGCGGCGACTTCGTTGCGGTAATAGCCGCCGGAGCCGTCGATCACCGAATACAGCAGCGAGGATTTCTCGGCGCTGCGGCGGGCGAACTCGGCGACGCCGCCTTCGGCCAACATCCATTTCACATTGAGGCCGAGCATGTACCAGTTCCAGGTCGGCGGCGTGTTGAGCATCGACTCGCCCTTGAGGTGCGAGGCGTAGTTGAAGATGTCGGCGCGCGGCTGGCCGGCGCGCTCCAGCAGATCGCGACGCACGATCACCACGGTAATACCGACCGGGCCGAGGTTCTTCTGCGCACCGGCGTAGATCACGCCGTACTTGGAGATGTCGACCGGCTCCGAGGCGATGCTGGAGCTGAAATCGGCGACCAGCGGCACGTCGCCGACGTCGGGCGTGTCGCGGAATTCAACGCCGTGAATGGTTTCGTTGGCGGTGATGTGCACGTAAGCGGCATCGGCCGACAACTGCCAGGTATCGCGCGCCGGAACGTCGCGGAAACCGCCGGCTTCGCTGGTCGCGGCCACGCGCAGATCGACGTACGGCTTGGCCTGCTTGATCGCGGTCTTGCCCCAGTGGCCGCTGACCACGTAGTCGACGGCCTGGCCCGGCGCTGCGAAATTCAGCGGAATCAGCGCCTGCTGGGTGGTGGCGCCGCCGCCGAGGAACAGCACCGCGTAATCGTCCGGAATCGACATCAGCGTGCGCAGGTCGGCTTCGGCTTCGGCCGCGACCTGGATGAACTCCGGGCCGCGGTGACTGTGTTCGACGATGGAAGCGCCGGAATCGCGCCATTCCAGCATCTCGTCCTGGGCCTGGCGGAGGACGCTCTCGGGCAGGGTGGCGGGACCGGCACTGAAGTTGAAGGCGCGCGACATCGGAGATTCCGTGGGTAGGTGGGTGGCCCCCGAGTATGCCGCAGCGCAGCATCGTTTTGGGAGGGCGCCGGGATGCCGAAAAGAAATTTGCAGATGCCGCGCAACCGAATGCTTACTTCGACCGTCTTATAGTCGGACCCCTCTGCTCGACGGACACGCCCATGCCCCTCCCCTCGTCCCTGCGCGACGCCCTGCGCATCCCGGCCTCCGAGATCACCGATGAAGCGATCTATCGCGACCGCCGCCGCCTGATCGGCCTGCTGGCCGCCACCCCGGCGCTGGCCCTGTCGGGCTGCGCCGAGGCCGAGCCTCCGCCGCCCCCCAAGACCAAAGCCAGCCCGGCGCAGCTGAAGTCCGGCTTCCGGACCACCGAGGAGCTGACCCGGCTGGAGGACGTGACCACCTACAACAACTTCTACGAGTTCGGCACCGGCAAGGCCGACCCCTCGCAGGCCGCCAAGACCCTGCGGACGAAGCCATGGACCATTTCGGTGTCCGGCGAATGCGCCAAGCCCGGAAAGCTCGACCTGACCGACCTGCTCAAGGGCCTGAAGCCGGAGGAGCGCATCTACCGCCTGCGTTGCGTCGAGGGCTGGTCGATGGTGATCCCGTGGCTGGGCGTGCCGCTGGGAGACGTGCTGAAGCAGTTCCAGCCGACCTCGAAGGCCAAGTACGTGGCGTTCACCAGCTTGGCTGACCCGAAGCAGATGCCTGGCGTGCGTTACGACTCGATCGACTGGCCCTACCGCGAAGGCCTGCGCATCGACGAGGCCATGCATCCGCTGGCGCTGCTGGCCACCGGCCTGTACGGCAAGCCGATGCCGCAGCAGAACGGCGCGCCGGTGCGGCTGATCGTGCCGTGGAAGTACGGCTTCAAGAGCATCAAATCGATCGTCGAAATCAAGTTCGTCGAGAAGATGCCGCCGACCGCCTGGAACGACCTGCAGCCATCGGAATACGGGTTCTTCAGCAACGTCAATCCGAACGTGGACCACCCGCGCTGGAGCCAGAAAACCGAACGCCGGATCAGCGGCACCGCCAGCAAGTTGTTCGCGGAACGCATCCCGACCAGGATCTTCAACGGCTACGGCGAACAGGTGGCCGGGATGTACAAAGGGCTCGATCTGAAGAAGTGGTTCTGAGGAAACAGTTCCAAGGCATGCATGTCCCGTAGGAGGGCCTTCAGGCCCGGGCGTTTCCATCAGGCCCGGTCGCGTTCCATGCCTTGGACCATCGTTCGCGCCGATGCCGGGTGCGATCAACAGAAACAACGCTCGGGCTTCAAGCAGAATCCCTGGCCTGATGGAAACGCTCGGGCCTGAAGGCTCTCCTGCGCAATCCCCGACCTCATCAACCGGACCATATGCCTAGAACTTCTCCCCGCCTCATCGCCGCCAAAACCCTCGTCCACGCCCTGTGCCTGACGCCCCTGGCGATCCTGGCCTGGCAGTTCTGGGATGTATTCAAGACCGGCAGCGATGCGCTGGGCGCCGATCCCGTGGCCGAAGTCGAGCATCGGCTCGGGATCTGGGCATTGCGCTTCCTGATGATCGCGCTCGCGGTCACGCCGCTGCGGCAGCTGACCGGCCAGGCCGTGCTGCTGCGCTTCCGGCGCATGCTCGGGCTGTACGCCTTCGCCTACGCCACCTTGCACTTCGCGGCCTATCTGGGGTTGGACCTGCGCGGTTACTGGCTGCAGATCTTCGAGGAAATCGTCAAGCGCCCCTACATCACCGTCGGCTTCGCCGCCTGGTTGCTGCTGGTGCCGCTGGCCATCACTTCGACGCAGGGCTGGATCCGGCGTCTCGGTCGGCGCTGGGGGCAACTGCACAAGCTGGTCTACGCCATCGGCGTGCTGGCCGTGCTGCATTTCTGGTGGCTGGTGAAATCCGATATCCGCGAGCCGGCGCTGTACGCCGGCATCCTCGCCCTGCTGCTCGGCTGGCGGTTGTGGAAGTGGTGGCGGAAACGGCCGTCGGCCGCACTGCGCTCAGTCGCCACCCAACAGCAATAGCGCGGCGATCACCGACGCCAGCAGCGCCGCAGCCAGCAGCAGCCAGGGCAAGCGCCGGCCGCGACGGCGGGGGGGCGTCGGGAGAGCATCGGCGACGTCCTCGGCCGCCGCGACCCGGGTCAGCAGCGACGTGTTGTTGGCCGGCGCTTCGATCACGAACCGGTGGTGCACATCGAATACGATCTGGTCGCCCGGCGACAACAGCGCATCGCGGACCGGTTCGCCGTTGACCACGCTGCCGTCGCCGCTGCCGAAATCGCGCAGCACGACCTGGTTGCCGATCATCTCGATCCGCGCATGACGCTCGGCGAAGGCCGGGTCGTCGATGCGGATATCGGCCTCGTCGCTGCGGCCGACCAGCCGCGGCGCCTCCAGGGTGAAGCTGCGGCCGTGGTAGCGACCGCCGACGCCTCGCACCAGCACCCGGCAGTCGCCGCGGAATTCGCCGGGAACATGACGCAGCGCATCGGGCAGCGCCTGCACCCCGCGGGTCGAGACCAGCAGCATCTCGACGCCGTCCAGATAGATCGCATCGCCCAGCCGCAACATCGCCATGCGCTGGACCGGACGGCCGTTGACGTGGATGCCGCGTGCGCCCTCGGCGACCGTCATCCAGACGCCGCGGCGGTCGACGAACAGCCGGATCGAGGGGGCTTCATCATCGCCCACCAGCCCGACGGTGTCGCCGATGCGGCCGATGGCATGCACCCCGATGCCGAGCGGCATTTCGGGGTGGTGGTGTTCGGGGAAACGGAGCTTCAGACCTTCCATGCGGCCGCAATCTACCATGGGTGCCGGGATTCGGGCCTTGGAACGGCGGCCCTCAGTCAGCACAATACCCGACTACACCGCCGGTGACCGGCTCAGGAGAACCCCATGTCGATCGATATCCGCCATTCGCATTCGCTGCCGCACGCCAAGGCGCGCAAGGCAGTGGAAGAAGTGGCGAAGAAACTCGCCGAACGCTTCGAGTTCGACTACGCGTGGGACGGCGACGACATGCACTTCAGCCGTTCCGGCGTGGACGGCAAGATCGCGCTGCTGCCCAAGGAACTGCAGGTCACCGCGAAACTCGGCTTCCTGGTGTCCGCGTTCAAGGGCCCGATCGAAAAGGAAATCCGCCGGGTGCTGGACGAACGTTTCACCTGATCCGGAGCGGACGGTCGCCTCCCGGTCATGCCGACCATCGCGGAGCGGCGTACTGCGTGGTGCCGTAGCGTGAAGTCTTTGATCACGCCGCTATGCGGGGTCGGCTCGCACGAATCCTCAGACGGCACCGGTGGCGAACGCCCAAGCCACAAATGCGACGACACCGAGGATCGAGAACGCGATCACTATCGCTACGCCAACGGCGGCGGCCGTGAAAATCGGAAGGCGCGGAAAACGCCCGGCGGTTACGGCGCCGATGACGGACGCGACAAGAATGGATGACCAGAAGCCCAGATTGCCGGCGCGATCGGCGTGAATACCGAACAGCAGTCGAAATCCGGCGAAGATCGATGCCGGCACGAAGATACTTCCGGCAAGAAACGCCACAACCGCGTTCCGCAGGTTGAAGCGTTGCGGCGAAGCGGCCGATACAGGTGCTTTGGGAGCATCGTACGGATTGTTCACTTCTGTACCGTACAACGCGGAATCAGCGGTTGCGCATGCGTGCCGGCTTCGCGCCCGGGTCGCGCACGTCCTCCAGCGGCGCGAACGGCTGCGGATGGGCGGCGAACAACCGACGGGCGATTTCGCGCTCGCTGCGTTCGATGTCGGCGATGAAGGCCGCCACGTCGTCCAGCTTGGCGTAAGCCCCGAAGCCCCGCTCCAGGAACGACTGCAGCTCGCCGAAACCCGCCGCGCGCGCCGGCCCGCGCAGCACGCTGAGCAGGGTCGCGACGCCGCGCCCGCGCAGCGCATGCCCCAGCCCATAGCCGGCGACCACGATCAGATCGATCTGATGCGAACGCAGCCGTTTCAGACCCACCTCGCGGTAGGCGCGGCCGTAGAGCGCGTCGTCCAGGGTGGTCCGCCGCGGCGCCAGCCGATGCAGCGCTTCAGCCATCCGCAGGTCGAAGGCATGGCTCAGGACGCCCAGTTCGATCGCATCGGCCAGCGTTTCCAGCAACGTCTGCGGCAGCAGCCGCTGCATTTTCGGCACGACCCGGGCGATGTCGGCATCGCGACGACTGAAATCCCGGTCGCCGTACAGATCGGTCAGGAAGAATTCCGCAGCCGGCCTGCGCTTCGGGTCGTGCATGAAACCCTCGAAGCTGTTGGCGAGGCGCTCGGCCTGCCAGCGCCGCAGCTCGTGCAGCCAGCGCAGGTTGTTGCGCGGCTCGCGCACGGGGTCGTGGACCGCGTCGTGCCAGGCCAACCTGCGCGCCAGCAGCACGCTCAATGTACGTTTGTCGAGCCGTCGCCGGCCGTGCGCTAGGTCTGGAGTGACGATCTTCATCGACGACGATCATCGTTCGCGCGTCGCCGCACGGCAAGCGCCGTGCATGCCGCATGCCGCCCCGGATCGCTTTTCCTGTTGCCGATCAAGCGCTTGAATCGAGCCGTCGATGCTGTCGGGCAATCCGACCAAAGTGCAGGCGCCGCGTCTTCGGCTTTCCGCTACACTCGGACCGTTCCCCACCGTATCGTCATGCATGCTCTCACTCCACGCCGCCCGGCGTCCGGTCCAGGCCAAATCCGGCAAGCGCAAATCCCCTGCCAAGACACCCGCCCCGACCACCGCACGGGTTGGCCTCGCCATTGCCGGCGGCGGCCCGATCGGCGCGATGTACGAACTGGGCGCCCTGCGCGCGCTCGATGATGCGCTGGAAGGCATCGACCTCACCCGCATGGATTGCTACGTCGGCGTCAGCAGCGGCGCCTTCCTCGCCGCCGGTCTGGTCAACCGCATGTCGACCACAGAGATGTGCCGGATCTTCATCACCGGCGATAGCGACGATGTGCGCTTCCGGCCGGAAACCTTCCTGCGGCCGGCCATCCTGGAATACGCGCGCCGCGCATCGGCGCTGCCCCGGCTGACGATGGAATGGTGGAGCAGCCTGCTCAACCCGCGCGATTCGCGGCTGTCCGACCTGATGCAGCGTTTCGGCGGGCTGGTGCCGGCCGGGCTGTTCGACAATTCCGAAATCGAGCGTTTCCTGCGCGAAATCTTCTCGCGCCGCGGCCGCAGCAACGATTTCCGCCAGCTCGACCGCGAGCTGTACGTGGTCGCTGTCGATCTGGACAGCGGCGAAGCCGTGCGTTTCGGCGCCGGCGAGTGGAAAGACATCCCGATTTCCAAGGCCGTGCAGGCCAGCGCCGCGCTGCCGGGCCTGTATCCGCCGGTGGAAGTGCGCGGCCGTCACTACGTCGACGGCGCACTGCGCCGGACCATGCACGCATCGGTGCTGCTGGAACGCGGCATCGATCTGCTGATCGGCATCAACCCGCTGGTGCCGTTCGACTCGACCCGCGTCGACAGCGACGCCGGGCGGCGCGGCGATGTCGACCCGCACCGGATCTGGCAGGGCGGCCTGCCCGCGGTGATGTCGCAGACCTTCCGCACCCTGCTGCAGTCGCGCATGCAGGTCGGTCTGGCGAAATACGCGCAGCAGTATCCGGGGATCGACCAGTTGATCTTCGAGCCGAATTCCAACGACGGCGAGATGTTCTTCACCAATGCCTTCAGCTTCTACAACCGTCGCCGGGTCTGCCAGCTCGGCTACCGCAACACCCTGCAGGATCTGCGCAACCGCGCCGATTCGCTGCGCCCGGTGCTGGAAGCGCACGGCATCCGCCTGCGCGATGAGGTGCTGAACGACAAACACCGCACCGTGCTCAGCAACCTCGGCAAGGCGCCGCCGCGCAGCACCGAGACCACCGCCCGCCTGCGCCGTGCGCTGGACGAGACCGAGCATCTGATCGAGCGCCGCAAGCGCAGTTGATCGACAGGCTTCGGCGGATCGACCGGCAACCGACGTCGAAACGACAAGCCGACGCCCACCCTCGCAATTTGTTTCGGGCGCGCTTCGTTCGTATGAGCGCTTCGTCGAATATTTCCTCGTGTGAATACTCTAGACAACTCCTCCATTCTGCTGCGCAATCGATTACGCGCCCGCTTTGGAGGGCATATGGCCAAGTTCAAGAAAACCACCGCAAAGAAGACCACCGCGAAATCCGAGGATGCGCAGGCGCACGCCGAGCGCATGTCCACGTCGCTGAGCGAATCCGCGCAGCAGATCTGGCTCGCCGGCGTCGGCGCCTTCTCGCGCGCTCAGGCCGAAGGCACCAAGCTGTTCGAAGGCCTGGTGAAGGAAGGCATGGGCCTGGAGCAGACCATGCGCAAATTCGCCGGCGGCCGCGCCGAAGTGGTCCGCGATGTGGTCGAAAACCGCGTCGGTCAGGCTCGCGAGCGCGCCACCGATACCTGGGACAAGCTGGAAAAGGTCTTCGAAGACCGCGTGCAGCGCGCCCTCGTCAAGCTGGGCGTCCCGAGCCGCGAAGATCTCAACGATCTCAGCAGCCGCGTCGAAGGCCTGACCGCCGAACTGCGTCGCCAGGGCGGCAAGCCCGCCGCCGCGCCGCGCAAGGCTGCCAAAGCCGCGAAGGCTCCCAGGGCCGCTAAAGCGCCGAAAGCCGAGAAGGCCCCGGCCAAGCGCACCCGCAAGAACGCTGCGCCGAAGGAATAATTTCCTGAAGCGCGAAGAATGAACGAAGCCGGGCAACCTACGTTGCCCCGCTCCCACCATTCGAATCAGATCGATCAGATCGACCGCAACAGATCCAACGCGCTCTCTCGTGTCGCGAAAGCGATGCTCCGATTGGTGGCCATCGGCCGCTTTTTGACCCGCCAGCCCGCAACGAATGCCGTAGCTCCCCTCCCCTCACGGCTTCAGGTTGGCGGGTTTCTTTTGTCCGGCACAAAAGCGTTCGTCGTTGCTGGTTACAGCGCAGATTCCAAACGAAAGGCAGCCTCGCGGCTGCCTTTCGTTCGTTCGCGATCCGCTCGGCGATCCGCTTCGCGGTTCGACTCGCCTTACCAGTGCACGCCGCGCATCAGCGATGCGAAGGCGATCTGCTCCTGACTGGGCTGATCTTCCTTCAGCGCCTTGCGGTCGCCCTTGGCCGCAGCCGAATCCGGGAACAGCTCGAACGCGGTGCTCATGATCACCTCATAGGCCTTGGGCGCTACCGCATTGAGCAGCGCCGAGAAGATGCCCAAGCGGGTCGCGATGCGGCTGGGCCTCTCGATGATGCCTTTCACCACCATGTCCGCGGCCTCGTCGGTGCTCAGCGTCGGCACGCTTTCGTACATCTTGGTCGGCGCGATCATCGGCGTACGCACCAGCGGCATGTTGATGGTCGTGAAGCAGATGCCCTTGCCCGACAGCTCGCCCTGCGCGCAGCGGCTGAACGCATCCAGCGCCGCCTTCGAAGCGACATACGCGGAAAACCGCGGCGAACTGGCGAGCACGCCGATCGAACTGATATTGATGATGTGGCCCTTGCGGCGCTGGATCATCGTCGGCATCACGCCCATGATCAGGCGCAGGGAGCCGAAATAATTCAGCTGCATGGTGCGCTCGAAATCGTGAAAGCGGTCGTAGCTCAGTTCGATCGAACGGCGGATCGATCGGCCGGCGTTGTTCACCAGGATATCGACATGGCCGTGATCCTTGAGAATGGCGGCGATCAGGCGGTCGCAATCGGCCATGTCCGCGAGGTCGGCGGTGTAGGCGAAGACTTTTCCGCCTGCTTTCTTCATCGCATCGCGGGCCTTGAAGAGTTCCTCCTCGCCGCGGGCGACGATGATCGTGGTCGCGCCGGCTTCGGCCACGCGCTCCGCGGTCGACAGGCCGATACCCGACGACCCGCCGGTGATCACCACCACCTTGCCCTTGACCTTGCCCTTCAGCGTGCGGTCGATGAACAGATCCGGATCGAGGTGGCGCTCCCAGTAATCCCACAGCCGCCAGGCGTAGCCTTCGAGCTTCGGCACCGAAATACCGCTGCCCTTGAGCGCGCGCTCGGTCTCGCGATTGTCGAAGCGCGTGGGATAGGTGATGAACTTCAGCACTTCCTTCGGAATCTTGAAGTCGCGCAGCAGCATGCCGATGAAACGCTTGATCGGAGGCAGATTGCCGACCGCGCCGCGGACGCCGGCGGGCACGAACGCGAACATCCGCGCATCCAGGCGCATGGTCATTTCCGGCGCGTGGCCGGCGCGGGCGAAGGTGTTCAGCACCTCGCCGACGCGCATCGGCTCCGGATCGACCAGATGGAAGCAATGACCGTCGAGCTTGGGCTTGTGCGCGATGTGGTCCATGGCGTCGACCACGAAATCCACCGGCACCACATTGATCCGGCCGCCCTCGATACCCAGGGTGGGCATCCACGGCGGCAGCATCTCGCGCAGTTTCTTGAGGAAGGTGAAGAAATAGTACGGGCCGTCGATCTTGTCCATTTCGCCGGTCTGCGAGTGACCGACCACCATGCCCGGGCGGTAGATCCGCCACTTGATGCGCTTTTCCTTGCGTACGAGCCCTTCGGAATCGTGCTTGGTGCGCAGATAAGGGTCGTCCAGACCCTCCGCTTCCTCGAACATGTCCTCGCGGAAGACGCCGGGGTACATGCCCGCGGCGGCGATCGAGCTGGTGTGATGGAAGCATCCGGTGCCGATGGCGGCGGCCAGATCCAGCGCGTTCTGGGTGCCGTCGATGTTGGCCTTGCGCATGCTTTCGGCGCTGGCGGTGAAATCGTAGACCGCCGCGAGATGGAAGAAATGCTTGATCTTGCCCGTCAGGGTCTTGAGTTGCGCAGGCGTCAATCCGCAGTTCGCCGCGGTCATGTCGCCGTGCACGGGCACCACCCGCTTCGGGTCCCACGCCATCTTCTTGGCCAACGCATCGTATTTCTTCTGCGAATCCTTGCGCACCAGCACGTAGACCGTGCCTTTGCGTTTCAGCAGGTTGTCGACCAGGAAGCGGCCCAGAAAACCGGTCGCGCCGGTAACGAAATAACTCATGTCCTCGCCCTCATGAGAGTGGAACCCGCATGGTTCGCCATGCGTGGCTCCGGGACCGCGGCGCGGTCCGTAGCGGCTAAGTTGCCAGAGCCGGCGACCAAGAACAATCCGCGGCCGTAGGGTGTCGGGTCGGAACCGCATCCGTCCCGGAGCGGGAAACGCTTCCCGGCCGAGGCCCGGGCAGCGCCATGCGTGCGGCTTCGTATTGACCGGCCACACCGGCCATGCTGTCATGCCCGCTTCACGGGAGTAGGGATTGAACATGTCCGATCTGCAGAACCGTTTCGAACAAGCCGCCAAGGATATCCAGAGCCTGGCGGAACGCCCCGACAACGACACGCTGTTGCGGCTGTACGCGCTGTTCAAGCAGGGCTCGGAAGGCGATGTCAGCGGCGCCAAACCCGGCTTCTTCGATTTCGTTGGCACCGCCAAGTACGAAGCCTGGGCCAAGCTCAAGGGCACCGACCAGGACGACGCCAAGAAGAAATACGTCGACCTTGTGAAGAAACTGGCCGGCTGACGTCGGCCCGAACGGGCTGCGACGACACCTCTTCGATGGCGCGCCAGACGCGACAGCGGATCCTCGACACCTCGCTTGCGATGTTCAACACGCAGGGCGAGCCCAACGTCACGACCAATCACATCGCGGACGAACTGGAGATCAGCCCCGGCAATCTCTACTACCATTTCCGCAACAAGGACGACATCATCGAGCAGTTGTTCGCGCGCTACGAGGAGCGCATGGACAACGCGCTGGCCGCGCCCAGCGGCCGACTGCCCGAGTTGGAGGATATCTGGCTGCAGTTGCATCTCGTGTTCGAGTGCATCTGGGATTATCGCTTCCTGTACCGGGATCTGGTCGAGATCCTCAGCCGCAACCGGCGCATGCGCCTGCGCTTCGCGCGGATCCTCAAGCGCGCCGACGAGCGTGCGCATCTGGTCATGCGCGGCCTGTCGCAGGCCGGCATCATGCGCGCATCGGCCGATGAACTGAATGCCGCCGCCACCAACGTGCTGGTGCTGTCCACGTTCTGGTTGAATTATTCCGCAGCGCGCGGCGACCGCGATGAACAGGTCGCCATCCGCCAGGGCATCATCCAGGTGATGATGCTGCTGGCGCCGTTCCTGCGCGACGCCGAGCGCATGCATCTGAACACCCTGATCCGCGCCTATCAGGATTGACCCGCAGCGGCCGGAGCACGCCCAGCGGTGTCCGGCCACGCGAAAACGTGCTGCCCGACAAGAAATGCGGTTCGCCACCCGCGCTATGGTGAGGACACAGGGGCATCCATCGGAAGGAATCACGCAATGAAGCGCAAATTGCTCAGAACCACCCTCGCCGCCACCGCGCTCGCCCTGCTCACCGCCTCGGCGCTCGCCGATGCCGCGTGCCGCAGGAATACGTGCTACCAGCAGTTCAACCAATGCCGCGCGTCGGGCGTCCCGTTCGCGACCTGCTACGCCGCGTATGAAAGTTGCCTGATCCGCAACGGCTGTCAGATTCCCTGACCGATCGGTTGGGAGTGTGCGATCAGCGCTACGTCAATGTCCGGCGAACGGCGGCATCATCCCTCAATGCACGCCTGCCCGACTATCCGGTGCCTGCGGGATAAGGGCTGCGAAATCCCCTGATCCGCAAGCGTCGCGTCAATCCTCTTCAATCACGTTGTTCCACCCAGACCAGCACAGGAGTACGCCGTGAACACGATGTTGAAAACCTGTCTTTTCGTCGCCGCCATCGCCGCGATCCATGCCGCACCGGTCAAAGCCGATCCGGTCCACAATTATTACTGCATGGAAGAGTATCGTTTCTGCCTGGGGGCCGGTTACGACCCCGACATGTGTCGGGACAACTATTGGCTGTGCCGTTACGGCTACGTTCCCTACCGGATGACCGGCATGCCCGGGATGCCGGGCGATCGACGCTGACCGTCTCGCTGCCGATTACTTCCAATCCCGCTCCTACACAAGGAATTGCAGATGAAAGGATCATTGCGTCTCGTAGCGTTCGTCATGGCGATCGGCTGCGTCGCTTCGACCCAGCGTGCCGAAGCCTATTTTCCCGACTACTGCTACAACGACTATCGCGGTTGTCTGGCATCCGGAATCGATCCGGGCATGTGCAGGGAGTACTTCAACATCTGCAGATTCGGCAATCAGTCGCGAGCTGTGGACGAAGCGGTGGCGATGCGTCGTCGACCGTGATTCAAGGCATCCGCTAGCAGGAAGCAGAACGAAGAAGGGCGCCGATCGGCGCCCTTCTTCGTTACGTACACCGCGGATCGATCAGGCCTTGCGTGCGCGCTTGGCCGTGACTTTCTTGACGGTGCGGCGCACGTTCTTCGAACCAGGCTTGCGGCCGCGACGCACGACGCGCTTGGCCTTCGCCGGCCTGAAACGGGCCACCAGCGGCGCCAGCCTGGTTTCCAGCGTGCTGCCCAGTTGGGCCGCGCCGGCTTCGATACGACCGCGCACTTCGCCGGCGGTTTCGATCAGCGTCGACTGCGCCTGTCCGACGGCGGCCACTGCCTGGCGGCGGGTCCGGACGACGCGATCGACGGCCTGCGCTGCGGCAGCGGCGGTCTGACGCTGGGCGATGACCGCCAGGCCGAGGCCGGCGAGCCAGAGGTGACGCGGCGTCGCGTCGGGAGCGGTGCGGATGATTTTCTTGCGTGCCATGGGGAGTCTCCGTTGCGGGGCGCCGGCAAACCGGCTTTGGATGGCATCAGCATGCGCGGCCCGTGCCGAGCAAACACACTAGCCCGTATGGTCGGGGCTTGCCTCGCATCGCGACTCGCGGGATGCTGCCCGCTTCCATCGAGAGGACTCGACACATGGCCAAAAACGACTGGGCCGCTTTCCCGCACGACGCCAAAGCCTTCGCCTATGCCGGCGATGCGCTGAAGAAAGACTGGTCCAAGCTGCACGCAGGCGACTGCGAGCCCTTCCCGGACGAGAAACGCGCCGCCGCACTGATCAAGGCCGCCGGCAAAGCCACGCCGAAGGGCCTGGACGCCGCCGCGCTGGCGAAGGCGCTGCAGGATGCCTGGCGCAGCTTCCACCACGGCGATTTCAAGGCCGCCTTCGACGCAGGCGAAGCCCTCGGCCCGCTCGGCGCCTCGGTCGCGATCAAGGCCATCGGCGTGCATGCGACCTATCTGGTCGATGCCGATGCCGAAAAGCTCAAACGCTTCGAACAGGCGGCCAAGCTCGCGGAAGCCGCGATCAAGGCCCTGCCCGACGACGCCAACAGCCACTACCGCCACGCTTACGCGCTGGGCCGCTACAGCCAGGGGCTGTCGATCGCCAAGGCGCTGAAGGACGGCATCGCCGGCAAGGTCCGCGCATCGCTGGATACCGCACTCAAGCTGGCCCCCAAGCACGCCGAAGCCCATACCGCGATGGCGCTGTACCACGCCGAGATCATTTCCAAGATCGGCGCCATGATCGGCGGCCTGACCTACGGCGCGAAGGCCTCCGAAGCCGAAAAGCACATCAAGGAAGTCCTCAAGCTGACCCCCGCCTCGCCCATCGCCCACATCGAACACGGCAACCTGCTGATGCTGCTGCACGGCGACAAGAAGGAAGACGACGCCGCAGCCGCCTACGAGAAGGCCGCCAAGTGCAAACCCGTGGACGCCATGGAGGCCCTGGACGCGGCTTATGCCAAATCGCAGCTGGAGTGACCGCCCCGGTCGCCGGCAAGCCATCCGAAAATGACGGCTTGCCTCCGCCCGCCCCGCTCCGTAAAATGACCGGCCGGAACATCGGGCGGTTAGCTCAGCGGTAGAGCATTGCCTTCACACGGCAAGGGTCGCAGGTTCGAACCCTGCACCGCCCACCATATAGATCAACAACTTATCTTATTTTCCTTGCATGCTACGGCATGCAGTACGGAAAAAATACGAAAAACCGACCTGCGAAAACAGGTCGGTTTTTTCTTTAAGTCCTATCCACAAATCAAGAGTTGGAGCCTCAGGGTAATGACAGGGCAGTTCACCCTGAAGATTTGTCCGTCATTGCGGCCAACCCAAGCACGCAGATCAGGATCGCTAGGAAATGGCCCGGCTCGCGTAGGTCACACTGTCTCGCAACGCCTGATCCCAGGCCCAATTCACTGTCTTGTTGAAGCCAGCATTCGCGGGATCGTTGAGCTTCCCCCAAAACGCGAAGGGATATTTCCCATGCGCCAGTGGCGCGCCCTTGACGACGATTACGACGTGGCCATTGCCCGCTTCCTTTCGCGCTCCGACCACCAACTCCCCTCGCGCTGCCGCCGCTGCTGCTCGCTGTCCGGCCTGAGCATCGTCCCCTAGTTCGGTCCAACCGTTGGCAGACGTCAACTGGTCGACGATATCGTTGGCCTGTCCTGTCAACGTAACTGCGAATTCTTTCGCCAACGCCTTCGCGAATCCGGAACAGTCTGCGGCGTTCTCAGGCATCTTCAATAGCCGTTCGCAATTCTCAATGATCCGGTCCGCGACAGACTTGGGTACGACTGGTGTCATCGAAGCCGCCAGCGGCTGAGAAATAGTCGGAACAGGCGGTTTTACGCCAACTGGAAGCTGGGTACGGATGAATCCTTCGATGAAATCCGTACCTGCATAGCCAATGCCAATCACGCCGAAGAATACCTCCATAGTAATTTCGGTCAACGCCTCGGGCCGCATGCCAGTGATGGTGAAAATACCAATACCACCGGCGATTCCGCCGATGAAAACACTCAGTACCAAGCGAGAGACGTCCAACCCTTCCTCGCGCAGCGTTGATCCACCCGCTGCAGCTTCGTCGCTCGCCTTCTTGATTCCCACTATGGCCCGCATCCCTTGCCCGAAAGCACCTCCGATGACGCCGATCGCAAGCATCTGCAACAATTCACTGGCATTCATAGGGCTCACCTCTTCCTTTTTCCTAGCATTAATGGACAGATTGCGACCTCGTGCCTAGGTAATTTGATAACCAGCGCACAAGACAAAGACACCTATTGCTCCGTTAGTAAATGGGACCGGGCTATGGCGATGCGCTCCATGTATTGCCCTTCCCCCACTGGTCGCACCAAACCCGGGGCCCAGTGGTGCCCTGTCCAAGGACAAAGCTTTCACCGGACTAGGCCTGAGCCGGCTCAACCCTCCATGATCGGCAGACTCACCCGCATCAATCGGAAACGGGCATCGGACGTATCGGTCTCGCCCACGCGGGCGAAGAGATCCGACAGCGATTCGCAGGGCCAGCTCTTGTTGTCGCGTCCCACCGGATTGCGCTGGGCGGTCAGCAAGCGAAGGCGCAGCGTTCCCGGTGGCGCACGGTCCAAGCCTTCGGCGGCGATCGTTGTACGGCCATCGGGACCGATGGCGGCATCGTCGGTTTTCAGTATCTGCTCCGCGCCCGGAATACCGCGGGCGTCGATCGCCTGATAGGTCAGCACCGCGAACATCGCGCCGAATCCGGGTTCCATGCCCAGCGTGACCGCATCGACGGTTCCGTCGCGCACAACCGTGACAAGCGACTTGCCCTCGACGCGTCTGAGGCGCAGTCCGGACGCAGCGACCGACTTCGGTTCGTCGGCGGATGCAGTGTGCAAGAGGATCTGATCGGATGGCCGCGGCAGTTGGATCCAACCGGCCGAAACGGTTTCGGATGCCAGATCGCCCTGCGGCAGCGGCCAGACCCATTGCCTGCTCACTTCGCGACGCACGCGCAGCTTCACCAGCGACCAGGGATGCCCGGTCGCGGCGTCCTGTGCCGGCGTGTCGAAACTCGTCACCCAGCTCGCACGTCGATACTTCGCGCCGGGCATGTCGGGATCGAAACTGTGGCCGATCGGGCCGTGGGTCCTGCAATCGAACTTGAGCTCGGATGTCAGCGGCTTGCCGGCGAGGATCGGATCCGGCCCGGCCATCTCCGCCTCCACGATGATCCGTTCGGGCAGCCCGGCCTCATCGAACGCGGCCTCATCCAGCTGCACCAGACATGCAAGCTTTCGAGACCCTTTCACTTCTTCGTAACCGCCGGTGAGCGGCAGCACCATCGCGATCTTCGGCCGCGGCAACGCCGTTGCCCCGGGCCGGAATTTCAGGGCGAAAGGCGCCCATGTCTCCGTGAAACTTTCGGTCTTCTGGTGTTTCATCAGCCCGGCATAGCGGCTGCGCGCACGCAGACGGAAACGGTGGTACTCCGCTGCGCGGCGCGACTGCAGATCTTCGCGCCACACCACCGTGCGCGGATCGTTGGCTGCCGATGCGGCGAACTCGCGAACATGATCTTCGGGAGAACGCTCGTGAAAGGCCCAGGACTCGAAACCATCGGCATCGTTCGGCTCGAAGGCGGTGCGATCGTCGCCTGTCGGCACCAGCGCATCGACCTTCGTCCGGTCGACGTGCCGCCCGCCCCAGGCCCAGCGCTGGCGCTCGAGAATCAATGTTCTTGCATATTGCCAACCCTCAACGCCCACATTCGAGAAATCCGCCGAGACGCTCAGCGTGCGTCCATCGAAAGTGGGCTTCAGCGCTTTCTGCAGTGCAGACGCCTGCGCTTCCTCCAGCACCGATGCCGGCGCGTTCGCGATGGTCGGTCTCTGCGGCATTTTTTCGGTGGCGATTTCGGCCAGCAGCGTTCTGGGTGCGAAACGGACGTATTCGATATTCTCAAGATTCACTGGCGAAGACGCACCGAAGATCTGCCAGGGCGCGAAGACCTTCGTACTCTGCAGCGTCTCCGCTCCATCCGCGTCCGCATACGCTGCGAAGCGCGCCGACCTCACGAGCGCGGATGCCGACACGCGATACACGTGTCCCTTGTAGAACCCCGAGACGACGATCTCGCCGTTCCGGTTGTCGATCGTCGGTGGAAGCATTGGCTTGCCGGGCAGCGGGTCCATCGCCCCGTCCGCATCGATCAGCACCGTCATCGCACGCGTCTGCCCGTCCGGCGCCGCGGCTGCGGCAGGCGATGCACCGGCGCCTTCCACCCGGAAGATTTTGGGCTGGCTCTGACTGTCGGGCGTCGGCCACACCTGCTCGACTTCGATCAGATAGGCGTCGTGCGCGGGATCGTGGAATTTCGGCAGCGACTTCGCGCCCTCGGGCTGGGCCGCGATCGCATCCGCCTGCTTCATCCACACCCCAAGCGCCTGACTGAGTTGATTCGGCCATTGCGCGCTTGCCGCGCCGCCGGTCTTCGCAGCGATCAGCGCGCGCCAGTGCCGCAGCCACACCATCATGTCCACTTCCGGCGGCTGCAGACGGAAGATCTGCTTGGCCTTGCCGTCCCACTGCTGCGATGGGCACAGCAGCGTCAACGGTTCTTCGGACGGGGTGGTCGCGGCCAGTACTTCATGCGCCAGCGGATGCACGTCCTCCCTGCGCGAGAACAGCGTGTCGCTGCTGCTGGGTTCGAACAACGGTGCGCCGACCGGCACCCGGCGCAGATAGTGGTAAGGCCCCGCGCCCTTTTCCAACAGGTTGGCGTCGATGCCGCCTGCAGAGAACAGGTCATCCCTCGGATAAGCAGGATGCAGGCGCGCGCCTTCAGGACCCGCACACAGCTCGTGCGGCAGTGCATTGCCGGGCCCGATGATGAAAGGTTTGCAGAAATATTGCTGACCGAATTTCAGATCCGGGAATCTGACGTCGGGATGCGCCTCCGTACGCACATCGGTCAGCGCGCTGCCGGCTTCGGCCTCGCCGTCGTAACCGATCGCCAGCGCTTCGCCGGCATTGCCCTCGAACCACGGCTCGCCGCGATAGGCGACCATCGTGGTGCGCAGTTCTCCGGCGAACGCGGACGGCTGTCCGGACAGCGCGGCATAGCGCGACGCTTCCGCCCCTTCGGGCAGGATCGATGCCGACGCCAGACAATGCCAGGGCTTTCCGGCCTGCCGCACCAGCAAGCCGATGCCTGCGATCTGGCGCCGGAGATCCTCGAACTTTCCATCATTGCTGTCGACGTGCCCCGGCCGGTCGATGGCGAACATCAAGTCGTGCACACGATCCAGCGGCCATGGGTCGCCGAAGGCGGACGGATAGACGTCAGGCACATCGGGCAGCGCGCGTGCGCTGCCGTCGAGATGACTGCGCCGCAGCGCTTCGACGCGCGTGCGCAGGACGCGGGCCAGCGCCTCGAACAGGGTCGCGTCGGCGCGGATGCCCGATGCGACCAGGTAATCCCGCAGCGGCGCGTTCGGCGAGACGGGCGCGTCGTCGACATTCGACAAGATTGCGGTCAGCGTGCCTTTCGGGTCGCCGGTCGGTGCAGCGTGCAGCCTGTCCACGACGGCCCAAAGCGGCTTGGTGGCGCGCAGCGCAGGATCCCCACTTTCGCCGTTGGTGCACCAGGCACCGCGGACCATCGCGCCGAGCGGGAAACCGTCTCTCTCTTCGGATTTCAACCAGTCCCGCAGCATTTGAGGCGCGGTCGATCCCGGATGAGCGAGCGCATGCCGATCCACTGCGGCCAGCCATGGCGTCCTGTAGAACGCGAACAATCCGGCGTCGGATGTCAGCCACGCGAATGTGCGCGCAGCTTCGCGCACGAAATCCAGACCGCTGCGCTTGTCGAGCCCGTCGGCCGTGCCGCCGTCGAACGGCAGGATGCGAAGGCTTTGTTCTTCGGGCCGCGCGTTGTGAGCATCGATGACCTTGTCGATCCCGTCCGGCTTCTCCTTGCCAAGCTCCGACAGCACATCGCGCCAACTGTGGGCGTCGTATTCGTCCTTGAGCAGACCACTGAGGATCGAGGTCAGCGGATGGGCGCCATCGCTGCCGACCCGGCTCAGCGCACCGTAGCGGAGCATCCATGCGGCCAGCGCATCGGCAATCAGTCCGTCCCGCTTCCCGGAATCCTCGAAGCGCGTCTGCAGTGCAGTCGACACCTCGGGCGCCTGTGGGTCGGAGATCGCCAGTTCCGTCAACGCATCGAACAGCGCATCCGGGTGATCGCAGGCCTCGGCCACCATTTCCGGCACGGCCGCGAACCAGTCGTGCGATGCCCAGCTGTCGGCAGCGTCCGAACGCCCCCACAGCGTCGCGAGATCGAGCAACGCGCCGGTCGCCTCGGCCTGATTCAGGACGGGAGCGACGCTGCCGCCGATACGGGCCGTGGCAATCGAAAGCTCGGTGAGCGTTGCCCAGCGATAGTCGACGCTCAGCTCGGGCGTCTGGCCGTCGTCGGCCCAACTCGGCACCGTCTCACGTCTGAGCCCTCCGTTGGCTTCGTATGTCTCGATCTCCTCCGGGACCAGGAAATACAGCGCATCCGGGACGATCTCGTCTGCCTTCACCTTGAACATGTACTGCAACTGCAGTCGATACGGCAACAGCCCGGGCCAGCGCCCGGCACCCGCGAGCAGGTCCGGCCAACATTGGCGATTGGCAGTATCCGGATTCTCATCGCTCTGTTCCTGCTCGAGGCGGAGCTGGAATGCGTGATTCGTACTCTTCTCCTCTTTCATACACTTCTCGAAGAGCGCTTCGAGTCGATTGCGGTCAGGGACCACCATCGTTTGAAGAGGGAGCCAAGTGTCGTCAATGATCACTGCTTCGAGCGCGTCGTCCGGCAAAAGCGCCAGAACACCTGCCGCCCCGCGATACAGCTTGAATCCGACGGTTCTCCAGCGCCAAGGCTGCAGCAGCGCCTGAAATCGCTTGTCGTCCAGACGCGGATCTTCCGGTGGTTTGCCTCCCGCCCACGCTGCGCTCACCGAGAGTGCCAGATGGCGATAGCCGTCTTCGTACGTGGGTCCGAGGACAGCCGTGTCGAAATAGAAATGCAGATCCATGCTCAGTCCTCGTAACGCGCGAGATAGGCAGCGGCGCGTGCGCCGTGGTCGACGGACTGCAGCACAGCGGCTGCCGGCGCAACGGCCGCATCGGGCAACGCGGCTCTGGCCGCGCCGTCCGCCAACGCCTGTTGATCGCTGGATTTCCCAGCGAACCGGTAGTTCACGCGCTGGCGCACCGTGCGCTTGAAGAACCGGCCGATTTTCACGGTGATGTGCACCACACCGCGACCGACCAGAGAACCGCTGGACTGGTATTCGATCTCCAGCCGCAGGTAGAGGCCGACGGTGATGATGCCCCACAGCCTGAAGTTGCCGCTGAAGAGGAAGAACACGATCAGGCTGAAGCGCGCACGCGAACCGCGGCTGACGAATCTGGCGTTGACGCCGAAGACCACCTGGGCCATGCCGCGGATCGGCCCGAAGTTCACCGAGAACACGCGACCCGCCGCGAGGGCGATGTCGACTTCGGATTCGACCAACCCCTTCGACGGCAGATAAGACGCGGCCACCGCCAGCCAACCGCCGCCGCCGAGCACGCCGACGCTGAGCATGAAAGGCTTGTCGGGCGAGGCCAGACTCAGACGCGTAGCGACCTTGAATTCGGGCTTGGCGACCAGTTCAAAAGAGAGATTCAGCGCGAGCCCGTCGATCGAGAACGCGCCGAAGTTCAGCGGACCGGGATCGAGTTCCAGCGTCGTGCGCACGCCGATGGGCAAGCCGTCGGCCTCGATCAGCGCCGGCACGAAGCCGCGCGCCTGTTCCGGATCCTGATCGATGTCGTTGCGCTTGCGGATGAGGTCGGCCAGGAATGTCAGGCCGGCCTTGAAATCGATGCGATCGGGCGAGAAATCGAAGTCGAACTGACCGCGATCGTCGAAACGGATGCTGGCATCGCGCAGATCCACCAGTGGATTGCCTGAGAATTCGAGGCGGATCGTGGACGCGATCTCGCCCTTGGCGTAGAACGCGGGCTTGCCTTCGAGCCCCGCCTCCATCCGCGACCGCGCGGAGAATGTCGGCTTGACCAGTCGCAGCGCGAGGCTCATCGCATCGAACAGCACCGGGTTGGTCCTGTAGGACACATCGACATCGGCCTGCACCCAGGCGCGCCTGGTCTTCTTGTCGAAGCCGTGCGTCACCTTTACCGCGTCGCGATCCAGGTTCGGCAGCTTCACCCGCGACAGCAGACCGGGCATCTTCACGCCGCCAAAACTGCCGAACACCGCATTGAGATCGAACTCGCGCAGCGCAGCCGGCAACAGACCGGACGCATCCAGACCGATGCTCGGCAGGTTCAGCGACAACCCCTTGAGATCATCGCCCAGCTCGGCGAAAAACGATGTCACCGGGCTGAGGTCGATGGTCCGGTCGAAAGGATCGAAGACGTATTCGAGCCACTCGCGATTGAAGCTCAGCTCCGGCAGGTTCGGCGCCGCGCCGAACGCGCGCAGCAGCGACAGCGGTGCATTCAGCGCGGTGCGGACGGATTCGCCGAGGCTGTCGATCGCATGGCGCAGGCCGTTGGAAACCTGATCGAGCGACTTCGACCACTCTTCCCAGTACTTTTCCATCTCTGCCTTGATCGATGCCAGTTCCGGCAGCGACAGTCGGGCGGCAAGCGCCTCGATTTCCCCGATCAACTCCCGCAGCGTGGCGAGATCACTGCCGAGCGTCAGGCTCGGCAGATACGGACAGATCTCTGTCTTGATCCGAAGCTTGATCGTATCTTTGGCCGTATCGAAGACTTTTTTGGTTTCTGAAGACAACGTCTGCGTGCCCGCGTCCAAAACGCCGAGGAACGGCCCCGTGGATGTGGCCTTCCGAAGATCATCTTCGATTCCAGAAACTTCCTCGCGTAACGTACTCAATGCCAAATCGACCGCCAGTGAGAGTGCATCAAGGTGCAATCTGACTTCATTCAAACTGTCTTTCAGAGTCTGATGCAACGCATCGATATGCGATTGCACGACGGTTTCAGCATCGGAAATCGCGCTTCGGAAGGCTTTCTGAAGTTTCCTTAGCTCGGCCTCCAAATTCTCGGTGACTTTCTCCGCTTCGGCCAAGCGCGCGTCGACGGCAGTCAAGAGACTGTCGATAGCCTCTTTTGCTTGTTCGGCGCGCGCGCGCAGCCCGGCGGGAAGGCTATCGTCGCCTTCACCCTTGCCTTTCCAGTACCTGGACAGCACTCCGATCGCGCGATCCAGGTCCATGAATACCTGCATCGACTTCCGGCGGATGACTTCGACGGCCCGGCGCGCGCGCGCAATGCGTGCCAGATACGCTTCCGGATCAATCGTCTGCCCGGCCTTGTCCAAGGCCTCATGCAAAGCGGTGGCCGCTTCGCCCAACGTGACGTGCAACACGAGCCGTACACGGTCGATGTCCGCTTCCATACGGCGGATCGCGCCGTCGACGTTCTCCAGGGCCAAGTCCTTCTTGTCGATCAGCACATCGATCCGTCCACGGAAATCGTCCGCCAGATTCGTCAATTGCGCTTGCGCTTGTTCGCCCAGATCGATGGCCCTCTTGCGGATATTTTCGCTTTCGTCGGTGATCCTCCTGAGCAGGTCTTTCGACAAGGCGTCGATCGGGCGATGCGCCTGTCCGATGAGCAGATCGCAAGGCGTCTTTTCCTTCAGATCCTCCAGGGATTTCCATTGCTCTGAATTCTTGAATTTTTCGATCTGGCCGAGAATCCGGCCTCTTTCCAGACGCCAACGATCCTCATTCCAGAATTCGCGCAAGCCCTGCAGCACCGTGTCCCGCAAGTCGAGACGGATACTCTCCGCCTCTGAAAGCAATGCTCCGAAGATTTTGGTCGACGGAGGCTCGCCTGCAAGCGCCGCCGGCTTGCGCATCACCGTCAGGTTGCGCAGCTTCGCGGAGATCGGCTGCAGCCCGCGCCCGGCGATGAGGTCGATCGGTCGCTCGCCGTCCTCGATCCGCCACGTGCATGCAGCGAGCGCGGCGTGCGCTTCAGCGGGCGATGCCAGCGGCCTGCGCAGCGTCTCGGCGGTGCGGTCGCCGAACACCGCCTCCGTGCCTTCGACGCGGGCGACGGCATCGACGAAATCCACGCCCTCCACCGCTGGCCAACGGTCGGTGTCGGCGTTCGCACCGCGCTCGGTGTTGGTGAAGAACACCAGACGTTCGGGGTTGGCGATCGCGTGCAGCGCTTCCTCGCCCGCTTCTTCGGATGCGGCAATCAAGTTCACCAGCGGCTTCGGAAAGAGCGCCGGATCCTGATCGCGCCGCCACAGCGGCACCGACCAGCCGACCTCGCCGACATCGACATTGCCGACATCCGCGCCCCACAGCGAGCTCACCCGGATGATGCGGTCGGCGAATTTCAGCCCCTGCACGAAACCGGTCGCTTGCGCTGGCTGGCCCGCTGGCGCGAAACGGCGCTCCGGCTCGAGGATTTCGACGTATTCGTCGATCTTGCGCACGATGGGAAGGAACTTGAGCGGATTCTGCTCTTCCAGATTTGGGTTCGCCGGATCGCCGGACGGTTCATAGCGTGGTGCGCGCTGCGTCGTGCGCTCGTACACGATCACGTGCTTGGCGCGGCTCCAGAACACGCCGATGCGGCCGATGCGCTCCACCGCGTAGTGGCTGACCCGGCCCAGTTCGACATTGGCCTCGATGATCGAGCGATCCTCGTCGAATCGCGCCTTGAGTGCGCCGTAGCCGCCCAGCGCGGTCCAGGCGACGCGGGACAGCTCGCCGCTGGTGGACTGGAGATCGCGGGTCACGGCGTCGTAGATGCGCTTGGACTCGAAGCCGAAGGTCGCACCGCCGCGCAGACCGCTGTCGCTGCCGGCAGCGCCTTTTTCGAGATAAGGCATTGCGTGCAGATCTGCATTCTCACGGCGATCAGCCGCACCGGCGCCCGTCTTCGCGAGGCGCAGGCGCTGGCGCAGGCCACTGTCCTGATCGAAGCGGGGCGACCCGGCTTCGAGCGGCCGATACGGCTGCAGCGAGAGCAAGCGGTTCTGATAGCTCTCGACCAGCGCATTCCATGCGGTGCGGTATTCGACAGGCAGCGCTGACGTGTCGAATGTGTTCTTTGCAGGATCGCTTCCCCCAAACCGCTGCGCGATGCGTCCGCGCTGGATTTCGTCCGTCGTCAATCGCACGCCGGACGGCCGCAGGGTCGACTCGAGGCCGTAGAGCAGCTCGAAGCGTGCTGAGGACAGCAGCGGACCGGCAGCGGGTTCGCCCGCGCGACCGAACAACAAGCGCAGATTCCACGGCAGATCGCTGTAGGCGCGCTCGTCGTCGCGCAGCCGCAGTTGGAAGACGGCATGCGGGCCCAAACGGTAGCCGACGTCCTGTGTGGGATCGTCGATATCTTTCCGGCGTTCGTAGGCTTCGCCGACGCCCTGGGTCGGATCGTCGATATCTTTCCGGCGTTCGTACGCTTCACCGACGCCCTGGGTCGGCAGCGTCAACGTCGCCTCAGGTTGCAGGGACCGAAAACGCCAGCGCGGCCCCTCGGGATCGCTGAGCGACCAGCTCGCATAGCCATTGCTGTCGGCGTTGTTCGCCTTCGGCAATTGGAATGCGATTTTTCCGACGAAAAAAGGATTCTGATCAAGGACGATCAGTTCGAACGCCTGCGGCTGATCCTGGGTTGCGCCACCGGCTGCAGGTGCTTGCGCCGCCAACGACATCGACAGGCTGCGTGAGCGGTCGTCGCGCAGCCGTTCTGTCGCATTGAAGACGCTTTTGACGCTGGTGCGCCGATCGACTTCATGCAGGATCGGCATCCGCAGCAGATCGCTGTTGTCATCGTCGGAATAACGGCTGATGGGATCAGGATCGAAACCCGAGGGCTGTGCGCCGATCCCGGAAAATCCGCATTCCAGCCGGAGCGAAGGGCGTTGCATCGCGGGGCGATACTGGTCGGCAGCCAGTCCCCATGACAATGCGAAGCTGTTCAGCGCTGCTGCTGAGAAATCCAGCCGAAGCGCGCCGACTTCGATCTTGTGCGGCTCGAAGGCCTTCGCACCGGACAGCGTGATCGCGCTGCACGCGCCAGCGCTGGAGCGCTGACCGTCGAGCGGCGCGACAAAAACGCAGTTCGCGCGGAATGCGATGGGACCATCGTCAGACACAAGCCCGGGCAGAACAACATCGACTTCGAGTCCGCCCACCGTCTCGATTCCGACGTCGCGAGCGCGGCCGAAATCCGCTGCACCGCTCCATTCGACTTGCTTCGGACGCAGATCCTGCTGATGCCAGACGATGTTCGCTCTGGCCGCTTCGCCGCCCTGCTGCACCGCTTTGAGCCGAGGCAACAGGCTGATGTTGTCGGCTTCGTTCGATACCCCCACCGAACTGCGGATCGGATCGGAGACGCAGCGGTTGAACCCGGCGAGGACGCGCTGCGCCGGGAGATCACGGATATGGAATTCCCGCCAGACATCGACATCGCCGTCTGTCGGAGGCTGCCATGGATCGGTCTGGACGAGTTGATAGGCCGTCGCGGGCGAGCCGGGGTCGTACTCGAGCGAGATGCCGTACTCGACCAGGGCATCCATGCCTTTTTTCTGCGGAAGACGCAGACGCTTCCCGGTGAAAGGCTCCGCCGCGCCCGCGACCGCCGAGACCGGCCACACCGTCGCCACGTTCGTTGCGTTGTTGACATCCAACCGGAATTCGGTGCGATAGCGTTCCTCGCCGCTCTTTTTGACCTTGCGCACTTCAAAGGGAACCTTGAAGCCACTCTTGCCCGCGAGTTGAACCGAATTCAGGCCCATGCCTGCGAACAATACCAACCGGGAGCGACCGATATCCGCCCCCACAGGCCAGCGGAAGTCATCCTGCGGCTTATTCTCGACCCATATTTCGTACAGATATTCAGCAACGGCATCACGCGGAAATTTTCCGAACTTCAGCGATTTCACCAGCAGCCTGCGATCCTCTCCCAACTCCGCCCGCAACCGGAAAAGAAGTGGGCCTATCTTGTCGACGCCGCTTCCATGATTGATGTCATCGACAAGCGCATTGCGTACGACGTATTCGACGGTCAACGTGCGTGCGTCGATCGAGAATCGGCTCTCGGAAGCGCAGCACTGGGTCCAGAAGAGCGGCTTTCCGTCCGCAGATGCGCCATCGGCACGATATATCTCGAAGCGGACGATCTTTTCCCGGCCAACGGCGTCCGCGACCAACTTCCCGTCGACAGCGACGCGGACATCGACGGACCGAAAGCCATTTCCGTCCTCGACAAAAAACCGCGCCGCCAACAACCTGTCCATGTCGCTCATGCGCATCCCCGGTCGATGTTGATGCGTCGCCCCCGGTCGAGGCGACGGCCATCGATACGCTTGCATAAGCGCGCTGCGTGCGCAATAGGCTGATGACTGCAAGACACGATTGCGACCACAATGATGCCGGTGACGGTCCGCAGATCGGGTCATCGTTTTCGCATGCGTACTTAAACTTGGCCCTACACCAAGGAGTGGCGGTGAGGCGACGGCAACCTACGAAACCATTACAACCATCACCTGCATACGCAGCATTTCGTCGCTCAGGATCTTGCCCGCTGCTGGCCCACAGCCACCTGGCTGCGGCTACCTAAACGGAATGTGGCGGAGAGTGGGAGGATGATGGCCGGGGCGCTGGGCAGAAAGAAGTGGTCCGTGTGTGAGTTGGTAAAATCTGCGGCACTGGTCTCGACAACTCGGGCCGGCCAGGCGTCCAGCATGATCCGTTGCAGCATAGTCCCTGTGATTGGCTGCCCAAACAAGATCCACTGGCGCGGTAGAGCCCGCGCCAGCCTGGATCACGCGACGCTGTTCGCTTCGCATAACGGCCCGCGCGCGGACGCGCATGAGCGCCGGCCTTGTACGAGCCGTCGAGTCGCTTACGAGTCGCCTCCTCAGCCACCGCGGGCGCAATGGAGGTCCGTCCCTGCTGAATGCAGGCGGCCAAAAATTCCAACAAGGTCATGACGGACTACACGAAAGACGAGAACTCTCCGGGGTGCGGGCTGGGCTGAAAATGCCACCAATTCAAACAGATTTCGAGACACGAACGTGTCCATGCGTCGAAGCCATCGAGATTTTCGCCACCGCGTCGTTTCAAGGAGAGAGTGACGGAGAGGTTGCTCGCCTGGCCGGAGGCTCCGCGTGCAGCTTGATACCGAGCGTGGCCCCGATGACATTGATTAGATGCGATTTAGGCTGATTCATTCCCGGGATTTGGCGCAAAGCGGACACCCCGCTCGTGCTCACCGTGACCGCTCTCGATCGAAATGCGAGTCAACACCATGCTTCCGGAACTGCTTGAGGTTGAGTAGAGCCTTCTTTCTTCCATCCGACGTCTTCGGGCCAGTGCTTCGTCCACCGTGCCATCTGCAGCGACGACATCCGGGTTCGCACATCGACCTACACGGCAAGCCATCGCGAACACCGGTGCTGATGCGCATTTCACCGACGTCGGAGCTCTGAAGCCCCAATGATGATGAAATTTTCACCATCGCCGAAGCTCCCGGCACCGCGCGCGGAGTTCCCAAGCCAAGGCGGCGATGCTTTTTTCTTCAGCGTCGAGGCTGTTAGCTGCGATGCCGGGTCAAGCCGCTTCGACGTCGAAGCCCGGAGCTTCGACATTGAAGCGTCAGAGCTTCGACGCTGAAGATCCAAGCACCGCCTATGACGCATCGAGGCTCAACGATGAGGCTCAGAGCCTCGGCCACGGCACTTCGGACCCGAATGAAGCAGAAGTTTTCTGCAGTGCATTCCACTGTTCTCGCTGCCTGAATGCATAAAAAAAAAGCGCCGCGCGAAAGCGCGACGCCCGATTCTGTGGAGAGACGTCGGATCGACGACGTCAGATCCGTGTGATCAGCACTTGCCGTCCTTGCAGTCTTCGGCCTTGTCTTCGATCTTGTCGCCGGCCTTTTCGACATCCTTGCCGACGCCCGCCATCGTGTTGCAGGCCGACAGGCCGCCGACGGCGATCATGAGCAGGATGGCGAGGGGCCACTTGTTGTTGAATAAGTTTTTCATGGCATTTCCTTGAGTTGAGCTACGGGTTGGGGAGTGGAAGTAAGCGAATGCAGGTTTGTTCGTCGTATCGACTGGCGATGAAACGCGCAAGACATGAGGTGCGCGGCAATCGTCAGGGTGTCTTCGGCTGCGCGGCCAGCGCCTTGTCTACATGACCGGCATGCTCGCGCAGCTTCGGCAGGGCAGCCGACGCCAGCCCGCGTGTTTCGGCATCCGATGCCGCTGTCGATGCGGTTTCGTAGAGCGAGATCGACTTTTTGTGGCCTTCGCTCATCTTCTGCAGATAAGCGGTATCGAACGCGGCGCCGGTTTTCGCCTTGATCTCTTCGGCGGCTTTCGCTTCGGCTGGCGGCGGGACGCCATCGCTCATGCCGGAGGCGATGCGCAGCTTGCTGTTGAGTTCGCCATGATCCTTGACCAGCATCTCGGCGATGCGCGCGACTTCTTCGGACGACGACGTACTTGCCGCGTGTTCGGAAAGTGCGACCTCGGCCGCACCACTGGTCAACGCCTGACGATAAAAGTCGGCGTCTGCCGTACCGGCAGGCGTAGGCGTATCGACTGCGGCGTTCGGCGATACGGTTGCCGTGTCGGGCGACGCCGGGGCATCGGATGCCGTTGTCGATGCAGCAGATTCAGAAACACTCGGATCGGAGGCAGTTGAATCCCGGCCTTCTTCGGTTTCGGGACGATCGCAAGCGCCGAGCGTGAAAGCCAACAGAAGAGCGATAGCGGCGGAACCTGATCTGTTCATGGAATATAGCCCTGTGTCTTCGGAGGTTGCATCTGGCCATGCGCCGAAAGCAGGCGCGATTGCACGGTGTTCGAGATTTCGTGTCAGCGAACCTGTCCGAGCAAAGTCCATGCCAGCAGGGACATCGCGTTTCTCAAACTCCAAAACGGCTGGCACACCCCAGTCAGAAATCCTGCAGACCATGCATGGCAGGGATGCCTGCGAAACTGAAACACGAGCGGAAACCCCGCTTTATCGGGCCATTCTTCGTTGCGCGTGTATCGATGAAGAAAGGCAGGACGTCATCGCCATGATGTTCTCCTGCTTGTCCATCTTCGGCGCTGGTCAATGCCAGCAACCCGTTTGCCGTGCACCATGCCCAACCTTTCGGGCTTTTTGCACACTCGATATGGCGATGTAAAAGCCATCGCTCAGGCCGGACATGCGGGCAGCAATCGTCGTCTTCATCCGGCGGATGGATTGGCCGGACGAAATCGCATCGACTGTTCCGACACGGATTGCCGGTACGGATTGCCGATACGGATTCCCGATATGGTCGTGCACTGATCGTGCTGCGGCCCGCATGGCCATGCAGGCGCATGGCACGTTGCTTGCAAGGCGATATCGACCGGCAGCATCGCCGGCATCCCCCGAGATCAATGCCATGACGCAGAATCATAACGATCGGAAAAACGAACCGCGGAATGATCAGAACGTGACGGATCAGGGCCAACGCCTGGAACGCGATGAGACGCAGCGTCAGGATGCGGAGAACCGCCAGGCGCGTCACGAGCAGAGTAAGAAAGATCAAGCCCGTCAGGACCCCGATCCGCAGCATCGCAAAGAGCAGGATCGCAACCCTCAGGATCGCCGCGGTTGATCAGAGCGTCGCGCGCCCTCGTGCCCTGCACCGAGAGGGTTCGACGTCATGCGAACGGCGTTGGCTGCGAACCCCGCCAGTTCATGCGTTCAACGTGATTGAATCGGCGCGCGGCCAAATGCCGTCATCCATGCGCGAGGCGTGAAGAGTTCGACCGGATGCTGCCTGCGGCAGCATCCGGTCTTTACACAATCGCATCGGCCAGGCCGGTTACCGCGCGCCCATCGCTGTCCTGGGCTGTTCCTGCAGATCCTGCGAGGGCTGTTGCGCCTGCTGTGTCGCAGGCTTGAGCGTTTCGGCCATTTTCGTACTCTGTTCGACCGTCTGATTCACCGCCTGTCCCTGGTCGATGTACGAGTTCCTCGAGGATGCACTGGTCGGGTCGCCCTGCACCGCGACCAGGAAATTCTGGCCGCTCGGTGCGGTGGTGCGGCTGATGTGATTGATCTCGCCGAGCCCGCTGGCTTTCGCGTCCACCGCAACCGCGGCGGCAGCCCTTTCCAGTTCCTCGCGCGACCGGAAGCCGCCGCTCGGGCCCAACTGCTCGAGATTCGAGACCGCCTGCTGATACAGCCGGTTGTCGGGATGATTGGGATTGGAGATCAGCGGTTTGTCGTTCTGTGTCTGCTGCGGCAGGGATTCGGCATTGTTGGCGGGTACCTGCGGCCTGTCGGTGCTGTTGGCCGGGGGCGACGACGGCCTGTCTGCGTTGGCGGCAGGCGACTGCGGCGTCTCAGGCGCATTGACAGGCGCCTGTGGCCTGTCCGCTGGCGTGGCCTGCTGTTGGCCGGGATAGATGCCGAGCGCGGTCAGCGTATCCCTGCCCGCCTTGCCGTCGACTTCGAGCCCTCTCTGCGTCTGGTACTGGCGCACCGCCGCTTCGGTCATGTCGCCGTAATAACCCGTGGTCGGCAAGGGCTGGCCCTGCGCATCGCGGATACCGGCACCGTTCAGGGCTTCCTGCAGGCGCCGCACGCCATCGCCGCGCTCCTCTTTGACCAGCAGCGTGTCGTTGACGCTACCGCTCTGCGTTTGCGGCTGGCCCTGCGTTTGGCCGGGAGTCTGCGCCGGCGTGTTGGGATCCCCGCTGAGCGCGCGATAGGCTTCGGACGGATTCATACCGCTGCCGATGTTCTGCTGGTACTGGGTACGCATCTGGTTGAGCGCGGTCGCGACCTCGGCCGCCGAGATCGATGCGCTGTTGCCGGCGGAATCGCCGTCGTACACGCTGCGTCCGGTGCGGGGATCGGCGACGCTGGCGAATTCGCGGGCCAACGCGAGTTGCGCGCCCTGCAGGCCCTGCGCGCCGCTGGTTTCGCCGGTGATGTAAGCGCGGACCTGCGGCCGTTTCTCGTCGACCAGGTAGTCGGCGAACATGCGCTCCTGCAACTGCGGCGTGAGCATGGCGTTGCGATCGATACCGAGGTTGTTGACCGCTTCCTCGAAGGTGCCCGGGATCATCTGGTATTTGCCGACCGCGAACAGCCGGTCGGGGTCGTTGCGCGGCAGATCCTGGCGGCGCATCACCTCACCGACGGTCATCTGCGAAAAATCGATCTGCGCGCCGTTGGCATCGCCGGCACGCCCGCGGTTATAGGACCCGTAGCCGCCCTCGCCGCTCGAAATCAGCGTGCCCAGCACATTGTTGGGACCGAAATCGTTCGGGCCGCCGGACAACTGGCCGCCGGTGGTCGGCGGCGTGGGTGTCTGTTCGCTGGGGGTAGGCGTCTGCGGTGTCGGTGTCGGCGTCTGCGGCTGTTGCCCCGGTACCAGGCCGAGTGCGGTCAGGGTGTCGTTGCCGGCCTTGCCGTCGACTTCCAGGCCTCTCTGCGTCTGATACTGGCGCACTGCCGCCTCGGTCATATCGCCGTAGTAGCCGGTGGTCGGCAGCGGCTGGCCCTGGGCATCGCGGATACCGGCATTGTTCAAGGCGACCTGCAGCGCCTGCACCGCATCGCCACGTTCGCCGTGTTTCAGCACGCCGTCGGCCATCGGATCGACATTATTGGACACGGCCTCGCCGTTGGACTGGATGCGGCCGCTGGTGATGTCGTTGATGTAGCGCTCGAACACGGCGGCCGGCGCCTCGACGTGCGCGTGGATCGAGCCGGGGCTGCCGACGTCGCCCATCCGGCCCATGGTCTGACCGTATTCGATCCGGCTGCCGTTCGCGGGCTGACTCCCTTCGGCCATGTGCAGGGCCTGCGCGAGCACCTTGCCGTCATCGCCGATGATCTGCACGGTGTTCCATTGATCGCCCAGGACGCGGATGGTGCCCGATGCCGGCGCCGGAATGGTCGGCGGATCGATGATGAAGTCTTTCTTGACGTGCGGTTCGGGGCGATTGAGCCGCACTTCTTCGAGTTCGCCGTCGATGGTCTGGTAATCGCGTCCCCGCTCGCGGCCGCTGCTGGGGTGGTGTTTTTCCAGATCGGCGTAACTGTTGACGCGTTCGACCCGGTTGCCAACGCTTTCGGTGATGACGTAATTCGGCATGACTGTATCTCCTTCTGTCGGTGATGCGGAATGAGGTTGGATTCGAACTCAGGGCGCGGGCGCGTCGGGGTCCTGGGCGAGATACCAGCAGTCGCCCCTGTCTTCGAAACGGTAGGAATTGCCCTCGGACATGCCATAGCGATAGCTGACCGCGCGAACGCGGTCGCCTTCGCTGGCGATATCGAGTTTCAGGGGCGTGGTATCGACCTTGCCTTCGCCATCGACGAAGCGGTACGCGTTGTCCACATGATCGACGTTGAAATCGTCGTAGGCGCCGCCGGCGACATAGACCATGCGCGTTTGGTCGCCTGCATCGTCCGAATACAGTTCCGCTACCTTCACCGCCGGCGCGGTGAACGCGCGCTCGATTCGGGGGTCGGATGCGAAGGCTTTGAGGAACGCATCGAAATCGCGCGACGGGCAGGCCGGCGCAGCGCCTTCGATCGACTTCGCTGCCGGCTCCAGGGGCGAGACGTCCCATGATTTCACCGCGAATGCGGCTTCCTCACCGGGCACGTTCCAGCGCTCGGAAGGTCCGTAGGTGGTCACGCGCATACGTTTGCCCTGATCGGCGTTGGCGAAATGCATGACGCAATGGCCGTCGCCGCTGCAACTTTCGACCTCGGGCAGCTCGCCGCAGACGCGGGCTTCGCCGCCGACGTTCTCCCAGCACATCGGGTCGCGCAGCGGCAGCCAACCGGCATCGGTCAAGCGCTTGCGCAGATCCGCGTAGGGCATTTCTTTGCTGAACCCGAACTCGACCGCAGGCGCTGCCGCTTCGGCAGGCGGCGTCGCGGGCTGGGCGGCCGCCGGTGGCGCAGCAGCAGCGGCGTCTGCGGCGGGCGTGGTCGGCTTGCACGCGGCTGCAAGCAGGACGACGATCAATACCCAGATATGTCGATAACGCATTGTGCTTTTCTCTTCATGGGAGGAGGGATGTCCGGGCACGACGCCCGGGAATACGGCGGTGCGGGAATCTTCAGACGCCACGCGTCCGCTCCTGGCGCTGGCTGTCGCCGGCCTGATCGGGCTGCGCGCCGAGGGCGGCAAGCTGTGCGGTGGATCTCTCGAGCGGCTGCGCGGCGAGTTCGGCGAGTCTGAGCGGGAGCAGCCGGTGCGAGGGATCGCTCAGATCGCCCTGGACCGCGAACACCGTCCCGGCCGGGCCGGGCACCAGATGATCGATGCGCTGCATGTCCGCGGCCCTGGTCGCGACCAGAATCGAGGCCGCCGCCTGCTGGCGTTCCTGATCGCTGTTCAAGCCAGGCGCATGGCCGAGCGCGGCATACATGTCGCGATAGCGGCCGTGCTCGGGGTGATCGGCCTGCGCCACCGAGAGCGGCGGCGCGCCGGTCGCCAGTTTGCGGGAGGCCATCAGCGCATCCAGACCGTCGCCGTTGCGGCTGATGTCGTGGATATGGTCGTAATTGCTGACGCCGTTGAAGTCGCGATACGCGCGCCCGCCGATCATCGCCTCGCGAGCGCTGTTGAAGCCGACGATGTGCGCAGCCTTCAGGAAACCGGCGACCCGGCCGGGTTTCTCGTCCTCGCCGATGAAGCCCTGCTCGCGGGCGCGGCCGTAGTCGTTTTCGGCATTCAGTTTGAACGCCAGGTCCTGCCGGTCGGGAGAGAGCTTGTAGGCTTCGAGCGCCAATCCGCCCTTCCAGTTCGCAGCGTCTTCCAGGAAAGTCGCCATCCCGCCGGTTTTCGCCCACGCCAATTCCGAACGATGGCCGCCCATCGCCTGGTCGAATTTGTCTCTGTCGACATAGCCGGCTTCGGCAAGGAAATCCGCCCCGGCCCGGTAGCGCCCCACGAATCCGAGGCGATCAGAAGCGGCCGGATCGCCACCGCGACCGATGGTCAGCACGGTGGAGGCGATCAGCCTGCGGGTCATCGCGTCGTCCAGTGTCGCGATATTCCCTTGTGTGTACGCATCGGCAGTGGCCACTGCCTGTTGTCGAATATCAGCCAATCGCTGACTCCCAATGGATATTCAACAGATGCCGCACAGCGCCTTTCGGCCCTCGCGACATCCCAGATTGTCGCCGCGGAGGCAGAACTTCGCCGCCGCGGCCTCGCGAGCATACCTGCCCCGGGAGCATTCTGGTAAGTCCCGGGCCATATCGACGAACCTGCACGTCCGATCCGGCCGTGTGCGGAGAGGTCCAGCCCGGGTCTTCGGCCCTCTTCTGTCATGAATCCGTGACCCCGCCGGATGACCCGGAGGGCAACGGTTGCGGCGTATTCCGTTCCAGCCTCGGGGGCTTTGCTGCGATCATGTATGCGCATTCATTCCGATCCAGCCCATGACCACCCTGCGTTGCCTGTCGCTCGCCTTCGCATTCACCCTGCTCGCCGGCTGCGGCGGTGAATCCGTCAAACCCTCGCCCCCCGCTCCGGCGGTCAAGGTCGTGCCACCCCCGCCACCGGTGAAGATCCGCATCGGCATCGCCCTCGGCGGCGGCGCGGCCAAGGGCTTCGCCCACATCGGCGTGATCAAGATGCTGGAAGCCAACGGCTTCAAACCCGAAGTGGTGTCCGGCACCAGCGCCGGCAGCGTGGTCGGGGCGTTCTATGCCAGCGGCATGGACGCCTTCCAGATGCAGCAGCACGCGGTGGCGCTGGACGAAGCCAGCATCCGCGACGTGACGCTGTTCAATGGCGGCCTGGTCCGCGGCCAGAAGCTGCAGGACTACGTCAACAGGATGGTGGGCAACCGCGCGTTCGACAAGATGAAGAAACCGTTCGCTGCGGTGTCCACCCAGCTGGAAACCGGCCAGCGCACGGTATTCGTCAACGGCAACATCGGCCAGGCGGTGCGCGCCTCGTGCAGCATTCCCGGCGTATTCGAGCCGGTGAAGATCGGCAGGTTCTATTACGTCGACGGCGGCGTGGTCAGCCCGGTACCGGTGGACGCGGCGCGTCAGCTGGGCGCGGATTTCGTGATCGCCGTGGACATCTCCACCCGGATCACCGGCAAGACGCCCGAAAACCTGCTCGGCGTGGTCAATCAGTCGATCACGATCATGGGCCAGAAGCTGGGCCAACAGGAAATCGCGCGCGCCGATGTGGTGATCCGCCCGAAGGTCAACGATATCGGTCCGGCGGATTTCGAACAGCGCGCCCGCGCCATCCTCGAAGGCGAGAAGGCCGCGTTGGCGGCGATGCCGCAGATCCGCGCCAAGCTCGCGCAGATGCAGCAGGCGCGCGCGTCCGCGCAGGCCGCACAGCGCGCCGCCGCAGCGCCGCCGCCGGTGAAATGCGAGGAGCCGGGCTTTCTCGGCGGGCTGATGGGCAAGGAACCCGAGTGCACGGCTGCGGGCAAGCGCTGAGACATACGGTTTCCGATCGATAAAAAGGGCCGGCAATGCCGGCCCTTCTCATCTGCATCGATTGCGATGGGAGTTCAGTGCACAGCGTCGATCCGGCGGAACAGCGCTTCCTGCAGGATCGCCGTGGACCGGCAGCTTTGTCCCGAGAGCGAGGCCAAGTCCAACTGACGTCTTTGAAGGTCGCCGAAACTGCGCGTGACGGATGTCGGATTGATCGGATCGTTCTTCTGGAACGACGAAGGCGAGGACAAGCTCCCCGCACCGATCATGAACTTCGAAACCTCGCTCTGCACGTTGAAATCACGCGGCGTGATGTGGACGAAACTGGTGTCCGGCCCCATCGGCAGCGTTGGATTGATGCTGTCCATCTGCAGAGGATTGTTGTTGTAGCGCGCTTCGCCGGCATGGCATCCACTGCAGGTCTTCAACGAGAACTGGTGCCTCCTCTCGACGATGGCGCCCGGCGCTTTCCACACTGCGCTGTCGGCGACCGAGGAATAGATCGTCGAACCGGTCAGGAAATGCGCGCCTGCCCAGATGAGAGGCACGGTGTGGGTTCCATTCGCCACACCAGGCCCGGTGTTGATGTAGTTGGCCAACAGCGAGGTGTTGTTGAGGGAATGATGCGGCGTGTCTCTCGTGGAGACGATATGCAGCATACCGTCCGATTGCAGATGGAATTCCCGCAGCTCCCAGGGGCCGCCCAGCGGAATCGCTTCGATCGGGCGACGGCTGGAGAGCGGCGACGGATCGATGTCGATACCGCCATAACCGACCAACGCCACTTCGTTGGTGCGGATCTGGTTGATCGCGCTTCCGTTGGGTTTGCCCGGCGCGACGCCAGCCGCGGTGAACTGGTCGGTGATCGCCTGCAGCGCCGGGTTGAAGGCCGCACTGCCGAGGCCGATGTTGCCAAGCGCGTGCCACTGCTGCGCATAGCTGCGGATCGCCGTGCACTGATTGATCGGCACGCCGTACTCGAGGATCACGGTGAAATCCATTTTCCTGCAGCCGCCGCCGGCGCTGCGATCGACCACGCCGAAGACGAAGCGTCCCTCGCCCGCATTGATCGGAATGCCACCGTTACCGCCGCCATACCTCGGCTGGCCGATCGCGGTACTGCGCAGATCCACCCGGTTGACGATCGCCAGCAGGCGCATCGGCGACTGCGACAGGTCGAGCTTGCCGTCGATCCGCGGCCATGCGTTCAGGACGCGGGTATTGATCCGGTTACGGGCCGGCACCGGGAAGCCGTTGATGGTGTGCGTGGTGTTCCACGACTGCAGCCAGTCCTCGACGAAATCCGCGGGATCCACGCCGGTACCCGACTCGTTGGCCATATTGGTCATCAACGTCTTGAACGTCCATGCGCCGTCCGGATTACCGGTGTTGCCGCACACATCGTAGGTGCGCTGCGGATCCTCGACCACCGACAGATCGGTCACCGCCAGCGTGGCCGCAGGATCGAGTCCGGGCGGCGGCGGAATGTTGATCACCACATCGCGGATCGGAATCGTCAGCGACAGATCGCGGGCACGCCTCAGCGCCTCCGGATCGATGAACTCCAGCTTCCGCGTGCCGACCCGTTCGCGCCCGCGGAAGACCGGAAAGTCCTTTGCGCCCGTAGCAACGATCAGCTCGCGGCGCTTCGCCTGCTCTTCGACGAACAGATCGAAATCGAAGTGGATCATCGCGGCGAACTGTCTCGGATCCTTCCCGTCGCGCTTGAGGGCATATTTTTGCTCGTCGATCACGAATTCCAGCGTATCGTCGAGCCGCTCGGCGTTCTCGTAGCGCACCGCCAGCAGTGCGTTGCCTGCGGGATCGCCCTTGTCTTCCATCGGGGTCAGTTCGACATCGACGGGGATCGGTGGATCCTCATCGACCGGCGGAGGTTCTTCCGCCTTGCTGCGGGCCGAGATGCGGACATCGCCGAGTGCGGCGAAATTTGCTCCGGCATCGGAATCCTGAGGCGGCGCATCGGCGGACGCGACCTGTTGGTCGCGTTCGCTCTTCTGCGCTTCCTGCCATGGCATATCGCATGCGCTGAGCGCACCCGCCAGCAGCAGGACGCCCGATGTTTGAATCAGAGGGCGCAAATTCAACTGAAAATCGTACGGCATGGTGTGTCACTCCTGTGAGCACGGTGGAAATCCTCAAAGAAGCCGATCCGACCGGAATACGCACGGCGGCATTCGCGCTTCGATAGTCCTTCAGTTGCTTATACGCCCGTTTTTTGCCCCGGGAGGCCGACCTGTCGCTTCTTACAGCCCACTTTCGGAAGTTTCCATGACGGAAGCCCGGATGTGCCCGCTCCAAAAAAAAGCCGGCGAATGCCGGCTTTTTTTCTTATCGATCGATTCGTCGGAAACGATCAATGGCGGAGATCACGCCCGCGAATCGCGTCTCGCTGCGCCCGGTCTGGCAGCGCCGCTGCGGTGCGGCTTCTGACCCGCGTGCGCGTGCGCGCTGCGGTCGGCCGGCTTGCCGTGCGGACGGTGCGCCGGCTTGCGCGGCGCCTGGGCGCCGCCCGGACGCTGGTTGCCGCCGCGGTTGATCGGCTGCATCGGGCCGTCCATGCGGATCGGACGGCTCGGCGCGAAGCCTTCGACCACGTCCATCACCACGTCGGCCTTCAGCAGGCGCTGGATCTGGCGCAGCAGACCGGCTTCGTCCGGCGACACCAGCGAGAGGGCTTCGCCCTGCGCGCCGTTGCGGCCGGTACGGCCGATGCGGTGCACGTAGTCCTCGGCGACCATCGGCAGATCGTGGTTGATGACCAGCGGCAGGTTCGGAATATCGAGTCCGCGGGCGGCGACGTCGGTCGCGACCAGGATGCGGGCCTTGCCGGACTTGAACTGGTTGAGGGCCTTCTGGCGCGCGGCCTGGCTCTTGTTGCCGTGGATCGCGACCGCCGGCAGACCGGCGGCTTCGAGCTGCTCGGCCAGGCGATTGCAGCCGTGCTTGGTCTTGCCGAAGATCAGCACCTGATCGGTATGGCGACGGGTCAGGATATCGATCAGCAGATCGCGCTTGCGCGAGCCGTCGACCGGATGCGCGCGATGGGTGATGGTTGCGGCGATCGCGTTCTGCGCCGCCACCTGCACCTGCTGCGGGTTGCGCATGAATTCCATGGCGAGCTGCTTGAGCTGGCTTTCGAACGTGGCCGAGAACAACAGGGTCTGGCGCTGCGACGGCACGCGGCCGAGGATGCGCTTGATCGCCGGCAGGAAACCCATGTCGAGCATGCGGTCGGCTTCGTCGAGGATCAGGATTTCGACTGCATCGAGCTTGGCCGAGCCGCGCTCCATGTGATCGATCAGACGACCGGGCGTGGCGACGAGGATGTCGACGCCGCGACGGAAGTTGTCGATCTGCGGCTGCATGCCGGCGCCGCCGAACACGGTGGTGACGTTCAGGCGCATGTGCTTGCCGTAGCTGCGGATGCTGTCGGCGACCTGCACCGCGAGTTCGCGGGTCGGCACCAGGATCAGCGCGCGCGGCTTGCGCGGGCCGGTCGCGGGCTTGTTGCCTTCGGCCAGACGCTGCAGCAGCGGCAGGCCGAACGCGGCGGTCTTGCCGGTGCCGGTCTGGGCGCCGCCCAGCAGGTCGTGGCCAGCGAGCGCGAGCGGGATCGCCTGGACCTGGATCGGGGTGGGCGTGGTGTAGTTGTTTTCCGCGAGTGCGCGCAGAAGCGCAGGCGCAAGCCCGAGCGATTCGAAAGTCATGTTGGAACTCCAAGGTGGTTTTCGCACCGCAAGCGAATGCGGGGCGTCACTCGGAGCTTTCCAAAACCGCGCTGCGAGCAAAATGAAACGGCCAGCCACATGGCGGGTCGTGTTCGGCGCGACGAAAGACGTGCGGGAGAGTGCTGCGAGGTCGGGTGCCGTACTGACGTACCGGCGCTGGAGCTGCAGCGGGCTGCCTAAGGAAAACGGGCCATCCGTGCGCGAAACGAGGCGAACTGTACGCCAAAAGTGTCTGATACGCCAGAGAAAAATCCCGGAGCGGCATCAAGATCCATTCAGTTACGGCGTCAGAGCTCGATCTCCAGTCCCGGCCGCGCAAGTGTCGCGGTGATACCGTAGGCCTCGCCCAGCTCACCGGCCAGAGCTTCCCGGGCCTTGTCCTCGCCGTGCACAAGGGCCAGCGGCGGGTAGCCGGCGAAGCGGCCGTACCAGTCCATCAGACCGCGCTGATCGGTATGCGCCGACAGCCCGCCGACGGTATGCCGCTGGGCATTGACGCGCACATCGTGGCCATGGATGCGCACCCACTGGGCGCCATCGACCAGCCGCCGCCCGGTCGTGCCCTGGGCCTGATACCCGACGAATACGACGTGGGTCTGACGGCGGTGCAGCCGGTGCTTGAAGTGATGCAGGATGCGCCCGGCATTGGCCATGCCCGAGCCGGCGATGACGATGATCCCGCGCTCGATCCGGTTGATCGCCATCGATTCGTCCGATGTCTCCGAGATGTGCAGGTTGGGCAATTTGAACGGATTGGGACGGCCGCGCCAGACCGCTTTCGCGTCGTCGTCGAACAATTCCTGGTGGCGGCCGTAGACGTCCACCACCTTCGACGCCATCGGACTGTCGAGGAAGATCTGCCAGCGCGACATGTTCCATTCGTCCCAGTGTTTGGCGAACCAGTACAACAACTCTTGCGTGCGCCCCACCGCAAACGCCGGGATCAGCACGCAGCCGCCCGAACGCCAAGCGTCGTCGAGGATTTCTTCGAGCTCATGAATGGTTTCGGCACGATCGCGATGCAGACGGTCGCCGTAGGTCGATTCCATCAGCACCAGATCGGCTTCGGTGATCTCCGCCGGATCGCGCAGGATCGGCGTGCCCTTGGGGCCCAGATCGCCGGAAAAGACCAGCTTTCTGCCATCCCCCCACAGCTCGACGCTGCACGATCCCAGAATATGGCCGGCGTCGCGGAAGCGCATCTCCACACCCGGAAACAGTTCGGTGCGGACGTCGTAGGGAATCGTTTCGACCTGTCGCATCGCGTCGCGCGCGTCGTCCCGGGTATACAGCGGCACGGCTTCGGACTGGCCGCGTCGGCGATCGCGATTGGCGCGCCTCGCCTCGCCCTCCGCGATGCCGGCGGCGTCCTGCAGCATGATCGGCATCAGGTCGGCGGTGGCGTTCTGGGCGTAGATCGGGCCGCTGAAACCGCGCTGGACCAGCAGCGGAATCCGGCCGATGTGATCGATATGCGCGTGGCTGACGATCAGGGCGTCGAGTTCGCTGGGCTCGAAGGGGAACGCTTCGGCGTTGCGCGCTTCGGCCTCGGGACTGCCCTGGATCATGCCGCAGTCGATCAACAGGCGTTTGCCGGCGACTTCGACTTCATGCAGCGAGCCGGTGACTTCGCCAGCGGCTCCGTGGAAGATGACGCGCATGATGGTTCCGCTCCGTGTACGGCGATGATGCCCACCATCGCCCAGAACCAGGCTGCAGACAAGAGCCGTTCGTGTGTTCGAAGGACTGCAACTCACGCAAGAAGGCCCGCTTTCGCGGGCCTTCGATCATCACGCCTTGCATGCATGCGACGATCAGCGCCCGCTCGGCAGCTTGCAGCAACGGCCGTAAACGACGCCTGTGTTCGAGCTGGTCGTACTTTCGTTGCGGAAAGCGCAGAACTGGGTGTTGCTGCCCGGGAACTGGCGGCTGGACACGATGCGTCCCTCGAATGTCGACATGGTGCAGCCGCCGCTGACGATGGTGTAACCGGCTGCGCAGGCCGGCGACGAGCCGGTGCCGGTGGAGTTGGCATTGACGGTGATGTTGCTGGAGACGGTTTCCTGGCAATCGAGCCCACCGAGTTGCGGGTTGATGAAGTAGCCGACCAGATCGGCAACCAGATGGGTCTGTGCGAACGAATAGACGCTCAGCTCGTTGGCCGACGCCCCCTGGTCCAGTTTCACCACGGAGTAATTGCCCACGATGGCGCCCGCCGCATAATTGACGGTCGATGCGACCGGCTGGCCCCCCAGAAACGGGAACGCAGTGATATAGCCGGCCGTGGCCGGGGTCACCACGGTGAAATTGATCGCCGCGGCCGCGAACGAACCGGCGGCGCCGGCGCCGTTGCAGTTGCTGGCATCGCCGCCCTGGAAAGCGTAGTCGCTGACCGCGGTGACATCGAAATGACGCACGGTGTTGGCGGCGATCTGTCCGCCGGCAACGCGTGTGTCGACGATCCGGCAAGGGGTGATCGGCACGAATACCAGATCGCTGGTCACCTCGCCGAGCAGCTTGGTGGGTACCTTTCCGGCGGTAGCGCCGTCTCTATCGATCGCATTCAATAGATTGGTGTGTGCGGTGTTGCCCTGATCGTCGACCAGAAACGCGTCGTTCATCCGTTCGAAAGTCGACGAATTGGCCGCGCGCTGGAGTGTTTCCAGCGAAGCTCTGGAGAACACCGGCACCATGTCCAACGCCCATTCGCGGACATCGGCGCGATACGCCTCCTGAACGTGGTTGCCCCATTTCATGACGATCCGGTGGACCAGTTCGCCGCGGGGGCTGCGTTCCTTGTTCGCGGCCGATGCTGCAGACACGATGGCGAGCAGCGGCAGGGCGCAAGCGAGGACACCGGCAATCAGAAGGCGATTCTTTTTCATGGAGTCATATTCCTTGATGAGTACAAAAAAATTCCACCCCGGCTTTGCCGGAGTGGAATCGGGCTGAGAAAAGCAGGATCAACGACCCGGGATACGACAGCAGGTCCTCGACGCGCGCAGGGTGGCCGTACCGGCCGAATTGTTCTGCGCAGAACACACGCCGCCCTTGAAGAACACGAACGGCATCTGCCAGGTCGTGGATTCGCAGTTGGTGGCCGTCTGCGTATATGTGCCCGGACAGGCGTTGGCGACCGCATTGGAGGTGGCGCCCGAAGCCACGCTCACCGAAACAACGCTCGTATCCACGCAGTCGAGCGGCGTGATCTGCGGATTGATGTAGTAGCCGACGATATCGATGACCAAGTGGGTCTGCGCGAAGGAATAAACGCTCAGCTCGGCGGCGGATGCGCCCTGGTCGAGTTTCACCACGGCGTAGTTGCCGACGATGTCGCCGGCGGCATAGTTGACCGTCGCGGCGACCGGTCGGGTGCTTGCGAAGGGATATGCGGTGACGTAGCCGGCTGAAGCCGGGGTGACGACGGTGAAATTCAATGCCGCCGCGGCGTAGGAACCCGCGCTGCCCGCGCCGCCGCAGTTGCTCGCGGCGCCGCCCTGGGAGCTGTAGTCGCTCACTTGGGTCACGTCGATAGCGCGCGAGGTATTCGCCGCAATCTGACCGCCGGCGAGGCGGGTGTCGGCGATACGACAGGGGGTGATCGGCACGAATACCAGATCGTTGGCGATTTCGCCAAGCGTCTTGACGGCTCCTCGGCCGGAATCGCTCATCAATGTGTTCTGCGCGCGACTGCTGCTCTGGGTATTGGCGACGAATGCCTCATTCATTGCGTCGAAACTCGGCGCCTCGGCGGCCCGACGCAGGGTATCGAGATTGGCCTTGGCGAAGACCGGCCCCATGTCGGACGCCCATTCGCCGACGTTGGCGCGATAGGCTTCCTGAACATGCCCTCCCCATTTCATGACGATCCGATGGACCAGTTCGCCGCGCGGGCCGCGCTGACCTTTCCCTGCAGCTTCGGCATCCATGGTCATCGACAAGGTGGGCAGCGCCAAAGCCAGACATGTCGCGATCAGATACGAATTCTTCACTTGATTTACCCCTCGAAGTGGTGATTCCTGGTTCAGCGGACAGCGGCTGGACGGTGGCCCCGCGTCTTCGAGGTAAACGCAAGACTTCCGGAATCAAGGACATAGCCCTCGCAAGCCCAGCCCGGCCGATATGACGTTCGACACCGGCATTCGGCCGTTCCGCACGGTAGAGTCGCTCACCGCCTTCCCGTACGCCCTCTGGGCCGGAGACTTCCGTGAAAACCCAATCCAATCCGCTTCTGCGACCCCGTACCCTGTTGCTGTCCGCCGCGGTGGCGGCTGTCGTTTCGGCCCTTTCGCTGATGAATGCCGAACCGGCGATGGCCGCCAGGGACACTGGCCTGATGCTCGACCAGAGCAAGCTGCCGCCCTTCAACCAGTTCAAGGCGACCGATCTCGACGCCGCCAGGAATGCGTGCACCGACTTCAACGGCTTCGTCAACGGCCGATGGCTGGCGGCCAACGCCATTCCGGGCGACCGCACCTCCTGGGGCGCATTCGAAATGCTCGGCGAACGCTCGCTCGCGGTGCAGCAGCAGTTGGCCGAGCAGGCCGCCGCGATGAAAGGCGCCAGCGGCGTGGAGAAGATCGTCGGCGATTTCTGGGCGACCGGCATGGACGAGGCCAAGATCGAAGCCGCTGGCATCGCACCGCTGAAGAGCCGGCTCGACGCCATCGACGCGCTGAAGAACGGACCCGGGGTCGCCGAATACCTGCGCCAATCGTTCGCCAAGGGCGAACAGGCGGTCTTCGGTTTCGGCCCGAGCCCCGACTTCAAGAATTCGTCGATGAACATCGCCTACGCCTTCCAGGGCGGTCTCGGGCTGCCCGACCCCGGCTACTACACCGACAAGAAGGAGATCGTGGCGGAGTACGAAAAGCACATCGCCAAGGTGCTGGAACTGTCCGGCATCGGTGCCGCAGATGCCGCAAAGCAGGCCAAGGACGTGGTCGCCTTCGAAACCCGCCTGGCGAAAGTGTCGAAGTCGAGCGAAGAACTCTCGCGCGACGCCGGGTTGTCCTACAACCCGGTCAGCCTCGCCGAGGCCGACAAGCTGACGCCGAACTTCCCGTGGACGAAGTTCTTCGAGTCGCAGGGCGTGGAAGCGCCGAAAATGTTTTCGCTGGCGATCCCGGCGTTCCACGCCGAAGTCAGCAAGATGCTGGCCGACACCCCGGCGCCGGTCTGGAAAAGCTATCTCCGTTTCCACACCGTGGACGGCGCCTCCCCATTCCTCAGCAAGGCCTTCGTCCAGGAAAACTTCAACTTCTACAACCAGACCCTGCGCGGCCAGAAGGAAATGCGGCCGCGTGCGAAGCGCGTGCTCGGCACCATCGAAGGCCAGGCCGGCGAGGCGCTCGGCCAGATGTACGTGCAGGTGGCGTTCCCCGCCGAGTCCAAGGCACGCATGGAAGAACTGGTGAAGAACCTCAGCATGGCGCTGAAGGGCCGCATCGAGAATCTCGCCTGGATGAGCCCCGAGACCAAGAAGAAAGCGCTGGAGAAATGGGCCACGTTCACGCCGAAGATCGGTTATCCCGACAAATGGCGCGAGTGGAATGGCCTGCAGACATCGCGCAACAGCTATATCGAGAACGTGCTGGCGGCGAATGCGTTCAATTACCAGTGGAGCCTGTCGAAGATCGGCAAGCCGGTGGACAAGACCGAATGGGGCATGAGCCCGCAGACGGTCAATGCCTACTACAACCCGCTGCAGAACGAGATCGTATTCCCCGCCGCGATCCTGCAGCCACCCTTCTTCGACGCGAAGGCGGACGACGCGCTGAACTATGGCGGCATCGGCGCGGTGATCGGCCACGAAATGATCCATGGCTACGACGACCAGGGCAGCCGTTTCGGACCGACCGGCAACTTCGAGAACTGGTGGACGGAAGCCGACTCGAAGGGATTCTCCTCGCTCACCAGCAAACTGATCGCACAGTTCGACGGTTATGAAGCCGCACCGGGCAAGATGGTCAACGGCAATCTGACCCTGGGCGAAAACATCGCCGACCTCGGCGGACTGGCGGTGGCTTACGACGCGTTGCAGCGCGCGAGCGCCGGCAAGCCAGACCCCAAGGTCGACGGTATCGACCGCGATCAGCGCTTCTTCCTGAACTGGGGCACCGTGTGGCGCCGCAACTTCACGCCGAAGGAACTCGAAGTGCGTCTGGTCACCGACCCGCACGCGCCGGCGAACTTCCGCGCGGTGGGTTCGCCCTCGAACCATCCGGCGTTCGCGAAGGCGTTCACGTGCAAAGCCGGCGACCCCATGTTCCGCGACGGCGAGAAGCGGATCGTGATCTGGTAAAGCATCAGCGGCAGACGTGAAATGCACGATCAGGCCCGGGCACGTCCCGGGCCTGATCGTTTGCGGCCGGCGTCGCATCTGCATCCGCCGTGCGATGCGCCCCGTATCCAACGGCATGTACGCTTTCCCGCACGATTTTCCAGCATCGGCCCGTCCCACCGCCCCGCCCGGCGGCGGTCGACGCATGTCGGCGACAAGCCGGGCATCGATCCATGCATACTTGCCGCCGGGCGCCTTGTCCGGGAACATGGCGTCCCGCCTGTTCCCCCTACAAGGACTCCGGATGCCCGAGATGCGCCCACACAACGCAGTACAGAACGCAGCACAGGACATCACCGGGCTCGACACGTTGCTCGTCGAGATCGCCGGCGGCAGCCGCAACGCATTCGAATCGTTGTATCGCGCCACGTCGTCCAAGCTGTTCAGCGTCTGCCTGCGGGTGATTCCGGACCGCGCCGAGGCCGAGGACGTGCTGCAGGAAGTGTTCACCACCATCTGGCACAAGGCGCACCAGTTCGACCCGGGCCGCGCCAGCCCCATCTCCTGGCTGGCGATGATCGCCCGCAACAAGGCCATCGACCGGATCCGCTCGCAGCCTGCGCGCGGCACGCTGTCGCCGATCGAATTCGCCGACGACATCGCCGACGGCGGCGCGTCGCCGCTGCAGTCCGCAGTGTCCGCCGACGAGCGCGAACGCTTGGAAGCCTGCATGGACCAGCTCGACGCGCGCCGCAAATCGCTGATCCGCGCGGCCTTCTTCGAAGGTTCCACCTACGAGGAACTGGCCCAGCGCATCGCCTCGCCGCTGGGTTCGGTCAAGAGCTGGATCCGCCGCGGCCTGCTGCAACTGCGTGGGTGCCTCGAAGCATGAACGTGCGACCCTCATGAACATCCGCGATCTCCATCATCAGGAATTCGACGGCCACGAGCCGCCATCGGCCGACCTGCTCGCCGGCGAATACGTGCTGGGTGTGCTCGACGCCGACCAGCGCCGCGAAGCGCAGGCGCGCATCGCCACCGACAGCGGCTTTGCCCGTCTGGTCGCCGACTGGGAACAGCGTCTTGCGCCCTTGCTGGCGGAATACGGCGATGCCGACGTGCCGCCGCATCTCTGGCCGCGCATCCGCACCCAGCTCGGCTGGCCCTCGGTCGGAACGACCGACCCGACCACGGTGAAGCCGGGCCTGTGGCAAAGCGCCGGATTCTGGCGCGCAGCCACCGGCCTGGCGGCTGCGGCCGCGCTGGCTGCGGTCGCGATCGGGCCGCTCGGTCTCTTGCGCGACGATGCCGATGTCGGCCCCGGGCCGATCGCGGTCGACCCCGGCCCCACGCCGCCGCAACCGCCTGTCGAAGATCCCGACGCGCCCAAGCCGGTCACCACCCTCGCCCGCGACGACGGCAGCCCAGGCTGGCTGGCATCGGTCGATCGCAAGGATGGCACGGTGCTGATGGTGCCGGTGCCGGCCGCGGCGGACGCCGAAGGTCGCGTGCCCGAACTCTGGCTGATTCCGCCGGGCGAAAGTCCGAAATCGCTGGGCGTCGTATCGATCGATCGATCGCATACCGTGAAGGTGCCGGATACGCTGCGCGACGCGCTGGCGAAGGGCGCACTGCTGGCGATCACGCTGGAGCCCGGCGGCGGTGCGCCGCAGGGCATTCCCACCGGCCCGATCGTGGCGAAGGGCGATATCGTGACCCTGTGACGATGGGTTCCATCACGGAACCCGTCTTTCGATCACCTCGATAAAGCCGCACAGCGACTGCATCCGGATCCCGGGCGTCGACGTAATCAACGTCGACACCCGAGGAGTCGAACATGCCGGTCCCCGCCACACCCGATCCGCCGCAACCACCGGCGGATTTTTCCGCCACCAAGCGGATACGTATCGCAGTCGCGCGCTGGTTCGATACGGCTGCAGTCGAAGTCGATGCCACCGACGGCGACCGCATTGATTGGCTGCGCGCGCTGCCGTTCCTGGCGATGCACATCGCCTGCCTCGCGGTGTTCTGGGTGGGCGTCTCGCCGGTCGCGGTCGCAGTGGCGGTCGCGCTGTACGCGGTGCGCATGTTCGCGATCACTGGCTTCTATCACCGCTACTTCTCGCACAAGACGTTCCGCACCTCGCGCGCGGTGCAGTTCACCTTCGCGCTGATCGGCGCCTCCTGCGTGCAGCGCGGCCCGCTGTGGTGGGCGTCGCATCACCGCAATCATCACCGTCATGCCGACACCGCGCACGACGTGCATTCGCCGGTGGTTCACGGCTTCTGGCGCAGCCATGTCGGCTGGTTCCTCACGCGTGGCGGTTTCCGCACCGACTGGGACCGCATCCGCGACCTCGCCCGCTTTCCCGAACTGCGCTGGCTCGATCGCTACGACATCCTGGTGCCGGTGCTGTTGGCGGTCGCGCTGTTCCTGCTCGGCGTCTGGCTCGAAAGCGCAGCGCCCGAACTCGGCACCAACGGTTGGCAGATGCTGGTCTGGGGCTTCTTCGTGTCCACGATCGTCCTCTTCCATGCCACCGTCACCATCAATTCGCTGGCGCACCGGTTCGGCAAGCGCCGGTTCCAGACCCGCGACGACAGCCGCAACAATCTGTGGCTGGCCTTGATCACCTTCGGCGAAGGCTGGCACAACAACCATCATTTTTTCCCGGGTTCCGCACGCCAGGGCTTCCGCTGGTGGGAAATCGATCTGACCTACTACGGCCTGCGCACGATGGCGATGCTGCGCCTGGTCCACGATCTCAAGCCGGTTCCGGCTTGGGTCACGGCGAAAGCGAGGGCCGGCTGATGCGCATCGCCATCGTCGGATCCGGCATCGCCGGCCTCGCCTCGGCGTGGCTGCTGTCCAGGGACCATGAGGTCGTGCTGTTCGAGGCGAACGATTATCCGGGCGGCCATACCCATACCCACGACATCGAGCTCCACGGTCGCCGCCATGCGGTCGACACCGGCTTCATCGTCCACAACCCAGAGCACTATCCGCTGCTGAACGCGCTGTTCGCGGAACTCGGCGTCGCGTCGCAGCCGACCACGATGAGTTTTTCGGTACGCAACGAAGCCAGCGGCCTGGAGTACAACGCCACCGACCTCGATGGCCTGTTCTGCCAGCGACGCAATCTGGTGTCGCCGCGATTCTGGGGCATGCTGCGCGACCTGTTCCGGTTCTATCGGGAAGCGTCGGCATTGCTGGCCCTGCCCGGCGAAGGTCCGACGCTGGGCGAATATCTTGCGAACGGTGGTTACGGCGCGATGTTCCGCGACGAGCATCTGGTGCCGATGGCGTCGGCGCTGTGGTCGTCGCCCTCGGCGAAGATTCTGGCATTCCCGGCGAAATATCTGGTCCAGTTCATGGCCAATCACCAGATGCTGCAGGTCACCGACCGCCCGCAGTGGCGCGTGGTCTGCGGCGGCTCGAACACCTACGTACGCGCGCTGCGAAGCCGTTGGCGCGTAGAGGAACGATTGAACACGCCCGTCCGCAAGGTGTTGCGCAGCCAGGATGGCGTGACCGTCTTCACCGACGCCTCCGTGGAACGCTTCGACCAGATCGTGCTCGCCTGTCACAGCGACCAGGCCTTGCGGCTGTTGGGCGATGCCGGCGACGCCGAGCGTTCGATCCTCGGCGATCTGCCTTATCAGACCAACGACACCGTGCTGCACACCGACGCTTCGCTGCTGCCGCGGCAGCGCAAGGCGTGGGCCGCCTGGAACGCCACGATCCCGCGCGATCCGGCCGATGTCTGCACGGTGAGCTACTGCATGAATCTGCTGCAGGGCATCGAATCGCCCGAGCCCTTCATCGTCACCCTCAACCGCACCGATGCGATCGATCCCGCGAAAGTCCTGCGCCGCATGCGTTACGAGCATCCGGTCTACAGCCACGCCTCGGTCGCCGCGCAGGCGCGCAAGGCCGAAATCCAGGGCCAGCGGCACACCTGGTTCGCCGGCGCCTACTGGGGATGGGGTTTCCACGAAGACGGCATGCGCAGTGCGGTCGAAGTCACCAGCGCGCTAGGCGTGCAGTGGAATTCGGCAACCCATGCCGGGAAGGCATCGCCCGAAGTCACCACGCCGGAAAAGGTCGCCGCATGAGCGGGCCCATGGCCAGCGCGGTGTACGAGGGCGTGGTGCGGCATCGGCGCCATGCGCCGCATCCGCATGCGTTCGGCTATCGCATGGCGCAGCTGTATCTGGATCTCGACGAAGTCGATTCGGTCTTCGACCGTCGCTGGCTGTGGTCGTCGAACCGGCGCAATCTCGCCGAATTCCGCCGCAGCGATTTTCTCGGCGAGCCCGATCGACCGCTGTCCGATGCCGTACGCGACCGCGCAGCCGCCGCGCTCGGCCGCCGGCCGCAAGGTCCCATCCGCCTGTTGACCCATCTGCGCTACGCCGGGCTGTCCTTCAATCCGGTGAGTTTCTACTACTGCTACGCCGCCGACGGTATCGCGCTGGACTGCATCGTCGCCGAGATCACCAACACGCCGTGGAAAGAGCGTCACGCCTATGTGCTGCCGGTCGACGGCGCAGACCTGCATGGCCGCGCGATGCACTGGTCGTTCGCGAAAGCTTTCCACGTCTCGCCGTTCGTCGGCATGGCGCGCGACTACGGCTGGCGCTTCACCGCGCCCGGCAACGATCTGCATGTGCACATGGAGGTGACGCACGATGGACAACGCGAATTCGACGCGACCCTGCATCTGCAACGTCGGCCGTTGAATGCGGCGTCGCTGCGACGCGTGCTCTGGCGCTACCCGCTGATGACCGCGCAGGTCCTCGGCGCCATCCACTGGCAGGCGCTGCGCCTCTGGCTGAAACGCAATCCGGTCCACGACCACCCCGAAAAAGACCTGTCCCTCCGAGGTTCACGATGAACGAGATCGCCAAGCACGCCGCCGGCGACGCCACTGCCGGATTCGGCAATTTCGACCGCTTCCTGCGCCAGCGCCTGATCGCACAGATGGCGCGATTGCGTCACGGCAGGCTGGTGCTGCACGACGCCCTGGGCACCGTGGAACTGGGCGAACCCGCGCACGTCGTTACCGACCTGCAGATCCGCATCGATGTGGACTCGCCGGGTTTTTACCGTGCGGTCGCCGCGAACGGCAGCGTCGGCGCCGGCGAGTCGTACATGGACGGACAGTGGCGCTGCGACGACCTGGTGGCGCTGGTGCGCCTGCTCGTTCGCAATCGCGATCTGCTCGACGGCATGGAGACCGGTCTCGCCCGGCTCGGCGGCATCGCGATGCGCGCAATGCATGCGTTCCGTCGCAACACCCGCACCGGCAGTCGCCGCAACATCGCCGCGCACTACGACCTCGGCAACGAATTCTTCCGTCTGTTCCTGTCGCCGGACCTGATGTATTCCTCGGGCATCTGGGCCGGCGACGGGGACACCTCGGACGGCGACAGTCTCGAACTCGCCTCCACCCGCAAGCTCGATCGCATCTGTCGCAAGCTCGACCTCAAGCCCGGCGATCATGTCGTCGAGATCGGCACCGGCTGGGGCGGTTTCGCGGTGCATGCCGCACAACACTACGGATGTCGCGTCACCACCACCACGATCTCGAAAGAACAGCATGCGCTCGCTGCGCAGCGCGTGGCCGAAGCGGGCCTCGAAGACCGGGTGACGCTGCTGCTGGAGGACTATCGCGACCTCACCGGCACCTATGACAAGCTGGTGTCGATCGAGATGATTGAAGCCATCGGCGCGCAGTATCTCGACACCTACTTCGCCAAGATCGGTTCGTTGTTGAAACCCGACGGGCTCGCGCTGATCCAGGCCATCACCATCGAGGACCACCGCTACGAACAGGCGCTGCATTCGGTGGATTTCATCAAACGCCACGTGTTTCCGGGCAGTTTCATCCCGTCGATCGCGACGATGGTCGCCGCCAAGGGCCGCGCCAGCGATCTCGCCCTCACCCAGCTCGAAGACTTCGGGCTGTCCTATGCGCGCACGCTCGAAGCCTGGCGCCACCGCTTCCTCGCCGCGCTGCCGCAGGTCCGCGCGCAGGGCTTCGACGAGCGCTTCATCGCGATGTGGGAGTTCTATCTCGCCTACTGCGAGGGCGGCTTCCGCGAACGTTCGATCGGCGTTGCCCAGTTGTTGATGGCGAAACCGGGCCATCGCGCGCCCGCGCCGATGCCCGAATTCATGCCGCGCAGCGAACTGCAAGCATGAGCTTCTGGGCCAACGCCATCGGTTACCAGATCGTCTGGTTCAGCGCGGTGATCGGCGCCGGCCGCGGGCTGTGGTGGCCGGGCGTGTCCGCAGCGATCGTGTTCGTGCTGCTGCATCTCGCACTGTGCCGGCAGACGCCGGCGCAACGTGCGGTCGATGTCCGACTGATGCTGGTGGCTCTTCTCTGCGGTCTGATCATGGACGGCGGACTCGCGCGGTCCGGGCTCGCCGACTACGCTGCCGATCCGCTCGCGTTGTCGTCCGGCGGTCCGCCGCTGTGGATTCTCGCGATCTGGGCATCGTTCGCACTCACGTTGCGGCATTCGATGACGTTCCTGCTCGGCCGTCCGCTGGTCGGGCTCCTGCTCGGCGCCATCGGCGGCCCGCTCGCCTATCTGGGCGCGGCGCGCGGCTGGGGCGCCATCGCCTTCGCCGAACCGCGCTGGATGGCGATCGTCGCCCTCGTCGCCGGCTGGGCGATCGCCATTCCACTGCTGACGATGCTGGCATCGCGATGGTCGTCGGGCGCGACCGCATCGGCCATCCTCCCCGCAGGACACCCGCGATGAATTCCGAACTTTTTCCGAGCGACGCACCATGAACGAGACCATCGCCATGCCGCAACAACTTCCCCAGGACACCGCAGCTCCCGGATTGCTCGGGCTCGCCGAGCGCGGCCTGCTGCCGGATGCTTTGCTGCGTTACGGCATCCGCCGGCAGTGCCAGGACCGGCTGCGCAGCGAACTCGACGGCGGCCTGGAAGCGCAGGCCGCACGTTTCCGCGAGCGCATCGAACTGCTGCGCAACAGCCCGGTGGCGATCCATACCGACGCCGCCAATGCGCAGCACTACGAGCTGCCGCCGGCGTTCTTCAAGCTCTGCCTCGGCAATCGACTGAAGTACTCCTCCGCCTATTACCCGCGCGGCGACGAAACGCTGGACCAGGCGGAAGAGGCGATGCTGACGCTGTATTCCGAACGCGCCGAGCTGGCCGACGGCCAGCAAATCCTCGAACTCGGCTGCGGCTGGGGCTCGCTCACGCTATGGATGGCCGAGCACTACCCGAACGCGAAAATCACCGCCGTATCGAATTCGCGCCCGCAGCGCGAACATATCGAAATGCAGTGCCGGATCCGCGGCTTCGACAACGTGCGGGTGATCACCTGCGACGTGAACCAGTTGTTGCTCAGCGAGGGCCAGTTCGACCGCTGCGTGTCGATCGAGATGTTCGAACACATGCGCAACTACGAGATCCTGCTCGGCAACATCGCCGGCTGGTTGAAACCCGGCGGCAAGCTCTTTGTGCACATCTTCGCCCACAAGGCCGTGATGTATCCCTTCGAGACCGAGGGCGAAGACAACTGGATGGGCCGGCATTTCTTCACCGGCGGACTGATGCCGGCCTCCGACACGCTGCTGTGGTTCCAGCGCGACCTGAAGATCGAACAGCGCTGGCATGTCGACGGCACCCACTACCAGCGCACCGCCGATCACTGGCTGCAGAATCAGGACGCCGCCCGCGAAGAGGTCATGGCCGTGCTCCGGGAAGCCTATGATGACGCGACCGCCGCGCTCTGGTTCCAGCGTTGGCGCATGTTCTGGATGGCCTGCGCAGAATTGTTCGGGTACGCCGATGGCCAGGAATGGCTGGTCGCCCATTACCGCTTCGCCAGGCCCGAAGCCGCCCCCTCCTCCGCTGGAGCGACCCCATGAAGAAAGCCCTCGTCGCCACTCTGCTCATCGCACTGGGAGCCACCGCCTTGTTCGCTTTCAACGCCAACGGCAAGACCCCGATCCCGCCCGTCGACAGCGTCGACCTGCCCCGCTTCATGGGCGACTGGTACGTGATCGCCAATATCCCGACCTTCCTCGAACGCGAAGCCTACGACGCCATCGAGACCTACGAACTGCGCGACGACGGCAAGATCCAGACCACCTTCCGCCAGCGCAAGGGCAGCTTCGACGCCAAGGTCGACACCATGCGCCCGGTCGGCACGGTGCGCGAAGGCACCAACAACGCGATCTGGGGCATGCAGTTCGTCTGGCCGATCAAGGCCGAGTACGTCATCGTGTATCTCGACGAGGATTATTCGCAGACCATCATCGGCCGCAGCGCCCGCGACTACGCCTGGATCATGGCCCGCACCCCGCAGATCTCCGACGCCGACTACGCTGCGCATGTCGAGCGCCTGAAAACGCTCGGCTACGACACCTCGAAACTGCGGTGGGTGCCGCAGCGGGCGGTTGATTCCAGGGATTGATCGGAACCGCTTTCTAGCCGATCACCGCCGACAACCAAGAAGCCCGCGCATTGCGCGGGCTTCTTGGTTGTCGGCTATCGGTATGTCAGCCTGACCCCCGATAGTCGGATTACAAGCCTTACTCATTGCACCGTGCTACCTAATCTATCGCTTACCTATCGCCTTGGTCGGCAAGACTGACACATGACACGCCACGACATCGTTGGCCAGACGAATAGCGGCAGCTTCAGCATCCTTGGTCACGCGGTTGTTACTGGCGTTTTCGAAGTCGGAAACGAGAACAAAATTGGCGAATCGGTCGCGACCGATCTGGACGCGCCTTGGTGGTAAGGTCGCCGCGACGTTCTTGAGCACAGTGCCGGGAAATAAACCGAATTTGCCGACGCTAATTTTTAGATTAATGCCACCAGCCGCAGTGATCTCGCCACCTGTGTAATGACCCAGCGGTTTCTGCACAGGTCAGGCCGCTAAGGCATACGCCTCAGCGGGTGTCTTCATGCCCAGCGCCTGATGTGGACGCCGGTGGTTGTAGAACTGGATCCAGTCGGCGACGACCC